>Ga0187883_10002274_pt1 | contig 11610 bp, 11 predicted proteins | sample June2016WEW_20_1_2_FD_132966 | JGI IMG/M metagenome (GOLD analysis project Ga0187883, IMG submission 132966) | Peatland microbial communities from SPRUCE experiment site at the Marcell Experimental Forest, Minnesota, USA - June2016WEW_20_10 | ecosystem: Environmental > Terrestrial > Soil >...
CGGCTACCAAGGCTCCCGCCCGAGCGGCGCCGGCTACCAAGGCTCCCGCCCCAGCAGCGGCTACCAAGGCTCCCGCCCGAGCGGCGGTGGGTACCAAGGCTCACGCCCGAGCACCGGCTACCAAGGCTCCCGCCCGAGCGGCGGTGGGTACCAAGGCTCACGCCCGAGCACCGGCGGTGGCTACCAGGGAGGCCGCGCCGGCAGTGGCGGTTATCGGGGCTCACGACCGAGCGGCGGCGGCTACCAAGGGAGCCGCCCGAGCACCCGATACGGGGCCGGGAGGCCCGATTCCGGTTCATCCCGGCGAGACGAAGGCTTCAGCCAGGACCGCGACAACAACGCCGGGCGCTACCCCTCTCGTCCGGACCGCGGGTACTCCGGTGGCGACGACCGCACAGGCGGCAGCCGCCCTCCGCGTTCGGACCGCACCCGTTCCGGGCCTCCCCCCGGCCCTGATGGCTCGGTTTGGGGTGGTGTCGCCAGAGGAGGCGGTGGGTATCGCGGTCGTGACGCCAACACTCGCAGCGGCCCGGACCGGAGCAGGTCGGGTGTTGGCGATCGCGGTCGTTCCTCCGGTGGCCGCTCGTGGCGCAACGATGATCCAGAGGGCGGCACGCGGAGGGCGGGTCGCCCCCCTGTGGTGGCAGGCGGTGGCGGCGACCTGAGCGGGGGTCGGTCGGTCAGCCGGGCTGCCACTGCTGGTCGAAACCTTTGGAACCCGTCACCGCGAGGTGGGTCGGCCGGCACTCGGGGTCCGATCATCAAGCGGTCGCCGCACTCTCTCGGCGGCGAACAGGTCGAAGGCCGCCAGGCTGTCCGTGAGCTGCTGGCTGCTCGCCGTCGACAGGTGACAGAGGTCTGGATGACCGAGGGCAGCGACCCGTCGCCCATCCTCGGCGAGATCGACCGGCTCGCACGCGAGGCGCATGTGCCGGTGCGCCTCGTGTCTCAGCGCCGTCTTGAGTCAGTGCAGGGCACCGATGCTCCGCAGGGCGTGGTCGCCTTCGCGGAGCCGTTGACGGCTGCAAGCCTTGATGAGCTCGTCCTCGGTTGGAACGAGGAGAACGCATCGGCGAGGTCGAGCCTCGTCGGCGGGCCCGATCTGGAGATCGATGACGACGAGGATGACGACACCGACGACGAGGGTTTCTTCATCGACCTGGGCGACGACGAGATCGACGACTCAGACGACGACGGGTTTCCCGTCCTGATCTCGTTCGTGGACGAGACGGACGAACCGGAGAGCGAGGACGAGGACTCCGAGATCGAGCCCGTCATTCTGAGTGGGACAGAGGCAACGGGCGACACCGGCGAGGCTGATTCAGAGGCGATCGAAACGAGCCTTGCGCTCGACGAATCGATCGCCGACGCCTTAGTCGAGGGAGGCGATGGCGATTCGACGACCGGGCCTGAGCCCGACCGGTCGGCGGCCATGGCACCCGATGGTTCCGACGTTGTCTCAGCAGTCAAGAAGGCGCTGAAGGCTTCGACGGCCGCCCCGAGTGGTCAACCGGACAGCGCCTTTCTCGTGCTGCTCGAAGGCGTGACGGATCCTCAGAACCTTGGCGCGATCCTCCGGAGCGCCGAGTGCGCCGGCGTGACCGGTGTGGCCGTGCCACGGCACCGGTCGGTGCACGTGACGCCCGCCGTCACAAAGGCGGCCGCAGGCGCCATCGAGTATCTGCAGATGGCCCTCGTCCCTGGCATGCCGAGTGCCCTGCAGGATCTCGAGCATCTGGGCGTCATGACGGTAGGGCTCGACGAGCGGGGCACGACGTCGCTGTATGACCTCGATCTTGGCGACCGGCCGGTTGCGCTCGTGCTCGGCTCGGAGGGCGCCGGCCTCTCGCCGTTGTCGCGTCGCCGCTGCGAAGTGCTCTGCCGGATCCCGGTCGACGGTGAGATTCCCTCGCTGAACGTGTCGGCTGCGGCAGCGGTGGCGTGCTTCGAGGTGGCGAGGCAACGGGCAGCCCGCAAGCGCCGCTGACTCCGAACTGGAGCGCCTGCGAGGCGAAACCGCCGGCGCTTTCGAGAGCTGAGCTCGACCTAGCAGAAGGTCTCCTTGCCGTCGCCTGGGAGGAGGCCGTGCACCTCACGAGCGCAGACCCGGTGTGGGGGCGCGACCATGTCTTCTGCCTACGGGCCGCCGATGGCCGCTCAGCGATCCTGAAGCGCCCTCGGCGCCCGCCGGCGGAGGGCGAGGGAGGCACAGAACGGCAGGCTTTTGGCGCCGAGCTGGCGGCCCTGGAGTTCCTCAACGAGATGGCGGCCCCGATCGTTCCCCGTCTCCTCGGAGCCGACGTGGCAGCCGGTCTTCTCGTCATGGAGGAGCTCCCTGGCGGGCGATCCCTGGCCGACTCGCTCCTCTCGGGGGACCGGGCCGCGGCCGAGAGCGACCTCCTCGCCTACGCGGAGGCTCTTGCGAGGCTGCACAGCTGGAGCTTCGACCGCCTCGACGCCTTCGAGGGTGTGCGAGCTCGCTATTGCCCGACGGCGGATCCCCGCTCATGGTGGCTTCAGATGATCGAGGGCGGTCAGGCCCGGTTCCTGCAAGTCGCGGCCGATCTCGGTGTCCCGACGGTTCGAGTCGGCCCGGAGATCGACGAGTTGATCACCACGCTCGCGGGCGGACTCCACTGCGGCTTCGTGCACGGCGACCCCTGCCCCGACAACGTTCGCATCGTCGACGGTGACTGCCGCCTGTTCGATTTCGAGCTTTCGGGCCGGGGATCGGTCGCCCTCGACGCCGCCTTCTTGGCGGCCCCCTTCCCCAGTTGCTGGTGTTTTGGGCGCCTGCCGGAGGAGGCGGCCGCTCGAGCGCTGCAGTCCTACCGGAAGACGCTCGCCGGCGGCGGCACGACGCTGGCGGGCGACTGGGATGTCGCCATGGCCGCCGCCTTGGCCGGTTACATCGTTGCTCGGGGAAGCGTGATCGAAGGCGCCCTGCAGGAGGACTCCGACTGGGGGACGGCCACCATGCGGCCTCGCCTGCTGGCGTGGGCCGCCAGTTTCGTCACCGTCGCCTCCGAGGTCGGGGCCTTCCCGCAGCTGTGCGGGCTCGTCGAGGCCCTCCACGATCGGCTGCGCGCCCGGTGGGAGAGCACGTCCATTCCCGAGTATCCCGCCCTCGCGAACCCCGGATCACCCCCGGCACAGCTGCCGGAGTTCTGGCGTCCGGGTCTCTGAGGCGTTCTCCGTCCCCGTTGGGTCAGCGATCCGCCAGCGCCACGTAGTCGCGGCGGTCGTGACCGATGTACAGCTGGCGAGGACGGGCGATCTTCGTGTCGTGGTCCAGCATCTCTATCCAGTGAGCAAGCCAACCTGCCGTACGCGGGATGGCGAAGAGCACAGGGAACATCTCCATCGGGAAACCCATCGCCTGGTAGATCAGGCCGGAGTAGAAGTCGACGTTCGGGTAGAGCTTCCGGCTCGTGAAGTACTCGTCACCGAGGGCCGCCTCCTCGAGCTTGAGAGCGATGTCGAGCAGCGGGTTCTTGCCGGTCACTTCGAAGACGTCATAGGCGACCTTGCGGATGATCTTCGCCCGGGGGTCGTAGTTCTTGTAGACGCGGTGCCCGAAGCCCTGCAGGCGGCCGTGCCCCTCCTTCACCGAACGGATGAACTCGGGCACGTTCTCGAGCGAGCCGATGGAGGACAGCATCCGGATGACCTGTTCATTGGCCCCGCCGTGACGTGGCCCGTAGAGCGCCGCGCAGGCGGCGGCACACGCCGAGTACGGGTCGACGTGCGACGACCCGACGACCCGCATGGCCGTCGTCGAGCAGTTCTGCTCGTGATCGGCGTGCAACATGAACAAGACGTCGACGGCGTGGGCGAGAGCCGGGTTTGCGTCAAAGCGCGGTTCCGCCGTCTTCCACATCATCGACAGAAAGTTCGCAGGGAAACCGAGCGAATTGTCCGGGTAGACGAAGGGCATGCCGACGCTGAAGCGGTGGGCGGCGGCTGCGAGCGTGGGCATCTTTGCGATGAGGCGGATGACCTGCTTGTAGCGGGTGGCCGGGTCGAAGATGTCGGTTGCTTCCGGGTAGAAGGTCGACAACGCCGCCACCGCCGACACGAGGATCCCCATGGGGTGGGCGTCGTAGTGGAAGCCCTCGAGAAACCGCTTGCGGACGTTCTCGTGGATGAAGGTGTGATAGGTGATCTCGTGGACCCATTCCTCCAGCTCGGATGCCGACGGCAGCTCTCCGTGCAGGAGGAGGTAGGCCACCTCGAGGTAGGTCGAGCTCTCGGCGAGCTGCTCGATCGGGTACCCGCGATACTCGAGCTTGCCCTCGTCGCCGTCGATGAAGGTGATCGAGCTCTCGGCAGCCGCCGTCGTCATGAAGGCCGGGTCGTAGAACCACACGCCTGGCAGCAGCTTGGCCCATTCCTCTGCGGCGATGCCTCCGTCAACGATGGGGATCTCGATGGTCTCACCGTTCCGGTTGTCTGTGATCGTGATGCTCTCTGCCACGACTTCCGACCTCCCGTCGGTTGGCTGCGTCCCCGTTGGGGATGCGCCTCGGGTTGCCATCCTACGACCAGGTGCGGCGACGCCGACAGGCGCCGTCGCCAGAGCCCCGGCCTCAGCCGGCAGGGGTGCACTCAGTCGCCGGTTTGGCCACCGGAGAGGAGTCCGCGGGCGTCGGCTGCGACACCGTCGGTGAGATCGCAGAGCAGCTCGAGACGCTCTGCGTGACCCGCTGCCTCAAGGAGGCGGCAGCGGTCGAGTGCCGTCAAGGGGGCGAGGGCACACCATGCCCAAGCCTCCGTCGCCGAATCCGACAGCTCAGCGGTGAGGGCGCCCACCGCCAGCCCCGGGTCGAGCGGCGAATCCACTCCGAGCTCGGACAACAGCGCCCAGGCCCGCCTGACCGACGCCTCGGCGCGGGCAAGCTCGCTGGGATCGACTGGTCCCTCGTCGCCGGCGATCTCCACCTCGGCGACGGGGTAGGGGTCATCGGGCAGCCAGGCGACCACATGCAGACGAGCCGTCCCTCTGCAGATGAGGGCGAAGCGGCCGTCCACAAGCTCGGCCACCTCCTCGATGATCGCCGCCGTTCCCACGTCGACGCGCTCGTCGCCGCCACCGACCTCGCGGCCCCGCTCGATCAGCACGACGCCGAAGGTGCGATCGCCCGCCAGGCACTCTTGGGTCATCACGCGGTACCGCTCTTCGAAGACGTGGAGAGGCAGCAGCGACCCAGGCAGGAGCACGCTCTCGAGGGGGAACATCGGGAGTCGCCTCGTCACGGCGGTGTCACTGCGACCGGGCGCCCAGGTATCTCGCCAGGAACTCCTCGCTCGCCAAGAACTCCTCGTCAGGCACCTCCCCGTGGGTGCCGGCGGAGGCGTGCAGCCGCTTGTCCGTCGACCCGAGGGCATCGAATAGAGCAAAGGCCGTCTCGCGGGCGAACAGCTCGTCGTCCCATTGCAGGAGGAAGAGCACCGGGCAGGTGACCTTCGGGGCATCGGCCTCGATGCGTGCCCGTGTCGGGCCCGTCATGCCCATGCACCCGAGGACGGCCACTGCCATCCTCGGCTCGGCCGCCACAAAGGGCAACCCGAGGATGGTGCCCATGGAGAGGCCCCACCAACCGACTGGCCCGGTGCCGACCTCCTCGAGTCTCTGCAAGGCGTCGAGCGTTCCCATGAGATCGGCCACCATCTCGTCGGTCATGCGGTCGTCGCTCGACCATGCCTGCGCGAAGTGCAGGAACACCGCCCCGGAACCGGGTTCCCCGACCTCCGGGCGCCGATCCCCGTGCACGGGTCCATCGATGGCGGCGGCCGCCACGCCCCGGTGCCGCACGAGGCGCCGCGCCATGGAGACGACGTAGTCCTGCCGCTTGTGGCCGGAGGCACCGTGGCCGAGGAGGACGAGCGGGCGTGGGCCGGCTTCCCCGCTCGGCGTCCACAGCAAGCCCGGAACCCGGCGGCCGTTCCGGTCGAGATCGAAGCGCTGCTCGCGCACGCCGTGGGTTTCGCTGTCGGAGAGGACGCGCAGCTGGTGCCGATCGGTCATGTCTGGCGGTATCGGTAGACGTTCGTCTCCCTCGCCTCGAAACCCATGCTGGCGTACAAGCGGTTGGCCGCCTCCCGCGAGGGCCGCGAGGTCAGGTCGACGTTGCGCACCCCGGCTTGCCTGGCTACCTCGAGGGCGGCGGAGACGAGGGCGGACCCGGCACCGGCGCCGCGGGCGGATTCGTCGACCACGACGTCCTCGATGACGGCGTGAAGGCCAGTCGGTATGCGGTAGATCACGAGCGTGAGCGTGCCGACAACCCGCCGGTCGTCGGTGTCCAGCCGGCTCACGAACAGAGTCGCGCCCGCCGAGTTGGCGATGGCGGCGAGCTCGTCGGCATTCGGGGGGGACGCGCTCGAGGACAGCTGGGGGATCAGCTGGGCGATCGCCTCGGTGAGCTCCTCGGTTACCTCCGTCACGATCTCGATGGTGACCGAGGGACGGTGCGTGGAGGAAGATGCCTTGGGTTCGTCAGTCATGATCGGGATCCGGCCGCTTCCAGACAGGGTCTCGCGGCCGGTCGAAGAGCACCTCGACCGGCTCGTCCCGGATCGCCTTGAAGGCCTGCTCCTTCCACAGTCCCGCACCCGCCAACGGGCTCGGGAGCTTGCTCTCGGCAAACCACCCCACCTGCTGGCATTCGAGCGGGTGGGGCCGCAGCTCGCCGCCGATCGGCCGCAGCTGGAACACGAGTGAGTAGAGGGGGATCTGTGTGATGCCGATGCGGAGGCCGTCGAGCACCATGATCAGCCGGACGACTTCGACGTCGATGCCCGTCTCCTCACGCACCTCCTTGACGGCCACCTCGGCGGCCGAGTACCCCACGTCAGCCCAGCCGGTCGGGTAGAGCCAGACGCCGGAGTCACCCCGCTGGACGAGGAGGATCTCACCCTTGTCGTTACCGACGACAGCCCCGACGGCGACCTTGGGCGTGACGTATCCCGGCACGCCCGAGCCGACGGAGCTCAGCCATTCCTGCACGTATCCGTCGGCATCGTCGGAGGACGCCGGTTGCCCGTCGCGGATGAGCGAAGCCGCCGCCACCGCCCGTATCTCGCCGGCGACGTGGAGGATCTCCTCGAAGCGCTCCCGCTCGTACAGGCTCTGTGTGAAGCCGAGGCCGGTGCGGGCGATCGCCGCCAATGCCTCGCCCCAACGCACGAGATCCCGGGTCGAGGCCGCGTCGTCCGCCACGGCACCTGACGCTAACCCGAGCGTGCCGTGGCCCGGGACGTCGAGCCCTCTGACCGCAACACTGCGATCTCCATCGGCGGGCGGGTGTCGCGCTTGTGCCGGCGCGGTCGGCCGACTCTGATGGAGCCCATGGCACGGATGACCGCCACATCCGGTTCGCCCTTCGAGGCGAGCATCGGCTTCTCGAGAGCGGTGCGAGTAGACGACCGGGTGGTCGTTTCGGGTACCGCTCCGATCTGGCCGGACGGTTCCTGCGACCCGGACGCGGGCGTGCAGGCATCCAGGTGCATCGAGATCATCGGCGCCAGCCTGCAACAGCTCGGCAGCACGCTCGACGACGTCGTCCGCACGCGGATGTTTCTCGTCGATGCAGCCGATGCGGAGCTCGTCGGCAGGGCCCACGCCGCCGCCTTCGGCAAGGCCCGGCCGGCAGCGACCATGGTGGTGATCGGGGGACTCCTCGACGCTCGCTGGCGCGTGGAGATCGAAGCGGAGGCCATCGTGGGCTCCGGCGCGGGTCCGCTTGAGTGAGGAAGCTCAAGCTCGACCTCCACGACATCTACAACCGCGGCAGCGATATCGACGCCGCTCTCCGCGGGGTCATCGACGAGGCCGTCCGGATCAAGGCGAGTGAGGTAGAGATCATCCCGGGCAAGGGGAGCGGGCAGCTGAAGAAACGCGTCCTGCGCTTCCTCGACCAGGACGACATCAAGCCGCTGTACCACCGGGTCGAGAAGGACTCCAAGAACTTCGGAAGGATCTTCGTTCACTTCCGCTGGAAGTGATCCTGGCGTTTTCCTGTCAGCGCCGATCTCTCGAAAAGGAGCGTTGACCTGCACTTTCACTGTCCGTTGCTAGCCGCCCTTGACTGCCGTTTACCGTTGCGCTGAGGACTGATTGAGGACTAACTGAGGACTGAACGGTTAAGTAGGGCGCGGCAATGGAGGCGGCGCTCGCCGAGGCGATCTCCTCTTCGAGCCATACCAGCTCGTATCGGTCCTCGCCCGGCACCTCGCAGTGGTGGGCGAAGCGAAGGCGTCATCGAACTCCTGTCGCTGCGCTTCGAGACGGTCGTCTCGAGCAGCAGAGGCCTTGTCACCCACGTCGTCAAAGTATCCAGTGACGGGTCACTCACGGCTCGCCGCCTTGTCGCAGCGGTTTGTGCTCGCTGTGCGTTTTACCGTGGATGGGATCGCGCGGCGAGGAGAGCCTGTGGGGTCGGATGAGGGCGTCGAGGGCTACGAGCAGTTCTTCCGCGCGGTCGAGCCCATGCTCCGTCGCGTCGCGTTGCTCTACACGGGTGACTCCGAGCAGGCGCACGACCTGGCCCAAGAGACCCTGGTACGGGCCTGGCAGAACTGGTCGAAGCTGTCGTGCCACCCACACCCCGACGCATGGTGCCGCACGGTCCTGCGCAACCTTGCGACTAGTCGCTGGCGCCGGGCAAAGCTCGAGCGGACGCGTAGGACGGACCGAACTCTCTCGGAAGCCGGCCCGAGCGCCGATCATCTCGACCTCCTCGCAGCCCTTCATCGGCTGCCCGTCAAGCAGCAGCAGGCGCTCATTCTCCACGACGTCGTGGGTTACACCGTCGACGAGATCGCCGAGGAGCTCAGGACACCGAGCGGAACGGTGCGGTCATGGCTCAGCAGGGCGCGCCACGAACTTTCCCGCGAGCTCGCTGATCGTCTGCCTGAGACGGCTGAGGGAGGCAAATCATGACCGAGCTTGACGAGCCGGTGGCGTCCCAGCTGAGCGAGGTCGCCAACAAGGCGGACATCTCGGTGCGACAGGTCGATCTGGCGGCGGTGGTCGCCGAAGGGTCGAGACGCACTCGGAATCGGAGGAAACGGCGCCAGATCGCCGCAACGCTCGTCGTCGTCGCATCGGTAGCTCTTGTGGTCACGGTGCCGCACGTGTGGCTGCGCCAGCGGGCTCAACCAACCCCAACAACTTCTGCAACTCACCATCCCACAAAGCACACCGGCGGTGTTTCTGTGGCCCAGCTGATCTCTGGCCGCTGGTCCACGATGCCGGCGGCCCCGATCGCACCGCGAGGTGGCGCCGTGGTCGTCTGGACCGGTCGAGAGCTGATCATCTGGGGCGGCTCGTCAGGCGCGCACGGATCGCAGCTCCACGCCGATGGGGCGGCCTACGACCCCTCGACGAACACCTGGCGGAAGCTGCCGCCATCCCCGCTCGGCGCGCTGTCTGATGCGAGCGGAGTCTGGACCGGAAAGGAGATGGTGGTCTTCGGGGGCTACGACGATGAGTCGCTCGGCGCCTTTCGCGTCACCAATGACGCGGCCGCTTACGACCCCTCGACGAACACCTGGCGCATGCTGCCGGCGGCACCTTTATCTCCGCGAGCCGACGCCATCGCTTTTTGGACCGGGACGAGCGTTATGGTGCTCGGTGGTCGACCTGCGGTCACAACTTCGGCGCTTCAGAGCTACGGCGACGGGGCCGCATTCGACCCATCGACTGAGATGTGGCAGCACATCGCAGCGCCCATCCCGCCTCACGGCCATCCCCTCGCCTGGCAGACGGCGGCGGAAGCGGGAGATCAAGTGCTCGCTTTCTCGGTATGGTCGAAGACTCGCTCGCTCGGCAGTGGCCGTTTCTCCGAGTCAGGTGGTGTCGATCTGTTCGCGTTCGACCCGACAACCAACAGCTGGCAGCTCATACCGCCTCGGTCCAACGCGGTGCCCGCCCCGGAGGAAGCCCTGTGGACTGGTCACGTACTCTTCGTACGAGGCGGATACGTCTGCCCCGGCTGTCTTTTGCGCATCGAGCCAGAAGTCACCGATCTGTACGACCCCTCGCTTAACTCCTGGACCCTCATCTCTCCAGATCCACTGGCCAGTAGCGGCGATCTCAGTTCGGTTTGGACAGGTGAAGCCCTGTTCTCGTTCAACCCAGAGACCGAGGTTGGTACCACCCGGCCCGGCGCGTCGAGCCTGTACGACCCGTCGACGGGACGGTGGAGCTTGCTTCCGACAGCTCCCCTTGGCTGCAACGCCGGCTGGCCGCTCGAATGGACGGGTCGTCAGATCCTCATTTACTGCCCGCAGTTTGGAAGTAAGGGGACCTCACCAGCCGGTCTCATTTACACCCCAGCAAAGTCCGCAAGAGTTCGCCTGCCCAACCTTCTCCGCATGACTAAGGCGGCAGCCAAGAGGGTTCTCAGTGAGTTGGGATTGAGATGCCACATTGTCGTCCAGCACCATGCACCTGCGATTCCTCCACCGGCCGGCTCCGTCATCGCTGAGCAACCCGCTGCCGGTTCTGTGGTGGCGTTGGGGACAGCGGTGACCATCGTGATTCAGGGTTGAGCGATGGCCCCTGTGTTAGGACACAGCCTCCTGCCAGGACGAGCCGTCCCAGACCCAGGTGACGCTCCGTAGCGGACCGCGAATAGGAGTACCGAGCACGACGACGTCACCTAAAGCTGGGTCATAGCTGCCCGAGTCATCTCCGAAGTCCGTGCTCAGTCCTGCCTGTGCGGCCCAAGTCGCTCCGTCCCAGAGCCAAGCTCGAAGCCCGACCACAGCGACGACGCGGCCGATGCGAGCATCCGAGACGACGACGATGGAGGACGTCGGGGCGTTCTCGGGGTGATCCTTCGTGAACGAACGGCCGTTCCACGTCCAGGTCTGCGAGAAGAGCAGACCGTGGGGATCGGCGCCGCAGTGCCGTATGGGAGACGGACAGCTGCCCGAGTATGGGTTGTAGACGTAATAGAGCATTTGGGCCGTGCCGGGCTCGGCGACAAACGCCGGGGCCTGGATAGTGAGCGGAGGGCCTGTCACGTTTCCGTTCCACACCCAACCGGTGTTGGTCCAAGCCCAGAGACCGAGCCGCACAGACGTGTCGGCGTTGAAGTTTCCGTCCGGTGGCGTAGCGCCGTAGCCGGGCGGGGGGGCGAGCAGCTCAAGCTCGCCCGTGAGGTTATCCCAGCTCATGGTCGGGCTCGGCTCGTAGTCCGGCATCCGATTCGAGTGAAGCTCGGTCCAGCCTGTCCCGTTGAAGGCCCACGTGTCTTGCAGGAAACGGTAAACGGGGCCGCCGCAGCTCGCGCAGCCGCCGTAGAGGATCAACTCGCGAAGGGCTGGGTCGTAGGCCATGGCGCCCTCGGCTCTGGCCGGCGGCGACGAGGCGGGATGGAGTCGTCGCCAGCCGTTTCGAGTAAAGACCCACGTGTCGCCGAGGCTCTTGCCGGAGTGCGCCTGCCCGCCGAAGAGGACGATCTCCCGGCCGGGCGGGAAGTAGGCCATTTGGGGGGCGTTTCGTGGCGAGGGTTGCTGCCGACTCATGATGTCGAGGACCTGGTAACTGCCGGTCGGGCGCGGCGACGTAGTCCCGTGTACGGAGACGGCGACCACGAC
>Ga0187883_10002278_pt1 | contig 11606 bp, 11 predicted proteins | sample June2016WEW_20_1_2_FD_132966 | JGI IMG/M metagenome (GOLD analysis project Ga0187883, IMG submission 132966) | Peatland microbial communities from SPRUCE experiment site at the Marcell Experimental Forest, Minnesota, USA - June2016WEW_20_10 | ecosystem: Environmental > Terrestrial > Soil >...
ACAGCAAAAACACTGCCTAGCGGTCCCACCGAACAGCAATTTATAGGGCCTAAGACTGACCATCATGTAACAGTGCAGTACACTGTCGGCCCGAAGGCCCTCCAGCGCCTTGGCCCGCTCTACCCTAAGGACATTGAAATGTTCGGGACTGATCTCGGAGATGATTTTAGCGGGTACAACTCTCATACTGCCGTAATCAATCGGAAATTCTTCGTTTGGGGATGGGTTGCCTACGGAGACGTTCTGCCGAATACACAGCCGCACATTACTGAATTTTGCTTTCACTTGGCGGGGGTAACAAGTACCGTTCCACGCCCCTCCAGGGCCGACCAGATAGGATTCATGACACTCAGTTGCGAACATCACAACTGCACAGATCAGTACTGTGACGATTACAAAGAGATAATGCAGCAACTTCAGTCGGAAGGATACCGGGTCAAGACCAACTCCCAATAGCGGCGCTATGGCCGACGACGAGTGTGAATCTTTCGCTTTAGATGGCTTGACTCTGGGAGTTTGCGCTTTAGCCACTCCGCCACTACCGGAGCCACGATCCTGTCCAAAAGCCAGCAGCCAACTGCAAATGCGACCGCGAGTATATAGGCCGAATGATCCCGTTCCACGTTGAGCACATTCTACATGTGCGTCAACTAGGTTATTGCCACGCTAAACCAATGATTCCAATAGGACCAAGACTTAATTTTTTTCGAGCTGGAACAAACCCCATCGATCTCGCAGCTGAAAGCCTAGAGCTAAGTCCTTATTCCTGAATACTTTAGTATCATGTCCTTTATTTTGAATACTTTGCGGGAAAATGGTAGGGGGGTACCCCTCAGGGAAACCACGGTGTAAGAGGGACGAACGAACTCACCCATTCGCCCGAATCATCTGCTCCGCATGCTTCCGAGAAGTCTCCGTCAGCTTCGCCCCGGACAACATACGCGCCACTTCTTCGGTGCGTTCTTCCCCGGTAATCTGCCGGACGGTGGTCTTCGCCCGCCCTCCGGCTTCGCGCTTCTCGATCACGTAGTGGTGATCGGCAAAGGTTGCGATCTGCGGCAGGTGGGTGACGCAGAGCACCTGATTGCCCTTGGAGAGCGCCTTCAATTTCTTCCCCACGGCCTCGGCAGCACGCCCGCCAATGCCGGTATCAATCTCGTCGAAGACCAACGTGCGCTGCGCCGCCGCCAACTTCTTCTTTCTTGTTGGATCGCCCCCCGGATTCGTCCCCGCCTCGACGCACGCCTTCAACGCCAGCATGACGCGCGAAAGTTCTCCACCCGAGGCGATCTGCTCCAGCGGCCGCATGGTCTCGCCCACGTTGGTCGTAATGCGATAGATCACCTGGTTGATGCCCGAAGAAGTCCAATGTTCTTCGGCTTCATTCTCCTCGACCGCAATGCGAAAGCTGGCGCGCATGGCAAGGTCGTTGATCTCCGCCTCGACCAGCTTCTCCAGTTTCCGTCCCGCTTCCAGCCGTTTGCGCGATATGGTGCGAGCAGCTTTGCGATACTCTTCGGCAGCCACAGCCAGCATCGCCCGCAGTTCAAGTAGTACCTGATCTTTATTCTCCATCTCTGAGAGCTTGCGCCGGATATCCTCTCCGAAGGCGATGGTCTGCTCAAGCGTAGGTCCGTACTTGCGTTTCAGACGATCAAGCAGCGCCAGCCGCTCTTCGATTTCCGCGAGCCGCTCGGGCGAAGCCTGGATTCCTCCGGCATAATCGCGCAGCGTCGCTCCCACATCTTCGACGCTGATGCGCGCCGACTCCAACTCCGCCAGCGCTTCCTGAAACTTCGGCTCGTAACGAGCCAGTTCCTCCAGGTGCTTCTGCGCGGCACGGAGGCTCGACGAAGTGGAGGCGTTGCCTTCATAGAGCAGGTCGAAGGCATTGATGGCCGCGCCGTAAATTTTCTCGGCATTGGCTAAGACGCGCTTCTCGGTTTCCAGTTGCTCATCCTCTTGCGGACCATCGCTGGTCCGAAGCCGCGCCTCTTCGATTTCACGCGATTGGAAGTTCCACAGGTCCAGCAGCCGCATACGATCCTGCTCGTCCTGTTCGAGTTCGGCGATGCGACCGCGAATCTGCTTCCAGTGCGCGAACGCGCCGGATACTTCCTTCAACTCCACTCCGGCGTAAGCATCGAGCAGTTCCTGCCGCGCCGCGGCATCGAAGTTTACGATGGATTCATTCTGCGCGTGGATCACCGCCAGGTGGGGCGCAATCTGTTTCAGCACCGCCACGGTCGCGGGCTGATTGTTGATGAACACCCGACCCTTGCCGCCCGCAGCAATCTCGCGCCGCAGAATCAGCGAGCCGTTCTCCGCGTCCAAGCCGTTCGTCTCGAGTATCCCTGCGATGGAACGCGCCGCCGCTCCGTCGCTCTCAAACACCGCCGCGACCACGGCCCGCTCCGCGCCCGCGCGGATCACATCCGAAGACGCCTTGTCTCCCAGCAGCAATCCCAGCGCGTCAATCAGAATCGACTTCCCCGCCCCGGTCTCGCCGGTCAGAAGATTCAGCCCAGCCGCGAATTCGATCACGACATTGTCGATCACTGCATAATTTTCGAGTCGAAGTTCGGCCAGCACAAGGGTCCTTCGATCTTTAGTTCATAACGGAGTTCATAACGAAGTTCATACCGATTTTCGAATGCACGACAATCTTCAATTCAACGATCTTAATTCACCAATCTTTAATCTGCGCGATCAGTAATTTACGCGCAGGATAGCACAGACCGGATAGCACAGACGCCTCCGCCCGCGGGTGCGCGAAACAGACTGCCCGCTACGCCAGATGGGCTAGCCCAAGTCATTCTCCGGATGCACTTCTGATTTTGCTTCGAGAGCGAGCGCTCGGGGAAGATCGCAGTCATGCGATCCTCCCTCCCAGTCCAGATCCTAGTCGTAGTCGCATCGCTTCTGTCTTGCCTTGCGCCTGCGCCCGCATGGGCGCAGCAACTTGAATGCAACCCTTGCAGCCATGCCTTCGGTAATGTTGCGGTCGGCACTTCCAGTACCTATTCCATCGAACTGACGAACACCGGGAGCGCTGCGCTGAGCATCACGTACAAATCGAGAGGTGGGAGCACCGTGTTCTTCTACGGCACTTTCACCCTGCCAATCGAAGTCCAGCCCGGGGCGAGCCTCGAGTTGCCCGTCGTCTTCACGCCGCATGCCGATGTCGACTACACCGGGGTCATAACGCTCAAGAGTACGGCCGAGGATTCTACACTCTCAATCGATCTCTCGGGGACCGGCGTGCCCAAAGGCAGCGCGGTGCCGGCACTGGGAGTGACGCCCGCAACGCTGAATTTCGGTAGCGTCACAGTGGGGTCAAGTGCCAGCCTGCAGGCTACGCTCACCGCCTCGAACGCTGCCGTAACCATCTCGTCGGACGCGTCGACGAGTTCGGAATTTGTCCTATCCGGGCTGACTCTGCCCGCAACCATTGCGGCTGGGAAGAGCATCGCCGTCACGATTCAATTCACGCCCAACGCCTCCGGCGCCGCCTCCGGCCAAGCCGGGTTCACCAGCAATGCAACGAGCTCGCCCACCGTCGAGCAGTTGACCGGTACGGGCGTGGCACAGAGTTCCAATTATGTCTCCCTTTCCTGGACTGCAGCGAGCGGGAGCCCGGTGGGATACAACGTGTTCCGCGGCAATGCCAAGGCAGGACCCTTCGAGCAGATCAATACAGCGCTGGATGCCTCGACCAGCTACACCGACGATACGGTTGTGGCCGGAACGACCTACTATTACGTCACAACTGCAGTAAACGCCGCAGGTGCAGAAAGCGCCTATTCAAATGTAGCGGAGGCAGTGGTTACGAACTAATAGCCATCGAAGCCCAACCCAGGCGCAAGCAGCCCGCCGCTCGCCAACACGCCGCTCGCTAACACAGTGACCGATGCGGTACCCTGGCGGGGCGTCCCGCCACCCTGGTCTATAATCTGAGCAGGGTTCTCCCTAAACCAATGCATTTTTCTTCCGTCCTCCTGTTCTTTGTCGGCGGCGAAATCGTCGATCTCGTCCTTCAGACCGGTCCGGTCGCCAAGACCGTTCTCCTCCTGCTCATCGCGTTCAGTGTGCTCTCCTGGGCCGTCATTCTTTCCAAGTGGCGGCTGATCCGCCGCGCGCGCGGGCAGAGCGGACGCTTCGTCCGCGTCTTCCGCAAGGCGCAGCGCATGCAGGACGTGGCCTCGGTTGCCGAACAGTTCCGTCCCAGCCCGCTGGTGGGAGTATTTGAAGGCGCAGTCACGGAATTCAAACGCCAGATGGGAACGACGGGCGGCATCCATAACCTCATGGCCATTCAACGCGCCATGCAGATCGCATCTTCCGAGGAGGTCACCCGCCTCGAACGCAATGTCCCGTGGCTGGCGATTACGGGCGTGGTTACGCCGTTCATTGGACTGTTCGGAACCGTCTGGGGAATCATCGACGCCTTCCACGGGCTGGGCACCGCGGGTGCGGCGACTTTGCGCGCTGTCGCCCCTGGAATTTCTGAAGCTCTGGTTACCACCGCCGCCGGCCTGGCTGCCGCCATCCCAGCGGTGATCGCCTACAACCTCATCATTAGCTCCATTCGTGAAATGGCCTCGCGCAACGACGACTTCGCGCTCGAGATGCTGAATCTAGTGGAGCGCCAGCAAGCGCTCCAGGTCACCGAGGTGCGGCGCTAATGGCCTTCACCTCCGCCAACGGACGCACCCAGACCGCACTCGCCGACATCAACATCACGCCCCTGGTGGATGTAGTGCTCGTGCTGCTCATTATTTTCATGGTGACCGCGCCCGTGCTGCAATCCGGGATCGAAGTCAACGTACCCCACACCCGCACCGTCAAAGAGATTACCGAAGAACGGCTGGTCATCAGCATCGACAAATCGCAAAAAGTTTTTCTCGGCAACGATCCCATCAACATCAACCAGATCGGAGCGACCTTGAAGCGCAGGATTCGCGACCCGCAGCACCAGTCGATTTTCCTGCGCTCCGACGAAGATGTTCCCTTTGGCGCCTTCGCCACCGTGATGGACGCCATCAAGCAGGCGGGCATCAGCAACGTCAGCATCGTTACCCAGCCGATGGATACCCACGGCAGCCATCGCTGATATATATCGCTATGCACTATAACGATATCGACATCTATTCCGAACACGGCCAACTGCGCCGGCCTCTGGCCTGGTCGCTCGGACTGCATCTGGCATTCGCGGCGTTCGTCACGCTATACGCAATGTTTATTCACGGCTTTCGTGGTGAAGGCTGGGGCAGCGGCGGAGGAGGAGATGCCATGGGAGCAACGCTCGTCAGTTCGGTTCCCTTGCCCGCCAATCCCACCGAGACAACGAATGTCCTGGCAACGGAATCCAAGGGCCTTTCGAAATCGCAGCCCATGGTTCAGGAAAAAGAACCGGAAGCGATTCCGATTCCCGACAAGAACACGAAGACAAAACTGAAACCTGCGCCGCAGAGCGCGACTCAACGAAAAGCGCAACCGGAACCGCCTGAGTCGAATCAGATTCCATATGGCGAGGGTGGCCCGGTCAGCGGCCCCTACACCATGAGCGCGGGCGGCGCCAAGGGCGGATTTGGATTTACCGGAAGTGGCGGCGATTTCGGCAGCCGCTACTCTTGGTACGTGCAAGCCGTGCAGAGGAAAGTCACCGAAAACTGGTTGAAGTATGAAGTGGACCCCCGCATCGCCGAGGCGAAACGCGTTTATCTGACCTTTGATATAGCACGCGATGGACACCCATCGAATGTCCAAATCGAGCAGTCGAGCGGTGTGCCGTCGCTCGACCAGTCGGCCGTCCGCGCGCTTCAACGCATTGATAGCTTCGGTCCGCTGCCGCCCGATTATTCGGGTAGCAAAGTGTCGGTAGAATTCTGGTTCGATTACAAGAGGTAGAAGCAAGCGTGGGGACGCCCGGCTCGGCTCTCCACCAGCAAGTCCGAATAGGGAGCACAAAATTGAGTAACGCGGCTCGACCAATCCGTCGTCACGCAGTAATCGCAGTTGTCTCGTTCTTTCTGCTGGCGGCCACCAGCTCGGCCCAGGACTGGATCCGCACCGGAACAGGCCTCGGCGTAGAGCGCGTACGCCTGGCCGCATCCGACTTCAAACCATCGACTGCCGACGCCCAGAATGCCAACCTGCTGAAGACCTTCAACGACGTCCTGTGGAACGACCTCGACAACGCCGGAATCTTCGATCTAGTCTCCAAGAGTTTCTATCCGCTGCAGGAGCCGGGGCAACCCTCCGAAATCAATTTCTCGGCGTGGAATTCCCCGCCGCCCAACACCTCCATGCTCGCGTTCGGTAACCTGGGCGCGGCCGCCGGCAAAGTTACCGTACAGGGTTGGCTCTACGACGTAAAGAACGAGAAGTCACCGCAAGTGCTCGGCAAGCAGTACACGGACAACGCGACGACCGACGCCGTGCGCGTCATCGCACACCGCTTCGCCGACGAAATCATCTTCCGCCTGGGCGGAGGCGTACCGGGAATCGCCGAAACCAAGATCTATTTCGTCAGCGAGCGCACCGGCCACAAAGAAGTCTGGATGATGGACTACGACGGCGCCAACCAGCAGCAGATCACGCACCTGGGAAGCATTTCCCTGTCGCCGCGCATCTCGCCCGATGGTTCGCGGCTGGCGTTCAGCTCGATCAACAAGGGCGGTTGGGAAATCATGATGTACTCATTCGATCTCAACCGCATGGTCAGCTTCCCGCGTTTCGGAGGCATGAATCTTTCGCCCGCCTGGTCGCCCGAGGGCAAGGTCGCATTCTCCTCCTCGCGCAACGGCTATCCCAACATTTTTGTGGTCGACGCATCCGGAGGAAACTCGGTCCGCCTGACCAACGACAAAGGCCCGGACGTTTCGCCCACCTGGAACCGCAAGACCGGCGCCCAGATCGCTTTCGTCAGCGGGCGCACTGGCCTGCCGCAGATCTATACCATGGAAGCCGACGGCACCAACCTGCAGCGCGTCACCGATCAAGGCTACGCGGTTTCTCCCAACTGGTCGCCCAACGGGCAGTTTCTGACCTTCTCCTGGATGCGCAAGTACGGCCCCGGAGAGCCTGGTTCCAACGACCTTTATCTGATGGACGTAGCCAGCAAGCAGTGGGTGCAACTCACCCACGACGCCGGTCGCAACGATTTTCCCTGCTGGTCTCCCGACGGGCGGCACATTGTGTTTCAGTCGCACCGCTCGGGCAGCGACCAGATATGGACCATGCTGGCGGACGGCACCAATGTGAAGCAGCTGACTTTTACGGGCGTCAACACGCAGCCCAACTGGAGTTGGAAGTAAATTGCTGGACATCCTGTGGCGGCAAGTAAGGTTCGTATCAGGGCACGCCTTCAGGCGTGCCGCAGGAGCTACGCCATGAAAGCGCCTCAGGCGCTGCGGTCAGAGATTTGGAGTTTCACCACGGGCTGTTAAGAAGCACGGTTTTGCGGCTGGCCCAGAGTGCGCCCTGCCGTGAATCTGCAAATTGCACGCCACCATGCGGGCGCACAGAAAACTGGAGGAATCAGTGAAGCACGCAATAACAGCAACCAAGAGAATGACGAGATGGCTCACTCTCCTATTCGCACTCGGCACGATCATGTTCCTGGGCGCTTGCGCAAAGAAGGTCGCCCCGCCGCCGCCCCCGCCGCCACCCGCTCCCACCGCTCCCACAGCCTCGCTGTCGGCGAACCCGAATACTCTCGACCCGGGCCAATCGACAACCCTGACCTGGCAGACCACGAACGCAACCGACGTCAGCATCGACGGCATCGGCCCCGTGGACACAAGCGGCTCGCGTCAGGTTACTCCGGCCGACTCAACCACCTACCATCTCATCGCAAAAGGCGCCGGCGGAACCCAGGACGCCACCGCCCGCGTGACCGTCAATCGCGCACCCGCGCCGCCACCGACCCCAGTAGCCAATCTCACAGAACAGCAACTCTTCGAGCATAACGTGAAGGACATTTACTTCGATTACGACAAGTACGATGTGCGCGCGTCCGAGCAAGGTTCCTTGCAAGCCGATGCACAGTTCCTGCAACAGCATCCCAACATCCGCTTCACCATCGAGGGACACTGCGACGAGCGCGGCTCCACTGAATATAACCTGGCCCTGGGCACCAATCGCGCGGACGCGGTGAAAAATGCGCTCATCCAGGCCGGAGTGGCCGGCGATCGTATCAAGACCTTCAGCTACGGCAAAGAGAAACCGTTCTGCACCCAGTCGACCGAAAGCTGCTGGCAGCAAAACCGCCGCGGACACTTCGTGTACGAAAAATAAACTGAGGAAGTGGAGGGACGGGCGTCTCGCCCGTCCTTGCTTCCAGCAAGTCGCGAAGAAAACTCGAAGGTTGATTTTGCATCCAATAGGATAACTATGAAATCGATTCGCATTCCGCTCACTCTCGCGTTGGTCCTCACGATTTGGATCACTCCGGCCTACAGCGCCAGCAAGGAAATCATCGAACTGCAAACCCAGGTCACCCAGTTGCAGCAGCAGATGACCACGATGATGCGATCCTTTGACGAGCGCATGGGCGTCATGAAGAATCTGCTTGAGCACAACACCGACGCCGCCAACAAGGTGAGCGCCGCCATCGGCGAGCTGCAAACTTCCGTCAACAAACAACAGCAGGATCGCGCCGCACAAGTCGACCAGATCTCCGGGCAGATTCAGGCCCTGAACGACACCATGGACGAACTAAAAGTGCGCCTCGCCAAGCTGAGCAAGGGATTCGAGGACATGCAAGCGGCGCAGCAGTCTATGGCCGCGCAGCAGGCACAGGCGCAGCAGCAGGCACAGGCGATGGCTCAGGCGCCGCCGCCCGACGTGCTCTACAACAATGCCCTGCGCGACTATAACGGCGGGAAGAACGATCTGGCCGCCCAGGAATTCAACGACTACATCAAGTTCTACCCCAACACCGACCTGTCCGGAAACGCATATTTCTATCTAGCTGAAATTCAGTTCAAGGCCGGCGATTACCAGAAAGCGGTCGTGAGCTACGATCTGGTCCTGCAGAATTTTCCCAGCGGAAACAAGGCTGCTGCCGCGCAACTCAAGAAGGGATTCGCGCTCCTCGAAATGGGAAAAGAAGACGAGGGCACACAAGAATTGAAGCACGTCATCCAGCGCTATCCACGCACCAACGAAGCTATACAAGCGCGAGACAGGCTGCGCAAACTGGGAGCGGCGCCAAAAACCCGCTGAGCGCCGCTCTCCTGTGGAGAGCCGGGCGTCCCGCCCGGCCGAATTACGGGTGAGCCGCCGTCTTTGGCACCACAACTCCGCCCTCAAGCTTGGGGATGCCAAAATGTCCGCCAAGATGCGCGAGGTCAAGCGGGCTGATCGACCCCGAAACCACAATAAAATTGACCTCATTCGATTTCGCTTGCAGGACTGCCACATTGCTGATCGCGTTGTTCTCCAGGCGGACCCAGAGCCCGGTTACGCCCGGGCCTCCATCCTTCTCTTGTTTGTTCATCAGTTGCTTCCAGCCCGCCGCCAAGTACTCGTCTTTCACCGAATTCAGAGCCCCCGGGTCATAGGTCCAGGTTCGCGGAAAACGGAAGCTGTGGACCGATATCCCATTAACGCCCGCAATCACGCGCTGAAGATCTTCATTGTTCGGATCCATCTTGGCGGCAAACACCAGCATGGAGTGGTCGAGCGTGAACTCAGTTTTCGAAGACGCACTCTGCCGCAAAGACTCAATACCCTTGGGAATCCAATCGTGCTGCTGCGGTGCCTGCGCCTCGGCCCATTGCGCCACAAAAACGCCCACCAACACTGCAAGAATAATGCGGACAAGCCTCCAGGGAAACTTCATACGAGTGCCTCCACAGCTAGACAGAATAGCTAGCCGGGAATTCCGCTTAAACTTGTGAGCAGAGAACTCCCAGGCCATTAAGAACCCCACGCATGGAAATTAGTTGCACCGACCCGCGATTACGCCGTTAGACGGCGTCGGCGGCCGCAGCCCTTTCCCCCACGCCGCTTGGCCGCAGCGTGACCCAATCGGTCTGCACGCGATCCCATCCCTGAATCAGGAAGCCGTAAGATTCGAACAGCTGCCGGATTTGCGGCCGCTGCCAGCCCGCAATCTCCTCCAGAATCGGCACCAGCGTCGCCAATGCGTTGTCGCCGAGCACCGTCCGCTTGGCGATCTGCGCTACCAGCTTCGATTCCGACACAGCAATCGTGAAGCCATCGCGCCGGTTCACGTGCAGCATGACGTGAATGTCGGAACTGCCGTCGCCCACGTAGACCACATGGTCTGCCGGAATGCCGAGCTGCTCTTCGAGTTGATCCAGCCGCGTGACTTTTCCGTAACCCGCCGTGGCTCGCACCAGGCTTTCGATCTCACCCGAGGCTTTGTATTTGAACTCGGTGCCAAATATGTGGTCCTCCGGCACGATCCCCTCCAGCGCCGATTGGATCACTTCTACCGGCGCCGCCGAAAGCACGTAAAAATCAAAGTGGAATCCGTCGATCCGACGGTCGAGTATCTCGTAAATCTGCTTGATGTTTTCTTTGAGGCGAATGCGCTTGCCCACCTGGAACAAGTGGTCGCGCCGGACGCGCGAATGGAACTCGGGATCATGCAGGAGCAAATAAGAAAGTTCGGCGCCCTGCTGAACCAGGTTCAGCTGCGCCATGCCCTTGGCCTTGCGCTCGAATTCTTTGACAGAAATGCCGAGCAGCTCGCTCAGCACGTAACCCGTATCATTAAAAGTCAACGTTTGATCAAAGTCGCTGGCAAACAGATAATGTTTACGAAAATTGCTAGACATATCCTATATTAGATTCAACATCAGGTTAATTGAGTATTAAATTTACCTATCCTAATCATCACAATAACTTGCAGCTGCAGCACAGGTCGGATATTGCCCGCTGCCAGCTTTTCGGCGTAACCTGACCTTGTAATCATTATTTACTAACGCACACCGAAAGGGCCTGCCATGCTGAAAAGCAAAAGCGATCATCTTCTCAATGATTCCGACCGCGGAAAGGGTTCTCAGGAGCCTGACGAACGCGGCCAAAGCGGCAACAACTCCATGCAAGGCCAACTCGGGCACCGTAACCCCGACCCCCTGCAAGACGGAGCCGACAGCGATTTCCCCGAGCCCGGCCACAGTCCCGAGCACTCCTTCGAGGGAGAGTTCAAGAAAAAGAAAGCTGTCTAGTAGAGGGCCGCCTGTCGCAGGGCTCTACTGCAGCTCTTCCATGCACTTCGCCAGCACTTCCCGGCTCGGGCGTGTTACCGATTCCGGCAAAGTCGCCAGCGGCTCATCCGTGACGTTCAGCATGTCGATAAAGCTCGGAGCTTTTTCATTGATGTAGAACACGCCAGTCAGTACTTCACCTTTCGCATGCGATTCCATCAACCGCGTCACCGCCTGAACCTTGTCCGTCGGATCGTACTCCTGCTCCAGCTTCCGCAGCCGCAGGCTTGATCCGTCGTGCATCGTAACTTCAAGCGTTGTCCCATGATCGTAGTCAACGTTGATTTCCTCAAACGACGGCACAAAGCTTACTTCGTGCAGTGGCTCGTCATGAGCCTGCATGTATTTGTAAGATTTGGT
>Ga0187883_10002280_pt1 | contig 11601 bp, 7 predicted proteins | sample June2016WEW_20_1_2_FD_132966 | JGI IMG/M metagenome (GOLD analysis project Ga0187883, IMG submission 132966) | Peatland microbial communities from SPRUCE experiment site at the Marcell Experimental Forest, Minnesota, USA - June2016WEW_20_10 | ecosystem: Environmental > Terrestrial > Soil >...
CGGCGCAAACCTATCCGTCGCGGCCGATCACCATCATCGCGCCGTTCCCGCCGGGTGGACCGTCGGACGCGCTGGCGCGAATTCTCGCCGGCCCCTTGGCGGCGGCGCTGGGCCAGCCGATCGTCATCGAGAATGTCGGTGGCGCCGGCGGCACGGTCGGCGTCGCCCGCGTCGCGCGCGCCGAGCCGGACGGTTACACCTTGCTGATCGGCCAGTGGAGCACCCAGGTCGTCAACCCGGTCACCTATAATCTGTCCGTTGACGTGGTGAACGATTTTGCACCGATCGCGCTTCTGGCCAACACGCCGCAAATCATCATCGCGCGCAAGGATTTTCCGGCAAGCGATGTGCGCGGCCTGATCGCTTGGCTCAAAACCAATCCCGACAAGGCGCAGGCCGCCACGGTCGGCGCCGCCGGTGGCGCGCAGGTCGCCGGAATGTATTTTCAGCAAGTCACCGGCACGCACTTCGGCTTCGTGCCCTATCGCGGCGGCGCGCCAGCGATGCAGGATTTGATGGCCGGCCGCGTCGACATCATGTTCGACCAGGCCGCCAACGCCATCACCCAGGTGCGCGCCGGCACCATCAAGGCCTACGCCGTGATGACCGAACAGCGCTGGCATCTGGCGCCCGACATTCCGACCATCGACGAGGCCGGCGCGCAAGGCCTGCACGTGTCCTATTGGCACGCGCTGTGGGCGCCGAAGGGCACGCCTGCCGACATCATCGCCAAGGTCAATGCCGCCGTGGTCGGCGCGCTCGACGATGCCAAAGTGCGACAAAGTTTTGCCGCCCAGGGCCAGGATATTTGGCCGCGCCAGCAGCAGACGCCGCAAGCGCTCGCCGCCTTCTACAAGGCCGAGATCGACAAATGGTGGCCGATCATCAAGGCCGCAGGCCTGAAGGTGGAATGAATATTCGCGCCCGTCGGCTAAAGCCGATAGCGCCGGCGCAGTTCGATCAGGGCTGCGAGGCTGAGCAGCGCGGTTGCGATGACGTAATAGCTCGGCGCCAGTTTTGAGCCGGTGACGTTGATCAGTGTTTGGGCGAAGAACGGCGCAAAGCCGCCGAACACAGCGACCGCGATGTTATAGCTGAGCGACATGCCGGTGACCCGCGTCGATGTCGGAAACACCTTTGCCATCAGCGAAGGCAATGCGCCTGAGAAAAACGATTTGAGCAGGCCGAGCCAGCACACCATCAGCACCAGCATGAGCAGCGAGGCATTGGCGCCGAGCAGGACGAAGGCCGGATAAGCGGTCACGGCGAACAGGATCGCCGCGCCGATCATGATCGGGATCTGCCCGACTTTATCGACCCACAGCCCGACGAACGGCACCACCAAAGTCTGCAACGCCGCGGCCAGCACCGCGGCCAGGAAACCGACCGACTGCGGCAGGTGCAGCTCCTTGATGGCGTAGGTCGGCATGAACACGATCATGTATTGCGAGCTGGTCGAGGTGACGACCGCGCCGGTGGTGAGCAGGAGCCGGTCCCATTGCCCGACCAGCAATTCGCGCAGCGGCGCGCGTGCTGAGCCGGCCTCGAGAAATTCCGGCGTCTCGCCCATATGGCTGCGCACGTAATAGCCGACCGGCCCGATCAGGAGGCCGAACGCGAAGGGAATGCGCCAGCCGAAGCTTTGCAGGTCGGCCGCCGACATGGTGGTTGTCAACAGCACACCAAAGCCGGTGGCGATCAGGGCTGCCAATCCCTGGCTCGCCCATTGCCAGCTGGCGAAGAATCCGGCGCGGTCGGGCCGGTGCTCGACCAGGAAAACGGTCGAGCTCGCGAACTCGCCGCCGACGGAAAAGCCCTGCAACAGCCGCGCCGCGATCACCAGGATCGGCGAAAAAATGCCAAGCGTGCCGTAACTCGGCATCACCGTCATCAGCCCAGTGCCGATGGTCATCAATAGAATCGACAGCGTGAGCGCCGCTTTGCGCCCCTTGCGGTCGCCATAGGCGCCGAGAAAGATCGCGCCCACCGGCCGCGCCAGGAACGAGGCGCCGAAGGTGCCGAAGGTGACGAGCAGCGAGACCGCCTCGTCGGCGGCCGGAAAGAACACTTTCGAAATGATGACGGCGAAATAGCCGTAGACCAGGATTTCGTAGAATTCGAGCGCATTGCCGAGCGAGGCGGCGATGATGAGCCGGGTCGCTTCTGCCGCGCCGTGGCCTTCGCTCGGTGCCGCCGTGATTGCGCTCATCGGTGATCCAGCGGGCCGGTCATCGATCCGGCCGAATGACCAAAGCAGCGGGCGCAGTATCTCGGGTCACGAGACGCGGACAAATCTGAATTCGCAACTGGTGCGCGCAGCATTCTCCTGCTCTATCCGCTGCGTGCGATGCAACGTCCAATGATCGAACAGGATGGCGTCTCCGGGCACGGCGTGGGGTATCCAGGAATCGCCGCCTACATTGGCCTTGACCCATTCGTCCGAGCGCGACTTTTCAGATCCTTCCATGCTTGGAACATCCCGCATCGTCTTGTTCGAGCCCGGGATCAGCTCCAGCGATGGCAGGACGAGCGGCAGCCAGGTATTGATGCAGTAATCGGTCGCGTTGATGATGCCGGCAGCATCTGCATCGATATGCCACGGCAGGTATTTTCGCGCGGACCGGTGGCGGCGGATGAATGTGAAATTGGGCTCGAGCCGCCAGCCCCGATCGAACAATGTGCGAAACTGCCGCTCCGCTGCGGCAATGACGCCCTCGAACTGCGCAAAAAGACCCGGATTCGCATGCTCGAGATAGCCGCAGCTCCTTCACCCAGATGCCGTCCCAGCGCTTGTAGTGGTCGACGAGATACTCGCTCAGCGTCGGCGGGTTATCGTCGGCGTGCTCCTGCAATAGGTCGTAGCTGGCTTCTACTGCGGTGCGCAGTTCGGCGAGTTCGTGCGGCGAAAGGAATGCCGCCACCTTCGCCGTTCCGTTCTGCATCCAGGCATTCCGGAAATCGGCTTGTTCGGCCGTGCAAATCTCAGGCATGGCTCACCACTGGCGCTCGGCGGTCACGGCGTGCGCGGCGACATATACACGTGGCGGTCGGCCGCGGGCAATCCCCAAGGCGGCATCCCTATTTGGACAATGGCGCGCGCTCGACAAGACCGCGGTTTTCGTAAAAAATCACCGCAAACGACAATCCGGGGGGACTAAGATGGCGGCGGATACGACGGTCACGGTGGCGGCGCGGCTCGATCGGCTGCCGCCGTCGCGCTACACGCGCAGACTGATAACGCTATTGTCGCTCGGCGGCTGGTTCGAGTTCTACGACCTGTTCTTCACCGCCTATATCGCCATCGGGCTGTTCAAGGCAAAAATCTTCACGCCGACGACCCAGGGCCTGTTCGACCTGCAAGGCTTTGCCAGTTTCGTCGCCGCGCTGTTCACCGGCCTGTTCATCGGCACCCTGGTCTTTAGTCGCCTCTCCGACCGCTTCGGCCGGCGCTCGATCTTCACCTTCGCGCTGTTGTGGTACTCGATCGGCGCCTTCATCATGGCGTTTCAGGACACCGCCGCCAGCATCGATCTGTGGCGATTGATCGCCAGCATCGGGCTTGGCGTCGAACTGGTGAATGTCGACACCTATGTGTCGGAGCTGGTGCCAAAAAGCCAGCGTGGGCCGGCCTTCGCCTATAATCAGTTCATCATGTTCACCGCCGTGCCGGTGGTCGCGTTCATCGCCTGGCAGTTGGTGCCGCAGACCATCCTCGGCCTCGACGGCTGGCGTTGGGTGGTCATCATCGGCTCGCTGGGCGCCGCGGTGATTTGGTGGATCCGCCGCAACTTGCCGGAATCGCCGCGCTGGCTCGATCAGCACGGCCGCACCGCCGAAGCCGAGCGCATCGTAGAGGATATGGAGCGGCACACCCGCACCGAGACCGGCAAGGAGCTACCGCCGCCGGAAATCGTCACCGGCGAGACCGAACGCAAGTCCGGCACCTGGATGGAAATGTGGAGTCCGGTCTATCGCGGCCGCACCATCATGCTGGTGATCTACAATCTGTTCCAGACGATCGGCTATTACGGCTTCTCGAGCTGGGTGCCGACGCTCTTGATTTCGCAGGGGATCGGCGTGACCAAGTCGCTCGTCTATACGTTCATCATCGCGATCGCCGCGCCGATCGGGCCGTTGGTCGGCGTCATCTTCGCCGACCGCTTCGAACGCAAATGGCAGATCGCCTGGGCCGCGGTCGGCATCGCCGTGTTCGGGCTGTTGTTCGCGCAGCAGGGCAGCGCCGCCGGCGTGATCGTGTTCGGGCTGTTGATCACGCTGTGCAACAACTGGATGTCGTTCTCGTTCCACGCCTATCAGGCCGAGCTCTATCCGACCCGTATCCGCGCCCAGGCGGTGGGCTTCGTCTATTCGTGGAGCCGGTTTTCCGCCATCTTCTCCGGCTTCATCATCGCTTTCCTGCTCGGCAATTACGGCACCATCGGCGTGTTTACCTTCATTGCCGGCGCCATGGTGGTGGTGTTCATTGTTATCGGCGGCTTTGGACCCGCGGTGACCGGACGGCGGCTGGAAGCGATCGCGAGCTGAAACGCTTCCGGCGTGCCGCGCCCAGCTCACGCCATCCAAAACGGCTTGCACGATTTGAGACCCGAACTGTGCCGCGCGATGCCGATATCGTTGAGGCATCGATCGCTGAGATTCATCAGCTCTTTGCGCGAGCGGGCGCGGCGCGACCAATTGGCGAGGCCCTGCTTCACGTGGCTCAACGATAACAGGCGGCGCGGACGAGCGGTCTTGGTACTCTTGTCGAGGGTGCTCATGGCGACCTCCGTCGAGTGACCGAGTATAAGCTTATGTAGCGGCGCCGAGGCTTGAGCGATGTGCCATGCGTCACCGCGGTTGGTGTGCTATGCGTCACACCAAACGGCGATCGTGTCCGCTTTGAATAACGGCAAGCGGCAAGCGGCGAGCGGCGAGGACGCCATGTACGAGGAATTCGACGGGCGGACACGGACCAAGATCGTGCGCGACGCCGACGGCATCGCCCGCGTGCTGTCCCACGCCGATCGCCATGTCGCCGTCAAGGCGGCGACGCCGCAAGCCGCCGCCGGCGCCTATCTCGGCCGTTACGGCCACTTGTTCGGATTGCAGCAACGGCACCTGAAAAATCTTACCCGCAGCGTGGTGCAGGATCCGACCAGCGAGCCCGTCGACTATCGTTTCTTGCGCGAAAAGTCCCAATTCGACGTCACCACTGTCGCCTTCGATCAAACCCGCTTCGGGCTCGCGGTCTGGGAAGCGGGAATTTCGGTGACGATGAAGCACAACCCGCTGCGCATCATCGGTGCACGCTCGACGCTGCACGACATGCTCGAGGTCAAACGACCGTCCGCGGCGCATGTCGCGAGAGCGAAGGCGATCGACGTCGAGACCTTGGCCAAATGCCTAGGCCTCGCCGGCGTCGTCCGCCGCGGCGTGCCGCTGACCATCAATGCCCAAAAATTCATGATCTTTCGCTACCACGAGGCCACGCGCCGGCGCGCCGTGACGCCGCCCAAACGCGACGGCCGACCGTCATCCGGCCACCCCACCCTGCCCTTGCCGCCGGTGCATGCTTCGATCCGCGACGGCAAGCACTACGTCGTCCGCGCCGTCTATTTCAGCTTCGATTTTCCGCCGGCGCGGCCGCTGCATTGGGTGGCGATCGTCGACGTCGAAACTTCGTCGGTGCTGCTCGCCTACCCGTTCATCGCCAATGTCATGGGCTGGGTGTTCAAAGCCGATCCGGCGACGCTCGGCGGCCCGACGGCGGACGCCGGCAATGCCGCGCTCAATCGCTGGCGCAGCCCGGTCAAGCTCGAAGGCCTCACTGCGCCTGTCGATGGCACCCAAGCCTTGAGCGGCACCCGCGTGACGGTCGCCGACGTGTCGACACCGAAAGTGGCGCCGCCGACCAGGCCGGCCGGCAAGGATTTCAAGTACAACGCGCGCAGCAACGATTTCGCCGCCGTCAACGCCTACTACAATGTCGATCGCATCTTTCGGCTGGTAGAGGAGTTGGGTTTTTCCATCGCCGATTATTTTCCCGGCACGACGTTTCCCAGCCGGGTCGACCATCGCGGCCATTTCGACCCGAACCGTCCGCGCGGCAACGAGATCAACGCGCATTGCGCCGGCGATGCCGCCGGCACCGGCATCGATTACACGGTGTTCGCGCTGGCCGACCTCGGCGATCGGAAAAATCCGATCGGCATCGCCGGCGACTGGCGTATCGCGCTGCATGAATTGCTGGGCCACGGCGTGCTGTACAATCACATCGGCAACGCGCTGTTCAAATTCGCCCATAGCGCCGGCGACAGCTTTGCCGCGATCCTCAACGATCCGGGCTCGAAGGCGAAGGACCGCTACGATACGTTTCCGTGGCTGATCGGCGTGGAAAAGCGCCGCCACGACCGCACCGCCGGCCACGGCTGGGGCTGGAGCGGTAAGATCGGGATCCATCCGTTCGACGATGCGCTGGATTCACGCGGCTACAACAATGAGCAAATCCTGTCGTCGACGATGTTTCGTTTCTATCGCGCCATCGGCGGCGACGCCGCAACCCTTGCCGACAAGCGATATGCCGCCCGCGTGACATGCCATCTGCTGCTGGCGGCCATCCAGGCGCTGACAGTGGCAACCAGTCCGACTGATGCCGCGCACTTCGCCGCCGCGCTGAGCAAGGCCGACGCCGCAGATTGGCCGACCGAGCGCATCTGCGGCGGCGCCTATCACAAGGTGATCCGCTGGGCGTTCGAAAAGCAGGGCCTATATCAGGACGCCGCGGAGCCGAAGCCGAACAACAAGGAGGGCCTGCCGTCGCCGGTCGATGTCTATATCGAGGACGGCCGCCACGGCGAGTACCGCTATCAAGCCAACTACTGGGCTTGCCCGGCGATCTGGAACCGGCGCCGCAACGACCGCGGCACGGCCCATGAGACGCCGCAATCGGGCGTCACCAACTACGCTTATGTGAAAATCAAGAATCGCGGCTTGCAGAAGGCGACCAAGGTCGTGGTGCGGGCCTATCACGCGCCGGCGTCGGCGAAGCTCAGCTTCCCCGGCGGCTGGCAGCCGATGCAGACGGCGCAACGGGCCGCGGCCGACGTGCCGCCGCATTCCTCCGCCGAAGTTTTGGTCGGCCCGTTTGCCTGGGTGCCCGGGAGCCGTCAGGAAGCCATGCTGATGGTCGTTTCCGCGGCCGGCGATCCGAGCAATATCGACAATCTGACCGCGGCCGACACGTTTCCGAACTGGCGGCTCGTTCCGAACGACAACAATATCGCCCAGCGCAACACTTCGGTCGCCGCGAAATCGAAAGGCCGCCACTGACGGCACCACGCCGCCAGGACGGCCAATCTTTTCGAGCTGCCGCCTATTGCGGCTTAGGCGCTTTTCAGTTTCTTCAACGTCGGACCCGCCTTGCTGCGCAGGATCTTGCGGATTCCCTTGTGCGTTTCGAGGTGATGCACAATCTCCTTCTTCAGCTTTTTGCGCTTTGCGGGGGATAGTCCTTTAAGTTCGCTTTTCGTGAAGGTTACGGGGCGAAATGCACCCATTTTGATATCTCCTTGGAATTTGCACCGGTATCGGTGAATGGAAAGCCTGACGTCGTTACGCACTCGGATTCTTGCTGTTCCGCGATAAGCGGATTGTCGAAATCCGCCGCTCCGGCTCCTTCACCATCCGTTCGAGGATTCTTTTGAAATCCGCGAGCAGACGATCGATCGATTTTGAGCCGAAGAGATGCGGTTTATAGATGCACGATCCTATCAAGCCCTCCGCGGCTTCTCGCAGCACCAAGATAACATCGTAAGTCGTCGTCGTCACCAGCGGCATCGGCAGGCCGGGATCGGCCTCCTCGAAGGCTAAAGCCTGGCCCGCGCTCGCCACCGGCCGCAATGCGGCGTTGTGCAGCAGGATCATCACTTGGGCGAGGTGCGCCGGATCGAGTCTGCGCTCGCGCGCCAGCGTTTCGGCGACAACCTCGAACGGCAGGTCCTGATGGGCATAGGCCGCAAGCGTCGTGGCGCGAACCCGCCGCATCACCTCGCGAACGGTCGGATCGCCGCCGAGACCGGTGCGCAGAATGACGGTATTGGCGAGTGGGCCGATCAGCCCCTCGGCGCCGGCGCGATTGCGGTTGGCGACATTGGTGGCGAGACGCAAGTCGTCCTCGCCTGAGTAGCGATGCAACAGCGTCTTCAGCGCGGCAACCAGCGCCATGAACAGCGTACCACCTTCGCGACGGCTGAATTGTTTGACGGTTTCCGTCAGGCCTGCCGGCAAGGCGATGTCGCGCTGCGCGGTGAGCTCGCTTGCAGCGCGCCGCGACCGCGCGGCGCCGAGCTTCAACGCCGGCAGTGGGCCGCGCAGTTGCTCGCGCCAGTAGCCGAGCTGCGCGGCGACATCCGGATGGGATTGCCATGCACGCTGCCACGCGGCGAAGTCGGCATATTGAATCGGCAGCGGCGGCAACGGCGATGCCTTGCCGGCCGCGAACGCTTCGTAGAGCGCGGCGAGCTCCTCGGCCATCACGCCGAGCGATCCGCCGTCGGCAATCATCTGATGCATGGTGACGAGCAAGAGCTGCTCGTCTCCGGCCAGCCGGACGATGCGGGCGCGAATGAGCGGGCCGCGCGCGAGATCGAAGGAATGGGTAAGCTCGGCTTGAATGAGCCGATGCGCGGCGGTTTCGCGTTTTGATCGCGGCAGCTCGTGCAGATCGTCGACGGCGAGCGGCACCGTGAGCTGCGGCGCAATGACCTGGATTTGCCGGCCGCCGTCGATACCGATCGTCGTGCGCAAAATCTCGTGGCGCCGCACTATTTCGTTGAGGCTGAGTTCCAGAAGCGCCGCATCGGACGGCGACGTTATGCGCAGCGCATAAAGGATGTTGAAGAACGGCAGGTCCGGCACCGCCTGCTGCAGCGTCCACAGCCGTTCCTGGGCCGGCGATGCCGGCAACGGTGCGTTGCGGGAGACGCGGGCAAGCTCCGGCTGTCCGGCCCGGCCGGTTTTGATCAGCGTTTCGAGATATTCCGCCATCTCGGTTACGGTCGGTGCGTCGAACAGGCTCACGACCCCGACTTCGAGATGCATGGCGTCGTGAATTCTGGTGAGAACATGCGCCGCCAGAAGCGAATCGCCGCCCAGCGCGAAGAAGTCGTCGTGGATGCCGACTTGCTCGAGGCGAAGCACGTCCGCCCAGATACCGGCCAAAATGGTCTCGAGCGGCGTACGCGGCGCCGCGAAGGCCTGCGATGCGGCACTGCCGAGCCCCAGCTTCTCGGCCAATCCGATGCGCTGTACTTTTCCTGTCGAGCCTTTCGGCAATTGCTCAACGATCAGCACCTGGCGCGGCACCTTGAAATCGGCGAGCCGGCCGGCGACGAATTGGCGGATGTCTTTGGGCGTCGCGTCGGCGTTCGGCCGCAACACCACGGCCGCCGCGACGTCCTCGCCGAGCGTAGCGTGGGGCACGGCGAAGGTGATGGCTTCCGCCACCGCCGGGTGCTCGAGCAGCGCCTCGTCGACTTCGCGCGGGGCGATGTTCTCGCCGCCGCGATTGATCATCTCGCGGGTGCGGCCGGACAGATACAGATAGCCTTCGTCGTCGAAGAAACCCTGGTCGCCGGTCTTGAACCAATCGCCGGCGAAGGCGGCCGCCGTCGCGGCCGCGTCGCCGTCATAGCCGGGCATGACGCTGCCGCCGCGCACCGTGACGTGGCCGGTCTGGCTGGCGGGCAGCACATCGCCGTGGTCGTTCAAGATCGCGACATCGAGGCCGACCGGGATGCCGACCGAACCGGGCTTGCTCCGCCGCGGCGGCAGCGGATTACAGGCGATCGGCGCGGAAGCGGTTTCCGTCATGCCGTAGAATTCAATGACCGAGGTGCCGAAGGTCCGTTCCAGCTCGGCGAACACCGGCGGCGGCAGCGGCGCCGAGGCGGAACGGACCAGACGCAATCGGATGCCGGCGACTTGATCCGGATCGAGCCGCGCCTGGGCGAGAATGGCCTGATGCATGGTCGGCACCGCGGAGTACCAGGTCGGTGCAAACTCGCGCAGCCAGCCGAAGAAGCGATTGACGTCGCAGCCCGGCGTGCAAACCACGCCGGCACCCGCCGCGAGCGATGTCATCACGGTCGCAATCAGACCGTGGCCGTGGAATAGCGGCAGCACGTTCAGGCAGCGGTCGGCTTCGCTCAGCTGCAGTGCCGTGACCGCGCTGAAGGCCGAGGTACAAATATTGGTGTGCGTGAGCGGCACGATCTTCGGCCGCGACGTGGTACCTGACGTGAACAGAAACAGCGCGGTGGCTCCGGGCCCGATCGGATCGAGCGACGGCTCGCCCGCGGCAGTGCCCGCGAGCGTGAACAAGCCGGCGGCCTCGCCTGTTGGCGTCAGGTCGAAGACCGGCACGCCGCGCAATTGCGCCACGCGGCGCGCCGGTGCATCGACTTTGGCCGGCACGATCAACGCGCGCGGCTTCAAGTCGGCGAAATATCGGTCCAATTCCTCGGCCGAATAGGCTGGGTTGATCGAGGCGCAAGCGGCATTCGCCGCCACCGTCACAATCGCAACCGCAAGCTCCGGCCCATTCGGCATCAGCACGGCGAGCCGGTCGTCGCAGCCGATACCCTTGGCGCGCAAGGTATGGCCGACGTCGTCGATATGGCGACAAAGACGCTGGTAGCTCAGTGGCGCGCAATCCGGCGCCAGGATCGCGGGCGCATCCGTAAGGCGTCCGGCGTGATGCCGCAGCAGGTCGTAGAGCGACGAAAATGGGACGCTGACGTTTTGTTTTGAGGAAGGTTGGTCCAGCACGATACTTTAGCCGGGACTGAATTTGCCAACGTTACGGCGCAGCATATCATTGCTGGGCCTGAGCGAGCCAGAAACGCATGTCCATGTCGCGGTACATCGCCGTCGCGGTGGCGTGATGGTGCTCCGCGTCCTCGGCCTTGCCGGCGCGGCGATGGATTTTGCCGAGACCGAGATGGCAATGGGCCACCAGCGGACGCATGCCGTGGCGTTGCGCCAGCGCCAGCGCGTCGCGGTAGTGGCTGACGCCGCGCTCGTGGTCAAAACGATCGGCATCGACTGCGATATCGCCGAGCAGATGGTGGGCATGGGCGGCGAAACCGGGCTGGCGCGTCGACGTTTCGACCGCACGCTCGGCGAGGTCGCGCGCTTTGTCGAGCTGGCCGAGCCGCAGCAAAGCGCGGCCGACGGCGTGATAGGCCCAACTGCGATGGCCGACGATGCCCTGGCCCGCCTGCCGCTCCAGCAGCGCCTCGGCTTCTTGGATGCGGTTTGGCGTGTCGCGGGACTCGCCGATTTCCGCCATCGCCCAAGCCGAGGATGCGACCGCCCAAGGCAGATGGATGGTGACATTACCGGTGCGCAACATCGTCAGCCAGTGCTCGACCAGCGACTGCGCTTTCGCCCAATCGCCCTTGAGGAGATGCGGCATGGAGGCTGCGAAATGTGCCCAGCCGATGCTGAACGCATGCTGGGTCGGCTCGGCGATGCGGATCGCTTCAGCCTCGTATTTTGCCGCTTCTGTGAATCGGCCGAGCTCGGCGAGGCTCATCACCA
>Ga0187883_10002282_pt1 | contig 11599 bp, 11 predicted proteins | sample June2016WEW_20_1_2_FD_132966 | JGI IMG/M metagenome (GOLD analysis project Ga0187883, IMG submission 132966) | Peatland microbial communities from SPRUCE experiment site at the Marcell Experimental Forest, Minnesota, USA - June2016WEW_20_10 | ecosystem: Environmental > Terrestrial > Soil >...
CAGCCAGGTCAGGCCAGCCAGGTCAGTAAGCCGACCAGAACATGATCAGCTGCGGCCACGGCTTGCCTGCCCCGCACTTCTGCAGTTCGGCCACCACGGACCCGCCTGACGAGGCGTTCCCCAGCCCCAGGCACCGCCCGTCGGACGCGCTGCGCAGCTCCCAGTAGTCCCGGCCCTGCGAGTCGGTGCCCTGGAACGGGTGGTACCAGCGCTGGTCGAGCCCGGCGTCGCAGGGCGCCAGTTGCGCGGTGGCCTGGCCGCCGCGGCCCACCGCAGTCAGGCACCGGCCGTTCGGGGAGAACAGCAGGACGAACCCGACGCCGATCATCTGGTCGGCCTGCCACTGCTGGTTGGACTGGACGGTCTCGCCGCCGCCGGTGCTGGCGGTGAAGAGGAGACCGCCGGCCCCGGCGTAGAGCAGCGTCGCAGAGGAACCCGAGGAGCCCGCCTGGCCGGTGCGGCCCAGGTTGGCCAGGCCCACCGACTGCTCGCTCGTGATCTTGTCGGACAGCCCGAGCCCCCCCGGCTGCGCCGTATTCGTGCTCCGGGAGTGGAGGAAGGCGACCACGCCCACCGCGACCAGCACCGCCAGTACGACTGTCGCGCTGATCAAGATGGCAGCCGTGGCCCGCGATTTGTCTTTGCTCCGTCGCCCAGGACCGCGTATCCCTGCCATAGGGATGACGATTATCTGCTCCTGGCCGGTTAGGCCAGCTATATCCGCAAATCGGTCGAATCATGATATATGTCGTCACCCAGTGGTCCTGGGTGTCCACGCGGTGTCCCGGATCATGGTGATTCGGGTCACGGTACGTTAGGGAGGCTGATGCCACCCCGCCGTCCCGATCCCCAGCGACTGCGCGCCGCCCTGGACGCGCAGCGCTCGGCGCTGGGCCAGGATCCGTGGGCGGGTCCGGCCGAGCCCGCGGTACTCGGGCGGGCGCTGGCCTTCGCCGTGCTCGGGGCGCTGGACTCCGGCGTGGAGCCGCAGCGGGAGGCCACCCGGGCCGCGGTCGCTCACCTGCTTGGCCTGCTCGCCGCCGACGCGCCCGGCCGCGCGGTGGAGGTCCGGGTGCCACCGTACGCCGCGGTCCAAGCCGTCGCCGGGCCGCGGCATACCCGGGGAACCCCGCCGAACGTGGTGGAGACTGACCCCGTGACCTGGGTCAGGCTGGCCCTGGGCCGGCTGTCCTGGGCGCAGGCGCGGGAGGCCGGGCTGGTCAGCGCCAGCGGGCCGCGCGCCGACCTGTCGGACTGGTTGCCGCTACTGCGCGGTACGACCAGCGCCTCCGCATCATTAGACTGACCGCGTGGTCAACCCCGATGGCCGACTGACGGACGATGTGGATCCCGGAGACCGGCCTCCTCGGGACGCATGCGGAGTCTTCGGCGTGTGGTCCCCCGGTGAGGAAGTCGCCAAGCTCGCCTACTTTGGCCTGTACGCCCTGCAGCACCGGGGCCAGGAGTCGGCGGGCATCGCGGTCAGTGACGGCGACCGGATCGTGGTGTACAAGGACATGGGCCTGGTGGCCCAGGTCTTCGATGAGGCTGCCCTGTCCACGCTGCGCGGCTACATCGCGGTCGGGCACTGCCGGTACTCGACCAGCGGTGCCTCCACCTGGGAGAACGCCCAGCCGACGTTCCGGTCTACCCCGGTGGCCAGCCTGGCCCTCGGGCACAACGGCAACCTGATCAACACCCTGGAGCTCGCGGCCATCGCCAGCGGCGCCGACGGCGAGCGCGGCGCGGCCGGCCAGCGGGCCACCACCGACACCGACGTGCTCACCGCCCTGTTCGCCGACCCGCGGATGGCCAGCGTCGAGGAGAGCGCCCTGGCCGCGCTCCCGCTGGTGCGCGGCGCCTACTCGCTGGTGTTCATGGACGAGCACACGCTGTACGCGGCCCGCGATCCGCAGGGCTTCCGCCCCCTGGTGCTCGGCCAGCTGGCCAGCGGCTGGGTGGTGGCCAGCGAGACCGCGGCCCTGGACATCGTGGGCGCGTCGTTCGTCCGGGAGATCGAGCCGGGCGAGCTGATCACCATCGATGAGCGCGGCGTCAGATCCCGGCACTTCGCCCGGCCGCACCCCGCGGGCTGCCTGTTCGAGTACGTCTACCTGGCCCGCCCCGACACCGCCATCGCGGGGCGCAGCGTGCAGGCCACCCGGGTCCAGGTCGGCCGGATGCTGGCCGCCGAGCACCCGGTCGAGGCGGACCTGGTCATCCCGGTGCCGGAGTCGGGCACGCCGGCGGCCATCGGGTACGCCCAGGCCAGCGGCATCCCGTACAGCCAGGGGCTGGTTAAGAACTCCTACGTCGGGCGGACGTTCATCCAGCCCAGCCAGACCATCCGGCAGCGCGGCATCCGGCTCAAGCTGAACCCGTTGCGGGAGGTCATCGCGGGCCAGCGGGTGGTCGTGGTGGACGACTCGATCGTGCGCGGCAACACCCAGCAGGCCATCGTGGCCATGCTCCGCGAGGCGGGCGCGGCCGAGGTGCACGTGCGCATCTCCAGCCCGCCGGTGGCCTGGCCCTGCTTCTACGGGATCGACTTCGCGACGCGGGCCGAGCTGATCGCGGGTAGTTCCACGGTCGAGGAGATCCGCGACTCCATCGGGGCGGACTCGCTCGGCTTCATCTCACTTGAGGGCCTCACTGAGGCGACGACCATCCCGGCGGGCCGGCTGTGCCGGGCCTGCTTCGACGGCCAGTACCCGGTCCCGGTCGCCGAGGCCGAGCGGGGCAAGCACCTGCTGGAAGTAGTCCCCCCGGTCCTGTCGTGATGCACACCTACCGGGACTGGTGATGAGTACCTACCGTGACGCGGGCGTGGACATCGCCGCGGGCGAGCGCGCCGTGGACCTGATGCGGGCGTCGATCGCCCGGACCAGCGGCCCGCAAGTGATCGGTGGCCTGGGCGGGTTCGCCGGCCTGTTCGACGCGAGCCAGCTGACCACCATGCGGCGGCCGCTGCTGGCTACCTCGACCGACGGCGTGGGCACCAAGGTGGTGCTCGCCAGCCGGCTGGGGATCTACGACACGGTCGGCATCGACCTGGTCGGGATGGTCGTGGACGACCTGGTGGTGTGCGGGGCGGAACCGCTGTTCATGACCGACTACATGGTGTTCGGCTGCCTCCAGCCGGAGCGCGCCGCGACCATCCTGTCCGGCGTGGCCGAAGGGTGCGTGCAGGCGGGCTGCGCCCTGATCGGGGGAGAGACGGCCGAGCATCCTGGCCATTTCGGACCGGACGACTTCGACCTGGCCGGCGCGGCAACCGGCGTGGTCGACCATGACGACCTGCTGGGCCCGCACCGCGTGCAGCCCGGCGACATAGCGCTGGCGCTGGGGTCGTCAGGGCTGCATTCCAACGGCTTCTCGCTGGTCCGGCGGGTGCTGGAGCGGGCCGGGCTGGACCTGGCGGCCGAGTTCCCCGAGATCGGCAGCCCGCTGGGCGCCGAGCTGCTGACCCCGACCCGCATCTACGCCCGCGACTGCCTGGCCCTGGCCGCCGACTGCGACGTGCACGCCTACGCTCACATCACCGGCGGGGGGCTGGCCGCCAACCTTTCCCGGGTCCTTCCCCCGCGGGCCGACGCGGTCCTGGACCGGGGCAGCTGGCGGCCACCGGCCGTATTCGGCCTCCTCGCGGACCGCGGTGGAGTGCCGCCAGCCGAGATGGAGCAGGTGTTCAATATGGGCGTCGGCATGGCCGCCGTGATCGGCCGCGCGGACACGGACCGGGCCCTCGGCATGCTGACGCACCGCGGCGTCCCGGCGTGGGTGGTCGGTGAGATCGTGCCCGGCTCGGGGACCGCCCGGCTGACCGGGCGGCACCCCTCGGAGGGCTAGGGGCTAGGCCGTCAGGCCCGCCTGCTTATATGCGACCCGTTGCCGTAGCCGAGGTCGTCCTCGTCCTCGTCCTCGTCGTCGTCGTGATCGGCATCATCGGCGTCCGCGTCATCCGCGTAACGCCCTGCGACGTAAGGGTCGCCATCCGCATCCCCTTCGTCCCTGCCGACACCCAGCTCAGTCCGCAGCCGGTCAAGGTCCGTGCCGCCGCTGTTGTACTTCAGCTGGCGTGCCACCTTTACCTGCTTGGCCTTGGCTCGGCCGCGCCCCATTGGCTCGACCCCCTCGAACATGCGGAGCCACTCTCGGGCTCCTGCTCCCTGCGCTGATGACTTGCGGCTTTACGCATGCAGGACGGCCCGTCGCCAACTCCACCGCTTGAGGTGCGACGCGCTTCCAGCTTGCGTACAGATCCAACCGTACCTGCTTTGCGCCGTAAGCGCCTCTACAGGATGCGAGCAGGACTGATTGACCCCCATCAATTCCTGCCGGACGGGCATCCAGTGCAAAACTTCACCCACCCAGCCAGATCCCCCGGAGCCTGCCCACCTCAGACATCCGGCGCTCGGCCAGGCGGTCGGCCGCGACCGCGGGCGGCACGCCCTCGGTGTCGGCGAGGGCGAAGATCTGCCTGGTCGTGATGTAGATCTGCTCCGCCCGGGCCTGGGCCCGGTCGAAGTTGAACCCGCCCAGCTCGTCGGAGACCTGGATCACGCCGCCCGCGTTGACCACGTAGTCCGGGGCATACAGGACGCCGCGGTCGGCGAGCAGTTTCTCGATGCCGGGGTGAGCCAGCTGATTGTTCGCCCCGCCGCAGACGATGCTGGCCCGCAGGGTCGCCGTGGTGTCATCGTCCAGCGCGCCACCCAGCGCGCACGGAGCGTAGACGTCTATGTCGTGGGCCAGGAGCTCGGCCCGGCTCGCCGCCACCCGTACGCCCGGGTGCGCCGCCACGACCCGGCTGACCGCGCCCGGGTCCACGTCACAGATCACGGCGGAGGCCCCGGCCTCGGCGAGCAGGGTGACCAGCCGCCGCCCGACCTTGCCCACGCCTTCCACCCCGACCAGGCGTCCTTCGAGGCGGGGGCTGCCCCAGCGGTGGTCCGCCGCCGCCCGCATGCCCTGGAAGACCCCGAACGCGGTGAGCACGGAAGAGTCGCCCGCGCCGCCGTTCGGGACCGTCCGCCCGGTCACGTGGCCGGACTCCCGGGCGATGATGTCCATGTCCTCGCTGTAGGTGCCGATGTCGCACGCGGTGATGTAGCGGCCGCCCAGCGACTCGATGAAGCGGCCGTAGGCACGGAGCAGGGCCTCGGACTTGTCCGTGGCGGGATCGCCGATGATCACGGCCTTGCCGCCGCCATGATCCAGGCCCGCCAACGCGTTCTTGTAGGCCATCGCGCGGGACAGGTTCAGCGCGTCGGCCAGGGCGGTGCCCTCGTCCGGATACGGGTAGAAGCGGGTCCCGCCGAGGGAGGGGCCGAGTGCCGTCGAGTAGATGGCGATGATGGCCCGCAGCCCGCTCTGCCGGTCCTGGCAGAAGACGACCTGCTCGTGTCCGTGGCTGGCGCTCGGGGCCAGGTCAGTACTCGGGTGGAACACGTCCGTCACGGTAGTGACTACCTCTCGCGTTCTGGTGGGTGCTTGTGGCCTGCGCACACGACAGGTCGGGCGGCCTGGGTGGGGCTGGCCCAAATCCGACACTATCGCTGCGGGAGACCAGTGACGATCTCGTTATCCGCAGGACATGTACCGCGCCACGGGAGCGTGCCACGATGCGAACGTGCGACCCTACGCGGCCTATCTGCGCGTCTATGAGCCTCTCTCCGCGTTCAGCGACACAGAGAGCCGGTACTGGGCTGAGTACGCGGCCTCGTCGCAGCGCCCGCGGCGCGCGGCTGCCCTGGAAGCCGAGCAGGCCGAGGCGCTGAGGAGGCTGATCGCCACGCCGCCGATCGCGGCCCCGCAGCGGGAGAGCGGTCACGCGTACGTCCGCTGGGCCGACGGCGTCACCTACATCTGCCCCTGGCAGACCCGGCTGCGGTCCTGGCTCGAGCTGGCCCGGCTGCGCTCCACTGCCCGCCCGCTGCAGGCCGCCGCGTTCGCGGCGGGCCAGGCGGACGAGGCGTTGCGGGAGTTCGCCTGCTGGCAGGGCCAGGCGTCATCGCTGCGGGTGTTCATCCAGTCGTGTACCTGGGCGGTGCCCCCCGGGTGGTTCGTGCCGTTCGCCTCCGAGGAGCGGTGGCTCGTGCTGGGCGGGGTGACTGAGGCCGACGGCGGGGGCCCGCCCACCGCGGCCGCGACCCGGACGCTCATCTACGCCACGGCCATGTCGCAGGCCCGGCGGCGGATCGCCCGGGCCCTGAACGCGCTCCGGCGGACCAGCGGCGACGCCTTAACGAGCCCCCCCGGCGCGGCGGGCGGCGCAGACGGCGACGGCGACGGCGACGGCGAACCCAGCCACCGGGATGGCGTGGGCCCGTGGCAGGCCACGGTGGAGATCGCCCAGATCGGCCGGTGGCTGGAGGAGTTCCACCCGCACTCGGTCGTGGAGCTGGATTACGGCGGTCTCGTGCACCTGCTCGACGACGATTCGCTGCGGGCTGATCAGTCGGTCGCGGAAGTGTCGGCGGCCATCAGCGCGAGCCGGGAAGGCCAGCAGGACCTGGCCGGCGTGCTCTATCAGCGGCTCCGCAGCAGGTGGCAGGGGCTGGAGTCGCTCGAAGCCGCCAACTGACTATCAGAGGACGACTTTCCAGATTCCACCCGTTGCAACGATACGTGTCGCTAGAATCACGCAGCGTGACGCATAACAGTGGGGCAACGGGGGCGACCTGTCACAGAATCTTTGCTCCTGGTGGTCGACTTGTCACCGCTGGTGATGGCAATATGGTCTCAGTGGGCCATATAGGACATCCACGGCAGGCTCCACATGGAGCCAGGCAAAGCAACAACCGCAGGATCGCAAACTGGTCCAAGAGGAGAGGCCGTAGACATGTCTGCACGTACACCGGAGGCCGAGCCGCTGCTGACGCCGGCAGAGGTCGCGACAATGTTTCGCGTTGACCCCAAGACAGTGACTCGCTGGGCGAAGGCAGGGAAGCTGACCTCCATCCGGACGCTGGGTGGACACCGCCGCTATCGCGAGACCGAGGTCCGCGCGCTCCTCGCCGGCATCCCGCAGCAGCGCTCGGAGTAGGCCCGCAACGAAACACGACACGCACGACGGCACGACAGGCAGTACCCGAAGTACACGCAGTACCGCACTACATGAGGGGGGGTCGGCCCCGGCTGACAGCCGGGCCGGCGAGCGGCAGACGCGCAGGCCGCTCGCTGGGGTTCGAGAGAACTGCCGGGGTCGATCCTGAGTCATTACCCGGGCGGGGAACCGTTATCTTCCCGGGGCGAAGTGACGAGACCGTGACTACTTTGCGTAGTCGCGGTCTAACTTTTTGTAACTACCCTTGCTTAGAGCCCAGGTCCGCCATACTGGTCCCTGCCGCTAGCCAGGACTGCTGCTCGCTAGCACTTCGGGTAGCGGCACGGCCGCCATCCAGGGGGGTAGGCGGCTTGCTCGGCATCCGCGTACCCGGTGCCGCGGCGCGTGCGGGGGCACGTTCCGGGGCGGGCCGCGATGCCGCCGCCCGCCGGGGACCCGCGAGGCCCGGCGCGGCACCGTTTCTCAGGGGAGGATCGCACAATGCCTGACCCAAGGCTGGTATCCCGCGCGCAACGCGCCGCGACAATGTTGGAGCGGGCATGGGAGCGGTGGCGTGCCACGCAGGGCCTGGAGGCCGAGCCCATGCCGCCGGTCTCGAGCTATGTCGGCTACTCGATCGAGGAGCCGTGGGGGCGGCCCCGGGTCGTCTTCGGCGTGAACGCCGAGGACGCCGAACGGCTCGCGGCGTTGCTGCAGGAGAGCGTCGGCTACGGACCGGACGGGCTGCCCCGGCCCGCTGATCCTGGCTACCGGCCGCCCGCCCGGAGTGGGTTCGCGGCGGACCGCCCAGCCGTCCCGGACCGCGGGTATCCAGACAATGGGCATCCGGACCGCGGGTACGACCAGAGCCTGCTCGACGACGTGCGGGGCCGGATTCCCGTGCAGGGCTGGCCCCCGGAGTTCAGCGAGAGCCGGGAGCAGCTGAACGGCGCCGGGCCCAGCCAGCTCGACGAGCCTGAGCTGCCTCTCGATCTGGGCCCGCTGCAGGCCGACGTGGCCTCGGGCGACCCGCTCGGGTGGACCGGGGAGCTCGGGCGCCCCCACGACCTGAAGTTGCCCGGCGAACTGGGGCTTTCCGATGAGTTCCGGGGGCCGGATGATTTTCTTGATGCTGATGAAGTCCCGCTGGCTGATGGGGTTCCTGGGGCTGACGAGCGCGTGCGCGACGATGAGCGCGAGCCGTTCGGCGTACATGCACCCTACGGCGTGCCCTACGCCGGGGGTGCCCCGTATGCCGTCCCGTACACGGGGGAGCCCTATGACCCTGACGGGCCGTACGGCCAGTCAGGTGGGCACGGCGAGGCGGGGCCGTACCGTGCCGAGGAGGAGTCTGCGGACATATCCAGCGACGCGCCCCAAGGTCCGCCCCGCATCGGCGAGCCGGGCGGCGGCGCCGCGGCTAGCCCCGAAGTCCTGGCCGGAGCCGAGCGTGAGGAGGACGCCCAGCGCGATCTGTCCGGGCCCGATGAGTCCGGGCGGGATGAAGTTGTGTGGGACGAGTCCGGGCCGGAAGAGTCCGGGCGCGATGAGGACCTGCGGGATGAGTCCGGGCGGGATGAGTCCGGGCGGGATGAGGACCTGCGGGATGAGTCCGGGCGGGATGAGGACCTGCGGGACGGCGACGCCCGCCCTAGCGGCGGCACGCCGGACCGCATCGGGGGCGCAGGTAAGCACATGCTGGCGGGTGAGGCGTCCCCGCGGATGGACGCCCATGGTCAGGATGCCCTGGACAGGGACGCCCAGCCGGGCGAGACACCACGGGCCGGCGATGGCCCGCCGCCTGGACCCCGGCACGGCTCCACGGCGGACGGACCGGCCTGGCCCCCGTCGGCCTCGGCCGGCCTGGCCGCGGCCGATTCCCGGCAGGAGCCCCAGGCCGACGCGGAGCCCGACGAGGCCCCGGGGGCACGGGCGGAGGCCGCGGACCGCCCGGCGGATCCCGCCAGCCGGGGCAGCATCACCGACACTATGGCTGCGGAGCTGGCTGGATGGGCCGCCGGTGAGCTCCCGGGGCAGGCCGCGGCGCGCCTGGCCAGCTGGGCGAGCGCCGGTGGCGCGGTGGCCCGTGGCCGGCAGCAGGCCCGCCTCGGTGGCGGCGGAACGGCCGCGGAGCGGGTGAGCTAGCGGGGTACTCTCCGCGCCCAGGGTGTTCATCGAGTGCGGCAACATGCGCAACGCTGCCGACGCGGCCCGGCTGATCAACCTCCGGTTCAGGGAGTACATCGCGGTGGCTCTGGCGGCGGCCTTGACCGCCTTCCTCGGCAGGCATTCCTAAGCACGTACTCAGCCATCGCTCAGGTCCGGGCGCTTACATCGTGCTGTGATCCCCGCCGTCGACCTGCCCCGCCCCGGTCACGGGTACTTCGGCCCGCGCGGTGGCAACCAAGGACAACCCTCAGGCTGAGGGTGCAGACGTCTGGGCCCGGCCCGGCCTGCCCAGGGACCGGGCCGGGACCAGACACCATGGGAATTCCCCCACCCGCCGTGCAGACTGTCGGCGGGCCGGCGGAGAATCTGGGACGTGCGGGTTGCGGTGGCTGCCGGACCCGGGCGCACGGCCCTCCTGCAGGAACTCGCCGAGGATGGCAGCGGCTACGCCGCGCCCACCCTGGTCAACGATTTCGCGGCTGCGGTAGCGGACTACGAGCGCGCCGGGCCTGAGCGCGGGGAAACTGTGCGCTGGGTCTGGGCGGACACGTCCAGGTCTTACCCGTCCCTGCTTCGCGCCGGAGTCCGGGTGGACCGCTGTCACGACGTCGCGCTCACCGAGGCGCTGCTTCTCGCACGCGGCGACGAGCCAGCAGGAGCCCGCCCCGTGGTTGCCGAGCGATCCGTGGTTGCCGAGCGATCCGTGGTTGCCGGCCGAGCCGTCGTCGCCCAGCGGGCAGGGGGCGCCCAGCGGGTAGTGGTTGCGGGAACTCCCCCTGGTCCCGGGGTGACTGGGCAGACGACCCTGTTCGGGCCGGCCGAGCCGGGCATCGACGAGGCCCGGGAGGTGCTCGGTGCCTTGGTGGTCGCCCACGCGGACCAGGTACGCCGGATCGCCGCCGATGCACACCCGGCCAGGTTCGGGTTGCTGGCCGCGGTGGAGTCGGCTGGGGGCCTGGCTGCGGCTGAGATGCGCGCCCGGGGCATGCCCTGGCGGGCCGATGTTCATGACGCCCTGCTGGCCGCACTGCTCGGTCCCCGGCCCGGGCCGGGGTTCCGGCCGCCTCGGCTGGCCGAGCTGGCCGCCCAGATCTCCGCCGCGTTCGGCGGGCGCCCGGTCAACCCCGATTCGCCGGCCCAGCTACTGAAGGCGTTCGCCACCGAGGGCGTTGCGGTCTCGTCCACCCGGTCAGGCGTGCTCCGGGCCATCGACCACCCCGCGGTTCCGTTCTTGCTCGAATACAAGGAACTGGCCCGGCTGCATGCGGCTCATGGCTGGGCGTGGCTGGACGAATGGGTGCGCGACGGCCGGTTCCACCCGGAGTACGTAGTCGGGGGAGTGGTGTCGGGCCGCTGGGCGAGCCGTGGCGGCGGTGCGCTGCAGATCCCGCGGGTGATGCGCCGCGCGGTCGTGGCAGATCCGGGCTGGACGCTGGTGGTCGGGGACGCCGCACAGCTTGAGCCGCGGGTTCTCGCCGCGCTCGCCGGTGATGACGCGTTCGCGGAGGCGGCCGGATCCGGCGATCTGTATCACGCCCTGGCCGGGACGTTTGGTGGTGACCGGGCCAAGGCCAAGGTGGCGCTGCTGTCCGCGATGTACGGCGGAGCCGGGGGTGAGGCCTCGCAGCTGCTGGCCGTTCTCCGGCGGCGCTTTCCGCGGGCCGACGCCTATGTGGAGGCCGCCGCGCGGGCGGGGGAGGAAGGCCGGGTGGTCCGGTCCCGGCTCGGCCGGTCCTGCCCGCCGCCGTCCGCCGAGTGGCGGGACCTCACCGCGTCCCCCGACGAGCCGGGCGCCGATGACCAGCTGGCCCGGCGCTCGTTGCGGGCCCGCGGCCGGTTCACCCGGAACTTCGTGGTGCAGGCCAGCGCGGCGGACTGGGCGCTGGTTCTGCTGGCCGGCCTTCGCCAGCGGCTCGCGGCCATGGGCTGCCCGACGGGGTCCGGCGGGCCAGCCGGGGCGGCTGGCCTGGCTGGGGCGGCTGGCCTGGCTGGGGCGGCCGGCCTAGCTGGACCGGCCGGCCGAGCCGGACCGCTGGATGGCCCCGGGCTCGTTTTCTTCCAGCACGACGAGGTCATCGTGCACTGCCCGCGGGCCTGCGCCCCGGAGGTGGTCGCCGCCATCGGCGACGCGGCGCAGGAAGCGGGGCGCCTGTTGTTCGGCGCGAGCCCGGTGCGGTTCCCGGTGACCACGGCCGTGGTCGACTGCTACGCGGACGCCAAGTGACCCGGGCGGGGCGGTCCTCGCTTGGCTCACGCGGCGGCAGCGGCCGGCTGGTCGGTGCCGCAGTACTTACATTTGCTGGCGGCGGCGGGCAGATCGCTGGACAGGCAGGCCGGGCAGGTCTTGACCGGCGGGGGATCGCCGAAGACCATCTGGCCGCG
>Ga0187883_10002284_pt1 | contig 11593 bp, 10 predicted proteins | sample June2016WEW_20_1_2_FD_132966 | JGI IMG/M metagenome (GOLD analysis project Ga0187883, IMG submission 132966) | Peatland microbial communities from SPRUCE experiment site at the Marcell Experimental Forest, Minnesota, USA - June2016WEW_20_10 | ecosystem: Environmental > Terrestrial > Soil >...
ATTGAAGAATGCCGCTCGGCTGATATCGCAAAAGGTTGACTTTGTAATCGAGTATGATTTCCACTACAGGGTTGGAGCGGTCCTCGCCAATCTGTTTCACGAGGCCGGAACACCGACGTTGGCAATCGACATCCCCATGCCCGGCGCCATCTACTTCGGCGTCAACAACTACGCCGCGGGCTATGTGGGAGGTGATTGTTTGGCTGAGTTCGCCAAAAGCAATTGGCGTGGCCGCGCGGATCGCATCTTGCTCCTGGAGATCCCTGAAGCAGGACCTGTTCCTCAGGAACGCGTCATTGGCACCCTCGATGGAATGAGGAGTGTCCTGCCGAAATTGGACGAGCGTCGCGTGCTTCGCAGGAATGCTAAAGGGACTGAAATGGGGGGCTATTTGGCCACACGACGCGTGTTCGGGTCCGTGTCGAAGCGCGCGCGCTTGCTCATCGCGGCGGCAAATGACGAGTGTGCGCGCGGGGCTATTCGTGCGGTCCACGAAGCAGGAAGAGAAGAGATCACTGCGATCATGGCGCAAGGATGGGGGCCGGGTGATGGCGTGGAGGATGAGATCTCGAAAACCGGCAGTCCTTTAATCGGCGCCGTGGCCTACTTTCCTGAGAAATATGGATACCAAATTCTGCCGATTGTCCTTCAGTGCCTGAGTGGAGAAGCCGTTCCCCCGGCCGTCTACGTCGAGCATAAGCTCATCACCCGGGATCAGGCTGCGTCCTCTGCAGCCGCTTGAACCTGGAACGGTTCGGTTAGCTTCGAGGTGATGAGACGAGCCAAGGATCAAGGTTGCCCGCAGCGGCGCCGTCAATGAGCAAGCTCCTAAGACCTCAAACGCGATCTGAATCACTCCCGGGCTGCCGGATCCCGACCACGGTTGCCCTCCAGCCTGGCTCAGATCCAGGACCTTCCCGGATGCCTTCTCCGAGCCTGCGACTTACCTACTTCACAGTGCTATTAATCCTGACCCTTGGCGTCGCCGCTCATGCGCAAGCGCCCGATCCGCAGAAACTCTTGGAGGAGGCTTCCGAGGCCCAACAACGCGGTGACGCAGCGCTGGCGGTTCGCAAGTACCAAGAGCTCATCCAGCTTCGTCCGGACATGATCGCGGCACGCGCGAACCTGGGCCTCACACTTGCTTCCCTGGGCCGATTTGACGAAGCCATCGCGCAATTTAGCGCTGCGCTCGCCAAGGCGCCCGGCGATCACGAGCTTCGCGCCAACCTGGCGATGGCCTTCTACCAGAAGGGCGACTTGCCCAAAGCGGCCGATGAGTTCAGCTCATTGCATGCGGAGGAGCGAGACAATATTCAGATCACCGTGTTGCTGGGCACCTGCGACATGCGAATGGGCCAGGCCAGCCGGGCTATCTCGATTCTTACACCTGCGGTCCAGGCCCACCCTGATAATCTCGACCTCCAGTGGGCTCTTGGATGGGCGCTGATTCGCAGTGGCCGCACCCAGGAAGGCTTCGACCGGGCTGAAAGAGTGGCGAAGCAGAAAGATGATGCCGAAGCGTATGCGCGGATCGCGGATGCGGAAAGGAAAGTCCTGGCGTTCGACCGGGCGCGTCGCAGCGTCGATGCCGCCATACGTCTTAGCCCTCAACTGCCCGGCCTATATACCCTCAGCGGCCTCATCATGGATGACGCTGGCGACCACGGCGGCGCGGCGGCAGCCTTCGAAAAGGCGCTCGAGGCCAACCCGAACGACTTTCAGGCCCATCTGCACCTTGGCGCCGTTCTTTATAGCCAACGGACGTTAGACACCGCCCGGGCGCATCTAGAACGGGCGCTCGAAATCGACCCCAGTTCGTCGCTTGCCCTCTATGAACTGGCGCTTGTCAAGCGGGCGGAGGGGCAAGTAGAGGCTGCGGTCGAGGACCTTGAAAAGGCGGTACGGGAGACCCCGGAGTGGGTTGAGCCGCACGTTGAACTGGCTGCGCTGTACTACCGCCTCCATCGGTTGGAGGATGGCGCGAGAGAAAATCGCATCGTGGACCGACTCGCTGAGGAACAGCGCCAGTTAAAGTCGCGCACCGTTAATCCCCGGACTCCCTGACCTTGAGCACGCGGCCGCCGGCGACGTTCCCGAGCGTCTGCTGGACGCCCGAGGGCCAGCGAATTTCGACTTGTTCTGCCTTCTCCTCCGCGCCGAGTCCGAAATGGACCGGGCCGTGGCTGGAGGAAGCGTAACCAACGCTGGTGGTCATGTGGTTGTACTGCGTGCCCGCCTGGGTCACCACTTTGACGACGGCGCCGATACCGTCGCGATTGCTCTTCGTGCCCTCGAGAGCGATCTCAAGCCAGTGCCCGGCGCCCTCGCTGCGGTTCATCCAGATCTCCGCCTCCTTCCCGATCGCCGTGGCCACCACGTCCACCCGGCCATCGCCGTCAAGGTCGGCGAACGCGCAGCCGCGGTGGCGCGCCGGAGGACAGACGCCGAGGCCCGCTTCCTCGGTCAGAGCTTGCCATTTCCCGCTGGCGCCCAGGTTTCGAAAAACGGTATTGTACTGGTCGATCGGAATGCCGGGTACCGGTTGCGCCCGGACGTGGCCGCGCGTCACGAACAGGTCCTTCCATCCATCATTGTCGAAATCGTAGAGGCCTGGGCCGTAGCCTGCCATGGAGCGGCTCAACTCTCGCATCCCGCTCGGATACGTTACCTCCTCGAAGACCTTGCCGTCCATGTTCCGAAAAACCGGGAAAGTTTCGTTGTTCAAAGCCACGGTCACAATATCGGGGTAACCGTCGTTATCGAAATCCCGAAAATCGGTGCCCATGCCGGAGATGAATTCCCCGTCCTCGACCAGGCCCACGCCGGCCGGCAGCGCCACCTGATCGAATCCACGCCCCGTATTGTGGAACAGGAAATTGTAGTACCCGTCGTTAGTGACGAAGAGGTCGGGCCGCCCGTCAAGATCGTAGTCCGCCATGCCCACGCCCATCGCCTTCCCCACTTGCGAGCGCAGGCCCCACTCGGCCGACACATCTTCGAAGGTTCCGTCACCTTTGTTCAAGAATAACTGGTTCGGTAGGCCCTTGTAATACTTCGGACTACAGTAATCACGCCGTTCGTCGACATCGCACATCGGCTCGTTCTTGTAATCCCACTGCAAGTAGTTGGCTACGAACAGGTCGAGCCTCCCGTCGTTGTTAACGTCCACCCAGGCGCCGGTGATGGCCCACAGGGGGCCGAACTCGGGGTCGACGAAGTGACCCAGCCCGGCCTTGGCGGTGACATCGCTGAAGGTTTCGTCGCCGTTATTGTGGTAGAGCGCGCGGTGGTGAACGCCCGCCACAAAAACGTCGGGGTATCCGTCGTTGTCGTAATCCCCGATGGCCACGCCAGTGTCGTACCCTGTGCCCGCCAAGCCTGCCTCTTTGGTGACATCGGTAAACACGCCATTGCCATCGTTTCGATAGAGCCGATTCGAGAATTTGGGCAAATCTTTCTTCAGCGTGGCGATATTCGCGCCGTTGGTGAAGAAGATGTCAGGCCGCCCATCCTTGTTGTAGTCGAACACGGCGACGCCGCCGGCCATTGTGCAGGGTGTGTGAGGAACGCGGAGGTTTTCGTCGGTCTCCAGGCGAAACGGCAGGGATTGCAATGCAAATCGAATAGGGGGCGAAGCGCCCGCGGGGGCTCCCCGCAAAGTGCGGCCGCGGCCAGCGCCAAGCAAGGGCGCTCCCAGGAGCGCCAGCGCCTGCCGCCTGTTGAGACTCTTCCACCGGGTCGGACCGGATGGGGCGGTGGTGACCCTGCTCTCCTTCCGTTGCATTGACCCCCTCACCTCGCGGCTCCCTCCCCAATAATTTAATCACCGCGGGTTCAAGCCCAGGCCTTTTGTCGAACTCAAGACAATCTTAGGGCACGACAGGCAGCACGAGCGCGGACGGATGCTCCCGGTCGTGGAGAATCACGTTCGTCGCCTTGACGCAGCGCGTGGCGTGGGCTGGGCTCTCGCCGGTATTCAGGTTACGGTCAAAGTGCGGGAAATTGCTACTGGAGATTTCCAGGCGCAGCTTGTGTCCCTTCAGAAAGACGTTCGAGGTAGCCCAGAGGTCAATGCGGAGCTTTTAAGTCTCCCCCGGGTTCATGAACTCGACTGTCTCCTGCGAATTCCGGTAACGGGCCCGCAGAATTCCCTCCGTGAGGTTCTGCGCGAATCCGTTCGGCCAAACGTCGACTAGCTTGCCGGTAAAGTCCGTGTCAACGGCAGAGGAGCTCACATAAAGCTCGACGCTAACCGGACCCGTGACTTCGAAGTCTCCGTTGAATGGGGGCGTGGAATAAACCAGCACGTCATTACGAACTTCGACGGGGCGCTGGTCAATGGCGCCCGGGGGCATGTGCGCACCGTCACAACAAAGCTGTCCGCCACGAGTGGGCACGGGATCAGAAGGGTCATAAACGTACTGATCCGCAGGCTCTTGCGTGGGCATGTCGGTGCTCAGGGTTCCGTCGCCAGCGAGCGAGTTCGACTTACCCTGAGAGTGCAAGTAAAAGCGCGTGTTTCTGGCACGGGCGAGCGGCCAATCGTCTTCCTCCCGCCAAACATTCTTGCCCATCACGAAGAGCTTCACGGGCTTTTCGCTCTCCAACCCATTTTCCCGGCCTTTTAGCAGGTGGTCGTACCAACGCAAGGTCAAATCGAATTCGTCCACCACTGAGCTAGCGCCGAAATCGACCTCGCCGATGCGGGGGCCCGGGCCTGCGTGCCCACCCGTCATCATTAACAGGCGCTGGCCTCGCCGAGCCGCCTCGCTTCCGGCATGGGCCTTCAACCCGAGGTAGCTCATCAATGTTCCGCCCAAAAAAATGTCATACCAGGCGCCGATGTGGAATATCGGATAAGTGAATTGAGAGAAATGGTCCTCGATGGACACCTGTTTCCAATATTCATCATAGCTTGGATGTGACAACCAATTTATGAAGTAAGGAGCGAGTCCCTGCGCAGTTTCCGTGGAGTTATCGTCGAAGCCCGGATCAAACAAGGGATAAGACGCGAGCGGGAGCTTCAAGAGGCGGGGCACGACGTTCGCTGCAACATGCAGGCGCCGGTTGAGCGTATCCGGAGCCAGATATAAGCTCGTCCACGATTCGTTCAGCCATTGCTCGAACGCACCACCCCGGTAAGTCATCCCCTCATAAGCGCTGGAGCCGGTGACATCAGGGAAGATTCCAGCCAGGTGCGGCGGGGCCGTCGTGGCCGCCAACATCTGCGTAGCGCCGCAATATGATCCGCCGAACATTCCCACTTTCCCGTTCGACTTCGGAAGCGCGGCTGCCCATTCGACGGTATCGTAGCCGTCGTGTGCTTCATGCCGGAACGGGTCCCATTCGCCTTCGGAAGTGTAACGGCCGCGCACATCCTGGAGAATCACCACATATCCCTCCGAGGCCGCGCGGAGGCAGAACTCCACCAGGCCGAAGTCCACGCCGCCGCGCTTGTCGTAGGGCGTCCGATGGAGTAAAACCGGGAACTTCCCATCAACGGCGGGTTCGTAAATGTCGGCGCGCAGCACCGTGCCGTCACGCATCCTGGCTTCTACCGCCCGTTCGATGACAACCTCATAATGCTCGCTCGCCAGGCCGAGCGTCCCGGACATGATGATCAGACCGCTGAGCAAAGATAAGTGAATCCTGTGACGATTCATCGTGCCCTTCCTCTGGTCACTCACAAATCGCTGGTTTGCCCGGGAGGGCCGACCGAAGGCGGCGCACGGCAGGTCACCCGCGCTGGTTGGGCAAACGGTTGCCGGTCTCGAATACCGCCTGAGCGGGAACGTTGTCGTCTTTTGTGACAGCACTCTCCGCCTGGCTGAGGTCGTTGCCAACCAGCGTGACCTGTTCCGTCTTACCGCCCTCCACCCGCAGGAACGTCTTCGTGCCCGGCCCCACACAGCAACCCCGCACGAACGCCCCCTTCACCCCCATCAGGCGCACTAGCGGCTGCCCTGCTCCCGGCGCGTCAGCTTTGAGGCCGTCTATCTCTACCGCCTTCACGTCGTCGCACACTAACGCTGGCCGCTCATCGGCTTTTTCAAGCCTGAAATCCAAGTCATGCAGCTTCAGGCCTTTGACGTGCCGGCAATACAAACCATACGCCGGCAGCCTGCTGAACATAGTGACCTCCGGATAATCGCCCGGCAACTCGGGGACCTCTTTCCTGGCCAAATCGCTCCCGCCCCACTCCTTCGTCGCAATTTCCAAATGCGAGATGCTGACGTTTTCCACGTCATCACCGGGCATGCCGGTGATGGCACTCGTCAGCGTGTGACCCGTGGCGTACACGTCTTCGATCTCGATGTCGCGAATGTGGCCCGCAGGAGAAGCGGCAGGAGCCTCCCCCGCATAGTTGTGATTGCGAATAAAAATGGCGGAACGCACGTCGCGCATCGAGATGTTGGAGATCGTCACCCCCGACAGGCGCGCGCCTCCGTACCCCGCATCAATATGGATGCCAGAAATCGTCCGGCGCTCGTCCGGAGACGGAGCGCAATACAGAACACAATTGCTGAAGACGATGTTCTCAAAGCCAGCGGTCGGTTTCCCCTCATCCACTTTGAGTGAGTTGCAGGTGGTCTCGATTACACAGTTTGTGACGGTGATGTTTCGCGACATACGCCCCAGGTGCAATTCATCATAGTTCTTGACGCAAATGGCATCATCCGCAGTGGAGATGTCGCAGTCAGAAATGAGAACGTTCGTGCAGCCGTCCGGGTCGATTCCGTCCAGGTTGGGTCCGTGGAGAGGATTCCGGATGATGACCCCGCGAATGAATACGGAGTCACAAGCGACCGGGTGCACAGTGTAGTCAGGCGGAGTAGTCAGCAGCACATCGTAAATGCGCACTTCTTTGCAGCGGTGAAACTCCAGCAAGGGGCCGGGACGGTCCAAGGCCACCATCCAGTGCTGCGCCACTCGTCCGCCTTCCATCCTTTCCAGGTAATAGCTTTCGATCTCCGCCGGAGTCTTCTTGCGCCAGTATGCGTCTCCGTTGCCATCGATCCTGCCTGGCCCCATCACGCTGATCTTGGTAGCATCCTCAGCGAATATCAGGGAGTTTGGGTCCTTGAAATCAGCCAGTTCCCGGCTGCCCCAGATCGTCGCACCCGCTTCCAGATAGAGCGTCACGTTGCTCTTGAGCCGAATCCCTCCACTCAGGTAATCACCCGGCGGGAAGTAAACCAGCCCGCCCCGCGCGTCCGCGCACGCATCAATCGCCTTTTGAATGGCTGCCGTGCTCTTGACCTTGCCATTGCCAACGGCGCCGTACCGCGTCACATCGAAAAGCAACCGCCCTTCCCTTCTCTCCTCTGCTGCGGCGTGCTGTGAAAAAGAGGCAAGCATTGCCGCACCACTGACGCGAAAAACTTGTCTGCGATCGAAAAAGCTTGGTACCCACATCGTGGTCAGCTCCTTCTGACGAACCTCTCTGCCGGGGTTGCCTCGGCGCGACGGACAACATACACCGGCCCGCTCCTGAATGCAATCGCCAGCCCAGCGCTGCATAGGGGCATTCGACATCGTCTAAACTCGCTTTGTCTAAAGACAAACCCTGATCCTTCGTCGGCGGGAGGTACTTTATGTGGTGGGCCGAGCAGGTTGTGATCGTGCTGATATTGATTGGCGCGGCGGGCACTGTTGTTGGCCCGTTCCTCACGCTAAGCCGGTTGACGGATCGGCTGGAGATTAACGGCATGTCCATTGTCAAAGATGGTTTCGTCTGCGCCGGATTGGTGCCATTGGATGATCACGCCGTGGCTCTGGTCGATGCCGGCAACGATACCGAGGCGAAGGCCCTCCTGGCCGAATTGTCGCGGCGCGGTCTGGATCCCGAGGATGTAAAGGTCATTCTGCTGACCCACGGACATTCCGATCACACCGGGGGCATTGCCAGGTTCCCTAAGGCGCAGGTAATGGCGCTAGCCGAAGAAGTTGACGTGCTGGAAGGGCACTATCGGGGTGGAGGCCTGATCGCGCGCCTAAGCCCCCAAAAACCCACGGGCATTCGCCTTTCTCGCACCCTACATGACGGAGAGGTGGCGCCGCTCGGCCCATTGCAGGTGCGTGTTATTGCCCTGCCCGGCCACACCCCGGGCAGTGCCGCCTACGCCATTGGGGCGAACTTGTTCTTGGGTGACAGCGCCAACCAGGGCAAACGGGGGCGACTGAAATCGGCGCCCTGGGTGTTCAGCGAGAACGTGCCGCAGAATCAAGCGTCGCTGCTGGAACTCGCGCGCCGCCTCTCGGGCGACACTGCCATCTAGACGCTCGTCTTCGCGCCTTTGCAAAAGGGGTATAGCGCCGCTGGGGGAGTTCGACGGAATCACTCGCACCGGCAGTGGTGGGTAGATGCGTCACCCTTTGGGAGCGCGCCAGATCGTCGGGAGGAACTGTGAGATGGAATGGATGAAACCTTTCTTCTATCTCGCGCTTGTTGTGCCTCTTGTTGTGGGAGCACTCGCAGCCATGGCCGGTGCTCCGGAGCCGTCCGCCTGGGGTCGCCTCAGCGCAGCTGGTCCTTTGAGCCGCCTGATGAAACAATTGGCACACGGATGTTGCCTGATTTGAGCACCCAACTTCTCCACGCGATCCAGACATAGAAATCAAGCACTCCGGGCGAGTTAGCCAGTGCGATCACAACCTCCCGCTCCATTGGAATGCGGTGTCGGTCGATCTCTGTGTACAAGGTGCGTGAGGGAGAGGCGCCACAAACCGCCCGAATTCGGAGTGAGATCGAGACGCTGGTCAGTCGACCGTTCCGATAAACAACTGCAGCGTCTGTGGCTTTAGGCGATCCGACCCCAGGGGACGGCATCCTCGACCGGGAAGGGTTCTCCAGGGACGTCTTACCTGAAGGTGGGGCAAATCCAAACTCAATTTTTCGCGTCGTCCGAATCGCGGGAGACAGTCTTGAAGATTGGATCACGAGCACTTGACCATCCTCTGGTACACGAGCAGGGCATTCGGGCCGGACGACCTTCACCTGCCGCAGCCAATTTTAAAGTTTTCGGCGGAAGAATCGATCCTCGGAGTAATCTGCCGCACCCAATTGCTGACTGAGACCGTGCGGGCCGAGGAAAGGTATCCGGGCTTGGGTTCCATTGACAGTCCAGCTTTTCCATGCCAGCCAGATATAAAAGTCCAAAGTCCCCGGGGCATGAGTAGAACAGGCGATGGCGTCCCTTTCAACGGGAACGCGATGCTCGATCGTCGTTGATAATCGGTGAGTGCCTTTTGGAGATCAGGGGTATGTCAGGGGTCGTGAAGTGGTGCTACCGATGAGGGAAGTCAATGGCCACTCCAGCGGCTCGCCAAGATGTTCTCATCAGCGAATATCTCCGGCGAGACACAGTGGGTCCGACGAATCAAAAGCGACTTGGCAAGTACCCCGTTGCTTCTCGTAATCTAGTCACATGCTGGGAAACTTCGGGAAGTTCTTAGAGTACTGATCCTGTTGCAAAGGACGCGCAAAATTGACACACATCCGTGAAGAAATGTGGCTTTCGCGCAACCCGTGCGGACATACGCGCAGAGTTTCCCGGTGCCTGGATGCACCCTGCAGCAAAGCCCGACATCTGATTGCAACTCATCTGATGTGAAGCATAGTTGGTCCTTAAATTGCCAGAACTTCGCTTTGGGATTGATACAATGCGATCTTTCAATTTTGCACCTCCCACAAACCATGAAGGGACGAATCTTCTCGGTGAACGGCTCGAAAACTATCGAAAAAACTTGCCCAAACTTTGCCCTCAGCCGGCATCGAAAGTGGGCAAACAGGCGCAAACATCAGCACGACGCCGCAAGGGTATTAATTTCGATGAGGGGTAACAAGATGCCGACCGTCAATGAGATAGCCAAGATTGGAGGACTTTCACAAAGGGCGGCAAATGTAGGCAAGATGGCTGGTATATGCTTTGCAACCATGGGGTCGGGAGTTCGAGCCACCCCAGGTCCAACAATCTCCTTTAGATTCATAAGTTTATGGTTTTGGCCGTCCTCTCAGAGCACATGGTCAAAGCCATGTGATCCTAGATCGGACACCTCCGGTCACCACGTGCAATCTCCTTTTGTTTCAATCTGTTCCCTGCGTTTCGAATTCTGTGATCTGGTCGCGTTTCGGGACCGAGATCGCGCAGTGCCAACAATGTGATAGAGATTCTGTTTGTCATGGAGGTTGCGGTGCGCTCGTAGGTTGCGAGACGTAGGCCTAGAAGCAGTTGGGCAGGTATTTCCTGAACCCAAGTCTAGGGACCTTTTTCTAATCGAGAAGATGTTGTTAGCGATCATCTGAGAAAGTAGATTTTTGGACTTTGGTCGGATCGGGGTAATCAACGATATTCCGTACCTTGATGCGCAGGTACCGGAGATAGCCGGCGGGAGTGGGTTGTTCCCGAGGTTCCTCAATCACGGGTTGGAAGTAGGCCAGGGAACGGACTCGCGGCGGCGAAGTACTTCAAAAGCGGCGATTCTCTTGCTAACCCTGTTTCCGAGGACACAATCCTGAAAGGAGTCGCCCGCGCATTCGCCAGGAATCACATCTAGGTGCTCATGCATCTCACGATCACTTTGCCCACGTTATTCGCCCCCTGAAGAAACGCTTCGAATGCCTGCTGCAGGGGTTGCGCGTCAAAGGGTACAACTTCTGTGATCACGGGCTTGAGGCAGCCGCGTACCATCGCACGGCCTGCGTCATACCCTCTAGGACCTTGGGCATCTGAGCTTTGAAGTTTGGGTCGGTACTGTACCTGCCGAGGTCTCCGATGATGAATTTCGCACCTCGGGCTTCGACTTTGGCGCGCATGTCCTGCGCTCCGGTAAGCTTGAACTGCATCTCTGTTCCCAGCCGGACGTATTCGCCGCCAGGGGAGATGACCGCTGTGGATTGGATGTACGAGGCTTGCGAATACGTTGGATCGTAGACGACATCGGCACCCTTACCCCCGGTGAAGTCTTTGACTTCCTGCACCACGTCCTGCTTGGAATGGTCGGCAAGACTTGGACGAAACCCACATCGTTGCCCTACCAAGGAGTGGCGCCGCGAAAGCGATGGATGACCGAGGTGTTGCTGACGTGCACGACGGGACGACCGGGTCCCGTGGTCGTGGTGCTGAGCGTGCCCGGCAGCGCGACAAACCGGTCGCAGATTAGTCTAGTCTTAAACGAGAAGAGTACACATTACATGTATTTCATTGAGGTCGAATCCCGCCAGCTGATGGTCGTGTATGACAGCGTGCCGTATGGCTGGCACGAAATTCCATACTAAGATCGCGATCCCTCGTCGGAACGGTATTGCCGGACATGCTGCGCCGCGAACTCGCTTACAAGAGCCTGCTTTCCGATTCGGTAAATTTGAGTTGGCGGCTGCTGACTTGGATTGAGCTTAACTGAAGGGCTCCGGTTTGCGGTCCCCCCCGAGAAAATCGGCCGAAACCAGCGAGATTTTAACTGTTCCCCTGCAAAAATCGTTGCAAGGAGCCCACACTCCTAGTACTACTACGTTAAGTTAAGGTGATCGGTTTCGCTTGCGAATAATGCTGCCACAATACGCACACTCTCCGGTCCAGGTGAACAACAG
>Ga0187883_10002292_pt1 | contig 11576 bp, 11 predicted proteins | sample June2016WEW_20_1_2_FD_132966 | JGI IMG/M metagenome (GOLD analysis project Ga0187883, IMG submission 132966) | Peatland microbial communities from SPRUCE experiment site at the Marcell Experimental Forest, Minnesota, USA - June2016WEW_20_10 | ecosystem: Environmental > Terrestrial > Soil >...
CCATCCCGGTCGATCTGGTTACGACATCGGGTTCAGGGCTCGACCCGGACATCTCGCCAGCGGCGGCCGAATTCCAGATTCGGCGCGTGGCTGCGGAACGCAAGATTCAAGAAACTGAAATCGCACGCCTCGTCGCGGAGCACTCCGAAAACCGGCAATGGGGATTCCTGGGCGAGCCGCGCGTGAACGTACTCGAACTAAATCTTGCGCTCGATGCGCGGTATGGCCGAGTTCACTAGAAGCAGGTTGTGTGGAAGCGGGGCTTCGCCCCGCTAGCGCTCCGAGTAAATCACTCGCAACGCGCCCGCAGCCACGGAAATTTCGGCGGGTGTTTCGCACACAAACTCTCCGTCAGCGTAAATCTCAAGTGGAATATCCGTCTCCACGACCATTCGTTCGGCCCGCGAGTATTCCACTTCGGGCAGCAGGAGATGGCGCCCGAAGTACACCGTCGGAAACAGGCTGAGCAGCTTAAGCGGGCTCAGCTTGCTGATCCGGCAGACGTCGAGCTTGCCGTCCGCAAAATCCGCTTCCGGCGCGATGCGCATGCCGTCGCCATAGAACTGCGTGTTCGCGAATGCCGCAAGCAAGGTGAGTTTTTCGGGTTCGGTATGGTCGTTATCGTTATCATTATCCTTGTCCTTACCGTTGAACTGCGTCAGCCGCATGGAAAAAGCGGGCAACTTGAGCAGCAGCGGCAATAGCGCCAGAACATATCCGCCGTGTGCCCGCAACCAGCGCGGCATCTGATTGGCGCGGCGAGCGACGGCAGAGTCCAGACCGGTCCCAGCGACGCAGCAGAAATAGTGGGTGCGCTCCGGCGATGCGGACGGAACGATGACGCCAAGATCGATTGCCCGCGGTTGAATTTTTTCCGATGCGAAATCACGCCAGGCGCGCAACGAGTCTTGCTCCGAGTGCAAGTTCAGCGCGCGGGCAAAATCATTTCCGCTGCCCGCAGGGACGATCAGCACCGGAAGCTGTAGCCGCACCAGCGCAGGCAGATGACGATGAATGGTACCGTCCCCGCCAAAAATCAGAATGGCGTCAGCGTCGGTGGAAGAAGCGGGCAGTCCCTGCAACCACTCGATCGGATAGCCAGCCTGAAACGGCTTCAAGTCTGCCGGTGAAGTTCCCAACCCGAAGATGACCGCAGCGCGCATGGGTTCAGCATTAAATGCTCAGCATTAGAACACATGCGCCTCCGCGAGGCGATTGCCAACGGAGCTATTTCGGAAGGCATTTCTCCATGAAGTCAACCAGATCTTTTTTCATCTTGTCGTGTTCGGCGCGATCGATGTACACCATGTGCCCCGCGTTGTAGGTGCCATAGGAAATATTCTGGCGGAACTTCGCATCGAGGTCGAGATGATCCATGGTCCAGTTGGCGGCGGCGAAGGGTGTGGCGAGGTCGTAGTGGCCCTCCATTACCAGGATCTTCATATACGGGTTCTTGATCATAGCCGACCGCAACCCGCCCGCCGTGCTGGGAAAGCCTTCTTCGGCCGATTGTCCCCAATCCCAGGTGCGGAAGCCGGGTTGGTCGTAGGCAAAAACCCGGTATGGCATGTCGGACTTGTAGTTCAGTTCGGTGCGCAGGTAGTTGTTGAACGCTGACGTGTAGGGCGGCAAAATGGCGCCGCTGGTCGGGTCATAGGAACGCTCATCGCCGGGATTCGGGCTGGTGAAGCGGCCATCGAGCCGTCCGCTGATCAGCTTCTGATCCAGCAGCAACTCCTTGGTGAAGGTGGGAACGTCGATACGCAGATCGTGGGCTTCGATTACTTCCGGACGCAGCCCGATGTAGCGTGACAGTTGCTCGACAATCTTTCGATGCTCCTCCGGCGTCATGGCGTCGCCTTTGCCGAGCGCCAGCGCGTACTCATTGTTCGACCAGCGGACGACTTCTTCGCGCGTCTTCGCCACATCCTGAGTGAGATCGGCGGATAGCTTGTGATGGTAGCCGGCGATCATGTTGAAAGTCGGCACCAGCAACAAATAAGGCAGATCGTTCGACTTGTTCCATTCGAGCGTCTGGAAATCCACAGCCATTGACAGCAAGGTCACGCCGTTGAAGGCGATACCATGATCGGCTAGATATCCGGCGAGACCTGCGGCGCGCGTGGTCCCGTAGCTTTCCCCGAGCAGAAAGAGCGGGGAACTCCAACGCTCGTAGCGCGAAAGGTAGAGACGGATGAATTCTCCGAAGGCCTGTACGTCGCCTTTCACACCCAGAAATGTTTTTGTAAGTTCGGCGGTCGCGGCACGTGAGTAGCCGGTGGACATGGCGTCCACCATGACAATATCACTGCGATCGAGCAGCGTATCGGGATTGTCTTCCAGGCGATACGGAGCTGCCGGCATGAATCCGTTTGATTGCAGCACAACTCGTCTCGGTCCGAGTGCGCCCATGTGCAGCCACACCGAAGAGGAGCCGGGGCCGCCGTTGAACGAGAACGTCAGCGGACGCTTTCCAGCATCCTGCCCATCGAGCGTGTAGGCCACGAAAAACATTTCGGCTTCTATTTTGCCGTCGCCGCGCTTGATGGGAAGCCTGCCGGTCGTCGCCGTATAACTGAGAGTCTTGCCGTTCAGCGTGGTCTGGTGATGCGTGATCACCGGCGGGACCTCCGCCACATCGTAATGTTCTTCTTTGTCGGTAGCTTCGCTGGCGTCGGCTTTGGGCGGCTCTGCGGGCTTGCCGCTTTCGGGGGTCTTATCCGGAGACGCCGCTGTCGTCGATTGCTTTTTATCTTTTTTGGACGCAGCCTGCTTTGCGCTCTCAGCGGTTGTGTCGGGTGATTCGTTTTGCTGCGCCATGGTAAACGGAATCGTCAACGCGGCGAAAAAAAGAACGATCAAGATTCTCATGCTTGTCTCCGGGAAAAAAGAAATTGGACGAGCATTATAGCGCCTCGTTGTACCGCTTCGCGGATTGCGACTGGAAAGCCGGAGACAACTGCAGACGTGCTAGAATTTGTTGCGTCTGAAACGCTTCCTCCGGCTTGGTGGCGCAGATCTCTCCACACTGGCAATGACGGATTGAAAAGTGGCCCAGAATCCCAACGTCCAAAGCGGCTCGATTACCTACGCCGATGCCGGTGTCAGCATTGATCGCGGCAACCGCACCAAGCAGCGCATCAAGTATCTGGCCCACAAAACCTTTACCAAGGGAGTGCTGAGCGAGATTGGCGGATTCGGCGGGTTGTTCTCCGTTGACAAGAAGTATCTGGATCCGGTGCTGGTTTCGAGCGTGGATGGCGTGGGTACCAAATTGAAATTGGCCTTCGAAATGAGCGTGCATCACACCATTGGCGCTGACCTGGTGAATCATTGCGTCAACGACATTGCCGTGCAAGGCGCGGCGCCGATGTTTTTTATGGATTACCTGGCCACCGGCAAGCTGGACCCGGAAGTCGCGGAGAAAATCGTTGGTGGCATCGCCGACGCCTGTAAGCACAACGGTTGCGCCTTGATCGGTGGCGAGACGGCGGAAATGCCTGGCTTCTATGCCGAAGGCGAGTACGATCTTGCCGGATTCATTGTCGGAGTGGTCGAGCGGGAGCGCATCATCAGCGGCAAAGACGTGCAGGTGGGGGATTGCGTCCTCGGCTTGCCCTCGAACGGCCTGCACACCAACGGATATTCATTGGCTCGCAAACTGCTCTTTGAAATCGCGGGCTATTCTCCCGAAACCTTTGTCAGCGAGATCAAGAACAAGGTCGGCAACGAACTCATGCGAACTCATCGCAGCTACTGGTCGATCATTCGGAAGATGATCGCGGGCGAGTGCGTCGCGGCGCTGGCGCATATTACCGGCGGCGGCATCACTGAGAACCTGCCCCGAGTGCTGCCCAAAGGCACGTCAGCCGTGATTGAACTCGGCACCTGGCCAGTTCTGCCCATCTTTGAACACCTGCAGAAACTCGGCAACGTCGCTGAGGAAGAAATGCTCCGGACCTTCAATATGGGCCTCGGCATGTTGATCGTGGTTCCCGCCAAGAAATTCAAGAAAGCGCAGACGCTGCTGGAACGCGCTGGAGAAAAATTTTACAGCGTCGGGCGCATCGTCAAGGGTGATCGCAAGGTGGTGTTCAGCTAGAGTCGATGCTCACGGCCTGGTGCGCAATAAACCCCTTTTATGAATTGTCATCCGTAGCGAAGCGAGGGATCTGCAGTTCGCCGCAAAAGGCAGATCCCTCGCTGCGCTCGGGATGACAAGAACTTTCGATTTTCTCCGTCTCTCTGTGCCTCCGTGGTGAATAATGATGTCGTATGAAGAATCTCGGCATTCTCCTTTCCGGACGCGGTTCCAACTTTGTGGCCATTGCCGACAGCATTGCGGCGGGCAGGATTCCCGATGCCCGCATCGCCGTCGTGATTTCGAACCGTGCCGATGCTCCGGGCCTTGAAACCGCCCGCCAACGGGGCCTCTGCGCGTTGGTCATTCCCTCGAAAGGTAAGTCGCGTGAAGAGCACGACCGCGAAGTGGTAGCGGCAATCGCCGACAACAAGGTGGATCTTGTCTGCCTCGCCGGTTACATGCGTCTGCTCTCGCCGTGGTTCGTACGGCAGTTCCCAGCACGAATTCTCAACATCCATCCGTCCCTGCTGCCTGCATTTCCTGGCCTCGAGGCGCAACAGCAGGCGTTTGCTTATGGTGTGAGAGTTTCAGGCTGCACGGTGCACCTGGTAGATGAAGAACTCGATCACGGCGCCATCATCGTGCAGAAAACCGTCGCGGTACTCGACTCCGATGACGAGCACACGCTTGCGGAACGAATTCTTGAGCAGGAACATATCGCCTATACCGAAGCGATCAGGATTGTGCTGGAAGGAAAATTTGAGATCGTCGGCAGGAGATTCGTGAGAGGTCAGAGGTCAGAGGTCAGATTGCAGAAGTAAAAATCCAAAATTCACGACGCGCCGGTTTTCACTGCAATCTGACCTCTCACCTCTGCAATCCTACATAATGAGTTCGTTGCTTTTCCTCACAAGCGGATGCTGCATCACCTCTAGCTCGTTCTTTACCAGATTCAGTCCGTACACGCACTGCTCAAATCTTTGTGAGAGTTGCGCGAACAGCGGCGCCACCTTGGCATACTCGAAGTGCTCGAACTTGGAGACGATGTAGTAACTTTCTTTTCCAGCTTTCACCCAATCCACGAAATTCTCGACCCGCTGGCGGCGCAGGCGATAGTGATTGATGCTCTCCGGAAACATGCCGGCATAGAACAGCGTATAGTCGCCAATGTGCTTGCGAACCTGGCGCTCGCGATCGAATGACGGCGCCGGGCCATAGATCGGGTCCGACTCGATCAGCATCTCGCCCACATCATTCAACGGCCTCCCCGACGCATTACGGATTTTCAACAACTGCTCGGCGTCGCAGAACTCCGACAACAGATGCGCGACATAGCCCACAATTTGCGGATCGCGAATTCCAATCTCCTCGGCATAATGACGGCCGACCAGTTCAACAAACAGCTGCTGCAGCGGATGCGTCTCCGGAATCATTTCCCTGTCCATTGGCCCCACTTCCTTCGCAAACCCATCTTACTTACTATCGGAACAAAAACCCCTGCGGATTAGATACCGTGAATTCTGTTCTAACGCAAGTGCCCATTCGAGCCACTGCTTTAGTTAGAAGCCCGCGCGGGGCGCGGCGTTTACAGGGATTTGCTGGCAGCCAAGGGATGCGACTGCTAATTCTGTTTCACGGATCGAAAAACATGATTCCCTGAATCTATTTACATGATCCAATGAACGTATCTACATGAGTTGGTCGAGTACTTACACGGAATCACAAGGAACGGAGGCGTAAAGTGGAGCGAATCAACATTTCGAGCGGCACACCTTGGGAACCGGTTGTCGGTTACTCCCGTGCGGTTCGCGTAGGCATGTATATCCACGTTGCGGGCACCACCGCAACCGGAGCCGATGGCAAGATCATCGCGGGCGATGCCTACGCGCAAGCGGTTCAGACCCTCAGGAATATTGAACGCGCGCTCGAGCGGGCCGGAGCTTCGCTGAAGGATGTAGTCCGTACGCGCGTGTTCCTCACCAATATCGCTGATTGGGAAAAAGTAGGAAAAGCCCACGGAGAGTTCTTTAGAGACATTCGTCCCGCAGCCAGCATGATGGCCATCACCGCCCTGGTTTCTCCAGAGATGCTGGTGGAAATCGAAGCGGAAGCGATCGTTCCCGACGGAAAGCAGCCTGGCGGAAAGCAGCCCGGCGGAAAGTAATAAGTGGAGCGGCGGAAGCCAGAACTGGGGGCTTCCGCCATTTATTACGCTTGCCGCGAGCGTAAAGGCTAACGGCGGCCCTTCTTGCGGGCAACTTTTTTCTTTGCCGGCTTCTTTGCCGCTTTCTTTGCCGCTTTTTTCTTCGCCGGCTTTTTCTTGGCGCTTTTCTTGGCTGTTTTTCTTGCCGGCTTCTTTGCCGCTTTCTTCTTTGCAGGCGCCTTCTTGGCTGGAGCTTTCTTTGCTGGCGCCTTCTTCTTCGGAGAACCTCCGCCGCCGCCACCCGATGGAGTTACGGGCGCTGGTACGGCCGCAGGCTCCCGCACTACCGGCACGATAATCTCATCGTCTTCCTCGACGAGTACGGGTTCCTCTTCCTCTTCTTCCTCTTCTTCCAGATCCTCTTCCAGCGATTCGCCGTAGGCGCCGCTGTCACTGTACTCATCCGTCTCATCGTCCCGACCGTAGAGAGTCGGATCATCGAAGCGCATAACCCCTCCTGAATATTGAATTAGGACAACTTGCTCTGAAACTGCGATGCTCTGCGTTGCTTATGTGCATCGGCGCGCGATTATAGCACGGACAGTTTCACGGGGCAGTATCGTGCATTCTCGCGCGATTTGCGAGGAAAATTATAGGGAAAATTGCACGGCAGAAAAAATCCCGCATGACGAGGCGAAACAAAAACGAAATCAAAGGATGGCGCCGGCTTCATTCGTACGCCAGTGCGTCGATCGGATCCTTCTGCGCCGCCTTGAATGCCGGGTACAGCGCGCCGCCAAGGGCGCTGGCAACAGCGATCAGGGCGGCCCGCGCAATCCATCCTCGCGACACAATCACTTGCAGCAGGGGCAATTTCTGGGCGAGAACCGCGCGCGCCGCCAGGCTGAAGGCGACACCCAGCACGATGCCCCCCAAAGCGAGCAGCACGGTCTCCCGGAGCACCACATTCACAATGTATAGCTTGGAGGCACCCATCGACTTCAAAATGCCGATTTCCCGCGTCCTTTCCATCACGGCAGCGTACATCGCTTGAAAGATCACGAGTACCCCAATGACCACCGATATCCAGATCACGACCCGCAGAAACGTGGAAAGGTAGGGATATTTCGTCGGCGTCATCATGGAAAGGTAGGTGGCCATCGAACTTGCCACGTAGCGTTCCATGCCCGGTACGTGCTTAACCTCGTCCACGGCCACGTCCGCGTTGGCCGGATCGTCCAGTTTGAGATACATCTGCGAAGCCTTATCCCTGGCCCCGGTTAGATCCTGCATGGTGCTGATGGGGAGAAACTTACGTCCTCCCTTGCCGTGTTCGACAATGCCGCAAATGCGGAAAGGCTGATTGAGAATCTCAATCGTGTCGCCGACCCTGGCGTGTTTGGCCTGGGCGAAAAGATCGTCGACAATCACATCATTCGGACCCTGAAACGGACCGCCCTGCAGATAACGGAAACCGCCCGACAGGCTCTCGTAACTCTTCAGATCGATTCCAGTAATGATCTCGAGCGTTCCGGCGGTTGAGACTTGCGTGATCACCGGTGCGACCTTTTCCACATGCGGCAGTTTGGCGAGAATATCCGCCACTTTGATCGACATCGGACTGCCGGTCAGCCCCGCGATGAAGGACGATCCCGGAGGCAGCACGATCACGTCCGCTCCAATGCCTGCAGCCCGAGACTGCTGATCCTGCAGCATCCCCAGGCACAGGCCCACGATGAGCAGGATGAGCGTTACCTCAAGTGCCACGGCGACAATGCTGATCAGCGAGCGCACTGGCCGATGCACCAGATTCCCGACGATCATGCGATTCATCATGTCTTTACGTCTTTTTCAGAGGACGGATTAAAAACTACTTGCTTTGACTATCGGCCGTCTTGGCCGAACTGGAGTCTGACTGACCGAGGTGCACCACGTCGGCCCCGGACGGCTGCTCCAGCACGAACTGGTCGTCGGTCAGCGTTTTATTGATTTCCAGTTTGACCATGCTCAGGATGATGTCGTAATTTTCCCTCGGCCGTTCGATCTCAATCGTATTCGGGAAGGTCGTCTCGCCGAAATCCTTGTAGTCCTGGTAGTGCGCATCGGTTACCACGTTTCCCTGTTGGTCGTAAATCCTTTGCCGGTGCGGCAACAGGTCGGTTCGGCTGAATTCGATCCGGCGCGATAGATACCAGCCCTGCGGACCCTTGCGGAGGACTGCTAATTCGTAGTCGGGCTGCTCGACGCGATGCCTCTTAGGGTCCAGCACGATTTCATAGCCGTTTTCCAGGAAGGGAATTTCATCGTCCGGGCTGATTTGCGGCATCAGCAGTACGTCGTAAATATATTGCGGCCGCATATTCTCCAGGCGCTTGTCGGGCTGGTAGGGGGCGTTATTGGCGCCCACGACGAACTTATTCGTCGGCGGAATCCAGAGCTTGAATGCTTGCCCGTCGCTCACCATGTCGAAGGCCGTATTCCGCACCACCGGCATCAGGCCTTTCATGCGCAGCATGGCCGGTTTGCGCGCCAGCACGTAGCCGCGAATCTCTTTGTAGTCGGTGGCCTTGCCGCTCTTCAAATCCGTAGACGAGGAGTCAATGTCAACGGTTGCCTGCATGGACTGAATCCTTGCAGCCTGGGTGTTGACGTAGTCGATGAGCTCCTGCTGGGTTGCGGTCTTCAGCGGACGGTTGGAGAGCTGACGGTCTACGGTCCGTGTTCGGAACAGACAGCCGCCCAGCGGAAAGGTAGCCGCCGACAGAAATAAAAGCAAAAACAGGCGCAGATGAGGACGATACATTCCTATGCCAGTACCTGGGAAAACCTCTGCCACATGGGTATCTCATTAGTATAAGGCAGCGGAGGGCTTCAGCGCTGGCCAAGCGAGTGATTCAGTGAACGTCGATAAGTGACCACGTTCCGATTGTGCTCTTCGAGGCTGCGGGCGAAGCGGTGATGCCCGTTGCCATTGCTAACGAAGTAAAGAAATTCTGTGCTGTCGGGGTGCAAAGCCGCTTCCAGAGCGCTTCTCCCGGGATTGCCGATGGGTCCGGGAGGCAATCCAAGGAAACGATAAGTGTTATAGGGTGAGTTCACTGACAGGTCGGCGTGATGGAGGCTTCCCTGGTACGTCCCGGCCAGCAACTGCGCATAAATCACGCTCGGATCGGCATCGAGTGCCATCCTTTGCGCCAGGCGGTTGTAGTACACGCTGGCCACGAGCGGCCGTTCCTCGGGAGCCGCGGTCTCCTTTTCCACGATCGAGGCCATGGTCACGACGCTGGGGACATCCAGGTTCGACTCCGAGTTCGGACTAGAGGTCAGCCCGATCTGCTGTGCCACTACACGGAACTGGTGGACCATTACCGTCGCCATTTCCTCCAGGCTCTGGGTTCGCGTGAACTGATAAGTGTTGGGAAACAGATAGCCTTCGAGCGACTTGGCGTCCGGCGCCAGGTCGGAGACGAGCTGGGTCTGGGTTTCGGCAATCTGCAGAAAATCGGCCGCCGACCCCAGGCCCGCGTCTTCCATCGCCTTCGCGATGTCGAACATTGTGTAGCCCTCGGGAATGGTCACGACGTGGAAGTAAATATCGCCGCGCGCGATGCGCTCGTAAACCTGCGGAAGACTCGCCTCACGCTCGAAACGATATTCGCCGGCCTTCAGAGATGGCTTCGGGTGGAGCACGTGCCAGAGTTCGAAAACACGTTCGCTGCGGATCACTCCCGCCTTTTTCAACTCTGCAGCAATCCTGCGCGTCGAATACCCGGGACGCAGCAGCAAAGAAGCATTGGCGGGAGGCGTAACCGGGGCATAAACCAGCCAAGCCGCCCAGCCGCCGACGGCTAGAACGACGAGCAAGAATAGAGTGATCAGCGCGCGCAAGGTTTTAGTGTAGAGGGCTTTATAAATTGCCACAAAGTGGCCAGAGTACAGGGCCGTGTGGAAGCCGGGAGATCCCTCTCCCCAACGAGGGAAAGTTTGCTCGGCGCTCTTTGCGTCCCGGCGGTGGAACGCTTTCTATTCGCCCAGCCAGTCCGCATACGGTTTCATCGACTCGACGTGGTCACACACAATCTTGATCGCGCCGGTGATCGGAATCGCGAGCACCAGTCCGACGGCTCCCCAGACCGCTCCCCAGAACAGCAGCGCGATCGTCACCGCCAGCGGATTGATTTTCAGCCGGCTCCCCAGCAGCTTCGGATAGAGAACATTCAGCGCCAATAGATGCATTCCGACCACGCACACTGCTACTACTACCAGGTCTCCGGGCTCCAGTTGTCCGAGGCCGACAAGGATCGGCGGCACCATCGCCAGCACAATCCCCAGGTACGGAACCAGGCTCAGAAAGCCGCTAAGAAAGCCTACGAAGTAGAAGAAGGGAACGTGGAGCAACCCGAAAATCCCGACGCTTACGGCCGAAATCAGCAGCCCGATCAGGAGGTTCCCGACGATGAAACTCTGCAACATTTTCCCGATCAGGCCCAGCGTCACGAAGGCCGTGTTTCGATGATGCAAAGGAAACAGCATCACGGTTGCGGAACGCGCGTGGTTGTGCCAGGTCAGCAGAAAATAGGCCAGGAAGGGTACGAACGAGGCCGCCAGCACGATGTCAGTCACCGTACCGGCTCCATGGGTTAGCACCTCGGACCAGGTCTGCACCTGCCGTACCGGCACGACGTTTGTGTCCTCCGGGCCGACCACCTCGCCCGTCTTCTCAAGCCGTTCCGCCTGCTGTTGGTAGGGCTGCAGCATGGAGCGGATCTTCTGCGAATACTTGGGAAGGTTATCCGCGAAAGTGAGAGCCTGGTTGTACGAGGCAACGGTGATGCCATAGAGCACGGCCAGCAGCACGACCACGCTGATCAGCGCCGCCATGGCTCTAGGAATGTGCAAATATTCCAGCGCCTGCACCACCGGAGAAAGCATGAAGGTCAGCAGGATGGCAAAGAAGAGCACTGCCAGCACTGACTCGCCGTAATACGCGAACATCACGATCAGACCCATGCCCAGCAGAGTCAGCGACCAGTGATGCCCGTTTCGTGTTTCGGTGGTTTCCATGTGGTGTGGTTACTCACCCAACCGTTGCTCGCCCAACCGTTGCTCGCCCAACCTACGACTGGTCAATAATTTTGCCTTATTGCCGTAGGAATTGCACCACCGGAATCGCGCAGCCCCGATACATACCTAAAGACGCCCTCGTCTGGGGAGGCGAGCGCAGATGGCTTTGCCTAACAAGTAGCCTTCTGACGCGACTTCTTGGGCAGGGCAGCGACTTCTTGGGCAGGAATAATCTCCCGCACGCTCTGTCCCTTGCTTAGTCGGATTGTTGCTAGGAGTTCGGCG
>Ga0187883_10002297_pt1 | contig 11563 bp, 10 predicted proteins | sample June2016WEW_20_1_2_FD_132966 | JGI IMG/M metagenome (GOLD analysis project Ga0187883, IMG submission 132966) | Peatland microbial communities from SPRUCE experiment site at the Marcell Experimental Forest, Minnesota, USA - June2016WEW_20_10 | ecosystem: Environmental > Terrestrial > Soil >...
GCCCAGAAAGAGGCCGGCGCCGGTCAGCCCGGTGGTGGCCGCCAGCGCCGTCTTGCTCAGCCCGAAGTCCGACAGGTACACGTGATCGGGCCGCCCGACTCGGGTATCGACCAGCATGTTCGCCGGCTTGACATCGCGGTGCACCAGCCCGGCCACGTGCGCGGCATCCAGCGCCGACGCCACCGCAGAAATGATCGCAGCAGCGCGCCCCGCCGGCAGCGGGCCCTCACGCTACAGCAGGGTGCGCACATCGCCGCCGGGGACGTACCGCATCGCGATGAACAGCACCCCGCCCGCCTCGCCGGCCTCGAACACCGGGATGATGTGCGGGTCGTCCACCGCTGCTGCCGCCCGCGACTCCCGGATGAACCGCTGCCGGAACACCGCATCCTGCGCCAGCGCCGGAGCCAGCACCTTCAACGCTACCAGCCGGCCCAGCCGCTCATCACGCGCCCGGAATACCACCGCCATCCCGCCCGCGCCGACCTGCTCCTCCAGCAGATACCCCGCCACCCGCGAGCCGGCGACCAACCCGGCGGCCTCTGCCGGCACACCACCAAACCTCCCAGGCCCCCCACCGCTCACGCTGCCTCCCCAGCGGCAAGCCGCACCCGATGATCGCGTTCCCGCCCAGGCCCGGCGCTGATGCTCAACGCGGCTACGCAGCGACCCGAACGTCACCCGCCAGGAACGCTCCAAGCAACCGGCGTGACCAGCGTATCCGCCACGACCCAGCCCGGTCTTGCCGTCGTGGGCAGCTCCTGGAGCGCGACGGACACTCGGCTCGCGGTACGTAGACAGACAAGCCCCCGGAGAGTGCAGCCAGGCTCGGTCAATAATCTCTCCAGTTCGACCACTCCTGCCCGCCGGATCACGCGCCGTAGTCTGGGCTGCTTACCACTTTGACGAGCGATATCTGCCGATCTGGCATGACCGACTAGCGGGTGACGGCGTTGCCCGATGTGCGAAGATATGAGTGGTCTGCGCGCCGATGGATACGGCTGCTCGGTCGATGTGAAAATGCTGACTCAGACGCCGCGCACACGGGAGTACGACGGGCTGGTGGGTAAGCGGGCGCTGCGAGCGGGGGCACCGTCGGCGACCTGTATCAGGCTGGTCATCTGGTGGCCATGGCGGGCGTGATCACCCGGCTGCTGCGCGGCGGCTATCACCGGTATCCCGTGGGGCAAGTTTGCACGAAAGGAACAGCGACGTGCCCGCCTACAACCCCACCTCAACTGAGCCGGCAATAGGGGTATGGACGTGGCCGTCACCGCAGGCACATGATCGGTGATCATCACGGGCAGAGCGCCGGGCGAGCAACTCTGCTGGTCAGAGCCGTGGATGCGATTCTCGGCACACACAGCGTCGCGCGAGCGCGAAAATCGGGGCTGGTGCGGCGAGGTGCCGGGCTGGGGTTGCTGCCGCCTGGTGCTGCTGCCGGATTTGGCTGGTGGCAGGTGCGCGGAGGGCGCGGGAGACCGGGGCGGGCCGCTTTTCAGGCTGGCGTGTGGTGACCGGCGAGGACGTGGTGGAGGTCGGTGCCGTCATAGGGCGCGGGGTCGGCGTGGACGAGCGCGGCGGCCAGGCGCGGGATGGCGTGCAGGAGGTCGTGCTCGGCGGTGACTGTGACCTGGTGGGCCTGCACGGCGGTGATGTCGCGGTTGACGACCACTTCGCATTCGGCACGGATCTGGTGGCCGATCCAGCGCAGGCGTGCCTGCCCGACATCGAGCACCCCTGCAGTGCCGCGCAGGGTGTTTTCGGCCTGGTCGACGAGCGCGGGGTCCACGGCGTCCATCAGACGCCGGTAGATCTCCCGGGCAGCCTGCCGCAGAACAGCCAGGATCGCCACCGCGATCAGCAGCCCGACGACCGGATCGGCCCAGTCCCAGCCCAGCGCCACCCCGCCGGCTCCCAGCAGCACAGCCAGGGAAGTCAGTCCGTCAGTGCGTGCGTGCAGCCCGTCGGCGACCAGTGCCGCTGAGCCGATCTTCCGGCCGGTGCGGATCCGGTACACAGCCGCCAGCTCGTTCCCGGCAAACCCGACCAGCGCCGCCGTGGCCACCGCGATCAGGTCCGACACGTGGCGCGGGTGCAGCAGCCGGGTGATCGCCTCGTAGGCCGCCAGCGCCGAGGACGCGGCGATAGTCACCACGATCACGATCCCGGCCAGGTCCTCCGCCCGCCCGTACCCGTAGGTGTATCGGCGCGTCGGCGGCCGGCGGCCCACAATGAACGCGACTCCCAGCGGCAGCGCGGTCAGCGCGTCAGCGGCGTTATGCAGTGTGTCCCCCAGCAGCGCTACCGATCCGGACAGCACGGTGACAGCCGCCTGAAGGAGCGCGGTCACGCCCAGCACGGCCAGGGTGATCCACAGCACCCGCATGCCCTCCGCGCTGGCTTCCATCGCCGCGTCCACCTGGTCGGCCGCCTCATGCGAATGCGGGCGCAGAACATGCCGCAGCCGGGCCATCAGCCCCGACTCAGAATGCTCGTGCTGGTGCTCGTGCCCGGCGTCATGACTGCCAGCGTCCGAGTGGCTCATAGACCCCACCATGGCGGGAGAATCTTGTTGCAGCATCTCCACCACAACACCCCGGACGCACCTGCAACCAGATCGCGCCCGCTCCGCAAACGCGAGAGAGCGGCCCGTACTACACGAGCCGCCTACCGGCCAGACGCCAAGTACTCCCGTGGTCACGGGTCTAGCGGTCGCCGCCTACCATCAGCTTGTGGCCATGACTCATGAGCCAGCAGGTCGGCACGATCCTGGGCAGGCGGTCGCGGACTCCGGGGCCTGCTGCGAAGACTGCACGTTCACCACAGCAGTCAGCCACGATCAGCAATGGCTACGAGCCGCGCGCTACGTACGCTGGCTGGCCTGGGCGTCGCTTGTCTGGATGACCGCCGAGGGCGTCGTTGGCCTGATCGCTGGTTTCGCGGCGGGCTCGATCGCTCTCGTGGGCTGGGCGTTGGGCAGCATGATCGAGGGACTAGCCAGCGTGATCGTAGTCTGGCGCTTTACCGGATCCCGGACGCTGTCAGAGACCGCAGAGCGGCGAGCCCAGACGGCTGTAGCTGTCAGCTTCTGGCTGCTGGCCCCCTACATCGTGATCGAAGCCGTCCGGGACCTGGCCGGTCACCATCCCGCCACGGCCTCAGCGCTCGGGATCGCGCTCACCGCATCGAGCGTGGCCGTTATGCCGGTGCTCGGTATTGCCAAACGCCGCCTCGGCGGGCGGCTGCAGTCCGGCGCAACCGCCGGTGAGGGCACCCAGAACCTGATGTGCGCTGCACAAGCCGCCGCAGTGCTCATCGGCCTGGCCGTCGTGGCCACCTGGCCAGGCGGCTGGCCGGTCGACCCCATCATCGCCCTCGGCATCGCCGCCTGGTCAATCTGGGAAGGAACCGAATCGTGGCGGGGTGCGGACTGCTGCTGAGCAGGCTGATAAAGGCGGGCGCGTCAAGGTCAGCGTGACCATCAGCGTGCGCCATCGCCTATGGTCAGCAGGTCCTCGAGCGCCTAGTCGACCCGCAAGGTTGTGCGGTCGAGACCGAAGCGCGCGCATAGGAACTGCTCCAGCCCATCGCCAGGAGCCTGCCTGCAACCTGTCGGCATGATCACCGTTGATCTGGCGACCGGGCATGCAAGCAGCGACGGCAACGTACCGGCGGCGGCACCCAGCCAGAGCAGCTCAGCCATGAACGAGCACAATGTCGGCGCGAAGAGCGGTCAGCTGGCCCGTGGTGGACTTGTGCGTGCCGAGGTGTGTCCTGAACGCAAGGAGGGGCCGATGTAGGACGGGTCCTTGATGCGGTGCTGCGCGGGAGATGAAGGATCCTGGCCCTTCGGAGTCGCTCTGCGGAGGGAGGCTCCAAACCACCTCATGCTGCGTTGGCTGAAGACCGTCGTGGTGAGCGATGAGGAAAAGGCTCGTGAGACCCGACTTTTATCAAACTAGTGTGCACCACTCCGGGCGTTGCTGATCTTGTTCAGGGCGTCGCGGAGTTCGTCGGGGAGCGGGTCTGCGGCTGTGATGACGTGGTCGCCGGCCTGGATCTCGATAGTGCGGTAGCGGCGGGCGGTCTTGACGAACTTGCGGATCGACCAGCCCGTCTGGTGCTCGATCCGGCGGCTGACCGCCAGGGCGGCGAACACGATCGTGAGATGGGCTTCGATCGAGTCCCTGGTCCGGTGGTAGACCGGCCGGGCCTGCAGGTTGCTTTTGGCCATCCGGAACGACTTCTCTATCTGGAACAGCTGGTGGTAGGCGCCGATCACGAACTCTGCGGTCACGGGCGTGCCGTCCGGGCAGGCCCGCAGGTTCGTGACATAGCCTTCCAGGCCCGCCAGCGCCCGCGCCTCGCCTCGAGCTCGCGGTTGACGGTGCGGGTTCCGCCCGACAGGCGGATGAACCGGTTGCGCTTCACCGGGACCTGGCCCGCGACCGCCTTCTCTGCTTTGGCGACCTGCTCGTCGATCCCGCGCCGTGTCCGGCAGGCCCGGTCAGCCTTGTACTGGTAGTAAATGATCTGGTCGCGGCGGCCGCCGTTCGGCCCGGCGGGCCATGGCTGGGTGAACACCTGCCCGTCCGGGGACGTCCTGGCCGGGATGCTGACGCCGCCACCGCTGCACCACATAGGGCACCTGCGGGATCTTCGCGCCGAGGATGAACGACAGGCCCGCCGCCTCGATCGCCTTCTGATTCGCCTCCGACACCATCCCCGCGTCCGCCACGACCGTGACGTCCGGGAGCTGGTGAGCGGCCATGAAGGATTCGATGACCGGCAGCATCGTCTTCGTCTCCGCCTTGTTGCCTTCATAGACGGACACCATGAGCGGGAACCCGGTGGCGTCGGTGAGCAGGCCGATGGTGATCTGCGGCTCCAGGCGGCGTCCCTTGGAGAACCCGCTCTCGCGGAACCCGTCACCAGCATCAGTCTCGAAATACAAGGTCGATATGTCATACAGCACCAGGCTGGCCGGGCCCAGCCCCGCGTGCGCGGCGCACGCCGCCGACAGCCGCTGCCGCCACCCATCCCGGGCATACACCGGAAGGCGGCGGTTCACCGTTGGATACGACGCTGGCTCCACCCCGGCTTCCTCCAGCACCCGCAGCGAGTCCAGCTTGCTGACCGGCTCGATGACCCGCGCCGCCACCAGCTGGAAGAAACACCTCGTCCCCCGCCGCAGCCTGTCCGAACCCCAGCAGGTCATAGGCCTGAGACAGGGCATCCAGCAGGCAGCCCATCCGCGACGAGGTGATCAGCAGCGGACCGCCCGGCGCCCCGGCATCCAGCCCCAGGTCCAGGACGCCCTGACCGGCAGCCAGCTTTTGCCGCGCCGCCGCCTTCAGCAGCTCCACCTCAGCAGCGGTATGCGCCGACCCCAGATGCTCGATCTGCCGCGACCCGCGGCGGGAGGAATACACAATCTGCACGGCCATCGCGCCCGACGACGTCTTCACCGTCCGCACATACGGCACTCGCCAACCCTACGGCCAGCCATCCCGGCTAGTGCACAGATTCCGCGCCCAGCCAGAGCAAACCAGCAGGTCAGAAAGCTACAGAGCCCGAGAACCCGCAACCGTGATAAAAGTCGGGACACCTGCCCATAAGTCGATAAGCTGAGGACCCGGCCGTTCACCTGAAGAAACAGGCCCATCCGAGGTGATACCAAACTCAGCCAGGTGCCACCGGAGGATTACGACGTGGCGATGGGTCCTGAAACGCCCGCGTACGGCTGGTGGCTGGACCAGGCATAGGTCAAGTACAGGCTGGTGCCAGGATCAGCCCGGCGTACACGATCACCCGCCAGCGCTGGGGGTTGGCCCCAGCCGTAGCTGCCCGCCAGACCGCTTCTGATGCCTTGCGTCGACCATCAGGCCCACAGTTATGGGCGGGGCCAGAATCAGGATGGCACCGGTGAGAAGGGCCAGCGCGAACGCCGGGTAGTTGTCAGGTTGCCACAGCACTATGGCCGCCGCCACGCTGGCCGCGGCAATGACCACGCAGACGCCCGTCAGGCCGTAGCTCGCCTTCGGCAGCCGGGCGGTCAGATCGGCGGGGAGGCCGGCGGTGAGCGCCGCTAGCTCGGCGCGGGACCGCGTGGCGGACGCCTGGCCGGACCGCGCGTCGTGTTCATCCTCGGTCAGCCGGCCTTGCGCCAGCGCGGCCTTGAGTGTGCGGATCACCTGTTCGCGGTCGTACCACGACAGCGGCGGCAATGGTTGCCCGGCGGACGGCTTCGCGCGCGCTGAGGCGACCATCATGACCACGCCGAGAATCCAGAAAACCAGATAGATGACCGCGGCCAAGATGATCAAAGTCCATACGGTGGTGCGGGGACCACCAGGGAGGAGAAGAACCGCCACGATGCCCGGCAGGAACACCGCGTATTCGAACCACCAGGCTATCTTTGTCGCCCGCCACGGGGCGCGCGGGGACCCGGCTCCGGTGAGCGCGGTGGGGATGTCGGCGATGACCTCGGCCAGTTCCGCGTATGTCTGTGACGCGTATACCCGATCCACCCGCGCGCCGAGTTCATCCCCGGTCAGCCGACCTTGCACGAACGCGGCCTTGAGAGCAGCGATCACCTGCTCGCGATCGGCGTCAGACGCGCGGAGTCCGCCACGGCTTCGGCTTTCTGCGGCTGCTACCTCATCCCCTGGCCCTGCCATCACGACGCCTCCCCACCAGCGTGATGCAGGGAAGCGTAACGCGGGTCACCACAGGAATCCATGCCCTCCCCCCGACAAAACGAGGAGCATCAAAGGAGGAGGCTGACTGGCGGAGGACTGTTGCCAAGCCGTTAGACGACGTCTGTCACGCGCCGTCAACCCTGGAACATCAGTCCAGAGCGCCGACACGAATGGACGATCCTGGACGACTTGCCCCCCGGTGACCGGTGGTTCGTCGATGAGACGTACGTGAAGGTATCTGGCCGCTGGACGTGCCTGTACCGGGCAATCGACCAGCATGGACAGGTCATCGACGTCCTGCTGTTGATGAGGCGTGACCTGGCAGCCGCCCGGCGCTTCTTCACCCGGGCCATCCGGGCTGGCGTGATCCCGGTCGAGGTCACCACCGACCGGGCCCCTGCCTATCCGCGAGTCCTGGATGAGCTGATCCCTTCAGCGCTGCACACCGTGGAGCGATACGCCAACAACCCGGTCGAGGCAGATCACGGGCGGCTCAAAGCTCGGCTCCGGCCGATGCGCGGCTGAAGCGGCACCGCTCAGCGCGGATTCTCGCCGCCGGTCACGCCGTCGTCCAGAACCTGCGCCGCGGCCACTACGACATCGCCACCCACGTCCCCGCCCGTCACCAGCTCGGCACTGCCTTCGACGAGCTCGCCGTAACGATCTGATGGGCCGTCAGGCCAGCGCTCCAGCCAAGCCTTCCCAGGAATCGCCCAACGCAACAGCGCCGTCGCCTGCCATCGGCGATCGACCAACGCAACAGTGCCCCCTGAGGGCGCCAAATGCGGCGCCGCCGTTCCGGCCATCTCTAATTCACCTTTAGGCCAGAAAATATTTCGGGAATGGCTTCCATTTCATCATCCCGTCCTCTGCCAGACGCCTTATAGTCGGCGGCGCGGCCTGCCCACAAGGCCCGGCAATCCGACTCCAGGCGGGGCAGCGCCGGATCTGCGACCGAGAGGAAGCATGGATGCGACGACCAGTCAGGGCCTTTGCGCTCACCGCTGCCGCTGGCCTCTTCGCGGCGATGGCGTTCGGCGTGCCAGGCGCAATCGCGAGCGAGGCCGCCAGCACGAGCGGGCACAACCAGGGCGGTGGCAATGGCAATACCGCCACGCCGATCAAGCATCTCGTCGTGATCTTCGACGAGAACGTCTCCTTTGATCACTATTTCGGCACCTATCCGTACGCTCCGAACCCGCCTGGCGAGCCAGCCTTCCACGCTCGGAAGGGCACGCCGACGGTCAATGGCCTGTACAACGACCTAACCTCGTCCGGGCAGCCGACCGGGCCGCTGCTCACCAACAACCCCAATCTCTCAAATCCGGTGCGGCTCGGCCACGATACTCCGCTGACCTGCGACCAGGACCACGACTACACCGCAGAGCAGCTAGCCGCTGACCACGGCGCCGAGGACGCCTATCCAGCGAACACGGGCGGCAATCTGACGCTGACGCAATGCCTGGCGGGGTTCGACTACCCCCCCGGCACGCCAGAGCTGCCGCCGCCGGGAACCGGTTCCAATAAGGCCGTCATGAGTTACTACGACGGCAACTCGGTCACCGGGCTGTGGAATTACGCCCAGCACTTCGCGATGAGTGACAACGCCTACGGCACGACCTACGGCCCGTCGACCCCGGGCGCTCTCAACGTGACCGCCGCGCAGACCTATGGCGCGATCTGCGGGCCATCCTCCGCGACGATTAACGACAGTCCGTGCCCGAACCCGCCGGGGCTCGACACGACCGACCCGACGTCCTCCAACATCACGGCGGGCCCGGCCCAGCCGGCCGGCCCGGGAACCACCTACTCCGACGCCGACCCAACCTACGACATCTGCTCCTACCTGCCAGGCTCGGACGGCGGCGACGGCGGCACCGCGGCCGGAACCCTGACGATGGGCGGCAAGAACATCGGTGACGAGCTGACCAGCTCGAAGATCACCTGGGGATGGTTCCAGGGCGGCTTTGACAACGGTTACGTTCCGGGTCACGGAACGCCCCCCACCAGCGCCCAGATCTGCTCGGAGACCCATAAGAACGTGGGCGGCGCCGTAGTGGACGACTACAGCCCGCACCACGAGCCGTTCGAGTACTACGCCTCAACTGCCAACCCGATGCACCTGCCGCCGAAGTCGCTGTCGATGATCGGCAAAACCGACCAGGCTAACCACCAGTACGACACCGCCGACTTCTTTGCCGCCGCCGATGCAGGCAACCTGCCAGCGGTCTCCTACCTTAAGGCGCCGAAGTACCAGGATGGCCACGCGGGCTACTCCGACCCGCTGGACGAGCAGACCTGGCTGGTCAACACCATCAACCAGCTCGAGTCCCTGCCCACCTGGAAGTCGACCGCCGTTATCGTCACCTGGGACGACTCTGACGGCTGGTATGACCACGTGCTCGCCCCGGTCATTACCGAGTCGCAGACCTCGCTGGATGCGCTCACCGGGACGGGCGAATGCGGCAGCCAGCTCAGCCTGGTGCCGGTGAACTCGGCCAACGAGCCTGAGCAGGGCAAGTGCGGCCTCGGGCCCCGGCTGCCGTTCCTGGTCATCTCCCCGTGGGCGCGGTCGAACCTCGTCGATAACACCCTCATCGACCAGAGCTCGGTCGTGAAGTTCATCGAGTACAACTGGGGCCTGCCGGCGCTCGGCAACGGGGCGGCCGATACCGCGGCCGGCTCGATCTTGTCCATGTTCGACTTCAGTGGCCGGCAAGGGTACAACAATAAGCTGTTCCTTAACCCGGCCACGGGCGAGCCGATCAGCTAGGGCTACTGGTCTAGCCACTTCAAGAATGCCTAACGAGTAATGGCTGTGCTGCGGGCCGGGGCTTATGCCTCGGCCTGCAGTATGTCCAGCGCAGGTCCGCCGTACGGTCGCCTCGCTGATCTGGTGACCGAGCCGGGTCAGCTCGCCGTGGACCCGGCGGTACCCCCAGGCCGGGTTCTCCTGCGCCAGCCGCAGCGCCAGGTCACGGATCTGCTGGCTGGTCCCCGGCCGGCCTGACCGGTTCGGATGCGACCACTTCCGTGTGATCAGGCGGCGGTGCCAGGCCAGTAACGTCCCCGGCGTGACGAGCCGATGGCAGCGCAGCACCGCTGGCAGCAGCCGGGCGAGCGCTGCCAGCACCGCCCGGTCGGCCCAGTCCGGTTTAGGCTGCGCGACCTGACGCCACAGCATCGTGACCTCGTGCCGGAGCACGATGATGTCCGCGTCCTTGGACGCCTGGCTGCGGCCCAGCAGGAGAAGCCAGGCAAAGACCCGGATCATGATCAGATAGAGGAGGCGAAGAGACACGAACCGCGATCCTGCCCCAACATGGTCATCCGGCCAAACTGCAGGTCACAGAGGCTGCGTCGAGTTCTGAAGCGGTACACGATCAGGTAGAGCAGCCGAAGAGCCATGAACGGCGATCCTGGCGCAGCCCGCTCATCCGGCCCAATCGCAGGTCACGGAGCTGCGTCGAGTTCTGAAGCGGTACAGGCTAGTCGCGGCGTCAGGAGGAAAACGAACCGCAGGCACATGATCGGTGATCATGACGGGCAGAGCGCCAGGCGAGCAACTCTGCTGGTCAGACCATGGATACGATTCTCGGCACGCACACGCCTGGTCGTCCACGCGCCGTCGGGGTTGGCGGTGAGGCCGGCCAAGTGAACGCGGCGGGTGCCGTGCTCGATGACGATCAGGGCGTAGATGCGCCGCAGGAGCACAGTGTCCACATGGACGAAATCGACCGCGAGGATGCCGCGGGCCTGTGCATTTAGGAACTGCTTCCAAGTCGGGCCAGTGCGGCGGGGTGCGGGGCCGATCCCGGCATCATGCAGGACCTGCCACACGGTGGAGGCGGCGATCGGGTGGCCGAGTTTGACGAGCTCGCCTTGCACGCGCCGGTGCCCCCACGTCGGGTTGTCCGTGGCGATGCGGATCACGAGCTTGCGGATTGCGGCTGCCGTGGATGGCCGGCCGGGACGGCGCCGGCTGGTGTAGTCCCCTTTGCGTGTGACCAGTCGCCGGTGCCAGGCGAGCAGCGTCGCAGGGGTGACCGCGAAGACCTCGCCCCGCCGGTGCCGGGAGATCAGCCGGGACAGTGCTGCGAGCCACAGCCGGTCGGCTGGCTGGTAGCGGACCCGGCTGATCTGGCGGCGCAGGATCGCGTTCTCGTGCCGGAGCACCAGGAGTTCGGCGTCCTTGGACGCCTCGCGCCGGGCCAGCACCATCAGGCCGTCGAGCAGGCAGCGCGCGAGCAAGTAGCCGACCGAGAAGATCACTCAGCCATGATCCCAACCCGCAAGCCTGGCCAGGCCAGATCGAGTAATCGAGCCCTACAGGGTCGCAGCTGAGCGGCGGCTGGTGGGCATAAGAATCGTTCTGTACCCCATCAGTCCTGGGGCGCGAGGCATTCTGCCGGGGTGAGTCTGGCGCTGGCCGCGTTACGTTAGCTGCCCGGAGGCAGGTCGCTGGTGGCCGGGATGGGGGCAAGCCCCAGGCAGTTTCGCAGCGTGTTTTCCAGCTTGTCGATCCGGTCATAGCTTCCGACGCTGCCGGTCACGAACCCGATCGAATAGCCACCGTGTGTGCTGGTGCCGCCGTAGTTTCCGCCTAGCCCTCCCATCCCGTAGCCGTCGTCGCTGATCCCGAGGCCGAGCCCCCAGGCGTTGTCGTCGCCGAACACCCGGTCCGGCCCGGCGCACTGCGGGGTGACCGCCTCGGCGAGCATCCCGGGGCTGAGCAGCTGGCCTGTGGCCAGGGCGTGGTAGAAGCCGGCCACCGCGGCCGCGGTGCCGTGGCCGTTGACGGCGGGGATCTCCGCGGACCGCCAGGCGGCGCTGTTGACCACGGCGCCGTCCTGCGCGCC
>Ga0187883_10002298_pt1 | contig 11561 bp, 12 predicted proteins | sample June2016WEW_20_1_2_FD_132966 | JGI IMG/M metagenome (GOLD analysis project Ga0187883, IMG submission 132966) | Peatland microbial communities from SPRUCE experiment site at the Marcell Experimental Forest, Minnesota, USA - June2016WEW_20_10 | ecosystem: Environmental > Terrestrial > Soil >...
GACGGCGCGCTCGACGAGCGGCTTGCCCTGGGTGGTGAACAGCGCGAGCAGCTCCTCGGCGCCGTGTCCGTGGACGATTGCGCGCACGAGCGGGTTCTCGGCGGCGGCCTGCAGGAAGACGTCGAAGGCGGCGGCGAGCGCGCTGGCGGGGTCGTCGAGGTGGGCGCCGACGGCGTGCTCGACGGCGAGCAGGAAGCGGTCTGCCTCGCGCATGACGAGCACCTGGGCGAACTCGTCGCGCGAGCCGAACTCCTTGTAGAGGGTCTGGCGGCTGACGCCGGCGGCGAGGGCGATGTCGGCCATGGTGACGTCCGCCCAGCACCGGCTCTGGAGCTGATCGCAGGCGGCGTCGAGCAGGGTGTTGCGCAGCAGCTCGCGCGCGGCGACGGAGTAGGGGACGCGCTCGGGGGTGGCGACGGCGCGCTCGCTCATCGCTGTTGCTCTTCGGCCTCGAAATCGACCTTGTCGCGCACCCCGCAGTCGGGGCAGGCCCAGTCGTCGGGGACCTCGCTCCAGGGGGTGCCGGGCGGGAAGCCCTCGCGCGGGTGCCCGCGCTGCTCGTCGTAGACGTAGCCGCAGGCGGGGCAGCGATAGCGGCTCACCGTGCGCGCTCCGGGCGTGCGGGCCTCCGCTGGCGTGTCATGCGGCGATGCGCTCGAGCGCGCTGCGGCGCAGGCCGGGCTTGAGGTTGGCGCGGTCGAGCTGGCCGTGGTAATGGGCGAGCACGCGGTGGTCCATGACGCGCCGCCAAGCGGGAGGTATGACGGCGAGCAGGATCATGCCGGCGTAGCCGGTGGGCAGCTGCGGCGCGTCGTCGACGTGGCGCAGCGCCTGGTAGCGGCGGATGGGGTTGGCGTGGTGATCGGAGTGGCGCTGCAGGTGGTAGAGCAGCACGTTGGATGCGGCGCTGTTGCTGTTCCAGCTGTGCTCGGGGCGCGTGCGCTCGTAGCGTCCGTCGTCGGCGCGCTGGCGCAGCAGGCCGTAGTGCTCGAGGTAGTTGACGACCTCGAGCAGCGAGAAGCCGACGATGGCCTGGATGAGCAGGTAGGGCAGCACGACGAGCCCGAAGCCGGCGACGAGCGCGGCGAACAGCACGACGGTCATGGCCCACGCGCCGAGGATGTCGTTGCGCAGGCTCCACGCGGGCCTGTCCATGCGGCGCAGGCGCACGCGCTCGAGCTCCCAGGCGGAGCGCAGGCTGCCGATGACGGTGCGCGGCAGGAACGCGTAGAAGCTCTCGCCGAGGCGCGCGCTGGCTGGGTCCTCGGGGGTGGCGACGCGCACGTGGTGGCCGCGGTTGTGCTCGATGAAGAAGTGCCCGTAGCCGCTCTGGGCGAGCGCGACGCGGCTGAGCCAGCGCTCGAGCGAGGCGCGCTTGTGCCCGAGCTCGTGGGCGGTGTTGATGGCGATGCCGCTGACCATGGCGACGGTGAGCGCTAGGCCGACCTTGTCGACCCCCGAGAGGTGCCCGTGCGACCACAGCCAGCAGGCGAAGACGAGCCCGGCGTACTGGATGGGCAGGTACAGGTAGGTGCACCAGCGGTAGTAGCGGTCCTGTTCGAGCCACTTGATGACGCCGTCGGGCGGGTTGCGCGCGTCCATGCCGAGCGCGAGGTCGAGCGGCGGGAAGACGAGGAACACGAGCATCGGCCCGTAGAACCAGAAGAGGCCGAGGCCGGTGGCGTGCACGAGACCCCAGGAGAGGAAGGGCAGCGTGGGGATGAGCAGCCCGAGCAGCCAGGCGTAGCGCTTGGGATCGCGCCAGGGGCGTGCGTCGGCGGCGGTCGGCTCGGCTGACATGCGTGGGGCCTCCGTGGTTGTCGTCGGGCACCTCTTCTGCACGCGAACTTTACACAAGTGTCCAAATCTGTCAAACAGGCCGACACGAGAGGCCAGCGGGTAAGCGTGCGTACGCCGTTGCGGCTTCGCTGGGGGCGGGCTGCGTCCCGGGCGAGGACGGCCGTTCATGGGGACCCCTTCCGGGGTCCGGCGTGCATCGCGGGGCGCGAAACGGGGCGCGGTGGGCTCGAAATCAGGCGCGCGGATGGCCCGCGCGGCCGGGATCAGGTGCCGGGAGGCCGGCGCGACTCCAGGAATTCTTCGTTCTGCCGGCGCTCGCCGCGGACCTGCACGGCGATGTAGACGATGATGATGTTGACGATCACGCCGATGCCCCCGAAGGTGACGATCAGGCCGAACGTCTTGACGAACGCTTCGCTGGCGGCGAGAGGCATGCGGGGAGCCTAGCAACGGAAAGGGCGCCGGTGTCGTAGCCTTCGGTGCACCGCCGCCGACGGCAGATCGGCGAACAAGCACCGGGAGAGGTGCCGGAGCGGTTGAACGGGCGCGACTGGAAATCGCGTAACGGGGGAAACCTCGTTCGAGGGTTCGAATCCCTCCCTCTCCGTCCTGTGTGGTTGCAGCTCATAGTGGACCGATGTCTCGGGACACCTCCCCTTCGTCCACCAGATGCGCCTGACATTTTAGGACGCGCATCGGGCAGGATGCTCTGGACATCGGCCGTACTCGGCGTCCGATGTCGATCACCGCGTGCTCACATGGTGTAGATACCTGTCTGCCACCCAATCGGGCGACACCCGAGGATCAGCCACCTAGAAGACTATACAATGTGGCGATGAGCACCATGGAGGCCTATAAGGCCGAGCTAGCCAGATATCTGGAAGGCTTCGGGGCCAATGTCCGCCGCATACGACTGGACAGAAATGCTTCCCAGGAAGCGGTCTCTCACCGCACCCGACTGCACCGCACGGAGATCGGCAAGGTCGAGCAAGGAATCGTGGAGCCACGGCTCACCACGGTCGTCATCCTCGCTGACGCACTTGGTGTGTCGTTGGATGAGCTCGTCGCCGACCTCTCGGTGCCGGTGGAGCGCAAGCCATCACCACATACCCGACCCTGGCATCTAGACCTCTAGGTCTTCGCGAGCCAGAGCCCGCTATTTCGTTTTCTGGGTTTCTGGCTGCACGCGATCTTCGCGCCCGACAGCACCCCCAGAGCGCTTGCCCTGACATCCCCAAGCGCGACGAGCAGGAGGTGGCTCTCGAGCTCCTCGAGCGCCGCCCCGCCACGGCGCAGTGACCCCGATCGCCGAAAGGGCTGGGCCGGCGAAGAGTTCGCCGGCAGCCTCAGCGAGCTCGAGGGGACGACGATCGTCTGCCATCCTATTAGGTGGCAGCTAAATAACTGACACCCAATTGGGTGGCGGTCAGGGAACTGTCGCATTTCAGTGTGTTGGGGGTCACCGTACGAGCGTGGTCAGCGACGCAACAATCGTGGATGCAGCCCGGCGGCTTGCGATGGCGGCGCATTCGCCTGCGCGGGTTTTGCTGTTCGGCTCACGAGCGAGAGGGGACGCGCGGGAGGACAGCGACCTCGATTTCCTCGTTATCGAGGAGCGGGTCGAGAACAAGCTGCGCGAGATGGTGCTGCTGCGGGATGCGCTTCCGCCGCTGGGGGTGCCGGTCGATGTCGTGGTTGTCTCGGAGGAGGAGGCGGCGCGGCGGGGCACAGTGCCCAGCACGCTCATACACCGCGCCCTTCGCGAGGGACGCGTACTTGTCGCCGCCTGAGCTCGAAGAGGCAATGCTCCTGTTGCGCAAGGCGCGTGAGGACGCCGACGCAGTCGAGAAGCTCGCCTCCGATCAGGGGATAGCGGATTCTGTGGTGGGCTTTCATGCGCAGCAGGCGGCGGAGAAGGCGATGAAGGCAGTTCTCGCGTCCTGCGGCGACGAGTTTCCCTGGACACATGACCTGCGGCATCTCATGGACCGCCTCGAAGGCATCGCTACACCGCTGCCAGACTCGCTGTCCGATGTTCGCACGCTGGCTCCCTGGGCCGTCGAGTTTCGCTACGGCGAGACGATCGACGACCAGCTGGATCGCGAGCAGGCACTGATGCTCGCACGCGAGATCGTCGCCTGGGCGGAGGCTTCAGTTGGTGCGGAGGCCAGTACCCAGCGGGTGACCGAGCACGACCGTGACCAGGGGGTCGTGCGCGTTCCGGCTGGCAGCAAGTGGCTGTTCCCTTCGGAACCGGCACAACTCACGATCGATCTTGGTGGGACCCGTCTGAACGATGTTCGTTGGGATCCCCGTCTTGGGCCTGATCGCGAGCGATCAGGTGTGCTTGGGATCGGCAAGGCCGCAGCATCGCGTCTCACGAAGGGCGAGACGCTGAGAATCACGCGGAGTCCCGGCGGCGTGCGCCTAGACTGACGGCTTCGACGCGTCCGACGATGCGTTGCGGAGGTTCCCTCTGAGCCGTCGAGCTGGTCGCGGACGCCGGTCCCCAGGTGATGCCGTGAGCCCTATTCAGGAAGCGAAGCTGTCCTGCGTCCGAAGGCCAGGAGAGCTATTTGTGCACTCGATCCCATCGAGCAGCTGCCTCGCGCGATCGAGAGTCGACTACCGGCAGTCACCGTCTCTAGCCGCCAAACCCCGCCAAATGCGGCGAGGGCAGTATGACAGAATAGTCTCGATAGTCACACACATCCACACACGATCGACGAGGGGGACGACGGCCATGTCAGCGATGGAAAGTCTGCTGGGTACGAGCACGAGTGAAGGCGACGTCGTTGGTGGCAAAGCCACCGGCTTTGCCACCAAGGCGGGGTTCGCCGCGGCGCTCACCGGGATCACAGGAGTGGTGATCGCCGCCGTGCAGCAGTTCGCCGAACTGAAGGTGGATCCCGCGCTGAAGGTCGCTGCGCTCGCCCTGGTCGGGATCGGGGCGCTCGCGTGGGCCATCGCCTCCGCGGGTGACGTGATCGCGCGAGCCTACGCCAGCGCCCACGTGGTCCCCGCGCCCAAAGCTGGAGAGGAACCGACCCCCGTTCTGCAGTGGGCGCTGAGCTCGTCGGGTGGCTCGCCGTCACCGCTCGCGGCGGCGCTCCAGGCGCTCGCGGCGTCCACCGCCGCGGCGGCCGGCGGGCCCAACAAAGAAACACCGCCCAGCAGTCAGCTCGTGGCAGTTCCGGCGGGCACCAGAGTCAACTACCAGAACATGGTGCTCACGGCGTTCGCGCTTCGACCCGAGCCCGAAAAGCCAGACACGGTCTCGCTCTTGGTTGCCGGCGTGAACGAGAGCCCTCGGTGGGTCGACGCGTCAGCCACGACGATCGCGCCCTGATTGCCCGCCACGCCACGCCACGCCACGTGTTACCAGCGCGTTACCTTATAGACAAGACGTCGCCGCATCATCAGAATGGTTGCCAGATATGGAGATGCCGTAGAGTCGCTCGTCGCCGCTCACACAAGGGGGTAGTTTGCCATGACCAGCTTGGACCCGTCCGTGGCTCGCCCGGCGCCGCAGGTGCCGATCGCGGACATCCATGTCGCCAGCGACCTGCAGCAGAGCAGCGTTCGCTTCCCTGTGACAAGTAGCCTGGCTCGACTGCAGGAGGCGGCGGGCGAGCACCTCGCTCAGGTGCCGGCACAGGCCGTGCGCGCGGCGCAGTCACCCACTGTGCTGCCCGACCCCGCGGTGGCCCGGGCGACCGTTGGAGCAGCCAATCCCGCTTCACTCGCCGCCATCCGCGACGGCGGCGTCGCTCCGGAGCTGGGCGACTCCCCCGGACTTGCAGCGTTCGTCGAGAGGTCGTTGGGCGTCGCTCTTCCCAGGCTCGTAGACCCTGCGCAGAGCCGGACGATCTATCCCGGGTTGACCATCGGCGCGAGCGGTGAGATCGCCGCGATAGACCGAGCGGTCGGTGGTGGCGGAGGCGGCGGGGCGGGCGGCGGGGTGAGCTGGGTCGACGCAGGAGAGTTCTTCACCGATGCCGCGCAGTTCACCGACCCGATTCAGGGCGGCCTGGCGGACTGCTACTACATATCGGCGCTCGCCTCCGTTGCCTGGGCCGGGCCGTTGCTGATCGAGCAGCGGACGCTGCCAACGGCTACCGGCGACGCGTTCGCCGGCGGCACGGCCCTTGACGCGATCAGCTTCTTCGACTCGGCCGGCCGGCACGACATCGACACGTCAGAACTGCTTCCACAGCAGAACAGCCAGTGGATGTACGCCCACGCCGTCGATCCCAAGGAGCTGTGGGTGGGCGTGTATGAGAAGGCGTTCGCCATGTGGAAGGGCGACACGACGAACGAGGAGCCGGACGGCGCCGAATACGCCGTGATCAACTACGGCGATACGGTCGCCGCCGCAGCCGCGCTGACGGGCGGCGCTCCGTCCTATTTCCCGACCACCGACATCATCACCCTTCCGATTCTCAACATCAAGTTCGACCTGATCTCACCTGAACAGATCTGGCAGACCGTGCGGGCGCACTCGCTGGGCATGCGCACGGTGACCCCGATGGTCGCCTGGACGTACCCGAGCGCGACGGCGGCCCCTACGCCGATCGACTACGGGACCGCGAACATCGTCGCCAACCATGCGTACTCGATACTCGGCTGGGACTACCAGAACGGCGAGGAGTACATCATCCTGCGCAACCCCTGGGGCTACTACGAGGGCACCGACAACGTCGAGGGCGCCGGCACGTGGCAGGCATGGGACATCTCCTACTGGCGACAGACGCCACTGTCCAGCGCGGGCGTGTTCGGGCTGCGTGCGGACACTTTCAAGCAGTACTACCAAGGGTATGGCTCGGTCACGTTCCCCGCGGGAAGCGACCCTGTATGAGCGCTCGAGGATGTGGTCTCGTGTCTGCCCCGACCCAGCCGCCCAACCCCGCCCGCCGGCGAGTCATTCCGATCCGATGCAGGCCTTCATGCCGTATGCGTCCGCGAGGGCGCTGTTGGCCGCGATCGACCTCCTGAGCGCCTGCTCGGCGCCTTCTCCGAGCGTGCTTTCCCGGCTGGCCGCGGCGTTCGCGATGTCGTTCGCGTCCGCGGTCTCCTCGGAGAAGCTCGTCAGCAGCTTTTCGATCGCCTGAGCGTCATCCGGGGGCCGTGGCAGCGCCTGGAGCTTGCCCTCCGCCGCACGGGAGAGGCTCACGACCCGTCGCGCGAGCGACACGAACGCCTTATCGGCCTCGGCGACGGGGAGTCCTTTGAGCGATTCCTGACGAGCCTTGAGGGGCTGCTCCTGTGCGCTGAGCGCGCGGCAAACGGCTTCCGCCTGCGCGACGAAGCGCGCCTTCGTCGTCGCTGCGCTCGCGCCGGCGGCCCCTGTCCGCGTGCCGGAGCCGCCGCAGCCCGACAGCAGCAGCGCGGCGAGGCCGACGGCGAGACCGAGAGCCGGTCTGGGCCGGTCGGGCATCGCGTGCATGGTCGCACACGCGCGCGCCGCTCCAGTGCCGCTCGCGTCAGAGTGAGAATGCGTGGGCGCTCCGGCCGGGGACGCGCCGCAGGAGCGACCGTCGCGTAGCTCGACACGCCGGCTGCGGAACATCTGGGTAGAGCCTCTGGGTAGTTGGGCGCGCGAGGCTGCGGGCAACGGCGGATGACGGCTCGCGTGATGCGCCGGAAGCTTGTCTGCGTGCGTGCAGGCGTGACAGAGAGGCTCGCCCGGGCGTGCGCGGCGCACCCGCGGCGCACGCTGGGCGCCTGGGCTGTGGCGCTGCTGGCCGCGCTCGCGCTCGTTGCCACCTCGCTGCACGGGCTGAGCTCCACCTACCACGTGGTGGGCAGGCCCGAGTCGGCCAGGGCGGCGGATGCGATCGCGAAGGCGTTCCCGGCGAGCTCCGGCTACGGTGTCGCCGGCGAAGCGAGCGACGTCGTGATCGTCCACTCGGCGCGCTACACGGTCGCGGAGCCGGCCTTTCGCGCCTTCGTCGGCGACTTCGTGCGCGCGCTCGGCGCAACCGGGAAGGCGACGGGCGTCGGCAGCTACCTCTCAGGCGGGCGGTCGCTCGTCTCAGGCGACGGGCACGCGACGCTGATCTCCTTCTCCTCGGCCAGCGCCACGAGCGTCAAGCCGATCGTCGACCTCGTCGAACACGACCAGCGCTCATCCGGCTTCGGCGTGTCGATCACCGGCGCCTACCCCGCCCAGAACGACTTCAGCAAGCTCTCGCAGAGCGACCTCGAGCACGGCGAGCTCGCGTTCGGGCTCCCCGCCGCGCTGGTCGTGCTGGTGCTCGTCTTCGGGTCCGTGCTCGCCGGCCTCGTGCCCGTCCTGATGGCGCTCGTCGCGATCGTCGTCGCCCTCGGGCTCGTCGCGCTGCTGTCGCTCGCGTTCAGCCTGTCGGTGTTCATCGTGAACATGCTCACCGGCATGGGGCTGGCGCTCGGGATCGACTACTCGCTGTTCGTGATCTCGCGCTATCGCGAGGAGCGAGTCCGCGGGCTCGCCGAGCACGAGGCGATCGCGCGCGCGGGGGCGACCGCCAGCCGCGCGGTGCTGCTGAGTGGCAGCACGTTCGTGATCGCGCTGTTCGCGATGCTGCTCGTGCCGACCCAGATCATGCGCAGCCTCGCCGCGGGAGCGATCGTCGTCGGCGTCGTCTCCGTGGCCGGCGCCCTGACGCTGCTGCCGGCGCTGCTCGGGCTGCTCGGCGACCGCGTCAACGCCCTGCGCGTGCCGCTGCTGGGACACGACCTCGGGCGAGCGCAAGACGCCGAGGGGCGGATCTGGCGCAGGATCGTCGAGCGGGTGCTGCGCCGCCCGAAGCTCAGCCTCGTGCTGGCCGCGGGGCTGATGATCGCCGCCGCGGCGCCCATCTTCGGCCTGCACGTCGGCGCGAGCGGCGTCAGCTCGCTACCCGACAGCCTGCCCTCCAAGCAGGGCTACCTGGCGCTGGAGCGCTACTTCCCGGCGCAGAGCACCTATCCCGCCCAGATCGTCGTCGAAGGGGGAGACAGCGCGGTCCGCGGCGACCTGGTCGGGCTCCAGGCGCGGCTCGCACGCGACAGGCGCTTCGGTCCGGGCGCGGTCGCTGCCTCCACGACGGAGCCGGTCGTGCTCCTGTCCGTGCCCGTGCGCGGCGATCCCGCGTCATCGCAGGCGGTCGCGGCCGTGCGCAACCTGCGCCGGCAGATCCTCCCGGGCGCATTCGCCGGCAGCGGCGCGCGCGTGCTCGTCGGCGGCAACACGGCCGAGAACGCCGACTACTTCGAGGCGGTCACCAAGCCGACGCCCGCGGTGCTCGCGTTCGTGCTCGGTCTGAGCTTCATCGTGCTGATGGTCGCGTTCCGCTCGCTCGTCGTCGCGCTGCTGTCGATCCTGCTCAACCTGCTGTCCGTCGGCGCCGCCTACGGCCTGCTGACGCTCGTGTTCGTGCACGGCGTCGGCGCCACGCTGTTCGGCTTCCAGCAGGTCAGCACGATCGAAGCGTGGGTGCCGCTGTTCCTGTTCTCCGTGCTCTTCGGCCTCTCGATGGACTACCAGGTGTTCCTGCTCAGCAGGATCAAGGAGAGCCACGACAGGACGCACGCCACCGGCAGGGCGGTCGCCGCCGGCGTGGCCTCGACCGCGCGCATCATCACCGGCGCCGCGCTGATCATCATCATGGTCTTCACCGGCTTCGCCCTCGGCCAGCTCGTGATGTTCCAGCAGATGGGCTTCGGCGTCGCCGTCGCGCTGCTCCTGGACGCGACCGTCATCCGCGTGGTCGTGCTGCCCAGCACGATGAGCCTGCTCGGCGAGCGCGCCTGGTACCTCCCCGGCTTCCTGCGCTGGCTGCCCCGCGTGGAGGCCGCGCGCGTCGAGCCGCTCGCGCCCGCCGCTGACGGCGCGCCCGCCACCGCGACGGCCGCGCGCCTCCATTGATTTCTTGCGAGCAAATGGCGGCGCAGGAACGATGACGCTTCTCACGGACGTCGAGCACGTCGATGCGGTTCTCGGTCGTCCCCACAGCCTGCTCGAGGCGCCGCGCTTCGGGCCGCGCGGCGAGCTCGTCTACAGCGACGTGATCGCGGGCGGCGTCTGGGGGTGCTCGCCGGAGGGCGCCGTGCGCGAGATCCTCCCCAAGCGCCGCGGCATCGGAGGCATCGTCGCGCACGCCGACGGGGGCTGGGTGATCAGCGGGCGCAGCGTGATTCACCTTCTGCCCGGCGGTGAGCAGCGCGAGATCCTCTCAGGCGATGAGGTCTGCGGCTACAACGACCTCGGCGCCACGCCCGACGGCGAGCTGCTCGCCGGCGTGCTGCGCTACCGGCCGCTCGCCGGAGAGGATCCGCGGCCGGGTCAGCTGCTTGCGGTCGGCCGGCACGGAGCCGTCGAGGTCCTGACCGAGGACGTCGTCTGGCCGAACGGCATCGGCGTCTCCCCCGACGGACACACCATCTACATCAGCGACTACGAGCGCGGCGCGGTGCTCGCCCTCGCGCGCGAGGGCGGTGGGGCGCGCGAGCTCTGCCGCTCGCCGCGCGGGTCCGCCGACGGGCTGGCGGTCGACTGCGACGGCGGCGTGTGGGTCGCCCTCGGCGAGGGCGGCGGGGTCGCCCGCTTCCTCCCCGACGGGGGGCTCGACGACGTCGTGGACCTGCCGGCGAGCTTCGTCTCGAGCCTCAGCTTCGGCGGCTCGGACATGCGCGACGTGCTGATCACCACCGCCGACAACCACGTCCGGCCGGAGCTCGGCGGCACACTGCTGCGGGCGCGCTCCGCGATCCCCGGAGTGGAGGTCACGCCGGTCGTCGTCTGACCGAGCGATCACGCCCGCGACGCTGCGCTGTATCGGCGTCTGAGATCAGCCCCGGCGCCTACCCCAGCCCGGGGTCGGGCGCGCCGAGCTTGGTGACTTCGGGCGCCTCGTACGGCCGGCCCGGGCAGCCGCCCAGCGCGAGCACGCGCATGCCGTCGGCTCCCGGCCAGATCTTGCGCCTGGGCGCCGGCCCGACGCGGACCATCGTGTCGGGGTCGATCGCGACGCGCTCGCCGTCGATCTCGATCTCGCCGGCGCCGCGCAGCACCACGAACACCTCCTCCTGGCCGCTGTCGGCGTGGTCGTGCTCGGGGTACTGCTCCGCGTTCGGCGGCAGGTCGATGACCTGCATCCCGAAGGACTCGACGCCGAGCGTGGCGCGGGCTCGCTTGAACGAGCCGAAGACCACGGCCTCCATGTCGTCGATGGGGGTGGCAGTGAAGTCGGACATGTCGCCTCCTGTGCTGGTCGGGTGACCGTCGCTGACCGGTGGGGCGGCCGGCGGGCGGCCGGGCCGGCATTAATAGCACGAACGTTCGTACTTTTCAGCGGGGTGGTGTGACTAAAATGGGGCGGTATGGCGACGAAGACGGCGACGAAGGCGGCAGCGACCCGGTCGGCGATCCTCGAGCGTGCGGTCGACCTCGCCTCGACGGAGGGCTTGGAGGGGTTGACGATCGGCAGGCTGGCGGGCGAGCTGCGGATGAGCAAGAGCGGCCTGTTCGCCCACTTCGGCTCCAAGGAGGAGCTGCAGCTCGCGACGATCGACGCGGCGGCGGCGCGCTTCTTCGATGAGGTCGTAGCGCCCGCGCAGCAGGAGGACGAGGGGTGTGCGCGGCTGCGCGCGTACTGCGAGCGCTACCTCGCGTACCTGGAGCGGAAGGTGTTCGCGGGCGGCTGCTTCTGGGCGGCGGCGGCGGCGGAGTTCGACGATCGCCCGGGGCCCGTGCGCGACGCTGTGCGCGCCAGAGTCGCCGGTTGGCTCGGCGAGCTCGA
>Ga0187883_10002300_pt1 | contig 11558 bp, 6 predicted proteins | sample June2016WEW_20_1_2_FD_132966 | JGI IMG/M metagenome (GOLD analysis project Ga0187883, IMG submission 132966) | Peatland microbial communities from SPRUCE experiment site at the Marcell Experimental Forest, Minnesota, USA - June2016WEW_20_10 | ecosystem: Environmental > Terrestrial > Soil >...
ATCCCGATCATGCCCACGCCTCCGCCGGTCGGATAGACGATGCCTTGCGGAAGGCTCCAGCCGAGTTGTTCGGCAACCTCGTAACCCATCGTCTTCTTGCCCTCGACGCGGAACGGCTCCTTGAGCGTCGAGACATCGAACCATCCGTCGTTATTTCCAGAGGATCTGTCTTTGTGAATGCGTTCGGCCACCATGCGGCCACAATCGCTGATCAATCCCTCAACCAGCGTAAGGTGCGCGCCGTAGTAATCACATTCCATGCGATTCGCCAGAGGCACATCTTTCGGCATGAAGATGTGCGCCTCAATCCCCGCCGCCGCCGCGTAAGCCGCCAGCGCGCCACCGGCGTTTCCGGCGGAAGGAGCAGCCAGCTTCTTCAGTCCATAATGTCTTGCCATGGTCACAGCAGCCGACATGCCGCGAGCTTTGAACGATCCGGTTGGATTCAAGCCTTCGTCTTTGATATAGACGCTCGGATATTCGCGGCTGGCGAGCATGGGCGTAAATCCCTCACCAAGCGTGACAGGCGAAGTGTCTGGGAGAACTTCGGCATAGCGCCACATGCTGGCCACGCGACCGGATAAATCCTCACGCCGCAGCTTCCCCTTTAGGCTGGCGAGATCGTAGCGGACGTACAGCACTCCGCCATCCTTTGGGCAGATATTCTGCGGCCGGTCGGCGGAGAGATGTTCTCCGCAGCGCGTGCATTCGAGGTAGGAGATTTGCATCGAGGAAAGGATAGCACCTGGGCTGTTAGCGACGACGTGGGTCCAGCCTTAGCGTGTGAGTTGAGCTCATCGCCCGCGTCAACTAAGCTAGAAATGCACCAACTTCATTGGACAGATGAATACCGTAGCCGACAATGCGGAAATCGCCGGTTGCTTCGCCGTAGTCGCGAACCGATTTTGTTCGGTGGTAGATTCTGCATCGAGCATAGAGAACTGACCTTCTCCTGCAGATTTACCGGATACTCCCGAAACTGATCGACGAAGCTATCAGCCTGCCCGATGTGAGACTAAGCGACGGCGACGATCCGGCCGAAGGTTTCACGCCAGCTGCGCGTGCTGAACTCGCGGAGGCCCAAGATTGGTACGAGGGCCGGCATCGCGGTCTTGGGAGTCAATTACTTGCATCGCTACGGGCGTCGTCGCTCTAACTCAGCGCGCAACTGTTCCCAGGTGACGGATTGGGTTCGATCCTGATCGAGACTGGACAGCCGCCGCGCCAGTTCGACTTGTTGTGCTTCCGGTAGCGGAACTTCAGCATCGTGCAAACTGTCCCAAAGCTGGCCGATCAGGGCAAGACGCTCCTCGGGGCTAAGCCGCGCGAGTTCGTCAGAATTGAGACTTCCCATACCTTTAAACTACCTCTTTCCGATGCGCCAAACAACCCCGAGGCGAACACGCGATCTCGCCGTCGCTGTACCCGGCCCGATCCCTTTCCACCCCATTTCTCAGTACTTTCGTAACTCTCCTTTGGGTAGTTGGAGGCGGTATCCTAGCTATGATTCTCCCCCTGTTTTAGCCGAATTCATACTCAGGGCGTTCTCGGCTTGCCACCGCGAGGCGATTGTTAATGACGACGTTGTTTGGCCGTTTTGAAATTCAGAGTGAGCTTTCCAAGTCCGAAACCGCCTTGATTTACAAGGCGATGGACCTGAAGGCGAACCAGGTCGTGGCGCTCAAGACGCAAAGTCTGGAGCCGCTCGGCGAGCGCGCTGACGCGTTCGTGGACACGCTGCTGGCCGAAGGCGAGAGCACGCGCGATCTGGTCAGCCAGAACATCGTGGCTCTTTATGGAGCGGGCGAGGTCGACGGGCAGTTCTGCGCGGCGATGGAGTATATCCAAGGCAACAGCATCGCCACCATGTTGGAGCGCAACGAAGGTTTCTCCATCTGGGATCTGCTCGACATCACGCGCCAGGTTTGCGCCGGACTGGAACACGCCGCCGCGAAAGGTGTGACGCATTGTTCGCTGGAGCCGGCCAAGATCATGGTGCAGTGGGATGGCCTGGTCAAGATCCTCGGCTATGGCATCTCCAACATGAGTCTGATTGCAGCGGAGTCGGGCAAGGGCCTGGGCCCTCTGTTGAGCTACTGCTCGCCGGAGCAGATTCGCGGGGAAGCGGTCGACCCGCGGTCGAATCTGTTCACCCTGGGCGCGATCCTCTATGAGATGGCGGTGGGCCGCAAGGCTTTCGAGGGCGCGGATCCCGTGGCGCTGGTCAACCAGATTGAACTTGAGATGCCGGCAAAGCCGTTGTCGGTGAACGCGAAGATTCATCCGTTGTTGAGCGAGCTGATCATGAAAGCGCTCGCGAAAGATCCAGCGGAGCGGTACCAGAGCTCGCGCGAACTGCTGGAGGATCTTGAGCAATGCAAGGAAAGCGGCAAGAAAGCTGCCGCTGCCGACACTAAGAAGCCAGCTTTGGCGACGAGTGCCGCCGTGAGTTCCGCGCGCGCGGCTGCATCCAGCAAGTTCGTCTCTTCAGGCGCAAGCGCAGCCGCTCCTGTGCCGTCCGATCGGCCTGCCGTCGGGAACAAAGCTTCTGCGGCGGTTGCGGGCGCCGCGAATGGAGCCGGCGTTTCCGCGGCCCCAAATGTCAGTGGTTCGGATGCGCGCTCGAACCACAACTCGAACACGGGTGCGCGACTCATCAGCGATTTTGAGGTGAATGCTAGCGAAACCCAAGCTCCACGCGGCCCGGTTTTATCGGCGTCGCCGGCCGAACTGGGAACAGTCCGGCCAACGCCCCGCGTCGCCGCCGATCCGGTCATGTCGGGGGCAGCGGCGGCCTCATCTGGAACCAGATTTTCCGACCTGGCCGAGATGCCTCCGCTCAAGGAACCGGTGTTTGCGCCGTCCGTCCCCGAGTCCGTTGATCCGCCTACGGTGGTGCAGGTCTTTCCCCGGAGATCGGCGGAGAACGAAGACAAGGCAAGAATCCAGCCGCGCGAAATCGCGGAGAGAGCATTCCAGCAAATCGCCACCGTCCCGCCACGGCTGATTCTTTTTTCGGTTCTTGGAGCGATGGGGCTGATCCTGCTTATCGCGATCGCTGTGCTGCTTCACGTTCGTTCAGAAGACGATGGCGCGACCGCGGCTCCGAAGAAGATTACGGCCGCAGGGCCCGATTCGACTCCAGGTCCAAAACCGCCCATTGCTCATACTCTGGCGCCGCCAAGAAAGCCAGCTCCGCAGGTCGCAGAAGCGCAATCCAGGCTGGCGGCACGCCCCGCCGAAAAGCGCAAGTCAAAGAACGCCCCACGGGAGCCAGTTCCCGCGCCGGCGCCAGTCGTGATTCTGGGCGCGGCGATGATCGACTCCAGCCCGCAAGGCGCATCGTTTCAGGTCGACGGGAAAAATGATCCCTCGTGGGTTACGCCGTTCAATGTGACGGGTTTAACTCCCGGCAAGCACATCATATCGGTGAGCAAGCCCGGCTATTCTTCGGACGTACATTCGGTCGATGTCGCCTCCGGCAACAAGTCGTCTCTAATGCTGCATTTGTCGCCGGTCAATGCGCTGATGGTGGTGAACAGCACACCCGTCGGCGCCGAAGTCATCCTCGACGGCAAGCCCACGGGGCGAGTAACCCCGGCGCAGTTCGCCGTGGAAAAAGGAAGTCACACCGTTCTGCTGCGCAAGCGCGGATATCTCGACGAAGCCACGCTGGCCGATCTCGCACCCGCTCAGAATTTCCAGTACGCACCCGCACTCCGAGCTCTGGGAAACACCGAGGACATGCGGCCCCTCGGCCGCTTCAACAAGCTGTTCGGCCGCGGCGGAGAGAGTGCGGCCGACCTGGGTTCCATCGTAGTTCGCACCGTACCGAAAGGCGCACAAGTCGCCATCAACCAGCAGGTTCTGGAGAGGACGTCGCCCGTTGGCGTTGCTCTCGGACCGGGTAACTACATCGTGGATATCACCCTGACCGGGTTCAAGCCCGTTCACAAAGTTGTGAGCATCGACAAAGGCAACCGGGCTGCAATCGACGAGATCCTGGAGCGGCAATAGCCGCGCGGCATCGATGCCTCTCAGGCACGGCTGGCGAGAATATTCTCTTCGCCCAGCGCTCTCAATTCAACGGCAACGCCCTCCAAGCCACAGTCTGGAACTAATTGTCACTTAAAGACGTGATCTGGATCATAGGCAGACCTCGCCAATGTATGCAGACTGGTTCTAAGACAGGAAGGGGTGACATTGTGTCGTCGCAGCCTCCGCCGAGTAAGTTGAGCCCTGATCTACTCAAGGCCCTGCACGGAATCCGGCCGGTGCATCGGTTCCAGAAAGGCGTGCCGCTGTTCCATGAGGGTTCAGCGCCAACCGGCGTTTACCTGTTGGAGAGCGGCGAAGTGCGCCTGCTGCTGGCGACCGGTGCCAGCCAAAAACAGCTTCTGGAGGTCGCCACTCCGGGCACGATGCTCGGACTGAGTGAGAGCATGAGCGGTGAAAAGTACCGGGCCACCGCCGAAGCCGGCGACCAGACCACGGCAATTTTCATACCGCGCGAAGAGTTTCTGGCATTCTTGCGTGAGCACGGCGATTTCTGTGTGCAGGTCGTGCGGCTGTTAAGCGAAGACTTACACGCACTCTACGACAAGTTCCGCAGCATCACAGCCCATCCGGGACGTCCACGGCAACGGCCCCTGGACGAGCAGTTGAACTAGCGATCCGCCGCCAGCCATCGGTTTTCCGCCGTTGCACCATTCCTGAACGATTCGCAAGCGACCCGCTAGTCTCGGGAGACTTGTGGGCGCATTCCTGGAGAGTCCAAGATCCGACAGCTGAAACCTGGCGGCTGGCGGCTAGTTCGCTCTGAATTTGACGGTAATCTCGGTCTTGACTTCGACGGGCTGGCCATCGAGGTAGTAGGGCTTGTATCGCCATTGGCGGACGGCTTCCACCGCCGCTTGGGCAAGAGCGCGATCCCCGCGCAACACTTTGGGATTGCTGACGACGCCCTCTTTATTAATGGTGGCTTCGATCTGGACTGCGCCCTGGATATGAGCTGCGAACGCGCTTTGTGGGTACTTTGGCTGTACCCGCTTGATCAGAAGCCCTTCCGAGACACCTTGGGAAAGTTTCACCGTCGAAATGGATAGCGCGGGAAGACTGGAGGGCGCCGAAGACACCGCGCCGCTCAAGGTGTTTGCGTTTTCGTTTGCACCGGCCAACAGGCCGGAAAGCGGTGGCGCCGGCTCGTCGGCTTGCGCCTGCGTTTTGTTTTCTGCAGCTTCCGATTTCACGCGCAAGGGAGCCGAATCCGGCTTCTTGCTTTCCAGTTCACGATCTACGCCAGCCTCTGCAGTCGGCAAACTGCCCGAAGCGGTCGTCTTGCCGGTCAATTGTCCAGTCGCGGTTTTGGAAGGCGAGGTTTGGCCGCCGCCGGGCGTGCTTCGCGCAGGCGCCGCAACCGGGGAAGATTGTGGCCGTAGGACTGAAGCGGGGTTCGCTAAGTCTGGCGACGTGCTTGCGATGTGCGGAACTGCGGTGGCGCTTGATTTGCCGAGCATCCCGTATACAAGGTACCCGAGCGCCGCCAGCGCTAGAATAATGGCCGCTACAATCAGCGTTTTCTTGTTGACGCCCGAGCCGCCGGAATTCCGCTCACTCAACCCTCCAAACGACGGTGCATGGCCAGTTGGAACCGAACTGAGCACCGGAGTTGGAGCGAGGTCAAGAAGTGAATCGGTGCGAGAGGAAGCGGCATGCTCCGTTTCGAGAATGTCGTCGGTTTCCGCTATCACAACCGGCGCCTCTTTGGCCGGAGCCGGGGCTGCGGCCGATCCCGCGATCGAAGAAAAGGCGGGAGCGGCATTTTGCGCTGGTTCCGAGACGGATGCCGCAGGATTGATTCCCGCCTTGTCTTGGACCGCGTTCTTGATTCCGTGACTTTCGACTGCGCGGTCAACGACGCCCGCGGAAGAGGGCGGCTGCGCTTCTACCTTCCCTTCCGGCGCGATCGTAATCAAGTCCGGCGTAGCGGCCGTCGGAGTAACCGTCGTCTGGTCTGCGATTGCCCTCTGCGCGTTCGTTGCAAAAGAGTCCCTTGCAGTCTCCGCTGGCTGTCCTTCCAGAGTTATCGCGGGTAGCGGAGTTTTAGAGTCAGGAGCCTCCGAACGACGTAAAGAAGAGGCCGTCGCGGCTGCGTTCCCTCCGGCTGGCTGGAACGAACTGCCCCCGAACATAGGAGTCGAACTCACGGGTGTTGTGGGCGCGGCCGTTCTGGTCGCGCCGGCGGCCTCCGACGTTTTTCGCAGGAGTCCTCGCGCCACCCGAATCGTTCCCTTGGCTTGCTCGACGTTGATCGGTTTGGTGAGCACAAGGTTGGCGCCAATGCGGTAGGCCTTGGCGACTCCCGCTTGCCCTTCCACTAATGCGATGGCCAGAGTGCTGTGATTGGAGGTGGAATTCCTTGCGCTCTTGAACAGCAGGGAAGCGTTCTGTTCGTTCTCGCTGTCGACCACGATCGCGTCGTAATGTTGCGCCATCAGCTTTTTGACGGCTGCGAACGGCTCGTGCACGGGCTCTACGGTAAAGTCCAGGTCCCCGAACACTTGACCTACGACTTTTAACAGCTTTTCATCGGAACAGAAAAGTAAAGCTTGGTAGCCCATGATAAGCCCATCGTAGGGAATGCGCTGGTTACCGGCAAGTTACGTGAGTCATGGAGTGGTTCGGCCGTTTGGTCGCGAGTTGCGCCCACTTTTGCCGAATTGCTGGATAGCGGGGGGTTGTTTATGGTCGCTGAAAATCTACGATCACGACCGTCTGAAAGGGCTGGGCCTTTTCGTCGCGCAAAAAAGGCTGATACCGCCACTGCTTTACGGCTTGGATGGCAGCGGTTGCCAGGGTCGTGTTTCCCTCGACCACGCGCAGATCTTTCACCTTGCCGTTCTCATCCACCACGGCCTTCAGGACGACCGTTCCTTCCGCGCCTTCCGCGCGCGCCTCGGCAGGATATCTTGGGGCAATGCTGTAAGTCAGTCGTTTTTCCGCACCCTTGGATGACAGAACAATCACGCCATTCTCCGTGGGCAGAGGTGTGTCGGAGGGAGCCGTCGCGCCAGTATCCTTCTTTGTGACGCTGGTCTTACTGACGTTGGCTTTACCGACGCTCGGCTTACTGGCGCTTGGTTTCACTACCTCGGGCTGTTTGACAACGGGTGCGGCGGCGGGCGTGTTCCCGTTCCCCGAAGCAGGCGGAGCAACAACTTTGCCTGGCGTCGCGGGCAGCGCCGCTGCAGCGGCGGCGGGCGGCGTGATCCCGGCTGCGGAACCATTACCTGCGCCAGTTGGCGAAGCGGGCACTGCATTCTTTGCGGAATCCCCGGTCGGGTTCGTCGATTGCGTCGGATTCGCGTTAGTGGTCGAGGCGGGTGCCGGTGCGGGCGCGGCGACCTGGACCGGAACCGGGCGGGCCGTTGGTTTTGCGGGCGTCGGCTTCGAAGCCGGCGGTAGCGCCATCCCCACCAGCGTCAGCACGCGATCAATCTGCGGTTGCACCGCGGCCCGAAATCCGGGCTGATACAGCCATGCGCCATAAAATCCGCCACCGGCCATAACAAGCGCTAGTAATGCGACCTGCGCGCCGCTCGCTTGCTGTGGACGTGGTTGATGCGACGGTACGAAAGCGGCGCTGGATTTTGCCGCCGGTTGCGCGAGCTTTGCCTTGGCCGGCTCTAGGATTTTCTGCTGTGTCTCCGACGGTTCCGCTTCCACTTCCGCTGTCTTCGGTTCGGCTAGCACTGGATCTTCTGACAACGTCGATGTCCCAGATGTCCCAAAGGATGCCGACGCATTTTCCGAACTCGGCGTCGCTGGCGCCGCATCGATTTCTTCGGCTTCCTCCACAGCGGAATGCATCGTCGTAGTGACGGCCGGCGCGGAGCCTTGCGAAGAAGCCGCCGCCGCTGCCATCGCGCGCACTTCCGTGTTAACCACGCTGGCTTCGACGGCGCTCACTGCACTCGCTGGCTGCACGGAAACGCTCTCGTATGCCGGGGCGTCTCTTCGCACCCGGCTGACGGCGGTGCGGATCGTACTTCGGGCCTGGTCTTTCGCAACCGGCTTGGTCAGGATCAGTTCCGCACCCAGGCGAAAGGCAGTGGGCAGCCCCACACGGCCATCGACAATGGCGATGGGCACAGGGTTGTGGCCGTTGTTTCCTTTACGGCAAACGTCAAAGATCAGCTTGGCCGCCGGCAGATTTTCGCAATCGACCAAAACCAGGTCGAAGCTTTGCGCATTGAGCATTTGGGCCGCGGAGACTCCGTCCAGCGGCCGCTCGCAGGTCACTGACATCTCTTCTAATACGCCAGTAATTGCGGCGACAGCTTGGTCGTCCGGCGATAACAGCAGAGCATGAGGCATAGCCTAAATGCTAGAAACCGGCGTCGAAAGCCGCAAGTTACCGGAGTAAGGGGACCGCTCTCAACCCAGCTGTGATTTTCCGCCGACGGCCGATTCCGGCGGAGGATAGGCAATCGAGTCGCGAAAGGTCGACTTGTCTTCAGCCGCAAAGTCCGGGAAGGGCAGTTTGTGTTGGTCGCGCCATTGCTGCACCTGTTGTTCGGCGGCTGCGGTTTTCTCCTTGTCGAGACCGGAATCGCGCGAAAAATACAAGGTCTGCGACGGGAAAGCGAAACCGGTGCCCGATTTTTCGACGATCCCCATGATCCGCAGCAAGAGGTCTTCGCGAATCGCAATGAACTCGTTGGAGTCGCGAGTCAGCACGTAGGCCGCGATCTCAAGGCGCAACGCGCTGCTATCGAAATTGGCGAAGCGTATGCCCGCGCTGTTACTTTCGACTTTCGGGTGTTCGTACAACATCCGCCGAATCTCCGCCAGCAGATAGCGCAATTGGTCCGCCGTGGTCTCATATCGGATCGCGAGCGCGGGACTAAACTGAATCTTGTCGCGCCGCGTAAAATTCTCGATGCTCATGGTGGCGAGCGTGCCATTCGGGATGGAAAGCTCGGTGCGCGCGTCGGTGCGCACTCGTGTAGACCGCAGGCTGATGTCTTCCACCGTTCCGGAGCGGTCGCCGAAGCGGCAGTAATCGCCGACGCGAATCACTTCGTCGGCTAGAACGGAAATTCCGCCGAAAAGATTCTCGAGCGTCTTCTGCGCGGCGAAAGCGATGGCAATGCCGCCGATGCCCAGGCCGGCGAGCACCGTGGTCAGGTTGAAGCCCAGAACCGCGAGGATGGCCAGGATCGCGGCGATTACCACCAGCGCCGCGAGCAGCCGTTCCGCCAATACCATCAGGGTTCCCGTTCCGACGCGGCCCACGCTGATGGCATGGAGGCGCAGGCGCTGCATGATCAGGCTGGTCACGCGCAGCAGAAACCAGAAAAAGCCAATGCTGATGAGAATGCCGATGGTCCGGTAGTAATAAAGACGCGGCAGCAGCGGCAGTCCAATGTAGTGAACTATGATGCGGTGAGCCAGCGCGCTGAAGAACACCAGCAGCGGCTTGGACATGCGGCTGTAGGAATGCAGGTTGGGACGATTTCTGAACTTAAGCCAAAGCCGCCGCGGAATCGCCAGCAGCAAAACCACCGCCCAGCCGATCGCCATCGCTGCGGGAATCGCCGCCAGCAGCGCCAGCCACTGCCAGAGCGGCATCCCAAGAAACACATTTCGCACCAGGCTTTGCGGCAGCTTGTTTTCCACCTGGTGCGCTTCGACGTTGTCGTACAACTCCGAAACTTTGCTAAGCGTCTCCGATGAGAACAGCCAGATTTTCCCCGCGCTCGGATCGGTGACCCGCACCAGCATGACGGGAACGTCCTGGTCGCCGTTGGAAAACAATCCGATCGTTTGCTGATCGGCGACGCCGTTTTCCAGATTGCCCTCGGGACGCGTGCTGATCCGTCGCAAGCTGCCCACAAAAGCGCTGTCCATCAGCACTTTCAGCTTGCCCGCCATGTCAGGGCCCTGCGACTGGCGGCGCGCGGCGCTCATTTGCAGGTAATCGGCGGCGGCCTTTTCATTTCCGTCTTGCGCGGCTTGCAGGAATCCCAGCACGGTTCCGGATGGCGTATCGCGCCCCAGCGGATCGGCGGACGCGACAATGGGCGCGGCAGTTTGCGTCGCGCCCTTCAATAGGCTCGTCACCGACTGGGCCATGAGGCCCGGGAAGGAAAGGGAAACGACGAGAACCAACAGCGCCAATTTTTTCATTGAAGTATTAATAGTCGCATGTGTAGGACCGGGCGCGCTCGCGAGTCTGCCCTGAGCGAAGTCGAAGGGTCCAGCCGAGCGAGTTCGGCATCTGCGTTTATTTCTTCGGACGATAAATGTCGGTGGCCTGCCCGTAGAAAATTTCCGCCGCTTCCATCATGGTTTCCGACAGCGTTGGATGCGGATGGATGGTCATGCCGACATCGGCCGCCAGCGCGCACATTTCGATCGCCAGCACCCCTTCGGCAATCAGTTCGCCCGCACCCAGGCCCACGATACCGACGCCGAGCACGCGCTCCGTCTTCGGATCGATGAGCAGCTTGGTGAGACCTTCGGGCCGGTCGAGCGTGATGGCGCGCCCCGAGGCCGCCCACGGAAACTTGGCGACCGTGATCTCGCGTCCCTGCTCTTTAGCCTGCGTTTCGGTGAGCCCAGCCCACGCGATTTCCGGATCGGTGAATACGACCGCGGGAATTGCGTTTGGTTCGAAAGCGACTTTGTGTCCGGCGATGGCTTCCACGGCGCACCGGCCTTCGTGCATGGCCTTGTGCGCCAGCATCGGTTCACCCGCTACATCGCCGATGGCGTAGACCGTAGGCTCGGCGGTCTGCCGCTGCTCGTTAATTTCGATAAATCCCTTGGCGTTCACTTTAACTTTCGTTTTGTCGAGTCCGGGAATCTCGGAATTCGGGCGCCGCCCAACCGACATCAGCACGCGGTCGAATACTTGCTCTTTCTCCTTTACGTTTGGACCGTCGAGCGTCACGCGAATGCCGGTCTTTTCGTCCTTGAGCGATTTGACTGTGGTATTCAACAGGATGGCGGAGAAGAGTTTTTCCAGGCGCTTGTGCAGAGGCAACACGAGATCGCGGTCGGCGCCGGGCAGCAGGCCCGATAGCATTTCGACGACCGTAACTTTGGTGCCCAGCGTGGCATATACCGAGCCGAGTTCCAGTCCGATATAGCCGCCGCCAATGACGAGCAGCGTCTTCGGAATGTCAGGCAGATCGAGCGCGCCGGTGGAATCCATGAGGCGCGGGCTGTCGAGCTTGAGGCTGGGCACGACCGTTGGTCGCGATCCGGTGGCAATGATGATGCGGTCGAACGTGAGCGTCTCTTCGCCGCCAGCCGCTGTCTTCGTAACTTTCAGTGTCGTGGCGTTCACAAACGCCGCTTTGCCCGACACAAACGTAACCGAGCGCTGCTTCGATAATTGCCCCAGGCCACCGGTCAGTTTCTTGACAATACTAGCCTTCCATTCGCGCAGCTTATTGAGGTCAACCTTGGGCTCGCCGAATTCGATGCCCCAGTTCTTAGCCTGCTCCGCTTCTTCAAGCAGCTTGGCCACATGCAGCAGGGCCTTGGAC
>Ga0187883_10002307_pt1 | contig 11538 bp, 7 predicted proteins | sample June2016WEW_20_1_2_FD_132966 | JGI IMG/M metagenome (GOLD analysis project Ga0187883, IMG submission 132966) | Peatland microbial communities from SPRUCE experiment site at the Marcell Experimental Forest, Minnesota, USA - June2016WEW_20_10 | ecosystem: Environmental > Terrestrial > Soil >...
AACTCCCTCTTCTCACTCGGCTCGTACTCCACGATGTACCCTGCCACAGCGCTAGCCGCGACCGTCAGCGGCGATGCCAGATACATCTGCCCCGGCCCACTCCGCCCAGGGAAGTTTCGGTTCTGGGCGCTGATCACCACCTGATCGGGACGCGTCGAAACACCCGGCCCCGCATTGATGCACGCCCCACAACTCGGTTCGATCACAATCGCACCCGCCCTCTGAAACACATCCAGATAGCCTTTCCGTAAGCAGTACTCGCGCGTTTCCTGCGATCCAAACTGGATATAGAACTTCACCGAATCTGCCACGCGTTTGCCTTGCTTCAGCGCGTCGGCCAGCACGGCGGCGTACATGTCCATGTCTTCGTTCTTACCCGCTGTGCAAGTGCCGCCGTAAGCGATCTCGACCGGCACGGGTGTGTTCAGGTCACGCACATATTTCCCGTTGCCCGGATCTCCCGGCGTCGCAACCATCGGCGTAATCTCCGCCGCGTCGAGTGCGATTATGTGCGCATACTGCGCATCCGGATCGCTATACAAGCCTTCGATCATGCCCTCGGCCGTCTTCCGATCCATGCCCCGCCGCTCCACCAGAAAGTCGACCGCCTTATTATCCGGCGCAACGATGCCGGTAAATCCGCCAATCTCGGCGGCCATATTAGTCATGGTGGCGCGCTCGTCCACACTGAGGTCTTCAACCGCCTCGCCCGCATACTCCATCACTTTGGCGAGCGCCTTGCCGCTCCGCACGTAATCGAGGCTGAGAATCTTAAGGATCAAATCCTTCGCGGTGACGTTCTCATGCTTCTTGCCGCGAATCACGATCCTCACCGACTCCGGCACCTTCACCCGGACATCCTTCGTAATCCAGCTATTGAAAACGTCGGTCGTGCCGATACCGAAGGCGACGCAGCCAATCGCGCCCACATGCGGCGTGTGCGAGTCCGAGCCAATGTTCAACTGCCCCGGCAGTGCATAGCTTTCCAGCACAATCGAGTGGCAAATGCCCTCCGACCCCTTGCGGTCTTTCAATTCTCCATGCAGCTTGATTCCCTGCTTCGCCGCGAAATCCTGCTGCTTCAGTTTGAGTTGCGTCGCCAGATCGAGCAAGCCAAGTTTCTTCTTCTCCTCCGAAATCACTTCGTCGAGGAACGTCAGGTGATCGCGGAAAAAGAGGATACTCGGGGCATCGTTCACCTTTGCATCCTTACCCACATAGCGCTCAAAAAAGATCGCCGCCATCGGCGTGACATACTCGTGGCTGAAACGCAAGTCGGCCTGCGCAAAACCCGTATCGCCTGGCTTCACCGCAGTGACGCCAACCTCGCCCTTTTCGTTCTTCATGTGCCGCGCGAAGATTTTCTCCGCCAGCGTCATGCCGCGCTTGGGAGTTTGAATCGGCGGCAGGAACACTTTCCCTTGCATCCGTGCCACATTGAAAGGAAATAACCCGCCATATTCAATCACCTGCCGCGTAATCTCATCTTCTCCCGCGGTGAATTCGGCGAGCGCGATCTCTTCCCCGCCGCGAATCCTGTCGATCAGCGAAAAGTCAGTGGATGTCAGCACTCCCAGGTTCTGGCAGTTCTGCTTGTAGATGCGCTCAATGTTTTCCGCGATCACCACGCGAATACCCGCGCACATCTCGGCGTAAGGTGACTGCTCGCGGCTCGATCCCTTGCCGCGCCGCTTGCCGCTCACCGCGCACACAAATCCGCCGCGCTTCACGTCGCCACGCCCAATCGGCGTCACGCTGCCGCACTTCAGCCCAAGATATGGAATCTCGCCCAGGGTCTCGTCAAAGTAAAAGCAGTAGTGCGCCGGGGTAATCTCATCAGTCGAGATGTCGTCGCGCAGCTTGGGATTGCTAGCCGGATTCTTCGTATCCCACGGCAGGTCTTCACCCGCGAGCTGCCGCTTGATCAGTTCCGGGTCTTCGGTAAGGAAAAGAATTCGCCCTTGCAGCCGGACTTTGTCGGGCCGCTTTTCAATCTTGCGTTCCAGAAGAGAGGTGATCACATTGAGCCTTTAGGACTTAAAAAATGAAGGAACAGCCGGAAGCAAGCGTGGGCCAGTCCCCGGACATTGTAACCCGGCGGAGGAAGCTTGGTCCGTCGATCTCACGGCCAGGAACTAAGTGGATTCGCTCACTCTCTGTGGTTCAGAGGCTTTTTCTTAGCCCGGCTTCAGACCGAAATCTCATCTCTTGTACTCACTCGGATCGGGCAGAGCTTCCAAACCTCGCCCCGCAAAGATTTCCTCGAACTCCTTCAGCAGCGCCTCGTGGATCAGCCCGTTCGAAGCCACAGTCTCGCGGCTGTCGATTTCAAATGGCGAACCGTCGAAGCGCGTCACTTTGCCGCCAGCTTCTTCCACGATCAGCACGCCCGCCGCCGTGTCCCAGGGATTGAGATTGAATTCCCAAAACCCGTCGAATCGTCCCGAAGCCACGTTGCACAAGTCGAGCGCCGCCGATCCCGCCCGCCGCACTCCGTGCGTGCGCAGCGTGATGTGGTGATAAAAGTGAATGTTCGGATTCTTGTGCCGCTTCTGGCTGGGAAATCCCGTGGCCAGAAGGCATTCCTTCAGCGTAGCCGCTTTGGAAACATGGATCGCCTCGCCGTTGAGCCGCGCACCTTGCCCCCGCTCCGCCGAAAACAGCTCATCCCGTGTCGGATCGTAAATCACCGCGGCAATGCGGCTGCCCTTGCGTTCGAGTCCCTGGTTTTCCAGAGCAATCGACACGCAAAACACCGGATACCCGTGCGCGAAGTTCGTCGTGCCATCCAGCGGATCGACATACCAGCGATACTCGCTGCCCCGGTCGCTGAGCCCCTGCTCTTCGCCCAGAACGTCGTGCCCAGGCCACTGCTCCCGGATGCGTTCGCGGATCAGCACCTCGGCTGCCCGGTCCGCCGCCGTCACCAGGTCGGCGTCTCCCTTGTATTCGATCTTCAGATGCTGGTGAAAGTAATCCATCAGCAGCGCGCCCGCTTCGCGAGCGATGGCTGACATGGCGGGAAGAAAGCTGGGGTCGGAGTTAGGCACAGGTCTGGATACCGGGCTTCGGGCTTCGGCTATCGGGCTTCAAAGTCAAAAACAGCGCGGGACAGTATGGAATGGCCGAAGCCCGAAGGCCGAAGCCTGAAGCCCGCTTCATTTCTTCTTCCCGCCATCTTCGGCGATGTACATGATCTCGTGCTTAAAAATGAACAGGTTGGGCGCACCCTCGCGCGTCAGTCGCACCATGTGCTTGTCGTAATACTCAATCCACCCGCTCACCATCTGCCCGTCCATCAGCTTCACGCTGACCGGCTTCTGCTTCTCGCCCAGCCCCTTGAGAAAGCTGGCTTCTTCGAAAGTCTCTTCCGGAGGCGGCGTCCGCCCCCGCTTGCCGGCATTGGCGTTTCCCTGCGCACGGAAAGGCATGAGGGCATTGTACACAAAGCGCCAGGCTGGATCGCCTGGATAGACGGATCAAATGGAATAAGCCAAGGTTTGGGGTTACAATTTGCAGAACAGTCGCTTGCCTTCCCGTCTAGGAGGTTCGCCGTGAAGTCTTCCATTCTGAATTCTCTGCTGTTCCTTTTCTTTTCAGCATCGCTTCTTTGTGCACAAACGGGACGTCCCATTCCCGCCGGGGTTCGCCAAGCCGACCAGGCCCAGGATCAGTTCGAAAAGAACTCTGTCCCGCCAATAGGCCAACGCTCGGCGATTGATCCGGCAAAGCTTAAGCACGACGCCGATGAACTTGCCGCTCTGGCGCAGTCCGTTCCGACCGCAGTTGACCAAACCACCAAGGGAATTCTTCCCAAGGACCTGAACGACAAGCTCAAGCGAATCGAGAAGCTGGCCAAGGAACTTCGGTCGCAGATTTCCCGGTAAGAATCTCAAGTGTCACCGGGGCAAAGAAAAGGCTGTGACGCTTGCGCGTCACAGCCTTATCTCTGAAAGGTAAATGATCGGTTAGAAGCTGATCTTCAGCCCCCACTCAATCGCCCGAGGAGCGCCCAGACCGTTCGTACCCGACTGCAGGGACGCACGGTTGGTACGGAAATTCGCGCTGGTGATGTCGGAGTTGGTCCCGCCGATCGTTCCTTGCTGCTGCGTCGCCGAACCAATCCCCAACACTGAGCTGCTGGCAAGATTCAAGATTCCGCCCTGCTCGTTCCCGGGCAGATCGAAGTTGGCAAAGTTGAAGATGTTGAAAATGCCAACGGTGGGCTCTATGGTGACGTGCTCTTTGATCCGATAGCTCCAACCAATGTTCAGATCGAAAGACTTCAACCAGGTAAGAGCAGCAGGGTTCGCGATGATGGGAGCCAGAGGCTGCTGGACCCCGCCCATGGACTGCAAGTCGGCGAGGGTAAAGATACCTCCGTTGATCAAGGCGCTGCCAGCCGGAGTAGGCTGCCCAGCGTTGGTCGTGTTGTATCTGTTGATTACGCCGCCCAAGCCGGTGGGGCTGATGCCGCGCATATACTGGCCAATTTGTGTTCCAGGCACGGGATCACCGATGGTTCCATCGCCGGTTACATCAGTGACCAGGATGCCCGCCGCTCCACCCGCCGAATTCGGCAGCAGAATGCTCTGCGGCAGAGGGCTGTCGAAATGGCCGATCAAACCCACCCGGAAACGCAGCGGCAGATCGAAGAATCCACCGAAAGAGAACTGCTGGGTCCGGTCCAAAGCATTGGGGCCAGTGAAGCGATCCGGGTTGAGGTAGTCACCTGCCGTGTTGACGAAATCCGAATCGGCAGCCTGACTGACATAGCGTGATAGCGAGTATGAAGCCTGGAAGTTAGCCGACTTCACGCCCGGGATACCCAGGTGATTGGCCTGCTGCTTCAGCGACAGATCCATCCCGTTGTAGACGGAGCGGCCTTCGGGGAAGAGCATGACGTTGACGCCCACATTCGGATTGTAGCCGGGGAACGCGCAGAATGGACACGGAGGTCCACCGGTGACTCCTGCGGGTTCTCCGATGCCGGCACCACCGTAGGCTGAGAGCGCAGCCGATGGGCTCCCCAATGCAGTGATTACGCAGCCGACCTCACCAGGACCCGTTGGGCACCCGTTCGCCGTCTGCACGGAGTCACGAGCTGTGGCCGCGTTGGCAGCGTTGAAAGTGCTAACGTCGCCGCCATGGTTCACGTCGATGCCCAAGAGCGTCCTCGTGCTCACATTGCGGATAAAGTCTCCAGTGAAGACCAGTCCCGGCCGGATCTGGTGTTGGATTCCAATGTTCATCTGCACCGAACGCGGCGTCTGGTAGTTAGGAGCAATCAAGCCCAGACCGTTCGAGTTGGGAGATGCGTACGCGCCTGGGTTGCCAATGAAGCTGGGATTGGAAGCGGGACCTGCAGACGTGGTCGCAGCTTGGTATGTCTGCTCCAAGTTTAGGGCCAACGGGGCGGCGGTGCCAATCGACTCTCCGCACCATCCATTGCCGGCATTGTTACCGACGCTCGCAGGGTCGTAGGGCGATACTATGCCAGCCGCACTCACGATCCCGCCCGTTCCAATAAGAGTACCTATAGGGCCCGGGTTGGAAGGCCAAGTGATCGACCCGGCCGAACCTCCGAGACATGGCAATGGAGTGCTCAGGAACGAGCCGGTGGCAAGGCGTGCCGGACGGTCAAACAGAACGTTGTTAAAGATGGCATTCTCATAATAAATTCCGGCCCCACCACGAATAACGGTTCTTCCCGTGTGGGAAACATCCCAGGCAAAACCTACCTGGGGCCCGAAGTTCTTGCCCGGGTCCCGAACCTTATCGCCCAGCCCGGCTCCCCACTGGTTTAATGCAGGGATGGCCGCCAAGTCACTATCCGTTCGTCCCGTGTCCTTCACCCAACGCAGACCGTAGGTCAGCGTGAAGTTCGGCTTGATCTTCCACGAGTCTCCACCGTAAAAGCCGAAGCGGTTATCGTGCTGCCCACCAGCCGGGAATCCAAACTGCGGCACCTCGGTCGCGAAGCCCTGACCGTTCCCGATAAACGCCCACTCTACCGGGTAATCCAACGGATTAGGATCGGTGAAGTCGCCGGTCGTAAGCGAAGGCTGCACGTCGTCGCTGAGGGTCGGAGACAGCGCGAAGAAGGAAGCGAAACCGCCGCCCAAAATATGGTTGAAGCTGCCCCCGTATCGCAAAATGTGCGAGCCGATGATGTGGCTGCCGTCGTACTTGATCTGGTGATCGGACTGATAGGTTTGCTGCGGAGCTAGGAGATTTGGTCCGGAGCAGAAGAATGAGCCGGGCTCGCATTGGGCTATGGAGCCACCACCAATATTAATGGTTGCATCGGGAATGGGATTAGCCGCTCCGGTCACTTCCGAAGCGCCATTCGCAATTCCGTTGCGGAATTTCAGATACTCAAACCGGATCGTGTGAGTAAAACTGCCCGTATTGAAGTCCACACCCAAGGCATGGGACGGGGTGTTCGTATGGTTCAAAAAGGGTTGGGCGCTTGGTCCAGCCCCGAAAGGACGGACATCACTGTTTTGATCGTAGCTGAACCGGTAGAACATCCGCGCGCTCTTGGTCAACTGATAGTCCAACCGGTCAGAGGTTTCGAGCTCACGGAAAGGCTCGCCCACATTCGGAGAGTCAGCCACGAAAGGACCTCCGAACTCAACCGGGTTATTCAGGTTCTGTTTGTTCCGCTCCCCATCGACAAAGAAGAACAGCTTATCCTTAATGATCGCTCCACCGAAGTTTCCGCCAAACTGCTGGCGAGTCCAAAGATTGGAACTGCCGCCAGGAAGATCCGCCATTCCAACGCTGCTGTTGCGGTAGTAGCCGAATAATTCGCCATGGTACGCATTGGTCCCAGAGCGGGTCACTACGTTTACCGAACCCGATGAAGTGAGCTCGGTTGACATATCCAGCGACGAAGAACTCAGCTGGAATTCCTGAATCGAACTCGCCGGAATATTCTGGGTGGTGGTGCCCACGGTCTCGTCGCTGACGTCAACGCCGTCTACTTCGATTCGCGCGGTTCGCCCGAAGCGGCCACCGAATGAAATCGACGAGAAGCCATTCTTCGTCGGATCGAAGGTGCTGCCTTCCTGAATCTGCACGCCTGGCTCGAGTTGGGCGAGATCGAGGAAGTTACGCCCGTTCACCGGCAAGTTTTCAATCTGGTCGGTGTTGAGAACTCCCTGGACTGTCGCCTGTTCGGTATTCACGCTGATCGCGGAGCCCTGCACCTCAACCACGGTACTCCCCTGGCCGACTTGTAGTTTAACGTTTCCAGTTGACGTCACGCCCACCTGGATGACCAACTGCGTCTCCGTCGTGCTGAAACCCTTGGCTTCGACCCGCACCACGTAGTCGCCCGGGATCAGCGAGCCGGACGTATAGGCCCCCGCCGAATTGGTCGACGTCGTGATGACCTGTCCAGTTGACTTATGAGTTATCGTGACCCTGGCGCCCGAGATCACGGCACCGGTAGGATCTGTCACCGATCCCTGAATACTACCGGTCGCAACCGTGGTCTGTCCGAATGCCACCGAGGACAACAGCAGCGCGGATAAAGCAACTAACGCCAGCACCAAAAATCGCGCGCTGGAACGGGAGGAGTTTAGCTTCAACATCGTAAACCTTCCTTTCGGAAATGTTCTCATCGGAATTGTTTTCACCTTTAAATCGTCCAGAATCTTAGCTTCTCAAAATTGCCGTGGAACAATTGCTCCCCACCACTAAAGCAATTTGTCAGCCAGCCCCGCACCGATCTCCGATAATCTGGCATCGATATATCTATCAATAACTTACGAGGGTTGTATTGTGGGGAAGCGACTCGAATCCCCAGCCCAGAGATCCCCAAACATCCACAAAATCATATTCCAACTCCCGGAAAGAGAAAGTTTCCATGGGTTATCCGCTTGGTTAACACGCGCTGTCAGCTATTTTAGCTTGGGACACAACTTTGGCCTGGGCGAATGCCTCTCGACCCGATGCGGGTAGGAAGCCCCTCAGAAGTCCGACTTCATGGTGTAGTAGCCCGCGCGGTGGCGCACGTGGTAGCTGGAGGAATCCGGTGGCCCGGTAACGCCGACCTGAATTCGGCGGAACTGCGAGTTCGACAAACGCTGGGAGGGATAGTAGGCCAGCAGGTATTGGGTGCGGAGTTCGTCGCTAATCTGCCGGAAGGCGTCGTCCAGCTGCGACATCGAAGTCGCATAATAGTATTTCCCGCCCGTGTCCTCCGAGAGCTGGATCAGCGCATGCTCGCCGCCAATTTCGCGTCCCGCGCTATTTTCGATAGGGACCACGATGATGCTATAGACGGTAGCCTCGGCTTCCTCGGCGGCGCGCACCGCCTGTTTGTAGTCGATTTTGCTGATCGTATCTCCGCCGTCGGTGATCAGCACCATCACTTTCCGTCCCTGCCGGCGATCGAGCGAGCGCGAGGCCAAATACACCGCGTCGAACAGCGCCGTAGCCGCTCCCAGCCGAATGTGATCGATGCCTTCGTCGATGCGCTTCAGTTCGGCGGTGTAAGAGGTGGACTGCAGCACGGTTTCGCTGAACCCAAACACAGACAGCGCATCCACCGGCCGCAGGATCGCATGGGCAAACCGTTTAGCGGAAGCCTGTTCCAGCGGCAGGTCATGCCTCGTGCTCAAACTCGTATCGATCGCCAGCGCAATCGAAAGCGGCACCGCTGATTCCTTATCGAACACTGAGATGGTCTGATCCCGGCCGTCCTCCTGCACCGTAAAGTTCTCTTTCTTAAGTCCCCCGACCGGGCCTCCGTTAGCGTCCGTCACGGTCACGTAGACGTTGACCAGCTTCACGTCCACCTTGAGCGTGGTCTCCGGTGCGGGCGGGGATTGAGTTTGCGCAGGAGGCTTCTGCGCATAAGCAGCGCAGACCAGCAGCAGAATTGCAGTAGCGGATTTTCTCATTCGGTGAACGAAGTATACTTCGCAACTTAGCCGGTAATACCCTCCCGCACCGATCTTGGTCTCTCCCGCTTCCGAAGAAACTTTGATCGTGGGCCGAAGCACTCTGGCTTCCGGTGACGCAACGCCTCCAGGTTCTTGGGGCGGCGCAGCGGCAGAGTTTTGGGTGGCGCAGCGCTTCCAGCCTGCGATAAGGCGACTGCCATAACCCAGGGCTTTAGCCACTGCGGTGCGCCGCGCCCAGCCCGCTCACTTAGATGCGCGCTCCGTTCCAGGGCTGCCCGGCACGGGGGAATTTCCGCGGCGAATTTCCTCCGGAAACGGCTCGCCGTCCGCCCACACCGCTCCATCCTCGAAATATTCCTTCTTCCAGATCGGCACGCTGCGCTTGAGCGTGTCAATCAGCCAGCGGCAAGCCTCGAACGCCGCGGCACGATGCCCCGATGCCACCACCACCAACACGCTGGTTTCGCCAATCTCCAGCCGCCCCAGCCGGTGGACCAGGGCAACATCGCGCACCTGAAATTGCTTCAGCGCCTGCTCCGCCAGCCCTTCCATCTGCCGCAGCGCCATCTCCTCGTAGGCTTCATAGTCGAGATAGAGCGTCTTGCGCCCGCGCGTCTGGTTGCGCACCACGCCCTCGAACACGACCGCAGCCCCATCCTCGCCCCGCTTGATGTCGGCCAGTATCCGCGACGTGTCAATCGCATCGCGGGTAATCGAGGCATACCGCAAAGCGTAGCGCTGGCGCTTGCCCTGAGCGGAGTCGAAGGGTCCCGCCGGCTGTCCCGAGAGCCCGCCCTCAGACCCGCCACTCACCGGCGGCAACAATGCCACTTCATCCTCAGCCTTCAGCGCCGTCTCCGCGCCCGCATACTGCTGATTCACCGCTACCGCCAGCGAAGCCAGCGATTCTCTCAGCCGCGGCTCCCGCTCCGCATAGTGTTCCAGCACATCGCGCACCAATGCCCCGTCAGGCAGTTCAACCCAATCGCTGGATTTCCCCGCGAGATCTTTCAGCACACCGAAAAAGAGAACGCGCACGCGCATTAAAGGACTGGCCCGCCTGTTGCCAGTCTACCGCGAGCGCACTTACTGCAGCGCAACCACCTCGCTACCGGCTGGGACAACTAACAAGCCTTCCCCCGCTCCCATTCCGGCCTGCGGTATGGCGAAGTATTCACCGCAGGAGATGGTCTGTCCCACGTTCAGCGAGACTAACTGCTTCCCATTCTTGCTTTCGTAGCCAATGAGATTGCCGGTGCTGGTCCCCGCGTACACCACGCCGTTCACCACAATGGGCGAGCAGGAATATGTTTCGCCCGCGCTGGCAACGGCCGTCCACAGCGTTTCCCCGCTGGTTAGGCTAACCGCCGTCAACGTGTCCGATTCCGTATAGAACGCGGTTTTGCCTACAAAGGCCGGCATGTACTCGCTGTTGAAACCGCCCACTAGGGCGCCAGTCACAGCATTCAGCGTGATTCCATCGGTAGGATAAAAGTTGAGAAGATCGCGAACATACACCAGTCCGTCATACACCACTGCCGTTTCGCCTCCCCCGCCTTCGCAAGGTCCGCTGTAGTGCCACGCTTGCTTTCCCGTCTTGGGATTGAACCGGTAGGTCTGCGGGCAAGCGTAGGAAACGTACACGCCGTTCGCGGTCACCGCGGGATTCGAAGCGTCGCCATTCTCCACACTCCCCGTCCACAGTGTTTCTCCATTCTTCTCGTTGACCGCATACAACGTACCGCCGTCCCCGGCCCCGCCAGTGTAGACAATTCCGTTCAACGCCGTGGGGGACGAACTGAAGGAATACTGCCCCGCCAGGTTCGCGCTCCATACCTCGTGGCCGTCACTGGCTGCGAAAGCAAAGATCCCACCCGCATTGAACGGGGGAGTCTGGGTGGTAATTAGAAACAACGCTCCGTTTTCGTACGCTGCGCCGATCCAACTCCCGAAGCCCTCGGGAACCGGCTGCGTCCAAACCGTCGCGCCCGTCGTGCCATTCAAAGCGTACAGCGTCGACGGGGTTGAACCGCTGCCTCCGCCGATCACAAAAACCATTCCATCGGCGATGATCGGATACGAAGCGGTCCCCGCCAAGGCCACCGACCACTTCACCGAAAGCGGAGGCTTCACCCCCGTAGTTTGCGTCGCTCCCGTATGGCTGGGCGTGATCTGGTACGTCACGGAGAGATCGGTCTGCGCCGAGGCAGAAACTGCGACGGCCATCAGGACGCTGACAACGACGGAAATAGAGACCTGGCTGGAAGTCCTCATATCTTCTCCTCAAGACTCGAACGCGTCGGACGGCTGAGATTGTATGACCAAAGCTCAGAAACGTACAGAGGGATAAAAGTGCCGTAGAAGATGGAGACCACTATCTGCTCCTGCGCGGGGAACGCTGCGCCGAAGTCCTACGCCGGCGAATCAAAGAAGAGACACGGCAGCCAACTCGACAAGTTGGGATCGAGAAACAGCGATCGAGAAATTGACGACCCGGCAAATTGAGGATCGACTAGAAGCTATCTCGCCAATCGGTTTGGGAAGCGCAGAACCCCACGAGCGTGCGCTAAGCGAAACCGTGGATGCCCCTGGAACCAACCCAGCCCCCCCCCCGCCGGCG
>Ga0187883_10002308_pt1 | contig 11537 bp, 10 predicted proteins | sample June2016WEW_20_1_2_FD_132966 | JGI IMG/M metagenome (GOLD analysis project Ga0187883, IMG submission 132966) | Peatland microbial communities from SPRUCE experiment site at the Marcell Experimental Forest, Minnesota, USA - June2016WEW_20_10 | ecosystem: Environmental > Terrestrial > Soil >...
TGGAAAACCGAGGCCGGACCGCATGCGCACCAGATGATCGAGCGTGATCAGCCGATGGATGCCGCGCGGATCGCGCCACAGCGGCGCCGGCGCCGGATCATGGATCGAATGAAACCATCCCTCATGGATCATCCGTCCGATCAGCGTGCAGGTGATGGCCTTGGTCATCGACCAACTCGGCGTCGCGCGATCGGGTGCGCCAAAATCGCTGTACCGCTCGAGCAAGACCCGGTCGGGCGAGCCGATCAGCACGCCATAGGTGCCCGGCGAACTGGTAAATAACGCATCGAGCGCTACTGTCATCGCGACCGGCGGTTTTTCCACTGCATTGCCGATCGGCCAGGCGCGGTCGGCATCTCCGGTCTGCCGAATGATGGATCTGGGCTCGAACTTCGGGACGCGATGTTCGCCGAGTACAATGCCGCCATAACCGGGAAACGCGGCAGCATTGTCTATGACCAGCTCACCGAACGCGGGATCGTTCCAGGTTACCGTCACACGTCGGGCAGCGGCATCGGTTTCGACGACCAGACGCCCGGATTTGTACGCGGCAAGCAACGTGTCCTGCAGCGACAGACCCGCTGGACGCCCGGATAGGCCCGCCGGAACGGTTGCCGCACGTGGCCGAAAGTGCCGATCGGCCGTGGCACGATCCAGCCCACTCACGAACATCATATCGACGTAACGTTTTGCCGCAAAGTTCACCGAACGTTGCCGTAACGCTCGCTCCGAGGCATCGCAGACTACCGGGTCCGGCGGCCCGTCGCCAAACAAATGCGGGGTTTGATCGAAGATCGGTTCGACCGGCAGCCGGCCGCTCATTTTGCCATCTCAACCGCGCGGGCGGATTCCGAAATGGCGAAGAAACGGTGCGTCATGCCCTTTTGGTTCTCGTACAGCGAGCCCTGCTTTACCGCCGGTGGCAATGGCAGCCTGACCGGCAAATGTTCCAACCTGGGCTCGCGCGATTGGCCGGCCACCATCAGGCTGTTGAATTTCTCGATCCCGCCGGGGAAGCCAAGCAGCGGCCAGGCATCGGCGGAGCGGAACTGCAGCAACAACAATCGCCGGTCGCGGTCCGAAACGTTCGGCGCCGAGCCATGGATCGCTCGCACGTGATGCACCGTGATGGAGCCAGCCTTGCCCACCAGCGGCAGCGCTGTGCTGTAGTCGACGTCTCGGTTTTCTGGGTTCATCGCGCCGCAAAATACGCCGTTGGCATGGTGATCGTAAATCGGGCCACGATGGCTGCCCGGAATGATCATCAGCGGGCCGTTCTCCATCGCCATGTCGTCGCACATCACACCGACGGCGGCGAGATCGTCGTTGGTGTGCGGATAAAAAGCCCAGTCCTGGTGCCATTCCACGGGCGCACCGAAGCCCGCGCATTTCAGGTTGAGTTTGGTCGTGTCGAAGCGGATGTCCGGCCCCCACAGGTCACGCAGTACCGCCAGGATCTTCGGGTGCCGTACCAGCGCGGCATAGGCCGGATCGTGCAAGTGCGGGGTCTTGATCCGCCGGACACGGGGAGTGTCGGCGGTGTGGCTGTCCTCAAGGTCATAGATCTCGGTATGTTCGGTTACCCCCCTGGCGCGCTCGACGAAGCCATCAGTTACCGCGCGCAACTCCGCCACTTCGTCCGGGGTCAGCACGTCCGGCACGACGATGGCACCAACTTCGGTATACTCTCTGATCTGCGCGGCGATGAGCATGACGCCCTCCTGGGACAAGTCTTGCTGCGAGTGTAGCGCGCCGAGACAGGTTTCGCCATCGGCGGCGCTCACCTGTGATGCCCACCGCCCGTCCTTCAGGATTTTCCGGTCCTTGGCTCGCACCGCACCGATAGTTCCAGGCCCCCATCGAACGGCAGCGTCATGGTACGAAATCCGTTGGCGGGATCGCCAAGAAACGCGAAATAGTCGGCATATTCGTTGCAGTGTTGTCTGGTGTTGTCGCAGATGACAATCGCACCTGGACGAAGCCGAGGCGCAACCAGTTCCAGTGCCGGCCGCGCCATGCCGATCCAGATGTCCACCAGCATGAAATCCACTGGCGCGTCGATCTGCCTCAGGGTCTCCCGCAAGTCGCCTTCGCGCAGGTCGATGAATTGGCTTAACCCGGATTGCTCGAAATGGCTGCGCGCGGCGGCTGCCTTCGCCGGTTCGTACTCGGTGCCGACGACCAAGCCGGTGCCGCCGGCAACGCGGACATTGTCTCGCACCGCGGCGGCGAGATAGAGCGTCGAAACGCCATAGGACGTGCCGGCCTCAACGATCCGGCGCGCGTTGCTGGCACGACAAAGCTGATAACAGAATTCCGCCTTGTCACGATCGAGCGCGACCAGTTTGTCGCTGCGAAACGCCTTGATGGCGTCCGTTTCCGGCGGCGGCCCATCGGCGGCCTGGAAACGCTGCATTGCGGCAATTTGACCGTCGCTCCTGGCATGCAGAGCAGCCAGCAGCCGTTCCAATTGCGGATCGTTAAGGACATTCACGACGGCTCCCTTCCCTGGCATGATCCAGGCAGGTTCAACGGGTTTGTTCTCAGGCCACGCAGCGTGGCCACCCCGGCGCGACAATGCGACCACCCGGTTGCGGAATTGTCAAATGGCCCGCGGCATCCGACAGCGGGTCGCCGAACGCGTAGATTTCTGGATTTCCGCAAGACGCCGATCGAATGTCAGCAGGACATCGTGGCAGCGCGTTGCCCAACGTCCTACGCTTCGAGCGGTTCGTCGGACGCCGGCACAGTGCGGCAGCAGACGCAGACCAGCCGGATCATTGCAGGCCGACGTCCCTCACACTCAGGCGACGTCGCGTTGCCGCCTCGGCTTGCGCGGCTGACAATGCAATCGGCCTGGGTTCGATCGGTGAAGTGGCCTGACCCGGGGTAAGCACGCCGCCCGCGGCTTCAGGCGTCCTCCAGCTGTTCCCACGAGGGTTCCGACGGCCAGCCTCTCTGGGCCAGGGTGTTTTTCACGCGGAACAGCAGTGCTTCGTATTCTCGCTCTGACACTCCGTAGCTCCGCCTGACCGCCTGAATCAGCGGGTCGTTGAGCATCCCCTCCAATGTGAGTGTGCCTGACGTTGTCGTGCACATCGCTGTCTCCATTCCGTTTGGGCCGAGGCCGAGACCATATGAGCCCCTCTGAATGGCAATATCATGGTGAATTGTGTTCCAAAGATGCCAGTGTATTAACAGTGAGAAATTTTTTAGTATCAGAGTGTTGCGGATTGGTCGCGTACCACGTTCACAATCCGGGTCGGAGAGGCGTGAATGCCCAGAAGGCGCAGGGTCCGATCGCCGAAGGTGCGGAAAACATGCGGCGTGCAGGCCGGCAGCGTGATCATGTCGCCCGGACCGAGCCGGAGTGGCGCGTCTTCCTGGCCTTCCAGGAAGGCTTCCATCGCCCCTTCCAGCACGAACAGGCACTCCACATAAGGATGCCAATGCAGCGGGGTCGAATAGCCGGGCGCGCAGGTCTGCACCCCGGTGAAGACCGGTAGCCCGTCCTCACCGGTCATGCGCCGGTATTCTGCCAAAGGGCCGAAGCTGATCGGCTCCAGCTCGGCTGATCGAATGACCCTCGCTTCCGCCTGGGGACGCATGGTTGGCTCCTGTCGTTGGCAAATTGTGGTGTTGGCAAATTCAGGCTGAGGCCTGGGCGCGGACCAGGCCGTGCTCGTGGCCGAACCGGGTGCGCATGACCTGCGCCAACGGTACATCGACCGGTGCGATGGCACCGCCGGAGCGAACCCGGTACGCCTCGTGACGCGCGGCGGCTCGCGGCGGTTGACCGGACTGCAGAGCACGCACCGCCTCCAGCATCAGTCTGCGGAAGCGGATCACGCCCATATCGGTGGGACCGAGATGCTCGATCGTGCGATCGGCGATCGGGCCCTGACTGTCCTGGATGCAGGCGTCCTGTTCCGAGACGCCCTCGATCCCGGTGTAGGTGTCGGCCTTCTGCTTCGCGCGATCGATGAGATAGTCGTTCTCGCGATGCCGGATCGGGACGTACTGGGCGTCGACCTCGGCATGTACGCCGGAGCCGGCGCTGAACCGGGCGCGCTCGGCCTCGGAAAGCGGACGATCGGGGTTCCAGGTGTAGCAGTGGATCCAGCACGACGTGTCGTCGATCGGCACCCAGCATTGGCCATGATAGTTCTCGCCCGGAAAAGCGTTCGGGGCGAGGCCGTGATTGGGCATCAGGAACTGGCTGACACGCCAATAATTCTGGCCGGGATCGCCGCGGCGGGCAGCGCCAAGCACGAGACCGGCCGGATGCTCGGCGATGGTGAAGCGCGGGGCGCCATCGTCACGCATCCAGCGCACCGTGTCCGGGGTGGACGAGACTTTGGTCATCAGCCGCGAGGTGACGTCGGCGGCGTCCGAGACCGCCATGTGCAAAAAGGAAAAATGTGCGGTGTCGAGGCCACCTTCGCAGGCCTGCGCCCAGTTGCATTGCTGCAGCTTCTTGGACACGAACACGTGGGATGCGGGCAGCGTCAGGAACTCGAGTTCCGGCAACTCCGGCATGTGTTCGCGTGGACCGAGGTAAGCCCAGATAATGCCGCCGGCCTCGCGGGTGGGATAGGCCAGCAACCGGATGTTTTGTTCGGCCCGGTCGCGTGCCGGCCCGGGGCCCATCGTCGGCATCGCAAGGCAGTGCCCGTCGGTGGCAAACTTCCAGCCGTGATAGGCGCAACGAATGCCGCCGTCTTCATTGCGGCCAAAGAACAGGTCGGCGCCGCGGTGCGGGCAGCGTGGGGACACCAGACCGACCGAGCCATCGCTGGCTCGGAACGCTCGCAGGTCCTCGCCAAGGATCGTGATGCGGACCGGGGCACCGTCGGGTTCCGGTAGTTCGGCACTGAGCAGCACCGGCTGCCAGAAGTGGCGAAACAGCCCGCCCATTGGCGTTTCGCGGCCGGTGCGGGTCAACAGAACGTTATCGGCTTCGCTGAGCATGGTGTGCTCCCTTGGCTTATTGCGTCATGCCTTGGCAAATCGGCCGGGGTCAATCAACGGGACGGCAGGCCTGGCCTCGCCGGGGTCGCGGCCCAGGATCAGATCGGCACCAAGCCGGCCGGCAGCGGGCGAGGTCTGGATCCCATACCCGCCCTGCCCCACGCACCAGAAAAACTCCCTTTGTCCACTGTCCCATCCAAACGAAAGGCGGCCATCCGGGGTAAAGGTGCGCAGGCCGGCCCAGGAGTGCTCCACGCGGCGAACTTCGATCGACAACGCCCGTTGCATGCGGTCGATCCCGGTCGCGATATCGATTTCTTCCGGCTGCACGTCGTGCGGATAGGACAAGGTTTCGTCGGCAGGGGAAACCATGAGACGGGTGCGCGCCTCGGGGCGGGCATACCAGTCTTCGCTGACATTCAACACCATCGGCCAATGCTCGGCGTCCCACGGCGAGGGGTCGACGATCGCGGCGCTGCGGCGCTTCGGCAGCAGTCCGATAGGCGCAACGCCGGCCATCGCAGCAACCTCATCACCCCAGGCTCCGGCGGCATTGACGACGCTGCTCGCCTCGAACACCGCACCGGCGGAGGTCTCCACGAACCAGGTGGCATCCTTGCGGGTGATGCGTCCGGCGCGGTTGCGTAATGCCAGCACACCATTCCGGCGGCGGAGTTGCTGCAGAAATCCCTGGTGGATGGCGTTGACGTCCAAATCGAACGCGTCGTCCTCCACGGCGGCGCCGGAGGCATAGCCGTCGCGTAGCGCGGGCAGCATCGCCTTTGCCTCAGTCGCCGTAACGCTGCGTACGCCGCTCCCTTCCGCCACCACCTGAGCCAGTTGCGCCATTTGCTGCGGCTCCGCCAGAAACAGCACCGGCCGCTTGCGCAGCAGCGGCACAGTGGCAAACCCATCCGGCGGCGTTTCGAAGAACGGCCGCGACAACTGCGTCAGCAAACGCACATCCGGCGGACCGTAATTCGCGGTCCACAGCGCGGCGGAACGGCCGGTGGCGTGGTAGCCGGCGGCTTCCTCGGCCTCCAGCAATGCAACGCGGCAATGCTCGGACAGGAACGCGGCGATCGAGGCACCCGCCATCCCCGCGCCAATCACGACGACATCGAACGTCTGCTGCATCTTGCCTCGCTCTCCCGGGAGCGGGATGATCCCGCCAACCGATGGAGGGGACATCATGGTCGATCTGTTCATTCGTGGCGACACGGTGGTGACACCACAGGGCGTCGGCGCCTACGACATCGCCATCGCCGGGGAAAAGATCATCGGTGTCGCTGCCAGCGGCAGTTTCCCCTTGCCGCCAAACGCCCGCGTGATCGACGCGCGGGGAAAGATCGTCATGCCCGGCGGGATCGATCCGCATGTGCACTGCAAATGGCATTTGCCCAATCCAGACGGCAGCGCCGGCCTGACCGAACCGCCGGACGTCGTCAGCAAAGCCGCGGTGCATGGCGGCACCACCACGATGATCGACTTCACCCGCGCCTCGCAAGGCGCCAACGTGCGCGACGCGATCGAGAAGCGCGAGCAGGACTGGAAAGGCCACTGCGCCTGCGACTACGCGCAGCACATCATGGTCGAGGGCGCGCTGCCGGTCGATCTGCCCGGCCAGATCGGTGAGGCCATCCAGGCCGGCTTCCCGACAGTGAAAATCTTCACCACCGACATTACTCCAAGTCGCAAAGGCCGCATGGTCGATTTCGGCGACATCTGGGAGATTTTCCAGATCCTGGCAGCAAATCAGGGTCTGGGAGTCATCCACTCAGAAGACAACGACATCGTTATGCACATGTACGCGAAACTGATCCGCGAGGACCGCACCGCCTTCGATAACCTTGCCGAAGTGCACAATACGCTATCGGAAGATATTTCGTTTCGCCGCGTGATTCGCCTGGCGGAGAAGATCAAGGGCACCGCCCTCTATATGATGCACGTCTCCGCCGCGACCGGCGTGCAGGCGATCCGTGAGGCGCGGTCGCGGGGTGCGCCGATCTATGGCGAATCGTTGCACCAGTACATGCTTTACACCAGCGAGGATTACAAGCGTACAAATGGGCAGATCTACCACACCTATCCGTCGCTGAAATCGCCCGAGGATCAGGCCGAGCTCTGGGCTGGTACGCTGGACGGTTCGATCAACTGCGTGGCGACCGACGAAATCTGCTGTACACTGGCGAAGAAATTGCAAGGCACGCGGATCGACGACACCACGGGCGGCAATGCGGGGGTCGAGCCTCGTGTGGCGTTGATGTACACCGAAATGGTTGGCCAGCGCGGTTATTCCTTGTCACGTTATGTTGATATGGTGTCGACCAATGCAGCAAAGATCATGGGTTTGTATCCGCGCAAGGGGGCTTTGGCGGCTGGCTCGGATGCGGACATCGTGGTGCTCGATCCGGCCGATAAGCGGATGATCACGGCGTCGGAATTGCACGAGGCGGATTACACGCCGTGGGAAGGCCGCAAAATGGAGGCATGGCCCTGTCTGACGGTGTTGCGCGGCAAGGTCGTCGTTGAAAATGGCACGTTCAAAGGCAGCCTGAACGACGGCAAGTGGCAACATCGCAAAATTGCCGACGAGATGTTCACCGGCGCCCGATTGTGACCGATACCGAATTTAGCATGAGTCGGTGGTTAATGGGCGTCGCCTGACCAGCCTTTGGGCCGGTTTGATGTACGCCTCTGTCAGGCCTACAAAGCGGCAACGGCGGCTACGCCGAACCACATGGCGCGTGCCGTTGCCTGCGCCGATTGGCGAGCGAGGTGATCCCATGCCAGAGCAAAAACCCGGCCGCGCCCATGTGATCGCCGGAGGTTATCCGCTTGGCCAGAGTGCCGGCCACGACCATGATTATGCCCGGTTGAAACTGCTGGAACTGCTGGCCGAGCAAAATGTCCCAGCCTCGGTGGCAAACGATTTTGCCGATATCGAGAAATGGCTGCCGCTCTCGCAGTTGCTGATCACCTACGTGGCCGGCCCTTACCCCGATGCGGCGCAGTGCAGCGCCATCAAGCATTGGCTGGCGGCAGGCGGTCACTGGCTGGGCTTGCATGGCACCAGCGGCGGTCGCGCCGAGCGGGTGGAAGGCATGCGCCAGCGTCGCACCGTTCGGACTGAGCACCACGCGATCCTAGGCAGCCGCTTTCTGACCCATCCGCCGCTTTGCCCGTTCCGCGTTGACGTCAACGAGCACACGCTCACCAAAGGGCTTGGCAGGTCGTTCGAGATCGAGGACGAGCCGTACTTCATTGAACTGCAGGATCCCGCCTCAACACGGATTTTATTGACCGCCGACTAATGGGCTAGACGCGGTGTCTTCTGCCATTGGGACGGTCTACGACTCGGACACATCGCTGCAACAAGATGGCCGGACCCGCGTGCTTGGCTATCTGCGGGAGGTTGGTAACGGAGGCGTGGTCTACTTTGCGCTTGGCCATTGCCACAACCCGGCCAGCCGTACCGGTCGCGCCGCCGATGCAGCGGACACGACGCCGGCCACATTTCACGGCGCCTGGGAGAATGCTGCATTCACCACTCTGCTGCGCAACGCCATCACCTGGGGTGCCGGTACCTGATCGCAGAACGTGCGCCTAAGGGTTTCCCGGTCGAAATATGCGTTAACCGAAACGTTCCACGCGATAATGCGAGTCGATCGGCTCACCGTGCAAAATCGCCTCGGCCGTGAGGCGTCCGACGATGGGTCCGAGCGTGTAACCATTCGCGGTCACGGTATTGTAGAAGCCTGGCAATCCCGGTGCCTCGCCCAGTATTGGCGCGCGGTCGATGGCCGGGTTGATGCCGGTCCAGCTACGTAGCAGTGTCAAACCGTGCAACGCCGGCAGCACGCGGCCACAAACCCATAAATTGCCGGCGATACTTTGCCGCAGCGTATGGGTCCGACCAGAAACCCTGTCGAACCCGCCGAACCAGCCGCCACCCACCAGGAACCCGCCGCTGGCCTGTTGCTTCAGCGATAGATGCCGATTGGCCTCCGCAATCAAATGGCGAGTTAGCGCGGGTGCCGGCTCCGTCACGATCACCTGCTGCACGGTGCCGGTGACCGGCAAATTCAGGCCCACCATCCGCCCAGTACGCGCCGCCCAGGGACCAGTGGCATTGACGACCGTGCCGACCTCGATACGACCGCGCGACGTGGCGATCGACCAAACGGAGCCGACTCGTTCGATCGCATGTACCTCGGCGCCGGCCAGAATGCGGGCACCGTGGCGCAGTGCCAAAGTTCGCACCGCAAGAGTCCCACGCAACGGATCGCCATATCCCTCGGCCGGTACGAAATCGGCACCCACCATGCGGTCAGACAAAGCCGGCGCAATGGACAAAAGTTCGTTGGCTCCCAGTATGTGACTTTCGATCCCCCATCGCCGTTCCATGGCGGATTTGCGACGCAGCCAGTCCATCCCGGCCGCGTCCTCGGCCAGCATCAGTCCGCCCTCGGTGCGAATACCCAAAGTTTCGCCGACCGCGGTGCCGATTTCCTTCCACAACGCGATGCTGCGCGGCGCAAGCGGCAAGGTATGCGCGGCCGGTCCGCCGTCTTCCGGCGTATCGTCAGTGAAATCATATGACAGCAATTGCACATGCAGGCTGCCTGCGTTCGCGGTACTGGCCGCCATTCCAACTTCGTCTCGTTCCACAATCAGTACATCCGCACCACCCTGGGCCAGATAATACGCCGTACACAGGCCGGCGATCCCGCCGCCAATTACCGCAACCTGCGCGGTGAACCTCTCGTCCGAGGCGCCGGCATCGCGCGATGGTGGTGGCAGATCCTCCAGCAAGGGAGCCTTGAATTCCGGCGCCTCTTGCATCAGAGGCGCAGCCGGCACCGGCCGCACCGGAGCCCGCGGCGCGGCGAAACCATCCGGCTCCGTCGCACCCGGACACAGCCGCGCGACGGTGGCCGCGCAAAACCGGCCCTGACATCGTCCCATGCCGGCCCGGGTCGCCTTCTTCAACGCCGCCAGGGAGAGCAAACCAGCGGCGAGTTCGGCGCGCAGTGCGCCCGCTGTGACCTCCTCACACCGGCACACGATCGTGGCATCGGCGATCGAGCCGGGATCGACCGGCGGCAACGGAAACATCCGCCAGAGCGCATCCTGAAACGTCCTGGCTCGCCGCAGCGCACGGCGTGTCCCGTGGTCCTCCGGCGCAGTAAGGCCAAGATCACGCGCTGCTGCCAAACCGGCCAACCGGCCGCGTGCCGCGGCCACGCGTGCGCCACCGAGGGCGGCGCCATCGCCGACGGCGAATACCGCCCGAAGGGAGGTGCGGCCATCCGCATCGGTCTCTGTCGCCAGATGGCCAAGACCTCGATCCACGAAGCGATGCGCCACGCCGAGCGCTCGTGCCAGACCGACCTCGGGCTGGAACCCGGCGTTGAGCGCTACGACATCAACCGCAATGGTGCGGTCAGCCAACACCGCTGCGGTAACCTGGTCAGATCCCCTCAGCTCGATCAGAGAGGTTGACCACAACACCGGAACACCCGCGCGCCGAAGCGTCCACAGCATCCGCATCCCTTCGGCCAGCAGGCCGGGCGCGGCAGTCAGCATCTGCAACCTATCGCGCCACGCCGCGGACCACGGCGGCGGCGCACTGTCGAGCACCGCGACTGGTTTCACGCCGCGGGCGATCAACTCGCACGCCACCTGCAGGTTCAGGGGCCCAGTACCGGCCAGCAACACGCGCTCTCCGGGACATACCAACTGGGTGCGGACCAATGTTTGCAGCCCACCCGCGGTCAACACGCCTGGCAATGTCCACCCCGGGATCGGCATGGGCCGCTCATGGGCTCCGGTCGCCAGGATCAATCGGCGCGGACGGTAGGTAACTGCGGTGCCACGTTGTAGCACGGCGATCTCATCCGGCGCGAAACCAGCCCAGACGAGTGCGTCGGTCTCGATCGTCACGCCGGCCCGCAGCGCACGATCCCGCGCCAGCAGGCCCAAACGAAACCGCGCATCCGGTGCGGCATCCCGTAGCGCCTCGCCCAACGGTTTGGTGTACTGGCCTCCGGTCGCGGCGCGCTCATCCAACAATGTCACGTTTGCGCCCGTCTCCGCCGCGGCAGTGGCGGCAGCGAGACCGGCCGGACCGGCGCCGACCACCAATACGTCCGGCTTGTGCTCTTCTGGCGCAGGTGTGGCGCCAATGGACGAAATATTGGCTGGCGGCTCGGACCTGACCACCATTCCCGCACGCACCGGCGTGACGCAGGCGCGATGGCCGATCCGGCCGTCGATCGTTACGATACAGTCCTGGCAGGCGCCCATGCCGCAATGCAGGCCACGCGGTGCTCCCGATGGCGTGCGTCGGATCGCAAGAATGCCGGCGGCCGATAAGGCGGCAGCGATCGTTTCGCCCGCCAGAGCCTCAATCGGGCGGTCGTCGAACTGGATCGCGACCGTGGCGGTTGCGCGGATGATGCCAGGCACGGAGAGCCTCATGCGGCGAAGCTTGCCAGGGCAGGTTGGGATCGCGCCAGCCCAGGGCGATCACGCCACCACACGGGCACGCGTAACGTCTGACA
>Ga0187883_10002310_pt1 | contig 11528 bp, 9 predicted proteins | sample June2016WEW_20_1_2_FD_132966 | JGI IMG/M metagenome (GOLD analysis project Ga0187883, IMG submission 132966) | Peatland microbial communities from SPRUCE experiment site at the Marcell Experimental Forest, Minnesota, USA - June2016WEW_20_10 | ecosystem: Environmental > Terrestrial > Soil >...
AGCAGCGCCACGAGGAAGAACACCGGCACGAGAATCCGTAGCGCGGGCGTCTCGCCCGCGGTCGCGCGGGCATCCTGCCCGCGCCGGTAGAAGCGTGGGAGCGAGACGCTCCCACGACTGCGGGCGGGACGCCCACACCACGTCCAGAGCTCGTCCGTCTTGGTTTTCGCCCTCATCGGTCTCCCGTCGGCTGGCTGCCACCTCGCCCGCCGCCTTCCGCATTCTTCGGATACACTTCCACCAGAGTCATATTCTCCGGCACAAAATACTTCTGGGCCACCCGCTGGATATCCGCCGGCGTCACCGCCAGGAACCGGGCCAGTTCCGTGTTGACGAGGTTTGAGTCCTTCAAAACCACCGCCGCGTAGCCCAGTTCCTCGCCCCGGGTTTGGACCGTCTGCCGGCTCAGAATGAAGTCGCGCAGGGTTTCGTTCTTGGCTTTTTCGAGCTCCGCGTCACTCACCAACTGGGTCTCGAGGCGTGTCAACTCCGCCTCGACCTCAGCTTCTCCCTCGGCCGGCGCGTGACCTTGATTCAAGACGGCAAATACAAAAAAGAGATTGGGATCTTCAGTAAAGTTGCCGGTGCTCTCCGCCTCCAAGGCAATCTGCTTGTCATAAACCAGGCGCCGGTAGATGCGGGAACTTTCGCCCTCCGAGAGGATGTTGGATGCCAACCGCAAAGGATAGGCATCCGGGGTTCCGTCGGCGGGCATATGGTAGCCCTCGATAAAGGCGGGAAGAGCCACGTTCAAATCGAGTTTCACCACTCGCTTGGCCGTCTGCGCCGGCTCCTGTTGGATGTGATTGGCAGGCAGGCGCGTACCTCGTGCGAGAGGGCTGAAATACTTCTGGATCGTGGACTCCGTCTCGTTCGGGTCCAGGTCGCCCACAATCACCAGCGTGGCATTATTGGGTACGTAGTACGTGTCGTAGAAATCGCGGATGTCGGCGATGCGTGCATTGTCCAGATCGTGCATGCTGCCAATCGTCATGTGCTGGTAAGGATGCACAGCATAAGCGTGTTGATAGAGGGTCTCGACCACCGTGCCGTAGGGCGGGTTATCGAATTTCAGACGTCTTTCTTCTTCGACCACTTCCCTCTCGTTGTTGAAGACCGATTCCGTGATGTCCAGGTTTCGCATCCGGTCGGCCTCGAGCCACAGCACTACAGGAAGCTCTGAGCTTGGGATTGTCTCCCAGAAAACGGTTGTGTCCTCGGTGGTGTAGGCGTTGTCGATGCCGCCGGATCGAATGATGTAATCGGAAAAATCCTCCGCACCGATGTTGGTTGTCCCGTCAAACATCAAGTGTTCGAACAGGTGAGCAAAGCCTGTGCGCCCGGGCACCTCGTTCTTCGAGCCTACGTGGTACCAGACTTGGACATCCACCACCGGCGACTGGTGGTCCTCAACAATGCAGGCGTTGAGGCCGTTTGGAAGGGTCAGTTCACGGACCGTTGTATGCGGAAGCGTGACGGCGCCTTCCGCCGCGCAACAAATCCCCGCCAGTACGAAAAGGCCGGCCGCAATAAGAATCGTGCGCGCGATGTGGGCTTTGTGGAAGATTCTGGACAACCTGCTCCTGACGCGAGGCGCCGACCTTTAGGCCGACATTTGCTTGGCTTCACCCAAACGCTGGCGCCATGCTCAAACTTTTTATTTTATCATTGAGCTGCATCGCGCGACGGCCTAATCACTTCAACGCCGGTTCTGCCACTTTCGTTAGACAGGGCACGTGCGGTCGACGCGGGCCAGCGCACCGGGGAAGTTGGTCGCGGCGAAGTGATCTCACGGCTTGAGGGCGGCCACTAAACGTTCGCTCACGAGCGAGTTTCCCCGCCCACGTACGAGCTCTGAAGGACAAATCCCTTTTTCCTGCCAATGGTTCAATGACTAAATGGCTCAATGATTCAATTCTTTGCCCTACTCGGTAAATTTCTGCGCGATGGGATATCGCCGCCCCATGCCGAAAGCCTTGGCGGTGACTTTGAGTGTGGGAGGAGCCTGCTGGCGCTTGTATTCAGCCCCAGCAACCATGCGGATGGTGTTCCTCACCAAGTCGAGATCGAACTGATGTTTCTCGGCAATCTCCTGGGCGGAGAGCGCCTCTTCAATGTAGTCCTTCAGGATGGCGTCGAGGATCTCATACGGGGGAAGGCTGTCCTGGTCGGTCTGATTGGGACGCAATTCCGCCGACGGAGGCTTATCGAGACACGCCTGTGGGATGCGTTCGCCGGCGCGATTCACATAACGCGCCAGTTCGTAAACCATGATCTTGGGAACGTCGGCAATCACGGCCAGGCCACCGGCCATGTCGCCGTAGAGGGTGCAGTAGCCGGCACCCAATTCGGATTTGTTGCCGGTGCTCAACAGCAGCGAGCCGAATTTGTTGGACAAGGCCATGAGAATATTGCCGCGCACTCGCGCTTGAATATTCTCTTCCGCTACGTCGCGGGGTTTTCCTTCAAAGACAGGTTCGAGCTGCCGAAGATAAGCCTCGTAGATAGGAGTGATGGGAATAATCTGGAATTTAATATGCAAATTGCGAGCCAGCGCTTCGGCGTCGTGCACGCTTCCGGGCGAAGAATAAGGACCCGGCATGCCCACACCGGTGACGTTCTCGGGGCCCAGGGCGTCCGCCGCGAGCGTGGCCACGAGCGACGAGTCGATGCCCCCACTCAGGCCTACGATTACTTTCCAGAACCCGCACTTCATCACGTAGTCGTGAACGCCCAGTTTGAGGGCCTGGTACACGCTTTCGGTTTCGGAAGCAGGAGCAGGGCGGATTTCGAGCGGCCCGGCCCCCCCCTTGTTCCCCTCCTCGTTGAGTAGGGGAATGTCGAAGATGACCAGGTCTTCTTCGAACGACCGGGCGCGCGCGCAGATCTCGCCGCGAGCGTTGAAAGCCATGCTACCGCCGTCGAAAACCAGTTGGTCGTTTCCGCCCACCTGGTTCACGTAGACTACCGGTATGTGCCACGTGCCGGCGATGGATTTCAGCAGGTCGTGCCGCAGTTGCACTTTCTCTTTACTGTAAGGGGAAGACGCGATATTCAGCAGCACATTGGCTCCGGCGCGGACACACTCCTCGACAGGATTGCGCTCGTAGCGCTGCTGCCTCCAGAAATGCTTGTCGTTCCATACGTCCTCGCAGATCGTGATTCCCAGCGTGAAGCCTCTAAACTCACGCACCTCGATCGACTTGCCGGGCTCGAAGTAACGCGATTCGTCAAATACGTCGTAGAAGGGCAACAGGATCTTCGTATAATCCACCACTACCCTGCCCCCCTCGATTAATGCCGCCGCGTCGGCCGCGGCCTTACCTTGCGCCGCATGCGAGCGGCGCACGTAGCCTACCAGAGTCGGGATGGGTGGTAGCAGGCCGGCCAGACGCTCGAGTTCGGACTCCGACTTGCGGATGAATCCCCGCCTTTCCACCAGGTCGCGAGGCGGATATCCGCAAATTGCCAGTTCCGGGAAAACCACCAGGTCTGCGCTCCGCTCCCGCGCGCAATGGGCATACTTCAGGATGCGGTCGAGATTGCCTGCGAAATCCCCCACCGTCGTATTGATTTGGGCGAGGGCGATCTTCATGGCATGGGCGATTTGTGATTGGTGATTTGCGATTGATGACCGAGGCCCGTGGGTTCCCGCCTTCGCGGGAACCACGCCGCCACTATCGCAGAACGTGCTACGAAACTTACCGTGGCCACTGTTTCAAAAGCGTCAACCCTAGCTTTGAATTTCCAGGTTTGAATTTCGAATTTCGAATTTCTGCCTTCGGTCTATGCGCTGAATGAGCTTCCACAGCCGCAGGTGGTCTTCACGTTCGGATTCTCGAATTTGAAGCCTGCACCCTCCAGGCTCTCGACGTAGTCGATCTTCGTGCCGGTGATGTACATCAAGGAGGCCTGGTCGACAAACACCTTCAAGCCGTCAAACTCGTAAACTTTGTCCACCCCGTTGGTCAGGTTCTCAAAATTCATTTGGTACGAGAAGCCAGAACATCCGCCGCCCACTACGGCGACACGCAAGCCCGCAGGGGCGGGGTTCTGTTGGGCCATGATTTCCTTCACTTTGGAAACGGCCTTGGGGGTAAGCTCAATTTTCATCGAATACTCCTTTGTGAATTACCTTGCATCACTAACATCTGATGAGCCAACATACCAGAGAGATACAAGGAAATCAGTAGCATCGATTCTAACACTTTCGGTAGTGTCCTAGTTTGAATTATTTTAATATTTTTAGGCTTGAGGCGGAATGCGGTGTATGCAAGACTTGAAGTATGAAGAAAACCAAACAAGCGCCGAAGCCGAAGGCCGTCAAATCAGCGAAGCACCAGCCGACAGAAGATATGAACCAGATTGCCTACCGAGTCATGCAAGAGACAATTCGTCGCAGCGAAGGCAAGTAGGCTTGTAGAATTCCCGCTGTAAAGCTTCGATAGTCTAACCCCAAAAACATCTGTAGAATAGGTGCCCAGAAACGAAAAAGCCCGGCGCGATGCCGGGGCTTCTTCGATGGGACCTAGACACCCTCATCGTAAGCCCTTTCATCGCGCCTGTGCAAGGGCCGTGATGAAAAAAGACGATCCGAGGAACTGGTCTCAACTCCGCCAGCGGCTGGAAGCCTGGAAGAAAAATAAAGAACTAAGAAGCGTCCCACGCCAGGAAGTCCCGGAAGCCCTTGTGAGAAGTGTGCTGGCGGAGCAGTACGGAATCATGCCAGAGGAAGTCACGCCGGAACAGATTAGGCTGGCCGTTGCGGACCTTCTGCGGCACTATCCGTCCATCAGTCTTGTTAGCCTTGTTACGATCCCTTCACTGTCCGAGCCCGACACAGAAAAGAAGGCATCCCGCAAATCTTTCGTGACTCCGCTGCTGAAAGCAAAGGGCTGGTCAATCCTCGACTGGGCTAACAAGGCGAACGTATCTCACGCCACGGCGATGGATTATTTACAAGATAAGACGGCACCATATCGCTCGACGCGACTAAAACTGGCAACCGCTCTCGGCATACCCGTTGAAGAGTTACCTAAATAGTAATCCTGAACTCTCCCATACTCTCCCATGACTTTCCCATAACTCTCCCACACTCTCCCATAGCAGGAAAGGTTTGAAGACTTTTGTAAGGGGGACTTGGGAGAGTACAAGAGAGTGGAGTCTCCCACGGTATCCTGGTGACTCTCCCATTTCTATTGCTGGATAATGGGTCGGTGAAAGGATGGCGCTATGCCAAGGGTCTGTAGCCCGCGCCGCTCATGCTTACCGGCGGTGTGGGCCAAAACACGAAGGCCCGCTCCCTGGAACCTTTGCGCGGTAACAGGGGCGGGCCGTGGTAAGCCTTAGCGCCAAACGGATACGTGGCAGAGTGGTTGAATGCACGCGACTGTAAATCGCTAAGCCGTTAACGCGGCTCGTGGGTCCGAATCCCACCGTAACCGCCACGTATTATACTGCCTTTTTCTTGGCCCACCGCGCCTGGACAGCCTTTCTTGAGGCTTCGCTACGTTCTTCTGGGGTCATGTTGGCAGCCCTAGCACTGCCGCCCTTGGCCCCACCCTTGCGCCCAAGCCTTGCAAAATAGGCCCTTAGCGCGGATGACAGTCTTTGTTTGCTCATGGCCCTATAATACGTAGACGGCTTAGGAACGTCAACACAAATATTTTCATCCGGCCTTCATTTTTCTCTTGACATACGTAGACGGATTACGTATAATCAAGGTGAAAGTTAGGAGATGCCATGAACAGACTGAGCCGAGAGAAACAAGCCCAAATCATCCACGCGCTGGTCGAAGGAAATTCGATTCGCGCTACCGCTCGCATGATGAACGTATCGAAAGACACCGTGGTAAAGCTCCAAGTCGAAGCCGGTTACGCTTGCGCAGATGTTCAAGATAAGTTCTTTCAGAACCTCACCTGCAAGCGCGTCCAGGTGGATGAGATTTGGGCCTTCTGCTATGCCAAAGAGAAGAACGTTCCGAGCGAAAAGAAAGGGCAGTTCGGATATGGCGACGTTTGGACGTGGGCAGCAATCGACGCGGACACAAAGCTAATTCCTTCCTTCGTGGTAGGCAATCGCAGCGCAGTGAGCGCCCGAATGCTGATTGAAGATTTAGCAGGTCGGCTCAAGAGCCGGATTCAACTGACCAGCGATGGCCACAAAGCCTATTTGGAAGCCGTTGAAGGAGCATTCGGCTGCGATATTGATTACGCCATGCTGGTTAAAACTTACGAATCCACGCAGGATGAAACGCGCTACAGTCCAGCGAAATGCACATCCTGCGAGCGCAAGCCAATCAGCGGAAACCCGGACCCCGAGCACATTTCGACCAGCTACGTGGAACGCCAAAACCTGAGCATGAGAATGGGGATTCGGCGCTTTACCAGGCTGACCAACGGATTCAGCAAGAAAGTTGAGAACCACGCCGCAGCCGTGGGACTCTATTACATGCACTACAATTTCTGCCGCGTTCATCAAACGCTGAGAGTAACCCCTGCCATGGAAGCCGGGTTAACCGATCACATCTGGACAATCGAGGAAATGCTGAGTAAAATCGGGCGCTGAATCGAAGCCCCAGCGCCCGATCTTTCCACTCAGATTATCTACTGCGGGGCTTTTCCATGGTGTCCTTCCGGCACCGTAATTTAATTGTGAGGGGGTTATCCACATGAGTAACGCGAAGATATTTCTTGTTGGAAAGCAAAAAGGGGAGAGCCTAATCCCGATGGTTGAAACTGCCTTTCCCAAGGAAGATGACGTGCAGAGGTGGTTGCAGCAATATTGGGATTTATTGCCAGGCGATCAAATCGACCCAGACAATCCCCGGCGATGGCTGTTGGTTTCTCGGGAAATGGGGGTGCCAGGCGGCAAGGATGAAGGTGAACACTGGAGCTGCGACCATCTCTTCCTTGACCAAGACGCAATCCCTACTTTCGTCGAGTGTAAACTGGCCGTCAATCCGGAGGTCCGGCGAAAGGTTGTTGCCCAAATGCTCGACTATGCCGCCAACAGCGTTGAATACTTGGACATCGAGAAGTTGATTGAGGCAGCAAGGAGGACGGCGGAAAAGCGCAAGGACACGATAGACAATGCGGTTCTTCAACTGATCGGAAAGGACGACCCGGCGGCCATTGACCATTATTGGCAGGACGTTTCTGCAAACCTTCGCTCAGGGAAAGTCCGGCTCATCTTTGTCACGGACGAAACGCCCAGAGAACTCCGACGACTGGTTGAATTCTTGAACGACAAAATGACTGACGTAAAACTCTTCATAGTAGAAATTAAGCAGTTTATTCGCAAAGGCCAGGTCGCTGGCGAGGAACAAACAGCTCTAGTCCCTAGGGTGATTGGGGCAACCGTCGCCAAGATTCACCCGCCTGCTCTACCTCCTCTTAATCCACAGGCGTTGCTTGCAAAATGCAGCCCGGAGGCAGGTGAATTCTTCGAGAACATGTGGGAGAAGGGTGAGGCTAGGGGCCATGAGATTTATTGGGCCGTGCGTTGGTTCTCAGTGCGTGCACACCTTCCCAATGGCGGACTTGGGAGCTTTGCCTATGGCGGCTTGTCTGGAGACTTTCAGTTTTATTGCGCTCAGGTCCCTCTCTCTGACGGGCTAAGGGAAGAACTGTTACGCCGTTTCCACGTCTTTACCGGGAAAGCTCCTAAAACCTTAACGGCACACGTCGATAGAGCGACCGTTGGCGAGTTAAACCAAGCCTATGACTTTATTCTTGATGAGGTCGATAAGATTCTAACTCGTCTTGGTTCTAACAAAGAAACCGGCCAGGAGGGACTGGACGGCAGACAAAATACGTGATCGAATTGACCTAAAACGGTTGCCATATCAAGCAATATCCATGCCAAACCATTTTGGCCTGGATTCAAACTAGGACACTACCACACTTTCCGCTTGACAGCCCCATGAACCTGCGATAGCCTATAATTGTGGTCTTTTTGGCGACAATGCGTCGCAGGCGTTCCTCGCAACGTGCCGTGGCGCGCTTATGGCGGTTCCTTCTTGGAAGGTGATGTGGGGTGAAGAGCTACATTCTGGCCATGGCGCTCGTAGCGGCCACAGGCCTACTACTGGAGAGCGGTTGTAGCGGCCCGCGTGGCCACGGGACCACACCACCCAGCTCTCCCGCCCAGGGCGCGCTGGCGATCTTCGGTGGCGAGACTCCCTTCTGCGGCGTGCTTTCTTTCACGGTTACGATCACCGGCCTGACGTTAACGCCGCAGTCGGGTTCGAGCCCGCTCTCGGTGCTTTCCAGTGGCACGCAAGTGACAGTGGAATTCGCCTCCCTGATGGATTTCGCTACCCCGTTCAGCCTTTCAAACGTCCCCCCAGGGACGTACAGTTCGTTGGGAATAACTCTCGCCAACCCGCAGTTGACGTATATGGATACGTCCACCAGTCCTCCCTCAATCAAAACCGTCGCCCCTGCTATCTCAACCCTAACGGTAAGTCTGCCTCTCAACCCGGCGATCACCATCGCAAGCGGCGGCAGCCTCGCCTTGCAACTGGATTTCAACCTGCTCAACTCGATTACCACCGGTGCCGGCGGCCTCTTCACGGCGACCCCGACTTTCACCGCCACCCCAGCCTTGGCGTCGGGGAGCACGGGCTATGCCCAGTTCGACGACTTGAGCGGGCTTGTTCAGAACGTAAGTACGAGCTCAGCGAATCCGTCATTCACCGGAAGCTTCACGATATCCAGCCCAAACGCCCAAACCTTCACGGTCGAGGTCGCGAGTTCCACGAGCTTCGCAGGCGCCTCGGGCCTCAGCGGGCTGACGCCCGGGACATTTGTGGAAATATCGGCCGTCCTCGATGCGAACGCGAACCTCGTGGCCGGTAACGTGGTGGCGGAGGCTCAAGAGGACGCGGCGAGCGGCGAAGCGGCTTTCGCCGGATTGATCACCGCCGTGGCGCCGCCGACGGGCAATGCCACGCAATTCACCATGCTGGTGCAAACGGAAAATCCCGATGTGAGCAGCCGAGTGCCCGTTTTTTCCCTGTTGACGGTTAGTATTTCTTCTTCATCGACAACCTTTGCAACGAGCGCTCAGGGCGCGGATTTTGCCAACTTCTCGTATGGCGCTAACAGCCTCGCTGTAGGCCAGCGAGTGGTCGTCCATGGCACGCTCCCCAGCGGTTCGGCCGCGGCTACGAGCGCCACGGCCCGGTCGGTCTTCCTGGGGCTTCAGTCCATTCTCGGAAACCTGTCCACGAACCCCAGCACTCCTGTCGCGATCGCCGGCGACGGCGTGGACGGAGGATTTACCCTGGTTCCCTGCTCCCCTCTGTTTCAGAACGCGCCGATTACGGCATTGGTTAATCAGCAGACGGTTTATTCCGGACTTGCTAATTTGTCCAGTCTTAATAACCCTGGCAGTCATTTCCTCTTGGTCAAGGGATTGCTTTTCTACGAGCAGAGCACGACGACGTTCGGGGTTGAGAGTTGGACCGCGCCGGCCGGGGTTCAGGCGGCAACAGAGGTCCACCAACTGCCTTGACAATCTGCTGAGCGGTGTCATTCCGAGCGCAGCGAGGAATCTCGCCCTGGTTCGGGATTACAGAATGCACAGAGCGAGATTCCTCGCTTCGCTCGGAATGACAGACTCGATAGCGCTTTGCTGCATCTTAATAGAGAATATGAGTGTCCTGAGTCAGAAGTCGGTCGAAGAGATCAGCCCGTCAGCCGACGGGCGGCAGCGAGTAGTCCGTCAACTGACGGATCGTGAACCCCTCCCTCACCCCCGTCCCCTCTCCCGCGCCAGCGGTAGAGGGGTGCCGAAGGCGGGGTGAGGGTTACTCAACCCAGGGCTTACGCCCTGGGCTACTCTATGCCGCCCCTGACGGGGCCCGGAGAAGCAAGTAACAACACACCATGTCGCATCGTGACCACACCAGGTCGCTGCTGGCCCGCCTCGGGGGGGTTGCCGGAATAATTCTTGCCTGTTCCGGGCTGCTTCGCGCCCAGGAGGCGGTTCGCTCAGGCATGGCCTATTTCCCGGCTGATACGCAGCAAATCGCCTATTCGAGTTTCGCACAACTACGTTCTTCGCAGGACTATACGCAAATCCGGCGCCATGTTCTTTTTCAACAGCTTCGCGGATTTCAGGAGTTCCTGCATTCGTTGGGTATTATCCCCGAGAAGGACGTGGATGAGGTAATGCTGGGCTGGCGCGGCGAGTCCCCGAGCGGGCCGGGGAGTTTCGGCGTGGCGGTGGGCCGCTTCGAACCTGATAAGGTCAGGGAGTTGTTTGTCAGGACTCAATTGCCCGTGCAATCTTACGACGGCTGCGACCTCTACGCTTTTGGTTCAGGCGCCGACCAGGACGATACGTTTTTTACGTTTCTCGACTCGACCCTGGCGGCCTTCGGACGATTGCACGATCTGAAAGCCCTCCTGGATGTCCGTGAGGGATACGCACAGCCTCTCGAATCAAACCAGGCCCTCCAAGGCTACGAAGCCGAACTCGAGGGCACGTCTCCTCAATGGGGAATCCTCACCGGGAAGGCTGCCGCGAACGTGGCTACGCCGTGGCTGGCTGGAGGCAAGAACACTAGCGTCGATTTGACGGCCTTCCTGCAGCCGGTGCAGGCGGTCCTCTATCGCATCGATTGGGACGGCGGTTTCACGGCGCATATCAGCGTGGTCTGCAAGTCGCCCGAATCCGCCACAGGGCTTTTCCAGCTTCTAAACCTTCTCAAGTCGGCGCCCGTTTTTGCGGCCGCGACGGGTGGTACCGCACCGAGCCCCATCATCCAGAACCTGGATGCGCATCAGGAAGGCCCACGCCTCGAGTTGAGCGCCTCAGGGCCTGCGGATGCGCTGGACCAATTGATCCATTGAGTCATTGAGCGATTGAGCCATTGGGTCATTGGACTACCGCATTCAAGCGGAGGCGGCGCAGATTTTTCAATGGCCCAATGACTCAATCGCTCAATGACTCAATTCGGCGTGAAGGGCTTCAGTTCCTGCTCGAAATCCGCCTTGCTAATTGCCTCGCCATCGTTCAGGCGGCTGAGCAGTTTGGCAATGACCTCTTTAGCCTGGTCCTTGCGGTAGGCGCGGATGAAGCCGTCAAGGAAATGCTCTCCCGCCATGGCGCGGTTGATCTCCGCTTCCTTGTTGTGGTCCTGCAACTCCGTGAAATAGACCACGCGGTATTTCCCGGAGTAGGTGGACTCTTTATAAACCTCAAACATGATCTTGTCTAAATCGAAGGGCATGATACTCCTCGGTACTAGGGGCTGGGGACTGGGGCCTAGGGTTGGGTAATGTGCTGTCACTCTCCAGCTTCCCGGAACGCCCAGATATTGATGCCAATACCCTACTGTGGTTGCCTCTCCGTCAGTTCCCGCATTGCTTCGAGAACCAACTGGACGGCTTCATGAAGGTTCCCGCGAGCTTCCTCAAGCGTCTCGCCTTGCGTGTGACAGCCTGGAAGTGCCGGTATGGAGGCGGAGTAGCCACCCGCCTCGGGCTCCGGCCGGATAATCGCGGTGAGGACAACCG
>Ga0187883_10002313_pt1 | contig 11516 bp, 9 predicted proteins | sample June2016WEW_20_1_2_FD_132966 | JGI IMG/M metagenome (GOLD analysis project Ga0187883, IMG submission 132966) | Peatland microbial communities from SPRUCE experiment site at the Marcell Experimental Forest, Minnesota, USA - June2016WEW_20_10 | ecosystem: Environmental > Terrestrial > Soil >...
ATCAGTAGGTCAACCTTCGCCGCCATTTCCTCCCGCGTCATCGCCGGGCCGTTCGGATCAATCGTGGTCCGCGTGCGCGGATCCACCGAGACTTCAATCCTGCGCGCTTCCAGCCAGCGTTTAATTCCGGCACCACGGCCGTGACCATTTCGGGGATTGGTTTGCAGATAATGCCGGCGGCGCGAATCATAATGGGAGGCAGAATTCTACTCTACCCGCGCGCGCGGGCGTGGAGAAAAAACTCCTGGTTGCCTTCGGTCCCCGGCAGGTGGCTAGGCCGAACGCCCAGAATCTCCAGCCCGCAAGTGGTGGCCGCCGCCTGCACCCTCGCGATCGCTTTCTGGTGCAGCGCAGCATCCCGCACGATTCCACCCTTGCCTATTTCACTTTTTTCTAACTCAAACTGCGGCTTGATCAATATCAAAAAATCCGCGCCAGGCGCGGCAACCGTCACGACAGCCGGCAACACTTTCGTCACCGAAATAAACGACACATCCATGGTCACCAGTCCCGGCCGCTCCGCAATATCCTCAACCCGCAGATAACGCGCGTTGCGCTCGACGGTCGTCACGCGCTTATCCTGCCGCAATTTCCAGTCCAGCTGGTCCACAGTCACGTCCACCGCGAACACGCGCGCCGCCCCGCGCTGCAGCAAACAATCCGTAAACCCGCCAGTCGAACTCCCCACGTCCAAACAAACTCGGCCCTCCGGCGAAGCCGCGAAATCCTCCAGCGCCCCCTCCAGCTTCAACCCGCCCCGGCTAGCGTACCGCAGCGCCTCGCCGATAATTTCCACCCGCGCGTCCGCAGCCACCTGCGACCCCGGCTTCTCCATCTTCTGCCCGTTCACCAACACATTCCCAGCCAGCAACAAAGCCTGGGCACGCTCCCGCGAAGGCGCGAGCCCGCGCTCCACAATCAAAACATCCAATCGTATTTTCCCAGCCTTGCGATTCCGAATGGTTTTGTCCGAAGCAGCCGTCTCAGAAGTGCTTTTTGATTTCATGCGCAAAAAGGAAAAAACAATCACGCGCCCGGCTTTCTCTGCGTCTCTGCGGTAAACGCCTCTATCTTTCTCAGATTTTTCTCCGCAGTTCCTGTGTGCCCTCTGTGGTAATCAGTTGAGCTAGATTTTCCCCAAGCTCAATCGCAAACCCTCAAGCCCTTCGCGCCACCAAAAATTGCGCCAACGCCCGCAATCTCCCCGCCCGCTCCCCATAAAAATCCAACTCCTTCAAAGCCTTCGCCTCCAAATCCGCCGCAATATCCCGCGACACCTCCAGCCCATGCAAAGCCGGATAAGTCGCCTTCTTCTGCGCCTGGTCCTTCCCCGCAGTCTTCCCCAAAGCCGCCGACGACTCCTCCACATCCAAAATATCGTCTACCACCTGAAACGCCCAGCCGATGGATTCCCCAAACGCCAGCAGCCGTGTCACATCCCCGCGATCCGCCCCGCCGGCAATTGCGCCCCCCACAATGGACGCGCGAATCAAAGCCGCCGTCTTCGACAAATGGATGTACTCCAGCATTCCCTTGTCCGGCGCTTTCCCCGCCGCTTCCAAATCCGCCACCTGCCCGCCGATCATTCCGCGATCGGTCCCCGCGGCTTCTGCAATCATCGCTAGAATCGTTAACCGCCGCTGCGGTTCCACCGGCGCCAGCGCCAAAGTGTGAAACGCCAAAGTCAGCAGCGCGTCGCCCGCCAGAATCGCCATCGCCTCGCCAAACACTTTGTGATTGGTCGGTTTTCCGCGCCGCAGATCGTCATTGTCCAACGCCGGCAGGTCGTCGTGAATCAGCGAATAGGTGTGAATGAATTCCAGCGCGCAGCCCACCTGCACCGCTCCGCTCTGCTCCTGCGAAAACATTCGCGCGGCTTCCATGCACAAAATCGGCCGGACGCGCTTGCCGCCCGCAAACACGCTGTAGCGCATCGCCTTATGAATGGTAATCGGCAGCGAATCGTCCGGCGGCAAAAGCTCCTGCAACGCCGCTTCCACTGTGGCTCTGTCCTGCTCGAAGAAATCGGAGATCGTCATAGGTTCGATGCAGATGTCTGGTATGCGAATCGCTTTGAAAAAATCAGCCGGCCGACGTTAGTTATTTTCATCTTTCGGATTAAACGGCTCCGCCACAATCTTTCCGTCCGCCTTCTTCAGCAAAATCTCCACGCGCCCTTCCGCCTCTTCCAGCTGCTTCTGGCACTCGCGCGAAAGCTTCACGCCCTCTTCGAAGAGCCGCATCGCCTCGTCCAGCGACAAATCCGCACTCTCCAAACGTTTCACCACTTCCTCAAGCCGCGTAAGCGACTTCTCAAAATCGCCCTTCTTCGGCGCTTCCGCCGGCACAACCGATTTATTCGACGTCGGACTCATTCTGCCTCGTTCCGCCCAGCCCACAAGCGCTGGAAATATCCCACCACTGTAGCAGCCAACCGGATTCTTTCGCGACGATTTTCTTGCAGCAATTCGACACTCTTGTCGGTTCTGGGCCTTTATCCCGCCACGAGACTCATCAGGAGTTGGCCGGATAGGAAGGATCGCCTTGCGTTAGTCGGTACACAATCTCAGTCGGTCCTGCGACTAGCAGCAATCTGAACGCGACGATAAGCAGGACGCCGAAAAAAGCGCCTGAATGCCACCAAATTGCTCCGGCAAGCCAGAAACACCCTGCGACGGTGAAACAACCGACGTTCACCCATCTAGCAAATTTCCAATCTGCGAGCTCGAGCACGATACCGAGAACCGGAAGAATTACCTCAAAAACGAATTCGAAGCACATCTGAAAATTCAACGTCGCGAATCCTACGCTTCGCAGCCTGGTAAACATTGCCCAAGCGACGAAGGTATTCGCGGCTAAAACTCAAGCTTCACGAAAGGTTCTCTTCGGTACGCTAGAAAAGCGTCCAACATCAACCAACGACAACGGCTTATCGCTTTTCATACGTAGATCATCACACTTGCATGACATCGCAGTTTGAGTGCTTCCTGCCACTCAGGTCCGGCTTAACGCGGCAGCCGAAGCTTAACCGTCTACCTCTTATCGCCCGGCAACAGCGTCAGTCGGTGCGCGCGCGCCGAATCCTCGGCGGCAATCGTAAACGCCGCCGGAATCCCGCGCCCCGCAAACCATTCAGCGAACTGGTCGCGATAATAAGGACTCGCGTACTGCCCCGATTCTCCAGTAGGAATCTCCATCAACGAGTGATCGAAATTCGACAAATCCGCCACAAACCGCATCGCCGGCCCATGCCCTACGCCCATCGCCCGCACCGTATCAATCGTCCCACCCTGTTCGTAACCGCCTATGCTCAGTAAACGGTGCAGCAATCCCGCGCGCCCCAGCGGATGAACCATGTCCAGCGGATGCAGCCGTCCCCAGTTCCACGCAGACTCGCTCGCTTGGCCTGTCTGCTTCTGCAGCGCCGCCACCGCATCATCCGTGCTGGCCATTAACAATTGATCGTAATTCGCAAACCCGCCAGGCAGCCAAGCCGCAGGCCGCTCACGCAACACATTCTCCAGGAATACTTTGTCGCGCCACCACACATCGTTGTAAACGCTCTGCGGCTCCCACAACTCGTACTTCGTAACCTCGTCGCCCAAAAAAGGCTGCAACAAACGCACAAAAAGAGCCCTCCGCGTGTATTCCACAAACGAAGTCTCAACAGAATCCGCCGTAGCCCGCGCGTCCCATCCCGCCAGCTTGCCGAGCAATCGCTGCGCCCGCGCATCCGCAGGCTGCTTCGCCTTCGCCGCTTGCAGCAGGGCACCAGCCAAAAACCGATTCGGCAAGCTCACAATATCGTTCTGAACTGCATTGCAGTCGGCAGCCGTCAGCCCCGTGCGCCCAGAAAGCAATTCATAAAGTCGCGCTGTCCGATAAGGCCCCGCCTGCCGATCGGAAATGTAATATTTGTACCCCGGCCCGACGGTCCGCGCATTCGCCGTCGCAATAATCCCGTCCGGCGGATTTTCCACACGCGGCAATTCCTCGAACCGAATATATCCCTTCCACTCATACAAATTCGTATCGCCAGGCACTGGGAAAGCACCATCGCCGTTCGCCCGCACAGGAATCCGCGCCGGAATCGTGAACCCGATATTCCCATCCACATCCGCGTAAATCGTGTTCTGCCCCGGCCCAGCAATATGCCGCGTCGTCGCGATGAAGGAATTCCAATCCGTCGCCTGGCCTAACAACGGAAATCCAAAATCCAGCCCCCCAGGCTCGAGTGCCGTCCAGCGCAACGCATAAGCCCGTCCGCGTTCCTCCACCGCATCGCGATGAACGATCGGACCATGCCGCGTCAGCACAACATCCAGTGTCACATCCGGTTTCCCGCGCACGCGAATCACCTCGTGACGCACCTGAGCCGTCAGCATCGTGCCGTTCGCGGAATATTCCAGCGGGTTCGTATCAGAAAATTTCTCGATGTAGAGATCCTCCACGTCCGCATTGCTGTTCGTGAATCCCCAAGCAATCCGCTCGTTGTGCCCGATAATCACCAGCGGCGCGCCCGGCAACGCAAACCCCTCCACATTCAGCCCCGGCGCCGTCAGATGTACGATGTACCAGAGCGCCGGCGTCGAAAGCTGCAGATGCGTGTCGTTCGCCAGCATCGGCTTGCCCGAAGCCGTATGCGCCCCGCTCACCACAAAATTATTGCTGCCAATTATTTCCGACGACTCCTCCTCGAATTGCGCCAAAAAATTCTGCGCCGCATCCCACGCAAGCGAAACAAACGGCGGCTCATCCGCATCATTGCCGCGCTGCTGATTGGACACTCGCGTCGAGGACAACAAGCCCACACGCGAAACACCAGAGGGCAGGGAAGTCCCCCCAGTCCAAATAAAATGATCCAGCGGCGAATCGCTCACAAACAGATCCCGCGCGCGCTCCTCGCCGACCTTCTCCGTAATCCACTGCCGGTTCAGTTTCTCCTTCCATGTCGAAGTCAGCGTCTTATACATATACAAACTGATCAAATAAGTGTCCGCCGGCGTCCAAGCCCGCGGTTTATACCCCAGCGCCACAAACTCAATCGGCAATTTCCCGCCGCGCTCCGCGATGTTCTCGTTCACTCCCCGCGCGTAAGCCTCCAGCAACCCGCGAATTTCCGGCGAAGAATCCGCCGCCGCGCGTTCCGCCGCCTGTCGCATCCCCAAAGTCCGATTTTCCCGGTCGTAGGTCAGCCCCAGCTCGCCAAAAATCTCGCTCAAATCCCCGCTCGCAGCTCGCCGCAGCAAATCCATCTGCCACAATCGGTCCTGCGCCATCACGTATCCCTGAGCCGTCACCGCATCCTGCAGCGATTTCGCGCGAATCCACGGCTGCCCCCAAGAGTCGCGATCCACAATCACGCCATCCTTCAATCCGCCAATCGAGACGCTCCCATCCAGTTGCGCCAGTGGCCGCTGCACCACCCACCAACCAAGCACCAACGCGCCGCCAACGATCAGCAGCAAGACCGCCAGCAAAGATCGAAAGATCCGCGACGCACGTGTCATTCGTCTGAGCCTCTATCTTGCATCCGCAACAGCGGCGCAGTGTAGCCCACAAAATCGCTCGCGGGCAATCGAGCGAATTACGCACGCAAACGCAACGAATCGCGCATCCAGCTAACTATTGCCCCCGCCCCCCAAAACGATGCAAAATCCCGCTGTGCCTCACGAATTCGCCACCTCCTACGTCACCGACGCCACCCGCGTTCTCCGCTATTACAAACACCTCGGCGAGCGCGCGATCGCTCAAGCCTCCGATGAAGCGCTCACCACCACCCTCGACGCAGAATCCAATTCCATCGCCATCATCGTCAAACACCTCCACGGCAACATGCGTTCCCGCTGGACCGATTTTCTCACCACCGACGGCGAAAAGCCCGACCGCGACCGCGACACCGAATTCGAATCCCCCGCCACAACACGCGACCAGCTCCTCGCCCAATGGGAAACCGGCTGGAGACATCTCTTCGACGCCCTGGCCGCACTCACCGACGCCGACCTCAGCCGCAAAGTCCTTATCCGCAACGAACCCCACTCGGTCATGCAAGCCATCAATCGCCAAGTAGCCCACTATTCCTACCACGTAGGCCAAATCGTATTCCTAGCCAAGCATTTCGCCTCGGAAAACTGGACGACCCTGACAATCCCACGAGGAAAGTCCACCGAAGCCACCGCAAAAATCCGCGCAGCCCAAGCACAGAAGCAATCAGCAAAGTAGTCGAGCGAACCCGTGTATAGGCTCAAGTCGCGTCAGCCAAGACTTGCCATACTCGCTTTTCGTAACTTATCACTCGTCACTCAACACTGAGCACTGCTTTTCCCCCATTGCCCCGCGCCTCTTGCTAAAATCAACCAGCAATGATCGCTCTGCAACTCTTCGCAGTCCTGGCGCTGGTAGGCATCAACGCCTTCTTCTCCGCCGCCGAATTCTCGCTGATCGCCGTACGCCAATCCCGCGTCCGCCAACTCGTCGAACAAGGTGATGCCCGCGCTAAAGTCGTCGAAACGCTGCTCACCGATCTCACTCGCGTAGTCTCTGGCGTGCAAGTCGGCATCACCCTAGCCAGCCTCTCGCTCGGCTACCTCGGAGAAATCACTCTCGCCGGCATTCTCAGCCCGCTTGTGCAAGCCATCCCGCGCCCCTGGGCCGCGATCATCGCGCACGCCACCGCTCTCGCCATCGCCTTCGGCCTTCTCACAGTCCTGCAAGTCGTCCTCGGCGAACTTGTCCCCAAAAGCCTCAGCCTCGCCCGTGCCGAACGCGTCGCGCTGCTGATCGCGCGCCCATTTTCCTGGTTTCTCAATACCTTTCGCTGGGCCATCGATCTTCTCGACGGCTGGGCCGAAAAAATCGTCGGCGCCCTGGGCGTGGTTTCACCGCACAGTCACACCCTGGTCCGTTCCACCGAAGAATTGCAGGTGATGATCCAGCAAGCCCGCGACCGCGGCCTGCTCCCCGCAGCCGAAGTAAAATTTATTCAAGCAGCGATGGAGCTTGGCCAGATCCAGGCCCGCGAAGTCATGGTCCCGCGCCCCGACGTTCACGCCCTCCCCGCCTCCGCGACTCTCGAAGACACCATGACCATGTTCGCCACCACCCAACGCTCGCGCATTCCAGTCTACGAAGGCACGCTCGACCACATCCTAGGCTTCGTCCATATCAAGGACATGATCTGGATCCTGCTCGATCGCGCCCGCCGCGCCGAAGATCGCCAGCCTCTCGCCGAATTCAATCTGCGCACCGTCCTGCGCGACGCGCTCATCGTTCCCGAAACCAAGCCCGTCAGCGAACTGCTCCTGGAATTCCGCGCCCGCCGCACCGGCCTCGCCATGATCGTGGACGAATTTGGCAGCATCCTCGGCCTTGCCACGCTCGAAGACATCCTCGAACAAATGGTCGGTGAAATTCACGATGAATTCGATGTCGTCGAGCGCCCGCTAACGCTCTCCGACGGCGGCATGATCTTCGACGCGGCCATCAAAATCCGCGAACTCGCCGCACGCTACAACATCGTCCTCCCCGAAGATCCCTCCTACGAAACGGTTGGTGGTTTCGTCTTAACCCGCCTCGGATTCATACCCCGCGGCGGCGAGAGTTTCGAAGCTGATGGCTATCGCTTCACGGTAATGGAAATGGACCATCGCCGCGTCTCGCGCCTGAAAATCAAGCCGCTTCCTCCCGCGATTGTTCCTTCGCCAGCGACAAAGTCTGCGCCGCACGCCACAGAAGTCGCGCCAGCCGAAACGCAGGATGCAGGCGCGCATCACGACGGGCGAGCCGACGTGTTGGAAATGCCCGCGCCGAACTCAGCCTCCGAGTCCCGCGTCGCCAAGAAAGTCCGTCGCGCCGCCCGGAAAAAATCCACCAAGCCGCCCGACGCAACCGAGGTGCCCTCTCCCGACGAGCCCGCGGCTGATTCGCCATCTTCCGGGCCAGCCCATAAATGATTCGCTACATTTCAATCCGCCTGCTCTTCGCGCTGCCAGCGCTATGGCTGATCCTCACCATGGTTTTTCTTCTCGCGCACATAGTTCCCGGCGATCCCGTCGCGCAAATGCTCGGTGAAGGCGCCCGCGCCGAAGACCTGACGCAACTTCGGCACGCGCTAGGTCTCGATTTGCCAATTCCCGTGCAATATGGCCGCTATCTAGCCGGCGTGCTGCACGGAAATCTCGGCGAATCATTCCGCTTCCAGCAACCCGTGCTGAAGGTGGTCGCCGAACATTATCCCGCGACGCTCGAACTCGCCTTAGTCGCGCTACTAATCTGCGCGCTGATCGGTATTCCAGCCGGAGTGCTAGCCGCACACAAACGCGGCGAAAGAACCGATCACGCCCTAGGTGTCCTCACTCTGTTCGGCCTCTCCGTCCCTAATTTCGCGCTTGGCCCGGTTCTCATCCTCTTCTTTTCAGTCGTGCTCGGATGGCTCCCGGTCTCCGGACGCGGCGGCGTCTCGCATATCATCCTTCCCGCATTCACCCTCGGCGCCGCCCTCGCCGCCATCCTCACGCGCATGGTGCGCACCTCCGTGATCGAAGAGCTTTCTGCCGACTACGTTCGCACCGCCCGCGCGAAAGGCGTCTCCGAACCCGGCGTCCTGTTTCGCCACGCCCTGCGCAACGCGTTGATTCCCATCCTCACAATCCTTGGCCTGCAATTCGGCACGCTTCTGGCCGGCACTATCGTCACCGAATCCATTTTTTCCTGGCCCGGCATCGGACGCCTCGCCGTCCAAGCTATCGGCGCCCGCGATTATCCGCTGCTGCAAGGCTGCATCCTGCTGATCGCTGTCTCCTACGTTTTCGTCAACCTGCTCACCGACTTGGTGTACGCGCTGGTAGACCCTCGGGTGCGCTTCGAATGAGCGCGGCGCAAACGAAATCTCCACCGCGCAGACTCGTGAGCGAACTTGTGCACGAACTGAGCGATTTCCTGCGCCGCAGCGTTCCCGGCCGCTGGGGCTTCGCGCTCACGCTGATTCTGGTAATCGTCGCGCTGGCCGCGCCCTGGCTAGCTCCCTACGATCCCGTCGCGCAAAATCTGCCGGCGCGTCTAGTCCCGCCCACCGCCGCCCACTGGATGGGCACCGACGAGCTCGGCCGTGACATCCTCTCGCGCATCATCTTCGGCACGCGCGTTTCCATGCTCGTCAGCATCTGCGTGGTTTTCGGTGCGGGAATAATCGGCCTTACAATCGGTGCGGTCGCGGGCTATTTCGGCGGCTGGTTCGATCGCTTCGTCAACATCATCCTGATCAACGCATTTCTCTCGTTCCCCGGCATCCTGCTTGCCATCGCCTTCGCTGCGTTTCTTGGCCCCGGCCTCGACAAAGTAATTCTCGCTCTGGTCGTCACCGGATGGGCCGGTTATGCGCGCCTCGCGCGCGCGCAAATTCTGCAGGCCAAGGAGATGGAATACGTCCTCGCCGCGCGCTCCCTGGGCGCATCACACGCCCGCATTCTGGTCCGCCATCTCCTGCCCAATATTTTGCAACCCATCCTGGTGCAAGCCACCATCGCTATGGCCGGCGCCATCCTGGCCGAATCCACGCTGAGTTTTCTTGGTGTAGGAGTTCTAGCCCCCATGCCCAGCTGGGGCGCCATGCTCAACGACGCCCGCACCCACCTCTTCGACGCTCCGCACCTGGTAATTTTTCCAGCCCTTGCCGTAATGACCGCCGTCCTAGCTTTCAACCTCCTCGGCGACGCCCTCCGCGACTGGCTAGACCCCCGCATGCGCTCCTACCTGATCATCACCTCGCTAGCCCGCTAGCAACGCAAGCAAGGCCCATCGCCTCGCTAACCGTCGCCGCGCACCGAGGTCCATTTGGAGTGCGGCGGCTTGCCGCCGCTTTCGTCGCAGCCTAACGTTTGGCAACAATCACCCTAGGCGAGGCTTGCCTCGCCTGCCGATATACTGCGCACGGCGTCCCGAGCCCGCATAAACATCGCGAATGCGCAGACACAACCACCCATCAATCAATTCGGAATGAACCCACAGGAAAAATCAGCAGAATAACGCAAACAAAAAACGCCTACCCCAACTCCACAGTAACCTCAGCTCCCCGCCCAATTCCTAAAACCCGCGCCGCGTTCCCCTTATTCACGCTCAATTCCAAAAACCCACCCGAGCCAATAATCGCGAACGGTTCCCCCGCCGCTCCCGACGCAAACGTCGGCAACAATTTCTTGATCTCTGCATTCCCAGCCCGAATCGTGAATTTCGCGTCCGGCGCAATCAAAGCCGGCGTCTCCTCGCCCTTCAGATTCGTAATCAAATTCCCGAAGTTATCCAACTTAAGCACAATGCACTTGATCGAATTTCCGTTCACCTTCGGCTTCGGAATGCTGAAGCGCACGAAATCCTCGATCTGCTCGCCAAAACTCGCCGTCTGCCAGTTCTTCGAAAGCCATCCCGCCACGGGCGCAAAGATATCCCGCCCATGAAATGTATTACTCACCGGCTGCCGAAAATAATGCTCGGAAGTGATGTGCCAAACAAAAAGCGATTCCGACTGATCGTAAATCGCGGAAAGCACTCCATTATCCGGCGCCACAAAATAATGCTGATCTCCGGCGACTAAAATTGGCCGACGCTGTGTCCCCACCGATGGATCCACCACCACCATATGAATCGTTTTCGGCGGAAAATACCGGTATGCTTGGCTGATCGTGAGCGCTCCATCCAGCACGTCATGCGCGATCACGTTGTGCGTGATATCCACGATATTCACTTCGGGATTGATGCTCAGGATCACTCCCTTGAGCACTCCCACCAGGTGGTCGCTCGTCCCGTAGTCCGTCGTCAAAGTAATAATCGGCCGCGCCAAGTTTTGCCCCCGTGAATTGCGCGGCTCGAACGCAAAATCTATGATGCCGCGTTCTTCGACGCTATCGGACGCCCGCAAGCCTGTCAAGACAACCCGCGCGTACCTGTAACGCACTCGTACTACCAGCCTTGCGCTACCCCTACTGGCCTCTGCTTGACCCCTCCCACGCGTACCGCTATCCTGAATACTCGCAACTTCTCGACATGCGCATCTATCTCGATTACAACGCGACTACGCCCGTGGACCCCGCCGTCCTCGACGCCATGCTGCCGTATTTTGCTGAAAGCTTCGGCAACGCCAGCTCGATTCATTCCCCCGGCCAGCGCGCCCGTGGCGCAGTGGATGCCTCACGCGCCTCGGTAGCCGCGTTAATGGGTGCCAAGCCATCCGAAATCGTCTTCACCAGCGGCGGCACCGAATCCGACAATCTCGCGCTCTTCGGAGTCGTCGCGGCCTCGCAAGAACCGCGCAAGCACATCGTTACGACAGCCATCGAACATCACGCGGTCCTGAACGCCGCGCAAGCACTCGAAAAACTCGGCATCGCAGTCACCTATGTTCCGGTAGGCCGCGAAGGCGTCGTGGATCCCGAAGACATCCGCCGCGCGCTCAAGCCCGAAACAATTCTTATCAGCGTGATGCACGCCAACAACGAACTCGGCACCATCCAGCCGATCGAAGA
>Ga0187883_10002317_pt1 | contig 11500 bp, 10 predicted proteins | sample June2016WEW_20_1_2_FD_132966 | JGI IMG/M metagenome (GOLD analysis project Ga0187883, IMG submission 132966) | Peatland microbial communities from SPRUCE experiment site at the Marcell Experimental Forest, Minnesota, USA - June2016WEW_20_10 | ecosystem: Environmental > Terrestrial > Soil >...
CCTCGCAGCGCCAGCGGAATCAGGGCCACGATGATAAGCGCGTTAAAAATAACCGCCGAAAGCACTGCCGAATGCGGCGATTGCAGGTGCATGATGTTCAGCGCATTCAGCACGGGAAATGTTCCGGCAAACATAGCTGGAATAATCGCGAAATACTTGGCCACGTCGTTCGCAATGGAGAACGTGGTAAGCGCTCCGCGCGTCATCAGCAACTGTTTGCCGATCGCCACCACCTCGATTAGCTTGGTTGGGTTGGAATCGAGGTCAACCATGTTTCCGGCTTCTTTCGCCGCTTGCGTGCCGGTATTCATGGCTACACCCACATCGGCCTGCGCCAGCGCGGGCGCGTCATTGGTGCCGTCGCCGGTCATGGCGACGAGTTTGCCATCCGCCTGCTCGCGACGGATCAAGTCCATCTTGTCTTTGGGAGTCGCCTCGGCCAGAAAATCGTCCACGCCGGCTTCGCGCGCAATCGCCGCCGCCGTCAGCGGATTGTCGCCCGTAATCATGACCGTCTTGATTCCCATGGCGCGCAGTTGATTGAAACGTTCGCGCATGCCGCCTTTGACGATGTCTTTCAGGTAAATCACGCCCAGCGCGCGCTGATTTTCGGCGACCACCAGAGGAGTTCCTCCCGAGCGCGCGATCTGTTCGACGCTCGCCTGAACTTCGCGCGGGAGCGAGGTGCCGAACTGATGCAGATATTTGGTGATGGCGTCGACTGCGCCTTTACGAATTTCGCGTCCGTCAAGATTCACTCCCGACATGCGGGTCTGCGCCGTGAAGGGGACAAACACGGCTTCGTGCGAAGCCAATTCACGGCCGCGCAGAGCGTACTTTTCCTTTGCCAGCACGACAATCGACCGGCCTTCGGGCGTTTCGTCAGCGAGCGAAGAGAGTTGCGCGGCGTCGGCCATCTCGGCTGCGGTGATGCCCGGCGCGGCAATGAACTCGGCTGCCTGCCGGTTGCCGAGCGTGATCGTTCCCGTCTTATCGAGCAGTAACGTGTTCACGTCTCCCGCTGCTTCGACCGCGCGCCCAGACATGGCGAGTACGTTGTGCTGCACCAGGCGATCCATGCCGGCGATGCCGATCGCGGATAGGAGGCCGCCAATCGTCGTCGGAATCAAGCAGACGAGCAGCGAGACGAGCACAAACACCGTCTGCGGCGATCCCGAATAGATCGCGAAAGGCTGTAGCGTAATCACGGCCAGCAGGAAAATGATCGTAAGACCAGCCAGCAAAATGTTGAGCGCGATCTCATTCGGAGTCTTCTGCCGTTCCGCGCCCTCGACCAACGCGATCATTCTGTCAAGGAAAGTTTCGCCTGGATTCGACGTGATGCGGACCTTAATCAGATCGGAGAGCACGCGCGTGCCGCCGGTGACGGCCGAACGGTCGCCGCCAGCTTCGCGAATCACAGGCGCGGATTCTCCGGTGATAGCGGATTCGTCGACCGAGGCCACACCTTCGATGACCTCGCCATCGCCGGGGACTAATTCACCCGCTGCGACCATTACGACATCGCCCGCACGCAGTTGCGAACTAGGGATCGTTTCTGTCGTCCCACTCGGCATGAGTCGTTTGGCTTCGGTTTCAGAGCGGGCTTTCCGCAGCGTGTCGGCTTGCGCCTTGCCGCGGCCTTCGGCCATGGCTTCAGCGAAGTTCGCAAACAGCACGGTGAACCAGAGCCAGAGCGCGATCTGCAGATTGAAGGCGAAGCTCTGCCTCTCGCGGAACAGGAGCAACGTTGTCACCACGCTGCCCACCTCGACCACGAACATTACCGGATTCTTCATCATGGTGCGCGGGTCGAGTTTGACGACGGCATCGACCAGCGCCCGCCGGATGATTTTTGCGTCCCACAAACTCTTGCTTTTCTTTTCTGCCATCTTCTACCTCAGAAAGCCCTGTCTCGGAAAAGGTCCGTCTTAGAAAGTTTTCCCGGCCATCATTTGCAGGTGTTCAAGTACAGGTCCAAGGCTAAGGGCCGGGAAAAATGTCAGCGCGCCTACGATCACAATCACCGAGACCAGCAAAAGGGAAAACAGGGGCGTGGTCACCGGGAACGTGCCTGCCGAAGCGGGCACCATTTTCTTCTTTGCCAGGTTGCCGGCAATTGCCAGCATTGGGATGATCATGAAGAAGCGCCCCACCAGCATGGTCATTGCGCCCGCGGTGTTGTACCAGAGCGTGTTGCCGTTCAATCCACCGAACGCGGAACCGTTGTTGCCTGCCATAGACGTGAACGCGTAGAGAATTTGCGTCAGCCCGTGAGGGCCTGCGTTGCTGATGCTCGACGTGCCGAACCCCTCGACCGATGAGATGGCCGTGAGCGCCAGAATGATCAACGGGAACACCAGCGTGACCAGCATCGCCATCTTCACGTCATAGGCTTCAATCTTCTTGCCTAAGTACTCCGGCGTGCGCCCGACCATCAGTCCGGCGATAAAGACGGCCAGTACCACATAGATGAGGATGCCGTACAGGCCCGCGCCCACTCCTCCGAAAACCGTCTCGCTGAGCATGATGTTGACCAGCGGCACCAGCCCGCCGAGCGGAGTGAAAGAATCATGTTGGCTGTTGTTCGCGCCGCAACTGGCGTCGGTGGTGACGGTGGCGAATAGAGCGGAATCGGCGATCCCGAAGCGCACTTCCTTGCCTTCCATGTTGCCGCCGGGTTGCATGGCGGTCGCGCGCTGGTCAACTCCGTGCAGCAGAGGGTTGCCTCTGGCCTCGGCCCAGTAAGCCGTCGTAACCCCGCACACGAATAGAACCGCCATTGCCCCCCACACCGCCCAGCCATGACGTTGCGACTTCGTCATTCGGCCCAGAGTGTAAGTGAGCCCAGCCGGGATCGCGAAGATGGAAAGCATCTGCAAGAAGTTACTGAGCGGTGTCGGATTCTCAAAAGGATGCGAGCTGTTGGCGCCGAAAAATCCGCCGCCGTTGGTGCCCAGCATCTTGATCGCCTCTTGCGAAGCAACCGGCCCCTGCGCGATAGTCTGGTCCGTCACGGTGTCCATCACCGGTTTGCCGTCGGGCGCCACCATCGGCTTGCCGTCGGTTCCAGTCTTCTGGACCTGTTGCGATTCGACCAGCTTCGCGGTGTCGTAGGGTTTAAGATTTTGCACGACTCCCTGCGAAACCAGGAGCAGGGCATAGACGATGCACGCTGGCAGCAGCACCCACAGCATGGCGCGGGTCATGTCGACCCAGAAATTTCCGATGGTCTCTTTCTCGGTGCGCGCGATGCCGCGAATGAACGCGATCGCCAGCGCGATTCCAACGGCCGCGGACGCGAAGTTGTGGTAAGCCAGGCCAGCCATCTGCGTGAGATAGCTCATGGTGGCTTCGCCGGAATAGTTCTGCCAATTCGTGTTGGTCGTGAAGGACGCGGCGGTGTTAAAAGCCAGTGCCGGTGGCAAGCCGGCAAATTTCTGCGGGTTCCACCAGGGTAGTAGTTGCTGCGCGCGCTCCATCAGGTAGAGAAGCAGCATGCTGGCGCCGCTGAACAGCAGCATGGTGAAGGCGTATTCGGTCCAGCGCATCTCGTGCTTTTCGTCGACTCCGGTGACGCGATAAAGCAAGCGCTCGACCGGGCGCAGTACGGGGTCGAGGAAGGTGCGCTCCCCGCCGAACACCTTTGCCATGAACACGCCGATCGGCTTGGTGATCGCCAGAATCAGAGCCAGAAATAAGCCAATCTGCATCCAGCCGGTGGTTGTCATTTCAGAATTTCTCCGGTCGCAACAGCGCATAGAGCAGGTAGACCATCAAACCCGCACTCACAATCAGCATGACGATGGATTCGGCATTCATAGGTGGTTGTCCTCAGTGAATTCGATCGCAGAATTTCACATAAGCGAGCGCCAGCAGGAAGAACGCGATCGTGACCGCGACAAAGATCAGGTCTTGCACACAGCCTCCTCCAAGTGCGGACTAGCTTGCACGGGTAAACAAAGGCGGAACAACCGATGTGGTACGACATCGACAATTAGACAGGTTGCGCCATAAAAGTGCGGTAAGCGGTTCGTAAGGAAGTCATAAAGAAAGAATGGGCGATCAGGCGCCGGGCTCGAAGCGATAACCTACCCAGGGATCGGTCACGATGTAACGCGGAGAATTCGGCGAGGGCTCCAGTTTCTTGCGAAGTTGCGCGACGAACACGCGCAGGTATTCGACCTGTTCCGTGCTTTCCCCACCCCAAACTGCGGCCAGCAAGGTGCGATGGGTTACCACTTTTCCGGAGTGGCGAGCGAGGTACGTGAGCAAGTCGAATTCCTTCGGTGTGAGGTGTACCGCGCGGTCTTTGACAAAAACGCTGCGCGCTCCCGGATCGATCTTGAAGTCGCCCGCTTCGATCGGTTCCAGTTCTGACGCTTCCGTCCGCGAACGGCGGAGATTGGCGCGGACGCGCGCCAGCAGTTCCTCCATGCCGAACGGCTTGGTCACGTAGTCGTCCGCGCCGGCATCGAGCGCCTTGACCTTGGTTCGCTCCTCGCCTCGCACCGAGAGGACGATGATCGGAATTTGCGTCTTCGCTCGCAGACGACGGCACAACTCCAGCCCATCCATATTGGGCATCGCCAGGTCGGTGATGACTAGATCCGGCGTCCAGTCTTTCATGATTTCGAGCGCGGTTTCGCCGTCGTTGGCGACGCGAATGTCATAGCCGTGGCTGGAAAGAGAAGTCCGCAGCACCCGCGAGATCTGGGATTCGTCGTCGACGACAAGAATGTGTTTATGCTCTGGCATCGGAATCAACCCGGTTCCTGCGTTACGATGTGCACGTCCACGGTTGGCGCGTCGCGCAGAAACTGATGAATCGCCAAAAGATAGAAATATCGTTTCCAGCCTTGTGTCGCCGAGCGGCCAAAAACCACCTGCGAAATGTGTTTTTCGTTGACGAATTCCGCGACCGCACTGGCGACGCTTTTTCCCTTCAGTCGCACAATCGACGCCCCCACGTTTTCGGCGAAGCGCACATTCGCGGCCAAAGTGCGCTGGTTCGCTTCGCTCGTGTCTTGCCCCATGTCGGTATAGAGCACAAATAGCTCGGCATTCATGGCCTGCGCCATGCGCGCGCCGCGCGCCACCAGGTACTGTGCCGCCGGATTCGAGCTGATGCATACGGCAATGCGTTCGCGGATGGCAACTGGCGCCCGATCCTTCTCCTCCACTCCGCGATGCTGTTCCAGGCTCAGGTCCACCTGTTGCGCCACCTGGCGCAACGCCAGTTCCCGCAAAGCGATCAGGTTCGTCTCCCGGAAAAAATTGTTCAGCGCCCGTCCCACGCGTTCCTGCGGATAAACGTCGCCGCGCCGCATGCGGTTCTGCAGCGCCTCGGGAGTCAGGTCGATCATCACCACTTCGTTGACTCTTTGCAGCACCCAGTCCGGAACCGTTTCCCGCACCACAATCCCGGTCACTCCCTGCACCGTCGGGGTTACGCTCTCCAGATGCTGAATGTTCATGGTGGAGAGAACGTCGATCCCCGCATCCAGCAGTTCGAACACATCTTCATAGCGCTTGCGGTGCTTGCTGCCTTCGATGTTGGTGTGTGCCAGTTCGTCGATCAGCGCGACGCGCGGCTTGCGCGCGAGAATGGCGTCGACGTCCATCTCCTCGAATACCGCCCCTTTGTATTCGATCGCTTTCCGCGGCACGACTTCCAGATTCACGATCAGTTCGCCCACACCCTTTCGTCCATGGGTTTCCACCACTCCGATCACCACATCTTCGCCGCGCGCGTGCCGCCGGATTGCTTCCGTGAGCATGGTGTGGGTCTTGCCCACGCCGGGAGCGTACCCAAGAAAGAGCTTGAACTTGCCGCCCTTGGTCGTCGGCGCAACGTCTTCCAGCCATTGCTCGGGAGTCTTGGGCATCGCGATCATTGTCTCAGAAAAAAGTTTCAAAGGTTCAGAGTTTCAAAGTCTTAGCTGCCCGCAAGTGCTTACTACCGCCCATGTCTTTGAAACCTTGAAACTCTGAAACCTTGAAACCTCGTCTTTCGACTACAATCGGCTCGTGACCGCTGTCGCCAGAGCCGCAACCGGATACATCATGGCGGTGTTGTCGGTTGTTGGCATCACTCTCGTTGGTTACCGGGGCCTCCATCTCAACCAGACCACCATGGCGCTCGCTTTTCTTCTGGGCGTGCTGGGAATCTCCGCTGCCTGGGGCCTGCGCGAAGCGGTTTTCATGTCGGTGATCGCCACTCTCGCCTTCAATTATTATTTCCTGCCGCCGATCGGCACCTTTACCATCGCCGATCCGCAGAACTGGATTGCGCTCTTCGCGTTTCTCGTCACCGCAGTCACCGCCAGCCAACTGTCGGCGCGCGCACGGCGCGGGGCGCGAGCCGCCATCGAGCGGCGGCAGGAATTGGAGCGCCTCTACGCTTTCAGCCAGTTGCTGCTTTCAAGCGACAACCCCGCCGAGTTGTTGAACCTGATTCCCCGCTACATCGTGGATTCGTTCGGCATCCGCTCGGCGGCGATTTCGCTCGCCAGCCGCAGCGACATGTATCGCTCGGGCCCCAACATCGACGGATTGGAGTCGAGCGATCTCCAGTTGATCTGCCTGCGCGGCGAGCCGCGCTTCGATGCCGCGCAGCAGTTGGCCTTCATGCCGCTGCGCATGGGCATGCGGGTGGTGGGCTGCGTGGGCGTCTCTGGGTCAGTGCTTTCGCGGCAAACGCTGGAGGCCATCGGCAGCCTGGTGGCCATCTCCATCGAGCGCGCCGGCGCGGTTGAAAAACTTAGCCGCGCCGAGGCCGCCCGCGAGAGCGAGCAATTGCGCTCCGTTCTGCTCGATTCCGTTACCCACGAGTTTCGCAGTCCGCTCACCGCAATCAAAGCGTCGGTGACCTCGCTTCTCGGCAGCCCGAATCATTCTCCGGAGCGTCATTCGCCCGAGGAAAAGCAGGAATTGCTGACCATCATCGATGAGGAGAGCGACCGCCTCAACCGGCTGATCGGAGAAGCCGCTGAGATGGCCCAGTTGGATGCCAACAAAGTGGAATTTCGCTTTACATTCGCGCCCATCGGCCCCGTGGTCGCGAATGTGCTCGATGAACTGAAGCAAACCCTCGTCCACCATCCCGTGGAAGTCAAAATTCCCCCCGATTTTCCCAACGCACGCATGGACTCGGTCCATATCAAGGAAGTCCTGGTGCATCTGATTGAGAACGCCGCCAAGTACTCACCCGCCGAGGCTCCGATCCGCATTACCGCGGAAGCCAAGAACCGGATGCTGACCATCAATATCGCCGATCGTGGCCCGGGCATCGACGATTTCGAGCAATCGCTCGTCTTTGAAAAATTTTATCGGGGAAGAAACCAGCGTGTGCAAGTCCACGGCACCGGCATGGGGCTGGCCATCTGCAAAGCCATCGTGGAGGCCCACGGCGGACAGCTCGGCGTTACCAGCCAATTGGGGCATGGGTCGGTTTTTTACTTCAGTTTGCCGGCGGCGTGATGGCTGGAGTTACGAGGTATCGAGTTTCCTTGGATGCTGCTCCGATTAGACTGCGAAGCCGCGCCGTGAGCGCCGGACGCGCGCTTCCATCCCATGATGTATTGAGCACACCATAGGTTTCGCGAGCACCATAGGTTCGGCCTCTGCCCGTCGATTCGGTGCCGTTGATTGGCCAGTAGCACCAATCGACGCCGTTGGTTTGCAGATACGTCGTAACAAAGCCGAACCAGTAGCCGTTGTCGCTGGGATTGTTGCTGCTCACGCAGTTGCGGCCGGTATTGCAGGTGCCAAATTCTCCCAGCCACAGCGCTTGCGGATTGCTGCCGGTCACCAGATAGCCCCAACGAGGCGTGATCTGTCTCACGTAATCGCGGTAACCCGTGAGCCCGGAATAGTCGAATCCATAGTCGTGGGCCTCATAGACCAGTCGGCCCGCAACATTCAGTTGCACCGGCAGCCGTGATGCCCCGGAGAGATCGAGCGCATAGTTCACACCCTCAACAAAAATTAACAAGTTCGGGTTGACCGCCAATACGGCATTGCCTCCCAGTTCGGCCGCCGCTTGCCAATTCGTGGCGGGACTGCCACCCCACGTCGCATTCACTCGGGGCTCGTTCCTCAGGTCGGCGCCAACCACCCAGGCATTGCTCTCGTAGCGCGTCGCCATGCCCTCCCAGTCGGCAATCCAGCTTGTTTGCGGGTAGTGCTTGTTGTACCAAAGCGTATTGCCGTCGTTGCCGCAGCACCACTCGGCGTTGCTGCTGTGGTTATCCAGAATCACCATGATTTCCGCATCGGTGAGCGAGTTGACGACCTCATCCAGAATTGTCAGTGCATCCTCGCCTTCCATGTCGGGATTGGCGGCAAGTGCATATCGGCCCACCACCGGGTTGCTTTCATACAGTTCGTTCGACCAGGGCAGGCGGACTGCATTGAAACCCAGGCTCTTGATTTCCTGCACGATACTCTGCAAAGAAGCCAGATCGAGACCGCCGACCACGAAATCCCTGGACTCAGCGCCGTACCAACTCACCGCATTCAGATGCACCCGCTCACCATTGCTGTCCACTATGTAGGGTCCGGCCGTATGCAGCGGGAGCGCTGGCTGGGCTTGGGCCGCGCTAGCGGCGCGGACAAATGCCACAACTGCAAGAACGATTGTGATCAGTAGCTGCTTCAATCGCATTAAGTTGTCAGCCCTTTCCAGAAATTCCCTAATGCGGAATTTCTCATACCCCAAGAGCGGCACTCATTGTGTACTCCAATCTCCGTTCCCGTCAACGTGAAACAGTTTTCCGCTTGCGGTGCCGCACTGCTCGTCATTGAATCGCCATCATTACCATGACCTAGCGGACTGCGGAAAACTCCGCTTCGCGCCGGTTTGGGAAGGGCACGAGTTCCACTCGTGCCGTAACTGCCGCGAAATCAACAGCGGCTTCCAGCCGCTGAGGGAATGCTGCACCGAGAAATCCTCTTTCCGCAGCCTACTGGGGATGCGTCGGACCCTGCCGCCGCCATTCGCGAAGGACCACGGATTAGCGCTGTGAATAGCGTGTGAAATTCCTCTAATAGTGATGCGAAATCCTTGACTCAAGCCATGTTCCGACTTAGAGTGAGCATCAGCGGTGAGCGTATAGCGAGCCGCCAAAGAGCGAGTCCAGGCACGGATTGGGTATTCGGGGAAATTGGCCAGAAGCTCCTCGGTTCGCGAGACCTTGGGCTTTTCCGTTTTTTGGTGCGCCACCGCCTGCCACGAGGGGGGCAGTCCATGGGGTACGTAGAGGTTGTTGTTCTCATTATTGTCATCGTCATTAGCGCCCTGTTTACGGCCAGCGGATTCGTGCGGACCGAGTACAGGCTGAAAGAGATCAAGAAAAGTCTGGGCGAGGTCGAACGCAGACTGGAAATTGCACGCTGCAAATACAGGGATGCACCGGAACAGGTTGCCACTCTTTCAGCGCGGCGCGATTAGATTCCGCTGGAGTGGGAATGTCGCTTGGCCGATCATGCGCCAAGGAATGGTTAGCTGCGCCCGGCCGAACAGTACTGTTCAAACCACAACCTTCTTGTAACCTTCCCGTGAATCCCGCGCGCAAAACATACTGCACCATCGAGCACAAAAAAGAAGGGCGCGGAACCTCTCCGCGCCCCGAGTACGAATCCGCCAACCGCCAGACTCCCTACTGCACTGTCAGCGTGATATCGGCTGTGGTGACCGGCGGGTTTGAGCCCTCAGTCGCAGTGACGGTAATCGTCGGGTAGGTTCCGGGGACGGTCGTGGGTGTAATGGTCTCCGTGGCCTGAGCGGTCTTGGTCGTATCGGCTTGGGAAGTTGCCGTGATCGTGGCGCTTCCCGGCAGGCCGAGCGCGATCGGCGGAGCGGTGTACAGCCCAGTCGCGCTGATCGATCCTCCGTTCACTGGCGATACCGACCAGGTCACAGCCGTGTTGGTGGAATTCGTGACGGTGGCTGTGAACTGCGTCGTTTGCGGCGTTCCAGCCGGCCAGTTCGCGTAGCTTGGATATACGGTTGCGCCCTGGCTTACACTGACGGCTACCGGTGGCGTGCTGCTGCCTCCTCCGCAGGCCAGCAGCAAACCGAGGAGCGCCAGCGAGATGCACAGTCCCGCCATCGCGGAGTGCCGCGACATTTTCCGTCCCGCCAAGCCGAACAGTACGATTCCCGCCAGCGGCAAGGTCAGAGGGATCCACGGCGATCGATTGTCGGCTCTGCGCTCCGACCGCGAACAATTCTTACAACCCGTGTTCGGACCGGAAGTTTTAATGGTGACAGTGACTTGTTGAGGTGATGATGCGCCCTGGGCAATCGGACTGACGGTGCAAGTGACGGTTGCGTCGGGAAGGTTGTTGCAGGGCGGATTACCGAACGTAACGGCGTTGACGAACGTTGATCCATTGACGGCCGTCACGTTAAAGGTGAATTGGACAGTTTCCCCAGCGGGTACGTTTGGAGGGGTAGTGGGGCTTGACACGGTGATGTTCTGATTCACCGTGAGCGCAACCGTAGTTGTTTCCGCGGCCAGGCTGCCCGAGGTGCCGGTGATGGTCACCGTCGCTGCCCCCGGCGTAGCCGAACCGCTGGCGGTCAGCGTCAGCGTGCTGGTCGAAGTTGTCGGGTTCGGGACAAACGCAGCCGTAACTCCGCTGGGCAGGCCCGTGGCTGCCAGGTGCACGCTTCCAGTGAATCCGTTCGTAGGATTGACCGTGATCGTGCTTGTGCCACTAGAGCCAGTGCCGCCTGGGTTGAGTGTCAGACTGCTGGGTGCGTCCGTCAGCGTGAAGTTCGGCGCTGCCGTGACCGTCACAGCAACCGTGGTGGTTGCGGTCAGGCTGCCGGAGGTTCCGGTGATGGTGACCGTCGTCGTTCCCACGCTGGCCGAGCCGCTCGCCGTCAACGTGAGCGTGCTGGTGTTGGCCGTTGGGTTCGGGCTGAACCCCGCTGTGACGCCGTTTGGCAGGCCGGACGCGGCCAGACTGACATTGCCGGTGAATCCCAGCACGTCGGTCACCGTGATGGTGCTGGTGCCTCCCGCCAGGGTCGGAGTAATCGTCACGCTGCCGGGCGCGGCCGCGAGCGTGAAGCTGGGCGCTGCCGTGACCGTCACAGCAACGGTCGTGGTTGCGGTCAGGCTGCCGGAGGTTCCGGTGATGGTGACCGTCGTCGTTCCCACGCTGGCTGAGCCGCTCGCCGTCAATGTAAGCGTGCTGGTATTGGCCGTCGGGTTCGGGCTAAACCCTGCGGTGACGCCGCTCGGCAGCCCTGAGGCTGCCAAATGTACATTGCCCGTGAATCCGCCCGCGTCGGTCACCGTGATGGTACTGGTTCCTCCCGCAAGGGTCGGAGTAATCGTCACGCTAGGGGGCGCCGCGGTGAGCGTGAATCCCGGTCCCGAGGTTACCGTAAGGCTGACCGTCGTGGTTGCCGTCAGGCTCCCGGAGGTGCCGGTGATGGTCACTGTTGCCGGTCCCGTCGTCGCCGATGCGCTCGCCGTCAGCG
>Ga0187883_10002327_pt1 | contig 11468 bp, 9 predicted proteins | sample June2016WEW_20_1_2_FD_132966 | JGI IMG/M metagenome (GOLD analysis project Ga0187883, IMG submission 132966) | Peatland microbial communities from SPRUCE experiment site at the Marcell Experimental Forest, Minnesota, USA - June2016WEW_20_10 | ecosystem: Environmental > Terrestrial > Soil >...
CTCATTCTGTACGCCATGAGCCGGAAAAAAGCGGCTTAGCTTTAGCCGCATTATCCTGCTTTCGTACTCCTACATGTTGTGACAGCTCAGTTGCTGATTTGGCCCGCGCTGTCAGGTCGGTGCCACGTCGCTGCGGTGTGCAGGCTGGCGAGTGGGGAGGGTTTCGTGCGATACGAAGCCTGCGAGAAGGTGATTTCGCGAAGGCCACACGATAACCACGCTAATCGCGAGTGGATTGTTTGGTGTTGGGCGCCGCCTGACGTCGGTCTTCTCCGGCTTTCCACCCGCCGCGAAGCACCGATCGCAAAAGCGCAAACCGCCACGATGGAACAACAACTGGCCCCTGACTTCGGACTAATGCCCGGGCTGACAGCAAGCACTATGCCTTGGCGAGTTGTTCCGCAACCTCTGGAAGTCCAGCAGCATGCCACGCGTCGAAGCCTCCCGCCACGTTGATCACATTGCGATAGCCGGCGCGCTCGAGCAAACCGCAGCCAATCATGCTGCGATATCCGCTCTTGCAGTGAACGGCAACCGGACGCTCTCGATCGATTGCGGGCAGTCCTTGCGGAAAGGTATCGAGCGCCCGACATTGCACTTGTGGAATATGCCCAGCTTGCCATTCGCCTTCGCGGCGCACATCAAGGACGTCGCTCGCGCGCAAGCTTCCGTCGCGCAGTTTCTGGTTCAGTTCCTGAGGGGAAATCTGCGCCGTCTTCAGTACTGGCAGGCCAGCCTTCTGCCAAGCCGCCAAACCACCGGTTAGATAACCACGCAAATCTTCGATGCCGACACGAGCCAGCCGCAGCTGCGCTTCCTCGATCTGCGCCTCCGTGTCGCCGATCAGAACCGGCTGTGAGTGGATACCTAGAATCCCGCCTGCCCACGATGCGAATTGTCCCGAGAGCGCAATGTTGATCGACCCCGGCACGTGTCCCGCCGCAAACTCGTCGCCGGGACGAACGTCGAGGACGTTGAGACTGACATTGGCATTGACATTCTGCTGCAACAGCGCCTGCAATTCGACCGGAGAAAGTGCCGTAAGCGGCGGCAGGTCCGTCAACGCCGCCGCTCCCGAACGATTGATCTCGGCATCCTCAAGAAAATAGTCGGGACGAGCCGGCAAGTTAGTGGTCAACTGCGCGATGAATTCTTCCCGGCTCGCAATCTGCAGCGCATAGTTTGTAAGGCGCTCCGCCCCAATCGTGGACGAGCGTTCTGCCCGCATGGCTCGTCCGCAGAGCGAGCCCGCACCGTGCGCGGGATACACCTTCACCTCATCCGGAAGCGCCAGCAATTTCCGGTGCAGACTGTCGTAGAGCAACCCCGCAAGTTGCTGCGGCGTGTGCGTGCGTGAAAGATCCGGGCGTCCGACATCGCCAATAAACAGCGTATCGCCCGTCAGCACCGCGCAGGGCTGCGCTGATTTGCCTTCGGACGATTTACTTTCAGGCGATTTGTTTTCATCGGTGACCACCAGGCAGACGCTCTCGGGCGTATGGCCAGGCGTCTCCAACGCGCGAATCCGCAAGGCTCCCATCCTGACTTCAAGACCGTCGGTCAGCGGCACATGCTGGAATCCGGCTCTGGCTTTCGCTCCGATGTAAATCCTGGCGCCCGTGCGTGCCGCGAGTTCTTTGTGTCCCGAAACAAAGTCGGCGTGCAGATGCGTTTCGAATATGTGGCGGATTTTAAGATTCTGCTCGTCGGCCGCTTTCAGATAAATGTCCACATCGCGTTGCGGATCCACCACTGCGGCTTCGCCCTCCGATCCGATCATGTACGAAGCATGAGCCAGGCACGTGAGATAAAATTGTTCAAAATACATATCGTGGCTCCGGACGGGATGCAGCTTTCCCGCGATTTTCAGATTGTCGCTTTGCAGATTATCACTATCGCCCGCCCGGGTCGATATTGCAGCTGCATGCAAGACTACGGGCCAATATGGAGTGCAGCAGTTTTTGCACGAAGTGGCCGCAACTGGGAAAAAAGTATCCTGAGAGTGTTTTCCAACCTATTGACCGGCCTATGGTTAAATGATGCACCGTGTGCGTACTCCTTTTGTAACTTGGACTTGCACCCGATCACAGCCTACAGTCAATGGAGCCGCGTTTCTTGGGCTTTCGGTCCCCGGCGTGCATCGAAGTATTTGAAGGTTCCGAGATTCACTGGGGCTCCGGACTTGGATTTAGTAACCAGGCGAAGGAATGACGAAGCGCATCCAATTCGGGTTGGCACCAGGCGGATCGCCACTCATCGTAGTATTCGCGATCGCCGCAGTTCTCAGCGCAGTTCTCAGCATGTGCGTATCGGGATGCGCCCAAAGCACTCCCTACGTCATCGCCGCTTCCAGCACCGCCACTGCTCTGCCCGCCAGCGCCAGCACCAACGACGAGGCGGACGAACCTATTCTCACCATCAAGAAACGCGTCGACGAAGTCAACGTGCTCTTCATCGCTACCGATCGCCACGGCAAATTCGTCCGCAATTTGAGCCAGAACGATTTCTCTATTTTCGACGACCACAAGCCCGTGCAGTCCATCCTCAACTTCCGCCGCGAGACCGACCTGCCCATCGAATTGGGCCTGCTCATGGACGTGAGCGGTTCGGTGCAGGGTCGCTTTGGATTTGAAAAAGAAGCCGCCACCGGATTTCTGCAGCGCACTATCCGCCCCGGCTACGATCGCGCCTTCATCGTGGGGTTCAACAAAGAGAGCCGGCTTACCCAGGATTTCACCGACCAGGTTCCCTTACTCGCCGCCGGAGTTCAGCGTCTGAGCAATGGCGGTGGTACCGCGCTCTATGACGCAGTTTACAAGGCATGCAAGGAGAAGCTGCTGCGCGAACATTCCGATCGTCCCATTCGCAAGGCCATCGTCATCCTCAGCGACGGCGAGGACAATCAGAGCGAATACACGGCCGCCCAGGCCATTGAAATGGCGCAGCGCGCCGAAGTTATCATTTATGCCATCTCTACCGACGACAGCGGCCTGATTCTGCGCGGCGATAAAGTTCTCGAAGAGCTCGCTTCCGCCACCGGCGGCCGCGCTTTCTTCCCCTACAAGATGAAAGACATCACCCGCTCGTTCGCCGCCATTGAAGACGAACTGCGCAGCCAGTACGCCGTTTCCTACAAGCCATCCGACTTCGACGCCGACGGACGTTACCGCTCGATCGAGATCACGGCCCTGAAAAAAGATCTGCAAGTCCGCGCCCGCCGCGGATACTTCGCTCCAAAACAATAATCTAAAGTTCAAGGTTGCAAGGGTTAGCTTCCAAAGTTTCAAGGTTTCGCCGAGTCTTCTGAAGCCTTGCCGCTCTGAAACCTTGAAACCTTGCTTCTTTGAAACTTTACTGCTAACGTCCCTTTAAATCCGCATCGAGGAGACTGTACATGGTCTTAGCGTTCCTGGCTGTCGTAGTTCTCTTGGGCGTCTTCCTGGTCGCGATGTACAACAGCCTGGTGCAGTTGCGTGTGCGCTCGGAATCGGCGTGGTCCGACATCGATGTTCAGCTCAAACGCCGCCACGACCTGATTCCAAATCTGGTCGAAACCGTCAAAGGCTACGCCACCCATGAAAAGGATACCTTCGAGAACATCGCCAAATTCCGCTCCATGGCCATGCAGGCCACCGGCCCAGTCGACAAGGCTGCCGCCGAGAATCAGCTGACCGGCGCGCTCAAAAGCCTGTTTGCGGTGGCCGAAAACTACCCCCAGCTCCAGGCCTCGCAGGAATTCACACAGCTGCAAAATTCTCTCAGCCAGATCGAAGACGCAATTCAAAACGCCCGCCGCTACTACAACGCCGTGGTGCGCGACCTGAACACCAGGATTCAATCTTTCCCGACCAACATTCTGGCCGGGATGTTCGGCTTCCAGCAGAAGCAGTTCTTCGAAGCGGCTGCCGCCGATCGCGAACCAGTAGCGGTGAAGTTCTAAGACATGTTGCATCAGCGATTGCGACACAGCCAACCGTCATGCGGGTCGCCCGCCTTTCCCCTGTGCCACCCTGTGCCCCCTGTGGTAAAGCTTTTGCTCTCTCTGCTGCTGGGGCTGCTACTAAATCCAAGTTCCGCCTCTGCCCAGGCCCGCAACTGGCGCGTAGCCGATTTCAAGGACACCATCTCCATCGCTGCCGATGGCACGGCCCTGGTCAGCGAAAAAATCACTCTCGTTTTCGTCGGCGAGTGGCACGGCATTCACCGCACCATTCCGGTCGAGTATCCCGGAGCGCAGGGGACTAACTACACGCTCTTTCTCGATGTCCTGAGCGTCGCCGACGAAAACGGAAACAAACTGAAGTACGATTCAAGCAAGTCCGGAGCCTACCGCGATCTCAAAATCTACATTCCCGGCGCGGTCGATACGACGCGCATCGTCAACATCGATTACTCCGTCCGCAACGGCGTCCGCTTTTTCGATAGTTCCGGAGAAAGTTACGCCGAGTTTTACTGGAACGTGACCGGCAACGACTGGCCCGTTCCCATCGACCATGCTTCGGCCTTCGTGACCCTGCCCGAAAATGCCGCCGGAGGGTTGCGCGCTCAGGCCTTCACCGGCGCCTACGGTTCCAGGCAAAGCGAAGCGACCGCCGAAGTCAAAGGCGCCGATGTCCTTTTCGAAACCACTAGCCCGCTTCCCATGCGCGGCGGCGTCACCATCGACATCTACGTTCCGCAAGGAGTGCTCAAACCTCCCTCCGAGCTCACCAAGTTTGGCTGGTTCATAAGCAGCAATCCCATCGTATTTCTGCCCTTGCTAACTCTGGCCGTGATGTTCACTCTCTGGTATTCCGTGGGCCGCGATCCCGATCCCGGCGTCTCCGTCGCCCCGCAGTACGAGCCGCCCAAAGGCTTGTGTCCCGCCGAAGCCGGAACGTTACTTGACGACACCATCCATCCCCGCGACATCACCTGCACCATCGTCGATCTCGCCGTGCGCGGCTACATCAAGATCGAAGAAAAAGTCGACACCTTTCTCGTCTTTCACCACAAAGATTATTTGTTTACTTTGTTGAAGCCGCGCGAGCAATGGACCGACGTCACGCCGCACGAACGCCTGATGCTCAACAACATTTTTCTGACCGGAACCGGAACCCATCTCTCCGATCTGAAGAATCGCTTCTACACCGTGATTCCTCTCGTGCGTGAGGACATCATGTCTTCGCTGAAAAGCAAAGGCATCTACACGCTCGACCCGGAATCGGCGAATGCCTACAGCATCGTAGCCGCCGTAGTCATCGCGATCCTGGTGGTAGCCGTGCAAGTGATGGGTTGGATGAACCTGTTCTATTCCGTTCCGCTCGTGATCGGGAGCGTGCTAATTTCCGCGCTGATCTGGTGGCTCTTCGCGCGCCAGATGACGGCGAAAACTGTGGCCGGTGCGCGCGCCAGAATCGCCGTCCTAGGATTCCAGGAGTTCCTGAACCGGGTCGATGCCGATCGCATCAAGCAAATGACGCCCGACACCTTCGAGAAATTTCTTCCCTACGCCATGGCGCTCGGCGTCGAGCACAACTGGGCACAAGCGTTCGACGGAATCGTGAAGGATCCGCCGAACTGGTACGGTTCGCCAAATGGCTACGCAGGCTTCAGCCCGCTTTTCTTTTCCAGTTCCATAAACAGCATGGCGGTAGACATCTTCCAGGTCTTCACCTCCGCGCCCAGAGCCAGTTCCACCGGCTCCGGCTTCAGCCGAGGAGGCGGATTCTCAGGCGGAGGCTTTTCCGGAGGCGGATTCGGCGGCGGCGGCGGCGGCGCCTTCTAGCACAGCGCGTATCTAGTATCTAATGGAGCGACGGGCGCCTCGCCCGTCCGCCGTGAAGCTCGGCTCGACGTCCGCAATCCTCCAAACTTAACTCGCCACCGCTTCCTCCAGCCTGCACTCTGCCGCGGACTTATCATCTCTGAGTCCCATGAACACAGGCGCTCGCAGCTTCACGCCGCCCTCCGCCGTTTCGTGAGTCCACTCGGCAAACTTGATTTCGGCCACAAGTTCCGGACGCACGAAAAGAACTTTCCGCAATCCGCCAATCTCGCCGTAAAACGGATTCTGTTTCGTCTTGAGCGGCTGCAAGAGAGCGAAGATTTCTTTGAGCGCTTTCTGATCGAAGCCCGTGCCCACTTGCCCGACGTGAATAAGGCGCCCGTGCGAGTCATACAACCCAAGCACGAGTGCGCCGAAGTATTCGCGGCTGCCTTCGGGAGGTGTATAGCCTCCGATGACGCACTCCTGGCGCTGTGTGATTTTTATCTTGAGCCAGTAGCGCGAGCGCTTTTCTTCGTAGGAGCCGCTACGCTTCTTGGCGACAATGCCTTCCAGTTCGCGCTGCTTCGCCGCTTCGAAAAGCTCAAGACCCTTCTCAGCATAGTGGTCGGAAAAATGAATGACTTCGCTGTTTTCAATTCGGTCTTGCAGCAACTGCTTGCGTTGTTCGAGCGCGACGTGGCGCAGATCCACGCCATCGAGGTACAACAGATCGAACGCATAGTAAACGACCCGGATGCCTTCGCGCCGCGGCGATCGCCGTTTGCCCGGCTGGAACCCGGTCCGCTGCTGCATCAGACTAAAAGAAGGGCGCCCCTCTTCATCGAGTGCAACGATCTCGCCGTCAAGGATGGCGCGTTGGGCTTTCACGAATTGCGGCAGGCTCCCGAGCTCGGGGAACTGTGCCGTGAGGTCATTCTGGTTGCGTGACACCAAGCGCACGCGCCCGTCTTCAATGAAGGCGATGGCGCGGTAGCCGTCCCACTTAATTTCAAACAACCAGTCAGGATCGTCGAAGGCCTTGCCGGTGGGAGTAGCCAGCATCGGATGGATGACCGTGGGCATGGGCTTCTCATCGGCTCCGGCCAGAGCTCTAACCGCAGAGAACGCCGAGTTCGCAAAGGATTTCTTGCTTCGTGGTTTGGACGCGGAATTTTTGGACCCGGCTTCCTTGGACGCTGTATCCGAAGCATTCGCGCGGGCCACAAGTCGCGCCGCTCGTCGAGGGCTTTTACCATCATTCTTCTCCGCGTCCTCCGCGTTCTCCGCAGTTATAGCTTTTTTCCCCGCGTCCTCCGCGTTCAAGGCCTTTCGCTTTGAGTCGGCGCGTGCGATTGCGTCCGCCAGCCACGCGGCCTTCACCCTCCCGCGCGACGCGGGACGGCTGCTCGTCCATTCCGCCGAGCCTTCATCGCCGGCGATCTGTGCCATGGTGCGGCCGCTAAGAACAGAGGTGTCATACGCAACTTGATTGATGTCGAATCCCGCGACCGCGCGATCGTCTTTCTTCTTGATCAGCAGCCATTCATTTCCTTTGCTTCCTGCGCGGCCTTTGATGTGCACGAGCGCGAAATCGCCGTTGAGCCGCTTCCCTTTCAGGCGAAACTTCAGGTCGCCCTTCGCCAGCATGGCGGCAGCTTCTCTTTCTGTTCCCGGAACGTACTCGCCGTTAACTGGCACCGGAGATAATGGAACCCAGGTTCCTTCGTCCCAAACCATCACGGTGCCGCCGCCGTAGTTGCCTTTGGGTATGGTGCCTTCGAAATCGAAGTACGAGACGGGATGATCCTCGACCTGCATGGCCAGGCGCTTGTCGGCAGGGTCGAGCGACGGGCCTTTGGGAACCGCCCACGACTTGAGCACGCCTTCCATCTCCAGCCGGAAATCGTAGTGCAGCCGCGACGCATCATGGCGCTGGACCACAAAGCGATGCCGCGATTGTTTTTCCAGCTTGGCCGGAGGCTCCGGCGTTTCCTCAAAGCGCCGCTTTCTTTTGTATTCGTCGAGCGACATGGTGGCTATTGTAATTCCACTTCGTATGGGAACGGCGCGTATACTGTTCCGGTTTCCGAGGAGTGCTGCATAAATCGGCTGCCGCGACCTGGGAAACCTGTCGCATGAAACGTGAGTACCCGGAGTCTCCGCTGGTGGGTGTGGGCGCTGTGATCGTCGATCACCAGAGCGATGATCACAACGACGATCGGCGCGTGCTGCTGATTCGCCGCGGAACGGCGCCGCTGCTGGGCGAGTGGTCGTTGCCGGGTGGCGTCCTCGAATGCGGTGAAACTCTGCGCGAAGCGGCGGTTCGTGAAGCCCGCGAAGAAACGGGATTGCTGGTCGAGGCGGGTGAACTGCTGGGCGTATATGAGCGTGTGATCCGAGGCGACGACGGACGGGTGCGGTATCACTATGTGTTGATTGATTTCTTGTGTCGCCCGGTCGGCGGTGATTTGAAAGCGGGCAGCGATGCGGCGGATGTCCGCTGGTTCACGCGCGAGGAATTGCCCGCGCTCAAACTGGCCTATGACGCGAATGACGTCGTGCTCAAGGGATTGTCGCGGACTTAGTAGTCCCCCGTAACCACAGGCAGTACAGTTGGCTGACGAACTGGCGCTCGGACTTGGACGGGCGAGGGCGCCCGTCCCCGCACGCGCAATCTAGTTGGCCATCTTGGCCACATGCACGGCGAAGCCCGTCTTGGGCAGCAGTGACATTAACTCGAACACCTTGAAGCCGTCACCGGTAATTTCGCTCTGGCGATAAATGCCGGGCTCGGTTTCGGCCGTTTCGTGGCGGCCTTGCAGATCGTCGAGAAACTTATGCGCGTCTTTGAGGCTGGCTTCCCCGCCTTTGGCGCGCGTCACCACAGCCTCGGTGGCATAGGAGCGCACAAGTTTCGGCCAATACTTTTGCAGCAGCTGGGTGCTTGCGAAAATGTCTGCCCAGACAATCTCTCCGTTCACGGCAACCACGACGCCGACCGCGTTCTTGTCGCGCAGTTGGCGGATAACGCTTTCGTAGTTGCGCTGAACCGGCGCGGCGACAGCATCAACCTGCTTTTGCACTTCCTTATTGTCCATAACGCGCGCATAAGAGGTGGTTGCATTCACTGCGGGAGCCGCGCCTGTTGCTTCCACGGTTGTTGCCATGGCGCTCTGCGCAGTGCGGACGCTTTCCCACACTTGCTGTTGGTCCTTCGCGGCCATCGCCTTGCTGCGTACGGCGGGCGCGGCGACAATACCGCCAATAACGCCTCCCGCGCTGCCGAACTCGTTCTTACCGTTCGCTGCCACCCAACGTCCGGGCTCGACGCAGAAGACACTGAGGTCGACCGGATCGCTCTCCGCGGGCACAATGCGATCTTTGCCGATAACGCGGTCCTGTTTGCCGCCAGTAACTATCTCCCCGGCAAGGAGTAACAATGGTCGCTTCGAGTTATTGTCCAGAACTAATCTATTCACCTCCGCGTCGCGGACGGGATGGATGACTGCCGGTTCGCCGGGACGGTGACGGATGAGGCCGCGCGCCTGGCCAGCTTCAGTCACGACAACGTCGCCGCTGCGCAGGCCTTCATCGAGGGTGAGAAGCTCAGCCGTGTCGTACGACTTACTGGCGACTACGGGAAAGACGGTCAGATTACCGCTGCGAATCGGGCTAAGCAGCGAATAACCAGACGCTGGCACCACTTCGCCCGCTTGCAACAGGCACGGAACCACAACCGCCGCCACTACCACCACCATTACAGCGATTCCCGCAACTGCAGAACCAATGACCAGCCGCATAATTGGGCCTCCTCGTGGTAAAGACACCACTGATCTCACAAATGATTCTCAGGGCGTAACATCTGGTCCCCGGGGGCTAAAGCCCGCATTTTTTTGGGCGCTCAGCGGCACGGCTGAAGCCGGGCCCTTCGCGAAACTTACTTATTGAGCATTGCATAATATAGTTACAATGGAAACAGTTCCGCTTGGCGCCAGAAGGCAATTACCAGGGATGGACGCTGGCGCATCCGGCGCAGGGCTTTACGGGCATAGTGACTCAGTTGCCCAAAGTTCTGCGGGCAGAAATTCGGCAGCTCGTGCTGCTTCCAGTGCGACCACAGGTACTCGACCGGATTCAGTTCCGGCGCATAGCCGGGAAGAAACTCTACCCACAAGCGCCCGCGCTGCTGGCGGATGAACTCCCAGGTCATGCGGCTGCGATGGCCAGTTAATCCGTCCCAGACGACCAGCAGCTTGCCCGGAATGTGGCGCAGCAAGTGCTCCAGGAACTCAATGACCTGCGGGCTGCGAATGGTCCCGGGAAAGAGTCGGAAGTAGAAGTTCCACCACGTCACCCCCGCCATGGCCGACAGCGTCTTCCAGTTGAAGTGATATTGCAGCACCGGCGTCTGTCCCTTTGGGGCCCAGGTGCGGCAGCGGTGCGGGCGCTCGCTCAGTCCGCTTTCGTCGATGAAGACGATGGTGCGGTCCTCTTTTTGGGCTTTTTTTTAATCTCCGGCCAGCGCTCCTGTTTCCAGCGCCGGATTTTATCTTCGTCGCGCTCCAGCGCCCGTCCGACCGGACGCTGGCAACTCCAGCCCAGTTGCCGCAGAATCCGCCAGGCTTGCGAGGGGTGATACTTCACCCCGCATTCCTGCTCGATCAGATGAGCCACGCGCCACGAAGTCCACAGGCTGGTTTCGTACCCTAAGGCCTGCGGCCCGCGCTTCAGTCCCTTCTCGATGCGCCGCAGATCCTCGGGCCGTAAGCGGGCTCTGCGCCCAGCGCGCCCCGCCTTCTTCAGCGCTCGCACTCCACCTTGCTGCAACTGTGCCGCCCACCGACTCACCGACTGCCGATGCACTCCCACCTGCCGCGCGACCTCTGCCGGATGTACTCCTTGCCGCAACAGTCGAGCCCCCAACAGCCGCCGCTCCTCCAACTTCTCAAAGTCTCGCCGTACTCCCGCCGGGTTTCCCATGACCGCAGAGTAGCACAGGATCTCCAGAATGTCACTATATTATTCAATATTCAATAATAATCCGCGACGTTCACAGACTGAAACCCGCTTTCCGAGATGTGCTTTTGCAGTCGTTGAAAACGCACAAACTGGTAATCAGAATCGGAACGGGAAGTTCGGCACGACGCCACCACATGGACACTAAGCCTTATATTCGAGGTTTTCAGAGTGAATGAGCTTCTGCATCGTGTCCCGAAACAGGTACGGATTCTTGCGGCGGGATACAGGACAGGGACCGAAATTTCAAGAAGGCAAGGCTAACGCATACTCTGTAGAATTCTTTTATGCTCAAGCGAATCCTGCCCTATATTGGCCCTTTGATTGGGCTCACTGGCGTCTCGTTGGCACTCTATTTCCACGCTCAGTCGGTTCAGGACAGAAAACCGCTTTATTACCTCGGACAACGTGCCACAATCGTGGACTCCGCCGTGGCAGCAACCTCTCCCCTTCAGGTGCTCTACCAAGGGCACCCCGTGGGAAACACAAACGTGGTCGAAGTTGTCTTGTATTTTTGGAATGGTGGCAAATTGCCCATTAGGACAGAGGATGTGCTTGAACCGGTTGCGATCCAGTTGGCGTCTGGCGAAATACTGGAATCGCGTGTACTACACATAAGCCGGTCGGTTACAAAGTTTGAAATCCATCCGGTATCCGAATCGGCAAAGAACGTGTTGCCCATGTCCTTCGGAATTCTGGAACA
>Ga0187883_10002328_pt1 | contig 11465 bp, 9 predicted proteins | sample June2016WEW_20_1_2_FD_132966 | JGI IMG/M metagenome (GOLD analysis project Ga0187883, IMG submission 132966) | Peatland microbial communities from SPRUCE experiment site at the Marcell Experimental Forest, Minnesota, USA - June2016WEW_20_10 | ecosystem: Environmental > Terrestrial > Soil >...
CGCCTGGCGCTCAACTGGAAGTCGCTGGAATATCATCCGCGGCAGAAACCGAAATTCGCGGCGCTCGATATGGCGAAAAACGTCGAGGAGCTGGGGCCGCGCGTGCGAATGTTGCTCGGTCTCGATGGTAGCGCGCCGCAGAAATCCGATAAAGCCAGCACTTTTCTATGGGCGGCGCTCTCCGACCTGTGGACGTATTCCGCCAATCGCATTCCTGAAATTTCCGATTCCGTGGTTGAAATCGACCGAGCCATGCGCCTCGGCTTCAACTGGGAACTCGGCCCCTTCGAAATCTGGGACGCGGCCGGCGTGGAGGCAACCGTGGCTCGCATGAAGAAAGAGGGCCATCCGGTAGCCGCCAATGTGGAAAAACTGCTCGCCAGCGGGAAGAAATCCTGGTATGAGGACGATCCAAAAGCGCCATCCGGCCGCAAGTATTGGGACCTGGCAACCGGCAACTGGCAACCGGTAGCGGTTCCTGAGGGAGTCTGGTCGGTCGAAGTCGCAATAAAAACGAAGTCCAACAGCGTGGTCAAGAAAAATTCCGGCGCCTCGCTGGTTGACCTGGGCGATGGTGTGGGCTGCATCCAGTTCCATTCCAAAATGAACGCGCTCGGCGCCGACATTATCTCGCTGATCCTCCAGACGTTGAAGCCGGGCGGACCGGGCGACGCCTTCGACGCCTTCGTCATCACCAACGACGCGCAGAACTTCTCCGTGGGCGCGAACCTGATGCTGCTGCTCATGTCCGTTCAAGAGGAAGAGTGGGACGACGTTGACCTCGCCATCCGCCAGTTTCAGGGCATGACGCAAGCCATCAAATTTTCACCCAAGCCGGTGGTGAGCGCGCCCTTCGGACTCACCCTCGGAGGCGGTTGCGAAATTTCGCTGCATGCGGCTGCTCGCCAACCTCATGCCGAGCTCTACATGGGACTGGTCGAAGTCGGGGTCGGCCTGCTTCCCGGAGGTGGCGGGTGCAAGGAAATGCTGCTGCGCGCGGTGGACAGCGCTGCGTCGATTCGTCCCGATCCTTCCAACGCTCGTGGCGAATCGGTGGAACTGCTTGAGTCGATGAAGAGAGCTTTCGAAACCATCGCCACGGCGAAAGTCGCCACATCAGCGGGCGAAGCCCGTGGACTAGGATTCCTGTCAAGCTCCGACCGCATCACCATGAACCGCGAGCGGGTTCTCTCCGACGCCAAAGCGCGTGCTCTGGAACGGGTACGCGCCGGTTATGAGCCGCCGGTGATGCGCACCGACATTCCCGCTCCCGGCGAGAGCATCCTCGCCACTCTAAAACTAGGCGTCCACATGATGCGGCAAGCCGACTTCATCAGCGATCACGAAAAGAAGTTGGGCACGAAGATCGCCGAGGTCCTCTGCGGAGGAAATATCACGCCCGGCACGCCGGTCAGCGAACAGTACCTGCTCGACCTGGAACGCGAGGCCTTTAAATCCCTGTGCGGCGAAAAGAAGACGCAGGAAAGAATCCAGTTCACGCTGAAAACCGGTAAGACGCTGAGGAACTAAAGCGGTCAGCAGCTCATCCGCCCACACCGTAGAGACGCGGCTTGCCGCGTCTCCTGCGTGAGTATGCCATTCACTTCGAAAGCGCCCGGTCCGCCGAGAACGCCCCGGCCCCGCGCAACAACAGCGCCGCGGCCATGGCGAGCGCCAACAGATGAAATTCGAATCCCTCGCCCTTCTGCGTGCCCATCCAGTTCATGAAGAACCCGTTCGGCAGGTGAACGATGAAGATCGCTCCGGTCATCACACCGGCAATTCCGAGAGCGGCGATCCGAGTCAGCAATCCGACCAGGAGCCCCAGCGCACCAAAGAATTGAGCGCAGATGACCAGAAATGCCACGGGAGCGGGCATTCCCGTGTGCGTGAAAAATCCCATGGTGGCGTGAAAGCCAAAGCCCCCAAACCAGCCCAGCATCAATTGCGCCCCATGCGCGAAGAACACCACTCCCAGAACCACGCGCAAAATGGTCAAGCTCACGTCGTCGCTTGTACTCATCAGCCGCTTCAGCATTGCTCCTCCTGACGGGATTGGTTGGTCGTAACCAACGTCCCGCGATTGTCGTTACAACGACTTGTTACTTCGATTCCCTCTTCTGCCGCAGGGATTCACTTTTCCGCGCGGCACCTCCCAAGAAGCCCAGCCGCGTCCCGGATGCGGGGTATAATTTCATGGTTAAGACTTTGCGAAGGATGGTACAAACGAAAATGTCCGCAGGCAATGGCGATTCCACAAACGGTGCTAACGGCAGCAGCCTGGATGCGGTTCTGAAACCGCGGGCAGAGTGGCTGGCGAAGCGCAAGGCCGAAAACACAGACGGCAACTTCTCCCAGATGCGTTACGCGCGCCGCGGCGTGATCACCGAAGAGATGCAATACATCGCTTATCGCGAGAAGATCACGCCAGAATTGGTGCGCGATGAAGTCGCCCGCGGCCGCATGATCATTCCCGCCAACATCAATCATCCCGAACTGGAGCCGATGGCGATCGGTGTCGAGTCGCTCTGCAAGATCAACGCCAACATCGGCAACTCCGCCGTCACCTCGAACGTGGAAGAAGAGCTTAAAAAGCTGCACACCGCCGTTCACTACGGCGCGGACACCGTAATGGATCTCTCAACCGGCGGCGACATCCACACCATCCGCGAAGCCATCATCCGCCATTCGCCCGTCCCCATCGGCACGGTTCCGATTTATGAAGCCATCTCGCGCGTAAAGCGCGTCGAAGATCTCGACAAGAACGTGATGCTCGAAGTAATTGAGGAGCAAGCGCAGCAAGGCGTCGACTACATGACCATCCACGCCGGCGTGCTCATTCAATATGTGCCCATGGTTTCGAAGCGCATCACTGGCATAGTGAGCCGAGGCGGCGCGATCCTCGCCCAATGGATGACGCACCACCACAAGCAGAATTTCCTCTACGAATGCTTCGAAGACATCTGCAAGATTTTCGCCAAGTACGACGTAAGCTTCTCTCTAGGAGACGGCCTGCGTCCCGGATGCCTGGCCGACGCCAGCGACGAAGCCCAATTCGCCGAACTGAAAACCCTGGGCGAACTGACCCGCATCGCCTGGAAGCAAGACGTGCAGGTAATGATCGAAGGCCCCGGCCACATTCCGATGCACAAGATCAAGGAGCAGGTGGAAAAAGAAAACGAGTGGTGCGACGAGGCTCCGTTCTACACGCTGGGCCCACTGGTCACCGACATCGCTCCCGGCTACGACCACATCACGTCCGCGATTGGAGCGGCGATGATTGGATGGTACGGCGCGTCGATGCTGTGCTACGTTACGCCGAAAGAACATCTCGGACTGCCGAACGAAAAAGATGTAAAAGACGGGATCATCGCCTACAAAATCGCCGCCCACGCCGCCGACGTAGCCCGCCAGCGTCCCGGAGTCCGCGACCGTGACGACGCCCTAAGCTATGCCCGCTATAAATTCGATTGGGAAAAACAGTTCGAACTTTCACTCGATCCCGAGACGGCGCGCTCCATGCACGACGAAACTCTGCCCGAAGAGGGATACAAAACCGCGGCCTTCTGCTCCATGTGCGGGCCTAAGTTCTGCTCCATGAATTACTCCAGCAAGGTGGACGAGTACAACAAGCAGGTGCACGGGCTGGAGAAGAAGGACTACTCGGGGCTGGTGGTTAAGCTGGTTACGATCAAGTAACTCGGCGGGCACCCTCCTGCTTTGCAAAATGGAGATATGTTCCACGTGGAACACTTTTGCAGTTCGTTCGCTTTATTGTATGTACAGTTATATACATACATTGGCGGCTGTAGGAACAATGTACTAAATTTTTGCCGCGCGCGACGGGTCCTAAGTCGTTGATAATGCTCAGGGTCGGGTGTGGTTAGATAGCCACTTGCGGGTACTTGTTACACTGTAATTATTACAAGACCCATTAGTTGGTGGGTTTGTCTGTTTGGGCACGCGGCATAAAATTGCCCCCCTGGGTCGGCTGTGCGGCGGCCCACTTCTCGACGCGAGAAGTGGGGCACCCCCTCTTTCTTCGCTTCTGACAATTAGTAACAGCGTTATTCCCATCCAACGGAGAAAAGTGGCCACCCGCCATTGTAATACACAATAATACATGTTATTGTTCTTGCATTATGGGCGCTACCGAGAAAACCATCAGCTTTCGCGCCGTCGCCGAGAAGATCGATGCGCTTGATTCCCTGGCCTCCGCGCAGGGCCGTTCGCGCAGCTATCTCATCAACGAGGCGATCACCAACTACATCGAGCTGCACGCCTACCAGGACGCGCTGGTGCAGAAGGGGCTGGAAGAGATGCGGAAAGGCCGCGTCGTAAGCCATGAGGAGATCGTAAAGCTCCTCAAGAGGACAGGGCGCGCTCACCGGCTATCGAGCCGATGAGCCGGCCGACGATCGAGTGGACCGAGCAGGCGGCCCGGCAACTCGATCAGGCCCACGATTACATCGCTCTTTCGAACAGCGAGGAAGTTGCCGACCGGATCGCGACAGAGATCGCCGCCACCATTCAACAGCTTGCCAGTTTCCCCATGTCGGGCAGATCAGGCCGGGTCCCAGGCACTCGCGAGCTGGTCATCCCGAACACGCCCTTTATCGCAGCGTACGCCATCGATCATGACCGCATCGTGATCCTCGCCATCTACCATGGGGCTCAACAATGGCCAGATGCTTTCTGAGCACTTGCCTCGGCCCCCAGTACGAATAGGAAATAGCCAGCGCCCGCTCAAACTTTGCCCTCCAGTTGAGTGTGGCGTCCCGACGTGGCGAGCCGGCGAAATGAGCGTAAAATGCGGGCTGTTTGTAAAGCCAAAAGAGGGAGACTCCGGTTCCGATGCCACGGCATGATGAACTGCTGCAAGAATTTGAGGCTTATGGGCGCTCCGCCCGCGGGGTGAAGGTTCTTATGCGGCAGATTGCTGAGCGCCTCCATGAAGGGATGGCGCGCTACAACTGGGTGGGGTTTTATTTGATGGAAGCGCCCACTTTCGACGCTCTGGTGCTGGGACCCTACGTCGGCAGCTTTGCGCCTACGCTGCGTATCCCGCTCGACAAAGGATTGTGCGGAGCGGCCGCCACTTCCGGGAAGACCGTGGTGGTCAACAATGTCGGGGCTGATCCGCGCTATCTTGGGTCGGACATGGTGAAGTCGAATATTGTCGTGCCGATCTTTGTCAATAAAAGCGAGGTCGTGAAAAGCGAGGTCGAGAAAAGCGAGGTCAAGAAAAGCGAGGCGAAGAAACGGGTGGTGGCGGAACTCTGTATCGAGAGCTACTTTGCGGACACCTTCAACACAGCAGAGCAGAAATTCATCGAGTCTTGCGCCGCCCTGGTCGGCCGGCGCATGGAGTAAAGAGGCGCTGGCAGCAGCGGTAAAGCCGACTCTGCAACAAGCCAGTTATCGCAGCGGTGAGCCGTCGCGCCACCAAAATCAAATCCGCCCTGGAATTGCTAATTCGGATCCGATTGGTGCTTGACGCGGGAGTTCTGATTTGCCGCTTTCGGGGCTGGCTTCTTGTCGAAATAGGTAACCGTACTCGCTGCGATCACGCCGCCGTCATTCTTGCCCGAATGCTGCTGCTGCCGGGCGAAACCTTCCGCCGGATTGGCTCTCGACGCAGTTTTGTTGGAAGCACGCTGGTCGAAATACGTGACCGTGTCGCGCGCGATCAAGTCGGTACTGAGGCGATGTGAGGTCGTGGCTCCAGCGTTGGCAGTCGACGCTTGGGCAGCTGAGGCTTTGGCGGGCGAAGCGTTGGCAGTCGAAGCTCCGGGCTTCGCGACTCGTAATTCCTCTGGCGCGTGGTTGGAACTCCCTTCCGATCTAATGGCTGGCGCGGTTGGTGGCGACACGGACCCGGCCGAGACTTGCCCCGGATCTTTTTTGGGGTCTCTTTCGGGAGTTGCGCCGCTCGACACGCCTACATCGGTTGATGCTGCCGCGACTTTCTCCTCCGGCGCTGCTCCGGAACTTTGCGTCGAAACTTTACCGGCCCGGCGCATGCCGAATCCGAGAACCAGGGCCAGCAGCACCACAATGGCAAAAGCCAGGGCCGTGCGCCAGATCCATCCGGCGAGACGATCGGGCGGTTGCGGCTCCCCGCTTGGCTCGACCGTCATTAGCTCGACCGTCATTGGCTCGACCAGAGTGGGCTCGACCAGCGTGGGCTTGACCGGCGATGGCTGGGGCGTCATTGGCTGGGCGATGGCTGAGCGCTCTGCTGCAAAAGAGCTGGGCGGTTCTACGGGTACCGGCGGCAATGGCTGCGGCGGCACGATCAGAGGCGCATCTTCTTTTCGATCGAGTTCGGGAGCGGGCAAAACTTCGGCGGCGGGGGAAGCAGCTTTGGGCGCTGGTTGTGGAGCTTCCGCAGGCAACTCCTTAGCTTCGAGGTTCGGCACGGGCGGGAAGCTGACGGGCTCTTTCGGGGAGTGAGCCGATTCACGAGGCTCCGGCGGCCTGCGAATGAAGTCCACCATCGGCGCTTTCAAATGATGCAAGAATTCAAGCGACGCCGAACGCTCGCCATCGTGTGCTTCCACGCTTGCTACCAGCTGATTCCCGAGAACGGTATCGACCCGCAATTCCAGGTCGGCAATATTGTCGGGGATCGAGTCGGGAGAGATAATCTCGACGGCATAACCGCGGGCTAGCAGATCGAGCGCCAGCTCTCGCGAGCACTCCTGAGAGCGCGTAATGATTCTTGCCAGTGCCATAACTCGTGTCGCCTCGGCGGTTACCTTGCCGCACGGTTGAGGCCGCGATTAGCGGTATTGCTCCAGAATCAGAGCGGTTCGGTTCAAGGCAGCCGCCAGCGCTGCGACTTGTTGTTCGGTCCGGCGGATATCCCCACGATCAATCGCCTCGTTCACGCCGGGAATCACGACAGCTGCGTACCCGGTGTACTGGCCGGGGGCGTAAATGGCATGGTGATACCACGGACGGTTGGGTAACCCCTCTGGAATCAGAAGTGCCCGCTCTGCATCCCGCAGTTTAGCATTCATGCGCTCCGGTGATCCAGGCATTTTTCGCTGTTTTTGCATCATTCTTGCGCCCGCTTCCCGCAACTGGCGGGCGCTTTCGAGCGCTGCCGAGAAGTCCACCTTGTCTCCGAAGCGCTCTTTGCTCCTGGTTCTGGCAGCGTCGAGATAAACCAGAATTTCCTTTCCGTAGTTCTCGTAATCGTAAGGAAGCACGTCGGCGCTGGACATGCGCAAGACTTCCAAGCCGTAAATGCGGGCCATCTGCTGTTCGTAGCGGAAGTCGGGATCGCCGAACTTCTTGAACCAGGCGAAGTTATCGAATACGGAGTGATACACGCCGTAATCGCCGGTCGAACTGATATCGGTGGAAGGCACACCCAGATGCTGCAGGAACACGGAGTAGTCGGAACCGCCGCCGAGATCGCCCACGGGCACATCGCTCTGCATTGCCGCCGGAGGGGGGCGATAGGTGCTGGTTTCCTGCGGGCGGGAGTTCTCCTCGTTATTATTCGGCTGGCTGGTTTTCTTCCATCTGTCGTACACGGTTCCGCCTTGCGGCGAAGGCACAGACTTCGCGATCTCGCGGATAAACTCTTTCAAACTAGGGACCCCTGAAGCTCCGAACTTCTTGCCGGCTACGGCCACGTCCATGTTGAAATAAGCGTCAGCGTTTCCCAGTTCCTGCGCGTGATCTTCGCCCCATTCGGTGGAACCGATCAGTCCTTCCTCTTCTGCGTCCCAGCTGGCGAAGACAATCGTGCGCTTGGGCTTCCATCCCGACTTCAGAAGCTCACTCAATCCGTGCACCGCCTCCAGCATGGCCGCCGTGCCGCTGTTTGGATCCACCGCTCCATAGACCCAGGCATCGCGGTGATTGCCGGCCACCACCCAGTCATCGGGCGACGACGCTCCGCGAATCTTGCCAATGACATCCCAAATGGTGCGGAACTGGTAGTCCTGCTTCAGGTGCATTTTCACTTTGGCGGGGCCGGGACCGACGTGATAAGTAAAGGGCAGCGCACCCTGCCATTCGCGCGGCGAGAGCGGACCGCCGAGGTGTTCGAGAATGGGCGAGGCATCGGCGTAGGAAAGCGGGGTCACGGGGATCTTCGGCATCTGCTCGCTTTCAGCGGAAGACACGCGCTTCGCGTCCGGCAGAGTGGGAGTGGAGGCGACTCCCGGTGTCGTCGGGTCGCCGGGAAACTGGAACATGAACCCGACCGATCCGCGCTGCACGCCGCTTGCCGGACGCCACGGCCCTTTCGGATAGGGGTCGCCGCGGTAGTAGCCGTCATCTTTCGGGTCGGAATAAATAATGACTCCGACGGCACCGCGTTCCTGCGCAACGAATACTTTCACGCCGCGAAAATTCTCACCGTAACGGACGATGACGATCTTGCCGCGCACATCGACGTTCATCTGTTTCAGCTTGTCAAAGTCAGCCGGGGAGCCGTAGTTCGCGTAGACAACTTCGGCTTCGGCGTCGCCCGAGGGCGACATGCCGTTGTAAGGCATCACGACGCGCGGATCGTCTTGATAGGGATCGTCGTCGACGTGCTCGCGGTGCGGCCCATGCATCTCCACTCCGGGCGGCTCGGTCATGTCTACGCGGATCTCCGCCGGATAGTTCAGCCACACTTTGTATTCGACAATCTCGGTGTCCAGTCCGGCCTCGCGGAACTTCTTCGCTACGTACTCGGCGGTCGTTTTGTCCTCGGGAGATCCGGCGATGTGCGGCGCTTGCGTCAGAATGCGCAGGTGCTCTTCCGCCAGCTTGGGATCGGGCACAGGCATAAACTTCTTTTCGATTTCCCGCTCGCCGGCAACATCGCGGAACCCGCTGATGACGGAGTTCTCGGGCTGCTCCTTTTCTTTCTCTTTATCTCTGTCTTTGCCGGCATTATCAAACGCCTGCAGGTTCGAACCAATCAGCACCAACAACAACACTGCACCCGAGAGAAGTTTCATGGAGTTCCTTGTAGAAATTGGCGAGTCAGCCGGCATAAGGCCTGGCACGATACGCGCGCACAGCAGTTCGGCAAGTGTGGTGACGGGGCTCTGCCCCGTCTGGACGGGCCAGAGGCCCGTAACCACACGTGCCAAAGATTGTACCGTGCGGAGGGAGCCACCGGTGGAGCTTGTTACACTAGGGAGCGATGACTAAGCCGCCAACGGCTCGTTTTTCCGATCGCGTGGAAGACTACGTACGCTATCGCCCGGGATATCCGCCTGAGGTTCTGGACCTTCTTCGCGCCGAATGCGGACTGCGGCCGCGTCACATCGTCGCTGACATCGCGTCCGGGACAGGGTTGTTTACCCGCCTTCTTTTGGAAAACGGGAATTCCGTCTTTGCTGTCGAACCTAACACGGAAATGCGCGAAATGGGCGTCCGCCCGCTCGAATCCTATAACCGGCTGGTGTCCGTTGCCGGAACAGCCGAGGAAACGACGTTGCGCTCCGCTTCGGTCGACTTCGTCACCGCCGCCCAAGCGGCGCACTGGTTCGACCTGCCTCGCGCGCGCGCGGAATTTACCCGCATTCTTAGGCCGGAGGGATGGTGCGTTTTGATATGGAATGAGCGCTGCACCGAATCCACGCCTTTCCTGCGTGACTATGAGCAACTCCTGCTGACCTACGGCACCGACTATAAGGAAGTGCGCCACGAACGGACGACGGCCATCATCCATGAATTTTTCGCGCCAGCTCCGCACCAGGAGAGGGTATTCGACCTGCGTCAGCGGTTCGACTACGAAGGCACTGCCGGGCGGCTCTTGTCTTCTTCTTACGCGCCGCTTGAGGGTCATCCCAGCCACGCGCCGATGATGCAGGAACTGCAGCGGATCTTCCGCGCCCATGCTAGCGATAACGTGGTTGAATTCGAATACAACACGCGGGTGTATTACGGACATTTGTGATTGGTGATTTGTAATTTGTAATTTGCGGGCGCCGGGTTTCAAATTACCAGTTACAAATTACAAATTGCCGATTCCTATGTCCGAACCTAAATCGTTCCACATGTCTGCTGAGGAGTTTCGCCGCCAGGGTCACGCGGTCGTGGACTGGATTGCCGACTACCACTCCCGCGTTGAAACGTTCCCGGTGCTGTCACGCGTGCAGCCGGGAGAAATTCGTTCGAAGCTGCCAGCCAACGCGCCTGCGCACGGCGAAGCCTTCGACCAGATTCTTGGCGACATTGAGCGCGTTATCCTTCCGGGCATCACGCACTGGCAGTCGCCCAACTTCTACGCCTACTTTCCGGCGAACGCCTCCGGGCCGGCTATTCTCGGCGATCTCGTTTCTTCCGGACTGGGCGTGCAGGGCATGCTGTGGTCCACGAGCCCGGCTTGCACGGAGCTTGAAACGCTTGTGCTCGATTGGCTGGTGCCGATGCTGGGGCTGCCGGAGAAATTTCTTTCGACCAGCAGCGCGGGAGGTGGGGTGATTCAGGACACCGCGTCGAGCGCCTCGCTTTGCGCCCTGCTGGCGGCGCGTGAGCGTACGACGCAGTTCGCGAGCAATCGCAAAGGCTGCGATGGACGCCTGGTCGCCTATTGCTCTACGCAAACGCACTCTTCTGTTGAAAAAGCAATGAAGATCGCCGGCATGGGTTCGGACAATTTGCGCCACGTCGACGTGGACAGGAACTTTGCCATGCGCTCAGAAGCACTGGCACACCACGTCGAGCTCGATATCAAGGCGGGCCTGATTCCCTGCTTCGTCTGCGCCACGGTGGGGACTACGTCTTCTAACGCGATCGACCCCGTGCGCGAAATTGGCGGCATCTGCCGCGAGCATAATCTCTGGCTGCACGTGGATTCCGCCATGAGCGGCACGGCCGCGCTCTGCCCGGAATTCCGCTTCATCAACGATGGCGTGGAGTTCGCCGACAGCTACACCTTCAACCCGCACAAATGGATGTTCACCAACTTCGATTGCAATGTCTTCTACGTCGCCGACCGCAAGCACTTGATTCAAACGCTCTCCGTGCTGCCGGAGTACCTGCGCAACCAGGCAACGGAATCTGGCGCCGTCATTGATTATCGCGACTGGCACATCCAGCTCGGACGCCGTTTTCGCGCGCTCAAGCTTTGGTTTGTGATCCGGCATTACGGGATCGAAGGCCTGCAGCACCACATTCGCGAACACGTGCGCCTGGCTCAACAATTCGCCGGCTGGGTGCGCGGCGATTCGCGCTTCGAACTTGCCGCGCCTGCCCAGCTCAACCTTGTGTGCTTCCGGTTGCGCGCGGGAGATGAGGCTAATCAACTCCTGATGGACCGGCTGAATGGCAGCGGCGAGCTCTACCTTACTCATACCAAGCTCGATGGCAAATTCACGCTTCGGTTTTGCGTTGGCCAAACTCACACACAGGCCCGTCATGTGGAGCGCGCCTGGCAGCGAATCCAGGAAGAGACTGGGAAGCTGGGGAATCCCTGATATCTTGTCGGCAATGGCGCGGGA
>Ga0187883_10002332_pt1 | contig 11457 bp, 9 predicted proteins | sample June2016WEW_20_1_2_FD_132966 | JGI IMG/M metagenome (GOLD analysis project Ga0187883, IMG submission 132966) | Peatland microbial communities from SPRUCE experiment site at the Marcell Experimental Forest, Minnesota, USA - June2016WEW_20_10 | ecosystem: Environmental > Terrestrial > Soil >...
AGGCCCGAAAATAAATCCGCGGGACGCCAGCGGATGCAGCCAGAACCCTTCCCGAATCACAAAATCACTAAGACTGGAGAGAATCTAAGTCGCGGAGTCCATTTTTCCGCAGCCTGCTAGGCAAAGGGAACCTGGCGTACTGTTGTCAGTGTGGGGACTCTAATTCACCACTCCTCAATACTCGGGTGGGTCTAAGCGTAAAATCAAACCTGCGGAGCCCGCGCCAACACCACGCATGGTGGGGCTGCGTAAGCAAAGCGATGATGGCCGCCCATCCCACGTTGTCAGAAGAAACATCGTCTCGATTTGCACCCAACGTGCTGGGTTTTGAAAGAATATGTCAGGTTATTGTGCTGCTCATGGGAGCGCGTTGTGCCTTCGCTGGCCGTAATTTGCCCGTTGGAGCTGATGGCCTTGCTTACCTGGACGTTGCCCGCTCCTACCTTCGCCATGACTGGCACATGGCCGTAAACGGATATTGGGGGCCGTTGTACTCATGGCTTCTGGCGATCGGGATGCGTTTTTTTCACCCCGGGATCCGTACCGAATTTGCCATGGCCCGGACGCTTAATTTTGCAATCTTTACTGCTGCCGTGTACACGTTCAGCAGGTTCTGGCGTGGACTTGCGGACTGGAGTAAGCGCATCAGCGGCGACGAGAATTCAATTCCTTATGCCAGTCCCTTGGTCTGGATTGGGCTCGGGTATTTGTTGTTCGTTGTGAACTTTATCTGGAATGTGGACGAAGTAACCCCCGACATCCTCGTAGCCACGATTGTCTTCGCCATTGCGGCTGTCCTGTTCAAGCTCAACTTCAAGCTAAACGATAACCAACACAACATCGCAGCATATGTATGGCTAGGCCTGTTGCTGGCCCTAGGTTACTACGCCAAGGCCATTCTGCTTTATTTTGCAGTGTTTGTCCTGGTAGCGATGGTGGTCCAATGTTTTCGCTCTGGGATCCTTCGAGGACCGATTACTGCCATTATAGTTTTTGTGTTACTGGTGTCACCCTTCGTCGCCATCTTGTCACGGACAGTCGGCCACTTCACGACGGGAGACAGTGGCAGATTGAACTATGCCTGGTTCGTGAATGGACCGGAAACGAAAACGTGGATGAAGGTTTCGTATGGCTATGCACCACTTCCGTTTTACCCCGGTTCCATCGCGCTGGATTCACCGCGTGTTTTCCGTCTTCCTTCGATCGAAGGGGTCACCTATGCGCCCTGGTACGATGCCGCACGCTTTGACAAGCACAGCCATCCGGCCTTTGACTTGCGCGCCCAGCTTCGGCAGCTTGCCGTGAATCTTCTCTTTCTCAAAGACCAGATCCTTGGGGCAGGCGCGGCACTGTTGGTGCCTTGGCTGATTCTGGTGTGGTATGCACCAAGGGCGTCACTCCGACAATTTGCTGCCACCTGGTTTTGTACTTTGCCCGCGGCCGCCGTGGTTGGGATGTATTTGCTCGTCCACCTGGTGCAACGATTCGTGCTTGGCTTTTCGTTGCTACTCTGGGGCGCGGCTTGGGCATCGGTTTTTGTGCCCCCGGGACTGCAACTCCTGGCCCGCCGAGCAATGCTGGCTGGGACTCTTGTCTTTGCAGCCTATACGATGCCCGGTCTGCTCCACTATGTCGTTTCACAGCGCACGGAATCGGTCGGGCGCGACATGGCCATTGCCGAGGCCATTTCCCACCACGGCATCGCGCCGGGCGATGCGGTGGCCAGCATCGGCGACGGACAAGAAGCCTATTGGGCACATCTGGCAAGGGTTTCAGTTGTGGCTGAAGTTTGGTCGATTGATTCCGCGCGGTTCTGGTCGGCGAAGCCGGCTGTGCAGCAGGCAGTCCTTAGCTCGATGGCTGATTCCGGCGCGAAAGCGGTGGTTTGGCGAGCCGATTCCGATCAACCCTGCCCACCCCGGTGGCTCTCGCTGCCTGAGAATTCCGGCTGCATGATTTCGCTGCCTTGATTTCCCTGCGGTGATTTCGTAAGGCGCGGATTCTCTTTGTCAGCGCGGGATTCCGCGGTCGCGTCCCGCTTGGGACTCTCTTTACCTATCGCCCCACCGCCGACAACTGCATGATCGCGTTCCCCATCAGCTTCAGCCCCACACCCCAATTCTGACGCGCGCTGGCACCGTCGTTGCCGTAGCCGCTCACATACAAGGTGCAGTAAAATCCTTCACGGATCGCACCTTCCTCCCCGTAGTAGCACCGCCGCACGCACACCTCCGCCGCCGACGGAGACTCCGGCGCCCGCCGCAGCAACTCAACCAGATCCCTGGCAAACTGTTCGTGAACGGACAAAGATAGACGCACATCGATCTCAGCAAACACCACGTCCACATAACTCACAAACTTGTGCGTGGCGTCGTAAATCTCTTCCTCCGCGTTCAGCTCCATCGTCGCCCACGCATCGCACTTCGCCGTCTCCACCATGCTCCGCGCCGAGTTCATCGCCCGCAAAAATTGCCCCAGCTCGGGAAACTTTTCCGCCTCCTCGATCCTCGCCGTCAACTCCGGACGCCGCTTCAAGTCAAGATAAGCAAACTTGCCCGCCGGATCTGTCCACGGAAAATCCATCGCCGCATCTTCCCGCCCCAGCTCGATCGAGAAGTCGGCATCCATCAGAACCTGCGCAGGAAATTCACGATCTCACGCTCCGCCCAATAACCGTCGTCATAACGACCATCGCTGCCCTTCCCCACCCCCGCAGGCGATTTAGCAGGTACTCCCACAAACGCGCAGTGCCCGCCGTCGCAGGTCTCCACGAAGGTGATGTTCCTGTTCGACGCAATCTTCCGCCGCGTCTCCGCCGAGATGCGGATGAACGGATCGTTCGCCGCGTACAAAATCAGCGCCGGCACCGCGATCCGCTCCACCACGTGCGCCGCCGAAGCGCGATCGTAGTAATCGTCCACGCCCGTGAAGCCGCAATAGTAGGCCGTCACCTTGTCATCGAACTCCCGCAGGCTCCGGATGCCCCGTAGGCGGCTCACGTCGAAGTGGCCGGGAAAAAGCCGCGCCTTCTGAATCATCCGGCGGTGCAGCGCCCACAGAAAATACTTCTCATAAATCCGGTTGGCCGGTTCGTGCAGCGTATCCGCGGACCTGGCCAGATCAATCGCGGGACAACACGCCGCGACCGCGCGGAACTGCGGCGGCGCCTGCGATCCCCACTCCCCCGCCAGCTTGAGCACGATGTTGCCGCCCATTGAGAAGCCCACCAGCGCCAGGCGAGAAACGCCGTCGCGCACGATGACCTCTCGCGCCACCGCCGCAACATCATCCGATAGCCCCGAGTGATAGAGCACGGGCGCGAGCGCGTCCGTACCGCCGCAGTTGCGCTGGTTGTAGCGGATCACATTCATTCCCGCAGCCAGCGCCTTCTCGGTGATGCCAAGCATGTACTGCGAGTCGCTCGATCCCTCGAGCCCGTGCACGATTATGATGGTCAGCGCATGCGCTCGATCCGCTTGCCAGTGGCAGTGGCTAAGCACCTGGACGCCGGGCGCCACTTCGACCAGCCGCTCCTCGGGCGCGGGCAGATGAAAACGTCGCGGGATCAAGAAACTGGCAACCGTCTGCACATGCCCGCCGCGCAGCCAGCGACGCGGTTTGAAGGGACGCGTCTCCTCGTATGTTTGCGAAGTACCCACGATTTGATTTTAAATAGAAGATAGCAATTTTCTTCGTGGAGTTTTTACATGCCCATCTTCGAGTACGTCTGCAAAGAATGCCAGCAGGAGTTCGAGGCCCTGGTCTTCGGCAAACAAAAGGCCGAATGCCCGAAGTGCAAGAGCAAGAGACTGGAGCCGCAACTCTCCGTGTTCGCTGTGTCGGCGAAAAGCGGAGCAACGAGCCAGCCGTCGATGCCGACCGGACCATGCGGGTCGTGCGGCAACGCTCGCGGGCCGGGGGCCTGCTCGCTCAAAGACTTCGACTAAGTCCTTTGTTTGCATTCAAAAGTGTTCCACGTGGAACATAAGTGCGTTTTGTAGTATCTCTAAGTTATAGGCAGGCAATAACTATTTCCTCCACTATTCCTTCCGTTGTGCAATTAACTTCCGGAACTCGTTCGCGTGTAACTGATGTGACGTTTCGCTTTGGGGCGTTCGTCGTTATGATCCGCTTGAAACGTTAAGCTGAAATCGGAGCGGAACTCGGAGCGAAAATGGATCGGCGAAAAGAGCGCAGGCTGGACCTGGAGTTTTCGGTTCGCATCTGGGGAGTGGACAAAATGGCGCGGCCTTTCGCGGAGATTGTTCGGGTGCGCAATGTCAGCAACCACGGGGCGGTTCTGATCGGCTTCCGCTCGAAGGTGCAGACGGGTGAAGTGCTCGACGTGCAACTTGGCGCGTCGCGGGCGCAATTTCGCATTGTGTGGATGAGTCCTTCGGGAGAGGCCGGCATCGAGGCTCTGGCATTCGAGCCGCCCATCTTCGATATCGGAGCCGGCATCGGCCTCCCCAAAGTTTTTGAGATGGTGGGAACCGGATAGGCCAAAAGCCGAACGGCACTGATCGGCCAACTAACGTGGATTCACGTGGCCGGTTCCCACTTTTGTTTCTTCGGCGAGAAATCTGGCGAATACTTCGTTGGATAAGAGACGGCCGCGGGCCGTGAGGCGCAGAGTTGCGCCTTGCTGTTCGAGCAGGCCTTCGTACACGCATTGCTGGACCGCCGATTCCAAAGTGGCGACTGCGTCCTGGCTGAACGTCGGACTGAAGTCTGCGCGGAGGCGTTCGAGGTCGATGCCGCAGTTGAGGCGTAGACCTAGAAAGAAGCTTTCTTCGATTGCTGCCTGCGCCGAAACCGGAGTCACTGTGTGCGGCGCGCGATTCATGTACGCGTCGAGCGAGTCGGTGGTTGCGAAGCGGAGGGCTTGGTGGACGGCCTGGTTATGATTGGCAGCAAGCATGGAGTGCGCATCGACTCCGAAGCCGAGGTAGGGCTGGCGTGTCCAATACTTCAAGTTATGGCGCGACTCGTTACTTTGTGACTCGCCGTTTTGCGAATGCGGGGCGGTGCGGGCAAAGTTGGAAATTTCGTACTGCGCGATGCCGGCGGAGGCTAGCATCTGGCACGCCTGCTGGTAGAAATCCGCGGTTGCGTCTTCATCGGGCACGAAATGGGCGTGGTAGCGGGCGCCTCCAGCGATCAGTTCCCTGCCCAGGCGCGAATCCTCGTCCACTTCGAGCATGTAGACGCTCGCGTGCGGCACTCCCGTGGCAATCGTCTCTGCTAACGAGAAGGCCCAGCTATCCGCCGTCTGGTGTGGCAAACCGGCAATCAGGTCGATGTTAATGTTGACGAGGCCGGCCTCGCGCAGGCGACCAATCTCTTCGAGAACGGTGGCGCGTTTGTGCAGCCGTCCCACTGACTGCGCTTCCTGATCGACAAACGACTGCACGCCCAGGCTCACCCGGTTTACTCCGCATTGCAACAAGGTTTCGATGAGAGCGGGAGTAAGCGTGCCCGGAGCGCATTCGACCGTAATCTCGGCATCGGGCGTAACCGCAAATTCACCGCGCACGGCGGCAAAGATGCGCCGCAACTGCGCGGCCTCGAGAATCGACGGAGTTCCTCCGCCGAGATATATGGAGTCGGCGGTGTCGGCGTACGTACATCCCAAGCCGGTCGCAAGCTGGCGCGAGTTGGCGATATCTTCGAGCAGGCGGGCAACGTAATTTTCGTAAGCCGACCTCGAGAAGACATCGGAGGCGAAGTTACAGTAGCTGCATTTGGTCCGGCAGAACGGGATCGAGATATAGAGGCCGAGGGGCATGTCTTGCTTTATTCTATGGGATGCGGACGCGGGCCGTGTTAGCGCTGTAGTGGCTTAGAATAGAAGGAGGGGGCTCCTCAACAAATCGCACGTGGCACGGTTGCGAGAACAAATATGAGCTCTGAGCAGATTGATCTTTTATGCAATCACTGTGGCCAGGCGTTTTCAGCATTTCTGCACGAGATGGCCGATCACAATGCCAAGGTCACCTGCCCGAGTTGCGGGAAACCCCATGACGGCAAGCCTCCGAAGACTGCCCAGCCGCTTGCGAGGGCGCGACCGATCAAAAAGACTATCAAGACGATTTAGCAGGCTGCGGAAAGAATCGTCGAGGGCGCAAAAGGCACACCTCAGGCGCTGAAGCGCAAACCATCTGCAACGACTTACAGCACGAGTAAACTCGCGCCCTTCCCAAAACCGGTTTCAAATCGGAATTTTGCGCAGCCTGTTAGAGTGCTTTTTGCTCTTGGCTTGGTTATCTCTTCATTCTTTGTTTTCCGGCTTACAACGAAAGAAAAAGCGGGCAGCTTGACGGCCGCCCGCTTCGCAGTGTTCGCTTGCCGAGTTAGTTCGAGTTTGACTGCGGCGGTTCTGCCACAAGACCGGCAAAGAACGCGAGATTGCCTTTGTTGTTGGGGTCTTGCAGCAACAGACCGCGCGTGATCAGCGGCACCGCGGTGGTGTCGCCGGCCAGCGCGCTCAGGCCGCTCAGATTAGAGAACAGAGTATCGTTGCCGGTGTAAACGGTCACCGGCCCGCCGGCGGCATAGCCAACCAAGCCGTTGTTCGAGAGCTGGAAGAACCCTGCGTTGCCGTTGCTGACAGTGACGCTTCCCGGCACGAACAGGCCGTAGACACCCTGGCGCCGCAGCGAAATCATCTGCGGTGTAAACGTAGAGTTCACGTAGCTGCCGCCGATGAAAATTCTCTGGCCAACTTCAATGGAAGTGTTGTTGAACAGTGCGCCGGTGAGCGGGCCATCGAGGAAGCAGATTTCGTAGTTGGTCACCGCGCTGATGTCGATATTGGGCTGGACGGTGTCCACCTCGCTGACGAGGTCTGCGCCGGTTTCTCCCACCCACATCGTCACTGATTGCGCTTGGCCCGCGCCGTTGTTCGCCACCTGCAGAACGCGTCCGGAGAGGAACGATTCTGCGGTGGTGATGACTTCTACGCCGCTGGCCATGAGGCTGCCGTCCGCCTGAAACGCGCCCTCGACTCCGACAATCGCCGGAGCGGCGAGGTCGTTCATGTTCCAGCCACTGTTGAACCGTGTGCTGTCGTTGACATACACCGTCAATTGGCGACCGTAAGGCCCTTGCATGACAAATGAGTTATTGGCTGTATTCACCGAAACCAGCCCCCCGGTCAGATCCGTAACTTGGCCGTCAGGATCGCTCGCCTTCGTGGCTTTTATGTAAATGACCGGATTCACGGCGCCAGTGATTTGACCGTTGCTGACAGCCAGGGATTGCCGGATGTCGAATTCTATTTTCAGGCCGGCGAGACCATTGCTTCCCACCACCATCGGTGTGGGGAAGTTCACCGTCAGAGTGTAAGGAGACTGCGGCAGCGTACCGTTCATCGGAGTCACTGCCGGCGGATTCTGGCTCATATCCACCCAGGAAATGACCGGGTTCGCCAACACGAAGGTCGCGCTGCTGTAAGTGTCGGCAGGAACGGAGTTGAAGGCAAGGGGAGACCGCAGGCCTAAGAGGCGTGCGAAGTCCACGGTGGTCGGGGTCGAGATTACCTGAGGCGAATTGCTCTGGCCATTCAGGGTGATGGAGTTGATGGTGAGGTCAAGGCCCACTACAGAGGGCAAGGGCGCATCTTCGCCGGTGACGAACACGTTGCCGGACTGCGATTGTCCCGGATTCGCGTTCGAGGAGTTAGAACCGCAACCAACGAGTATGAAGGTTGCGAGCAGGGTGGTAGCGGTCAATGCAAGGAATCTTTTCATGCCGAGCTCCGAGTGAACAAGTTTTGGGGGAGCAAACTATTTTGTCTTACGGATATGCAAACACGCTTAATTCAGGAATGTCGCGTGACTATGGTGTATTACTTCTGGGAATTCGGTCTGCGCGTCCGCCGCGATTGCCCTTGCTTTTGAGTAAGTTAGGCAGGCACGCGAGGAAGGGACCTACTCGGACATGTACAGGCCCGGCGTTGCAGGAGCGGGGCCGAGCTTGGCTCGGTTTGGACGGGCGAGGCGCCCGTCCCCACACGAGCCGTCCTCACACGAGCCGAATCTTTTCCATCCCGCTTGGCGGTTTGGCCATCTACTTGGGGTAACGGTTTTGGGATAATCTCTATTGGGGAGATCTTCAGTTATGGTGATCTCTCGCGCCACCGATGGCCTCCGATCAGGAAGAAGAAGTATTAGGGAAAGCGTACGACGGCCGGCTGATGCGGCGGCTGCTTACGTATCTGCGTCCGTACAAGTGGCACGTGGTGGTGGCCCTGGCGGCAATCATCCTGAAGTCGGCGGCGGACGTGCTGGGGCCGTTTCTCACCAAGATTGCCATCGACAAATACCTGGCGAAGTCGCCGAACTCGCATTCTTGGATTGGCGACCGGCTGAGCGACGCTCCGCTGACCGGCATCGCGCAGATTGGCGGGCTTTACGTTGGGATTCTCATCTTCACTTTTGCGCTGGAGTTCATCCAGACTTACCTGATGCAGTGGACCGGGCAGAAGGTGATGTTCGATCTGCGCAGCCAGATTTTCCGCCACCTGCAGCACATGCACGTCGGGTTTTTCGACAAGAACCCGGTGGGCCGGCTGGTGACGCGCGTGACCACCGACGTCGATGCGTTGAATGAAATGTTCACGGCAGGCGTGGTCTCCATTTTTGAAGATGTCTTCGTGCTGGCCGGCATCATCGCGATCATGATGAAGATGAACTGGAAGCTGGCGCTCATCACCTTCGCTATGCTTCCGCTTATCGTGTACGCCACCAAGATCTTTCGCGACAAGGTACGCGATTCCTACCGGCGGATCCGCACGGCCATCGCCAGAATCAACGCTTACCTGCAGGAAGCCGTCTCGGGGATGCTGGTGCTGCAGCTTTTCAATCGCGAGAAGCGCGCCTTCAATAAATTTTCCGACATCAATGCCTCGCACATGGACGCGTTTAAAGACGCGATCATGGCATATGCCGTGTATTACCCGGTGGTCGAAATAATGTCGGCGATTGCCATCGCCAGCATTATCTGGTGGGGCGGGAATGACGTGATCCGGGGCGTGGCGTCGATCGGCGTGCTGGTTGCGTTCATGCAGTACGCGCAGCGATTTTTTCGTCCGATTCAGGATTTGAGCGAGAAGTACAACATCCTGCAGTCGGCGATGGCGGCTGGCGAACGCGTGTTCAAGCTGCTGGATACGAAGATTGAAGTGACCTCGCCGGCGATCACGAAACAGCCGCAAGGGCCGGGGCGCATTGAATTTGATCATGTGTGGTTCGCCTATAACACAAGTGGCGATCCCGACTGGGTCTTGCGCGACGTTAGTTTTGCGATCGAACCGGGCGAGACCATCGCCGTCGTCGGCCACACGGGGGCGGGCAAGACTACGCTGATCTCGCTGCTGATGCGCTTCTACGACGTGCAGCGGGGAGCGGTGCGCATCGACGGCGTCGATATCAAGGAGATGAACCTCGACGATCTGCGCAGCCGTTTCGGCGTCGTCTTGCAGGATCCGTTTCTATTCAGCGGCACGGTCGAGGGCAACATCCGGCTGGGAACGGCGCGCATCCAGGACCAGGACGTGGAGCAGGCAGCGGAGGACGTCAACTTGGCCGACTTCATCCGGAGCTTGCCGGGAGGCTTCAAAGAGGAAGTGCGCGAACGCGGCTCAACGCTCTCGACCGGACAAAAACAGTTGATTTCGTTCGCGCGCGCGCTGGCGCATAGTCCGAAGATTCTGATTCTTGATGAGGCGACCTCTAGCGTCGATACGGAGACCGAGTTCCGGGTGCGCGACGCGCTCAACCGCATGGTGGAAGGGCGGACGGCGCTGATCATCGCGCACCGGCTCTCGACCATCCAGCGCGCCGACAAGATCATCGTGATGCACAAAGGCCAGGTCCGCGAGATGGGATCGCACCAGCAACTGCTGGCCCAGCGCGGGATTTATTACAAGCTCTATCAACTGCAATATAAGGATCAAGAGATGGCGGGGGTACCCCCGGTCACGGCGAACGCGGACGACTGAACACAGCTTCCATTTTGCCCCGTTACAATGTCCCCGTGCGGATTCTCATCTCGGCCGGCGAAGCCTCGGGCGAAATGTACGGCGCTCAACTGATGGAAGCGCTGCGCCGCCGGGTAGCCATTCCTGCTCAGGTAGGGACGGGGCTCCGCCCCGTCCAGGCGGGTCCAAGCCCCGCCTCCACACAGGCCGGGCAGCTTGAATTCTTCGGCGCGGGTGGGGAGCGCATGCGGGCTGCCGGTTGCGAAATTGTTGTCGATGCTAAGGACCTTGCGGTCGTCGGCATCACTGAGGTTATTAGCCATCTGCCGAAGATTCTTGGGCTCTATCGGAAATTGATTCGCTCGGCCGACGAGAAACGACCGGCGCTTGCGGTCGTCATCGACGCGCCGGCCTTTAACTGGCGCGTGGCGCGGCAGATGCGCAGGCGCGGCATTCCGGTCGTCTACTACGTCTGCCCACAGTTCTGGGCGTGGCGGCAGGGACGCGCGAAGTTGCTGCGCAAATACGTCAACAAGGCGCTGGTGATTTTTCCGTTCGAAGAAAAGTTCTATCGCGATCGCGGAGTGGACGCGACCTTTGTTGGCCATCCGCTGGCCGATCTGCCCCCGCCTGAAATTACTCGCGAAGCTTACGCGGCTGAGAACCAGATCGACGCCACGAAACCCTGGATCACGCTGATGCCGGGTAGCCGTCGGAAAGAAGTGGGCATGAACCTGCCGACGATCCTGGAAGCGGCGGATCGTCTGAAGAAAGATTGCCTGGAAAAAGACCACCTGGGCAGCGGTTATGAATTCCTGTTGCCGGTCGCGCGCACCCTCGACGCGTCGTTTCTCAATGGATTGATGGAGACGCGGCAAGCCGCGTCTCTACGGAGGAATATTCACTTGGTCCCCGATGCGCTGCCTGCGCTGTTTCACTCACGCGCCGGGATTGTTGCCAGCGGCACGGCTACGGTCGAAGCCGCCCTCATGGGCACTCCGTTTGTCATGGTGTACCGCCTATCTCGGCTGACCTACACGCTGGGCAAGCCGCGTGTGAAAGTTCCTTACTTTGCCATGGTCAACCTGATTGCCGGCGAAGAAGTCGTCCCCGAACTGGTGCAGCACAAGTTCACGGTGGACAACGTCGTCACGGAACTGAACAAGATCATCCCTGATGGCGGGCCGCGAACGCGCATGATCGAGCGATTGGCGGAGGTTAGAGCACGGCTGAAGAGCCGGAGCGGGTCGGGTGCACGTCCTTCGGAAACGGCGGCAGAGATCATATTGGGGGAGATCAGACTCAAGGAGACCCTCTGAAAGTGATCAAGTTAGTTCAGTAAACAAATTTCGCTAACCCTTGTCGGCACAGCATCTTTTGCGGGAAAATTAACATCTTAGAAACTGTAGCCCTGCCAGGAGACTCTACTTGAAGCTCTGCCACTCTCGACCAGCGCGCCGGGCGCTCTGTCTATC
>Ga0187883_10002338_pt1 | contig 11451 bp, 10 predicted proteins | sample June2016WEW_20_1_2_FD_132966 | JGI IMG/M metagenome (GOLD analysis project Ga0187883, IMG submission 132966) | Peatland microbial communities from SPRUCE experiment site at the Marcell Experimental Forest, Minnesota, USA - June2016WEW_20_10 | ecosystem: Environmental > Terrestrial > Soil >...
AGACGGAGACGCTGCGGCGGCTGCATGACTGGGCGACCGGGAGCAGACGCCGCTGGCTGGTCGAGCTCCTCGTCCCGCCCACCCGCAAGCAGCTCGCCGCGCACGACGATCAGGCCCTGTTCGACGAGCACGAGCGGCCGGCGCTCACTGCCCAGGTGATCGGCTCGCTCACCGCGGCGGGCGTCCGTCCCGGCATCTGGAAGCTGGAAGGCTACGAGACCACCGCAGGCGCGCAACTGGTCCTGGACGCCGTCCGGGACTCCGGCGCCCCGGCCAGCTCATGCATCGTGCTCGGCCGCAACGCGCCGCGGCGCCAGGTAGACCACTGGCTCACCGTCGCAGCGCCGCTGCCGGGCTACGTGGGCTTCGCCATCGGCCGCAGCATCTGGGACCAGCCGATCGCCGGCTATCTGGCCGGCCACGCCGACCGGGACGTCACCGAAGCCCGCATCGCCGAACGCTACCGCCACTTCGTCCAGCAGTACTTCGCGGCGGACACCGCTCCGGCCGGGGAGACCGGCGAGCGCAGCGAGCCATTCACCTACACCCACCCGCGGCTCACCCCGGACCGGGAAGCCCTCATCCGCAAAGCAGCCGCCGGAGCCGATCCCCGCGGCAGCCTGCTGCCCGCCTGGATGACCCAGTCGCTGCTCGCCGAAGTCGACGCGCTCCGAACCGGGCAGTGAGCCGTGAGCAGCGCAGCGGGCCGTCCCGTGCGGTGCGTGGTGGCAGGCGGCAGCCTGGTCGGCCTGTCCGCGGCGATCGCGCTGTCCCGGATCGGGATGGACGTGACCGTGCTCGAGCGCAGCCCGGCTCGTGCCGTTGATGGCGGCGGGGGCCTGGGCGTGGACGTCGCCCTGCTCCGGCAGGTGACCGGCATCCGCGAAGAACCGCCGGTGTTGCACGGCACCGATCGCGACACCACGGCCTGGCACCTGCTGCAGGGATGGCTGGAGGAAAACGCATTGCGGTGTCCTGGGGTGATGGTGCACCGCGGGATGCAGGTCGCTGCCGTGCACCCCGGGAGTGACCAGCAGCCTGCGAGCGTGGTGACCGAGGACGGCGGTGAGCACGGCGCCGACCTGGTGATCGGAACCGACGGTGCGCGGAGCACGGTACGCGCCACCGTGGAACCGGAATTCCCCGACGCCCGCTACGCGGGGGTGCTGTTGTGGCGCACCCTGGTCGATGAGCAGGCCATGCCCGCCGGAGTCGCCTTGCCGGATGCCGGCGAGCCGTCCCGGGAAGTCTACGCAGGCCCCTACCGCCTGGTCACCTACCTGGTTCCCGGTGCCGCAGGCGAGACCAGCGCCGGGCACCGCCGCCTGAACATGGTCTGGTATGACCCCCAGCAGCGCGACCTGCTCCGCGACACGGGCTTGCTGGACGGCGAGATCATCCACGGCAGCCTGGCACCGGAGGCGCTGCCCGGCCCGGTCCGCGAGCGCCTTACCGAGTTCGCCGCCGCGAACTGGCCGAGTCCGTGGCGCGAGGCCCTGGCCCTTGCGCTACAGAGCGGAACCGTCTTCGGCACCCCGATCGTGCACTACGAGCCCAAGCGGCTGGCCCGCGGCCGGGTCACACTGGCCGGTGACGCCGCGCACGCCGCCAGCCCGATGGTCGGCGGCGGATTCCGGCAGGGACTGTATGACGTGGATGCGCTGGCCCGGACGGCGACCGCGATTAGCTCCCCAGGCGAGGTACCAGGCGCACTCCGCCGCTACCAGGAACTGCGTCTCGGCCCAGCCGCTCGGCACGTAGCGGCCAGCGAGCGGGCCACGGCCGGCTACCTGGCGCACGCAGCCGCGAGGCCGGGCCCATGACCCGTCACCGCCAGCCAGACCACGGCTCACCCGGCCTGCACCACGATCAACTAGCTCGGCGCCTCGCGCCGGGAAAGGAGAACCACGATGCCTGAGGAATCCCCCACTCCCGCACCAACATGGCAGCCGCCACCTGACTCCAAGCAGTTCGTCGGTGACCTGGACGCTGCTGAGCGGCGCGACCTGCCCGGCTCGGCCTTCGCCTTCCCGCGGCAGCGCAAGGAACCGCTGGTCTCGGCAAGCCATGTGCGGAGCGCCCTTAGCCGCTTCGATCAGGTCACCGACGTGAGCGACGCTGACCGTGCGCTCGCCTTCGAAAACATCCGCCTCGCCGCGTCCTACTTCGATGTCCGCATGACCGAGAAGTCGTGGCACGATCTCATGCCCCCACCCGGCGGCCGCTGACGCCGCTGCCGCCGTCTTGGTCCTGCGTGCTCTCGTGACGCCAGTGCTGCCCGAAACGGGCCATCGTCAATCCGCTGCGGCCGATCGCCGCCGCGGCGTTCGACGAGTAAACCGGCCCGCGCCTCTGGCGGTCCGGGAGGTCAGTGGCGCTGCGGAGCACCGGCCGCCTCGTCGCGCCCCAGCGCGCGGGCATGCGCACGCGGCCGCGCGCCAGAGTGTGATCGCCTCAGGCGCTGATCGGTCGAGTAGCCATGCGGCCGAGCCTGCCCTCGACAGAAACGCGAGCAGGGCAGGCGCGGCCGTGACTGGTGTTACTCAGCGGGGCGACACGGTCGCGTGGTCGAGCCGGATCGCTTGAGTGCAGTCACTACGGATACTCTGTCCGGACCTCCCGGCACACTAGTGGTGGATCATGACAGCGGACAGGCTCTTCGCGGGAACGGCCGGATGCCGATGATGCGACGCGACGGTGGCCCGGACGGCGCTGAGGGCGCCGGATCCTCTGCCGCCTCCTCAGTCGATCGCGATGCGGGAATCCCGCAGCAGGTGCTGGCGGGGCGCAGCCCTGTGCTGGACGCGGCGCAGCTTGAGGTGTTGGGCAGATACGGCGGCGAGCACGCTACGGCCGCCGGTCAAGTGCTGTTTGCCGACGGAGACGAGAGCTACGACCTGATCGTGCTGCTGGCCGGAGAGGCACAGATCATCGAGCGCCGCGGCCAGCGGGGCGAGAAGCTCGTCGCGGCCTATGGTCCCGGGCAGTTCCTGGGAGAGATCGGCCTGCTGACCGGCCAGCGGGCATACCTGAGCGCGGTCGCGAGCACGGCCGGCCGGATACTGCGCGTTCCCGTGCCGCAAGTACGGGTGATCATGGCGCAGGAGCTCGGCCTCAGCGAGCTGATCCTTCGGACATTCCTGCTGCGGCACACGATCCTGACGGGCCGGGGGACAGGACTGACCCTCATCGGATCCCGGTTTGACGCCGCGACCCGGCGGCTGCTGGAGGTACTGGCGCGCAACCGGCTCGCGTCGAGGTGGCTGGAGCTGGAATCCTCACCCGAGGCCGAGGCCATGCTCCGGGAGCTGGATGTGCCCGTCACAGACCTGCCCATCGTCGTCGTTCCGGGCGCCCCCCTGCTGCGCAATCCCGACAGCCACAAGCTGCTGGAGGCCCTGGGCATGTCCGGCCCGGGCGACACCGATCAGCCCGGCGCGTGCGATCTGCTGGTCGTGGGAGGCGGGCCCGGCGGCCTGGCGGCGGCGGTGTACGGCGCATCCGAGGGAATGGCGACGACCCTGGCCGAGGACACCGCACTCGGGGGACAGGCGGGGACGTCGTCCCGGATTGAGAACCTGCTCGGCTTCCCGGCGGGCCTGTCGGGCGAGGAGCTGGCCGCGCGGGCGGCCTTGCAGGCGCAGAAGTTCGGTGTGCGCATCAAGCTTGCGTCAAGGGCGGTATCGCTGGCATCGGATTCCGGCGTGCACCGGGTCCGGTTCGACGACGGCGAGACGATCACCGCGAAGGCACTCATCATCGCCTCAGGGGCGCGCTACAACCGGCTGTCCCTCGACCGGCTGGCCGAATTCGAGGGCGTCGGTGTCTATTACGCAGCCACCCAGATGGAAGCCCAGGCGTGCAGCGACGGCCCGGTCGCCGTCGTCGGCGGGGGCAACTCCGCCGGCCAGGCCGCGCTGTTCCTCAGCCGCACCTGTGCTCAGGTGCACATCATTATCCGCGGTGAGACGCTGGCGAACTCCATGTCTCGCTACCTGACCGACCAGATTCAGGGCAATCCCCGTATCACCGTCAGGGCTCGCACGCAGGTCACCAAGCTGCTCGGGAACGATCAGCTGGAGGGCGTGAAGATTCTCGAGGCCGGCCCGAAGCAGGCGGCGGCTCTGGCGGTCCGGGGCCTGTTCGTCTTCATCGGCGCGCGGCCGAGCACCCAGTGGCTCGCGGGGCAGCTCGCCGAAGATAACCGCGGATTCCTGCTGACGGGCACCAGCATCCCCGAGGCCCAGCTCGACGAGTCCGGCCAGATCCCCCTGTTCCTCGAAACCAGCCGGCCGGGAATCTTCGCCGTCGGGGACGTTCGCAGCGGATCTGTCAAGCGCGCCGCGACCGCGATCGGGGAAGGCTCTATGGCGGTGCGGCTCGTGTACGAACGCCTCCAGGCCACCGGGACGGCAGTCGCAGACCCGCCGCGAGCCGGTACGTGATGCCGCGCGAGTTCGTCCGGGTGATGGTGCAATGGCAGTTAGCGCCGATTCGCGCCGCCGCCGAGGCCGCGGTGGAAGCTTCCCGGCGCCGCGTGCGGGAGATCCAGGAGCCAAAGCCGGGCTGACGCGGGCGTGATACCACGGTGCGTTCGGAAAAGGAATCAGATCATCCGAACGGGCCGTAGTGCTGCATGCGCAGGATTGCCCAAAAGGAAGCCATCCATAAACGCTTGCGGGCAAGACGTTGTTCATCTCCGGCGGCAGCCGTGGCGTCGGCCTGCCGATCGCCACGCCTGACCAGGCCCGGCCCGGCCCGGGAGAGTGGAGGCCGTAATGCCGAACGGCAGCATGCGGACCGTATTGGTAGCCCTTGGGTCAGGCCTCGGGGTCGCGCTCGCCAAGGTCGCCGTAGCGGTCTTCACTGGTTCGTCCGCGATGGCTGCCGAGGCTTCGCATTCACTTGCCGATACCGCCAACGACTTCTTCCTCTTCGTCGCTCAGCGTCGCAGCACCCGTCGCCCTGACGACCGGCATCCCCTGGGGTATGGGCGGGAAGCTTACTTCTGGGCGGTGATCGCGGCCCTCGGCGTGTTCGTCGCCGGTGCGGCGTTCTCCTTGCGTGAGGGCATCGCTGAGCTGATCCACCCCGGCGTCACTTCTTCGTTCACCGTGGCCTATGTCGTGCTGGCCATCTCTGCCGTCCTTGATCTGGTGTCATTCCGCCAGTCAGCGGGCCAGATGATCCGCCAGGCGCACCGTTACCACCGAGATCTCCTGGATGAGTCCAGGGTCACGTCCGACCCGACGCTGCGGGCCGTGTTCGTCGAGGACGCGGTATCAGTCTCGGGAGACGTGATCACGCTTGCCGCCCTGGCCCTTAATCAGATCACTGGATCGTCCATACCGCAGGGGGTGGCGGCGGTGCTCATCGGGCTGGTGCTTATCCGCACCAGCCTCCGGCTCGTCAAACGCAGCCACGACTTCCTGGTCGGCGCCTGGCCGCTGACCCCCGCGGCCCACGGGGATGGCGATGCTGATGGCTCCACCACCCAGCCACTCACGCCGGCTGATGAAGAGAGAGTACGAGCCTTCCTCCTCGCCTACCCCGGAGTGACCGCCATTAACGAAGTCCTCACCTTCATCGGACCGGGCCGGGCGTGGGTCATAGCCCGCCTTGACATTGACGATGACCTCCGCGCTGCCCAGGTCAAATCGCTGGTACGCGGCATCGAGTCGGGTATGAAGGGTGAGTCGGAAGCCGTCTACCGGGTCGACATCGTGCCCATTGGCAGCGCACTCGCCGTTACGTGAAGGCCCCGAGGCCGATGACGGCGCGGCCGACGATGAGCGTCTGGATGGTCTCGGTTCCCCTCGAAGGTGTGGATCGCCTCCATGTCCACCATGTGCCGCAGGCGCTCTCATCTGGGCGGGCCCTGGCGAGCGTCAACCCGGTGCCTTATTACATGCACTACGGGGAGAACGTCTGGGCTGGCCTGAAGGGCCACCTCGATACCGTCACCGAGCGTGCGGCCGCGCCCGTCATCGCCAGGTACACCGGCGTGCTGGCAGCCGCGGACATCGAGGCGTTCACGATGACGACCACGTTCGCCATCATGCAGTCGCTGCGCCTCGACAAGGGCCCGAGCGGTCCTGTCCACCCCTGACCCGCACCGGTCCGCGGGCGCGGCACTCTGCTTAGGTAGGTGTCGTGGCGGCTGATCGATCCGTGCCCGTGACACTGCCTGATGCCGTCGGCGTGCGCGGCGCCCGGCACAACAACCTGCGCGACGTCGACGTCGACGTGCCACTATGGCGCACGGTCGCGGTTGTCGGCGTATCCGGATCGGGCAAGACGTCGCTCGCCATCGGCACCTTGTACGCCGAAGGCATGCAGCGATACCTCGCTGGCCTGAGCACGTACAGCCGCCGTCGGCTAACCCAGGCACAGCGCCCGGACGTGGACCGGATCGATCACCTCCCGCCCGCGCTTGCCCTGCGGCAGCGGCCGCCCGTTCCAGGACCGCGCAGCACCGTCGGGACCATGTCCGAAGCGCTGAACGTCCTGCGGCTGATGATGTCGCGGCTGGGCTCGCACCTGTGCCCGAACGGCCACCGCGTCGGCCCGTCGATCGCGACGTTTGCCGAGGAGATCGTCTGTCCAGTCTGCGGTGCGCATTTTGAGCATCCCAGTGCCGAATCCTTCGCCTTCAACTCCTACGGCGCGTGCCCGGCCTGCCAGGGCCTGGGCGTGCGGTCTGAGGTCGACGAAGCCACCCTGGTGCCGGACCCGGACAAGACGATCGAGGCGGGAGCGGTGCTGCCGTGGAACTCCGGCGGGCGGCGGCTGTCGATGTATGCCGCGGGCGAGCTCGGGGTGCGCCTGGACGTCCCGTACAAGTCGCTCACCGAGCGCGAGCGCGACATCGTGCTGCACGGCGCCCCCGTGCAGCGGCAGGTGACGCTGCACTCGGGCCGGAACGAGCGTACTGTGCGGCTGTCGGTGAACTATGACAATGCCGTCGCCGCGGTGGAGCGGTCGCTGCGCAGTGACAACGAGCGCACTCGTCGGCTGGTGCAGCGATTCGTCATCACCCGCACCTGCTCGGTATGTCACGGCACCCGGCTGCGGCCGGAGGCACTGGCTTCGGAGCTCGGCGGGCGGAACATCGCCGGGATCAGCAGGCTCAGCCTGGAAGGGCTGCAAGGGTTCACGGGCAGCCTTCCTGCCGGGCTTCCCGCCGAGCTCAGCCGGCTGACCACCGGGCTGCTCGCCGAGCTGAGCGGCGCGCTCACGCCGCTGCTCGACGTCGGCCTGAGCTATCTGACCCTCGACCGTCCCGGCGCCTCGCTGTCGACCGGTGAGCGGCAACGGATCGAGCTCACCTCAACCGTCCGTGCGAGCACCACTGGCATGCTCTACGTGCTGGACGAGCCGTCGGTCGGACTGCACCCCAGCAACGTAACCGGGCTGCGCAAAATGATCTCCGCTCTGGCCGGGAACGGCAATTCGGTGATCGTGGTCGAGCACGAGCGGGAGCTCATCCGCTCCGCCGAATGGGTCATCGAACTCGGCCCCGGAGCCGGTGCACAAGGCGGCCACGTGATCGCCGCGGGCACCCCCGGTCAGCTGGAATCCGACCCTCACTCGATCATCGGCCCCTTCCTGGCCGGCGCGCCCGGTGTTTCCCGTGACCGACCCGAGCGCGCAACTGACGACGCGCGGATCGCCATCGAGATCGCCGACCTTTACAACCTGCACGACCTCACCGCTGAGTTTCCGGTGAACCGCCTCACCGCAGTGGCCGGTCCGTCCGGGGCGGGCAAGACCGCACTCGTGCTGGATAGCCTCATCCCCGCCGCACGGGGGCGCCTGGGCGGCTCTCCGGAGCCGAGCCACGTCCGCCGCCTGAACCTGCAGGGCATACGGCAGGTTGTCCAGATTGACGCCTCGCCGATCGGGCAGAACGCGCGGTCAACCCCGGCAACCTACTGCGGGGCGTTCGATCACATCCGCCGTCTTTTCGCCGCGTCTGCGTACGCCCGGCGCCGTCTGTGGAAGCCCGGCCACTTCTCGTTCAACACCCGCGAGGGCCAGTGCCCGACCTGCCGCGGTCTGGGGCACCTGGATCTCGATGTTCAGTACCTGCCTGACATCACGGTCCAGTGCCCGGCCTGTCACGGCGCGCGCTTCAACGACGCGGTCCTCGCGGTGCAGGTCGAGGGCTTGACCATAGCCGATGTGCTGGCCCTGAGCGTGCACGACGCCGTCGAGCGGTTCGCCGACAGGCCACCAATCGCGGCGGCGCTACGGCCCGTCAGTGAGGTCGGCCTCGGCTATCTGAAGCTGGGCGAGCCTACCCCGTCGCTATCTGGCGGCGAGTCGCAGCGCCTGAAGATCGCGTCCAGGCTGCGCCGCAGCCAGCAGGGCGCGCTGTACGTGTTCGACGAGCCGACCACCGGCTTGCACCCGCTCGACGTCGGAACACTGGTGAGCGTGCTCGACCGGCTGCTTGACGCCGGAGCGACGATCATCGTCATCGATCATGACCTCGACTTGCTGGCGGCAGCCGACTACCTCATCGATATGGGCCCCGGCGGCGGCCCGGAAGGCGGCCGCGTTATCGCGGCGGGGACGCCCGGCGAGGTCGCGCGTGACGCGGGCAGCGTGACCGGGCCGTGGCTGGCCGAGTACCTTGGCTTGCCGGGCGTCAGGCGCTGACGCGATCGAGATCGCGCCGTGCCTGGTCATCGAGTGTGATGCCTTCAGCGGCCAGGTTCTCCCGCAGGTGGGCAACCGAGCCGGTGCCCGGGATGAGCAGCACGTTCGGGGCCAGCTGCAACAGCCACTGGAGTGCGGCCTGCGCCGGGGTGATGCCCAGGCGGGCGGCTGTCTGCGCAACCACGGGGCTGGCCAGTACGGGGTTGTCCTGGCCGCGCGGCCAGCCGAGCGGGCAGAACGGCACGAACGCGATGCCCCGGCTGAGGCACACATCCAGAAGCGGCGCCGCAGTGCGGTCGGCTAGGTGGAACAGGTTCTGCACGCAGACGATCTTGGTGCCCGCAACGGCATGCTGCAGCTGCCCCAGGCTGATATTGCTCAGGCCTATCCCGGCGATCAGACCCTCGTCGCGGGCCGCCACCATCGCGGCCAGCTGGTCGTCGAAGCGCGCATCCACGCGGCCGTCGCCGGGGCGGCGGAGGTTGACTGCGGCGAGCTCGGATACCCGCAAGGCGCGAAGGTTATCCTCGATGCCCGCGCGCAGGTAGCCAGCGCCGCTGTCGTCCCGCCCGGCCGCGACCTTGCTGACGATCGCCAGCCCGTCGGGATACGGGTACAGCGCGTCGCGGATCAGCGCGTTCACAGTGCCGGGGCCGTAGTACTGGGCGGTGTCGATGTGATCGACGCCGGCGGCTACTGCGGCCCGGAGTACGCCGATGGCCTACTCACGGTCGGGCGGCGTCCCCGCGGCGAACTGACCCGCCAGCTGCATCGCGCCGTACCCAGACCGCCGCACTCGCATCCGCCCAAGCGCGAAGACAGACATCATTTCTGCTCCCACAGGGCATCTCCATGGTCGTAGCGGACCTGTCGCTTGCGACGCTAGTGACCATCAGGGTGAGCCGCCGTGGTGATCCGCGCCTTGGAGCGTCTGGTGGGGAACTCGCTGTCGCCGGCTGGCCGGTGGCCGCGCTCACTGGCGGGGTTTCAGGCGTTTCCCGCCGCTGCGGCGCGAGCGGCCAGTATGCCGCGGCCAGCAGGATCAGCAGGGGTCCGGTGTTCGGGTCAGTGCCCGTGCCGGTGAAGATGCCGCCCAGGTTCTCGGGCGATTTCATGATCTGGGCAACGAGCCGTATCTGGGGGCCCGGACGGCGTCGGGCTGGGCAACGCGGCGGCCGTGTCGTCGGGGCGACGGGCAACGGCGGGGTCGGTCAGGTTCGCGACCAGCCGCCTGCGGATCACAACCCTTCCTGCACTTTGAAAACGTCGTCGGCAACCAGTCCGTGAGCCTCGCGATGCACGGTGTTCGCGGCCTCCGCAGACGGTGCGTCGACCAGGCAGAAGATCTTGCCCTCGGCCTCGCTCACCCAGTAGCGGAGGTACCGGACGCGAGTCGCCCTTCACCCTGCCCCGCTTCGTGCGCGTACTGGCGCAGCGAGGCCAGCACCGGATCGCGTTCCAACAGCATCATATTCAGGATCTTCTCTCAAACGGTCAATCACCACGTTTCGGCCGTGCTGGCCAAGCTCGGCGTCGAGAACCGCGAGGCGGCCGCTGATATGAGCCGGAACCTGACTGCTTAATCGAGCCGGTGATGAACAGTACTCAACGCCGCCACTCGACAGCTGCAGTCGCGCCGTCACGCCCATCTGGCGTGCGATCACAGCGAGAGCGCGCAGCAGGCGGGAGCTGCGCAGAACAGCTGATTCTGTGCTCGATTCCGCCCTAATCAAATTATGTTCGGCCGGTGTACGCCGTTGCCGCGCCTTGCTGCTGCGGCAAGATCAGAATCGCCGGTCCCGTGGGGCGTTCCCGGGTCCGGGTATTGCCGCATCATGGAGGGATGACCGGCACACCAACGACCTGCTATGCGTCCGGGCCGCGGGGCGCGCTGGCCTATCAGGTGACGGGTACCGGGCCGGTGGATCTGCTGATGGTTCCCGGCATGCACTCCCACCTCGAACTGCAATGGCAGCTACCGGGATATCGGCGGTTCGTGCGCGGGCTCTCCCGGCACTCCCGGCTCATCCGCTATGACAAGCTCGGGACTGGCCTGTCCGATCCGACGATCTCGTCCCCGACTGTCGGTGAGCGAGTCGATGACCTGGCTGCGGTCGCTGCCGCGTGCGCGGCTTCAGCACCCTTCCTGCTCGGCTTCAGCGAGGGAGGTCCGCTGGCGATCCGCTTCGCTGAAGGTCATCGGGCATCTGGTCTTGTTCTATACGGCACCTCCGTTCGCCCGCCGACCTCCGAAGCTCGCGCGGAACTGGATCTCGTCCTGCGGGGCTGGGGCTCCGGACGGTCGCTCGACACGTTTGCCCCAAGCCTGGCCGCGGATCCCGCGGCCCGGCGCATCACCGCGTCTCTCGAGCGAGCCGCGTCAGAGTGCCCCGGCGATGCGGCAAGCGGACAGAGCAGGTGCAACTGGTGCCGTCCGTCGATCGCCAGCTTGGCGTACACCCGCTTGAGGTGGGTCTCAATCGTGGCCCGGGACAGGAACAGTTCGCGCGCGATCGCGGGGTTGCTGTTCCCGTCGGCTGCCAGCATGGCCACCCGGGCCTCCGCGTCGGTCAGGGACGCCCATCCCGTCAGCGGGCGGGTGACTCGGGGTGCGCCGGGCCGGGCGGGTCGTGGCCAGTCGCACAGTCGCGCGAGGAACGCAGCTACCCGCTCGACGATCGCGTCCACGTCCCCGGCCCATGGCTGATGGTCGATGCCGGGCAGGATTTCGAGTTGCGCACCAGGGATGTGCTCGGCGAGGTTCCGCGCCTCGGCGACCGGAATGAA
>Ga0187883_10002340_pt1 | contig 11446 bp, 11 predicted proteins | sample June2016WEW_20_1_2_FD_132966 | JGI IMG/M metagenome (GOLD analysis project Ga0187883, IMG submission 132966) | Peatland microbial communities from SPRUCE experiment site at the Marcell Experimental Forest, Minnesota, USA - June2016WEW_20_10 | ecosystem: Environmental > Terrestrial > Soil >...
GCCGCCACACCTGGCTCGAGGAAGGCGTGCTCGACCCGTCCGGCGAGGGTCCCATGGTGCCGGACCCGGGACAGGCCGACGGCACCGCGCCGCTGGCCCCCCTCTAAGCGACGGCGCCCCGGATCAGGCCGCGTTCGCCACGCACTTGATTGTCTCGTATTCGATGGGAGTCAGGGACCCGAGGTCGGGCGCCATCGGGGTAGCTGGCATGGCCTTGGCGGCCGCGCGGCCGCGCCGCCGCACTGCTAGCAGCGGCAGGCTGCCCAACGCGATGCCGGCCAGGATGGCCGCGCCGCCAAGTACCTGCTTCGGGCCCGCTGGGTCGCCGAACAGGACGATGCCTGCGACCGCGCCGACGAGCGGCTCAAGGTTGAGGAAAGCCCCGGCTGCCTCGGCAGACATCCGGCTCTGCCCGTAGGCGAACAGCGTGAACGGCAGCAGGGTGCCGCCGAGCGCTAGTCCGGCGCAGGCCAGGACGGTTCCCGTTGCTGAGCCGCTGGGCGCGGCTGGCACGCCCTCAGTGACCACGGCGACGGGTAGCGCGGCCAGCGCCGCCGCCAGGAACTGCACTGCCGTCACCGCGACCGGGTCGCGGCCGCTCAGCAGGCCGGTCTGCGCGACGGTAAAGATCGCCGACATCAGCAGTGCCACCAGCACCAGGCCGTCGCCGCTGACAGTCGCGCCGCCGCCCGGGCCGTCGGCGACCAGGCCAACGCCCGCCAGCGAAATCGCGAAGCCCGCCCAGGCCACCGGGCGTGCCACGCTCCGGCGCCAGAAAGCCGCGACAACTGCGACGAGGACCGGCGCCGCGCCAATCAGCAGGGCCGCGTGGCTCACGCTGGTTCGCGTAATGCCAGCATTCTGCACGAGGACAGAACCGCCGTACCCCACCGCACCCCAGGCCAGCACGGCCGGGGTGCATGCGGAGCGCACCCGGGAGCGGACAGCTACCAACAGGATGGCGGCGGCCACGCCAAATCGCGCGAAGGTCAGCCAGGCAGGCGGCAGCGACTCCAGGGCCACCTTGGACAGCGGCACTGTCGTGCCCCACAGCAGCCCCGCAGCGATGAGGGCGGCGACGGCACGGCGAAGGTCAGGCTTCATAGAGCCATAGTCGCCGCCGACCTAGCCAGAATTTGCTGGCTGACCGCTGCGACGCAATAATATATGGCTATATGGCTGTTGACCTTGATGAAGTTGACGTCGAACTGCTCACCGTGCTGCAGGCCGACGCGGACCGCACGAACGTCGAGCTCGCCCGCCTGGTCGGGCTCTCCCCAGCCGCGACCTTGCACCGGGTACGCCGGCTGAAAGAGTCGGGAGTCATCCGCATCATCAGCGCCCGGCTTGACGCGGCCGCGGCTGGCTTTCCGCTGCAGATGTACGTCACGGCCACCCTCGGGCGTCATGACCTTCGCTCGAGCCGACTCTTCGAGGAGCAGGTCCGGGCGCTGCCGCAGATCATCGCGGCGGACAATGTCGCGGGCGAGATGGACTATCTGCTCACCGTGGTCGCGCGCGACGTCACCGAACTGCAGCAGGTCCTTACCGCGCTGGCCACCCGAGGCGGCCAGCGGCTGGTGACCTATCTGCGCCTGGAGGAGGTCAAGGCCCCCTCCCAGCTGCCGTTGACGCCGGCCAGGCCGACCTCTGGTCGGCAACCACGCCGGGCTGCTGGCCGCGGGCGCGCACCGGCGGCGCGGGCCGAGTAAGGCACGGGCCAAGTAAGGAGAAGAGCGTTCGCTGGCCTTCTCGGGTTCAGGCAGTTGCCGCGAACCGCAGGCGGTCACCGGACACCTCGACCTCGGCCCTGCTGAATCCGGCGCCCCGAAGCCGGTCAGCCAGCGAGCCGGGCTCGACGGGCACGAAGATGTCGTCCTGATGCAGGCGGCGTCGTTCCGGCGTATCCAGCCCGTCCGAGCCGAGCAGCACCCCGCCGGCCCGCAGCACCCTGCTCAGCTCGGCCAGCGCGGCATCCTGCTGTGCCGCGGACGGGATGTGATGCAGCATTGTCAGGCAGGCCGCCGCCGAGAAGCTCCCGGCGGGAAAAGGCAGGCGCGTCGCGTCCGCGGTGATCACCTCGACATTGGTGCCCGCCAGCCGGGCGGCGAGCTGAGCCGCGAGACCGCTGTCGAGTTCAACCGCGGTCACGCGGGCAGCGTGCCGCCGCAGGACGTCAGTCGTCAGCCCGGGCCCAGGGCCCACCTCGAGCAGGTCGTCGCCCAGCTCGTAGCCGTCAAGAACCCACGGCAGCAGTTCATCTTCCACTAGCCTCGCCCACTCAGGGCTGGAGCATATGGCCAGGTGCTCCTCGTTCACTCACGCCATCCTCGGGTCGCTCCGGCGGAGTCCCTGCGGCCAGCTAGCCGCTGAGACTGACGGTGCCATCGGGATGCAGGGTCCATCCGGGGTTATGCGCCACTTCCCACGGATGGCCGTCAGGGTCGATGAAGACGCCCGAGTAGCCGCCCCAGAAGGTCCGGGCCGGCTCGCGGCCGATCACGCCGCCGGCTGCCCTGGCTTCGCCTACCACCTTGTCGACAGCTTCGGGGGACCCGACGTTGTACGCCAGCGTCACCCCGCCCCAGCCACCGCCGTCGCGGACGGCGCTGTCCTGGGCCAGCATGGACCGGTCCCACAGGGCGACGACCATTCCGCCGGCCTGGAAGAAGACGACGTCATCGGCAGCGGCGGTAGCCGGCTGCCAGCCCATCGCCTGGTAGAAATCCCTGGCCCGGCCCAGATCTGCCACGCCAAGGGTAATGAGACTGACGCGCTGGTCCATTCAGCTCCTCCTCGCTAGCCGCCCGGAACTCCGCGCTCAACGCAGAACTCATTGCCCTCGGGATCGGCCAGCGTCACCCAGCCGGTCCCGTCGGGCCGCCGGTGGTCAGCGGCCAGCGTCGCACCAAGGGCCAGGATCCGCTGCATCTCCTGCTCCCTGGACTGCGGGGCCGGGTCAGCCGGCGCCAGGTCAAGGTGAAGACGGTTCTTGACCCGCTTGGCTTCCGGAACCCGGATGAACAGCAAGCTGGCCGACCCGTCTGGCGCCACTAGCAGGCCCTCCGGATCGTCGGGGTGGTTGGCGTTGCCTGGATCCTCTCGATACCCGGTGACCTGCGACCAGAATCCGGCCAGCAGGTACGGGTCGGCGCAGTCGAAAGTTATGGTCCTGATCCGAACTGTCATCAGCTGGCTTCCTTTTGTTCCGCTTCAGGGACCTCAGGCTAGCTGCCAGGTACCGGCGGTCTTGGGCTGTGGCGCTCGGCACCTGCGAGAGCGCCCTCGGCGGTATGCAGCACCCAGAATCCGCCCTTGTCGAGTTCCGGGCCGCCGGGCGGCACCGCGCCGAGGTCCCCGCAGATGGCCGCGAGGACCGGCGGGAGATTCTCGCGGTGCGCGCAGAGCACCGTTGGCAGGCGCTCGGCAGTCAGCCGAACGGCCAGGTCCGTCACCGCGGCTGGGCCAGCTGGCGGCTGCGTCACCGTCAGACCGGGGTCGACTGAGATCTGCTTGCCGACCCGCTGCGCATACGGCCGGACCGTCGCGATGCAGCGCTCCGCCGCCGAGCTGATCACCCGGCAGGAGCCATAGCAAGACAGCAGGCTGGCCAGCCGCTCCGCGTCCGCGGTACCGCCGGGATCAAGCGGCCTCGCCAAGTCGTCCCCGGCCCAGGAACTCTTCGCCCCGGCGGAGGCATGCCGGAGCAGGATGACGGGAACGGTATCGGAGGGGCCGGCCGCTAGTTCCGCGAGCAGTCGCGCATCGTGGGAGTAACTTAGCCTGCGGCTTGCCGCGGGCAGCGGCAGCCACTCAAGGTCGTCCACCTCCGAATTGGGCACAAAGGCCATGCTGGCACCGGTCGCGACCCGTGCCGCCCAGTAGTCCACCCGCTTCGGGCGCCCCTGGTTGTCATAGCTGGTTGGGCGGAGCCGCCTGCCGAGGACCACCCGGATCCCGGTCTCCTCAGCCACCTCGCGCACGGCAGCGGCCAGGACGTGTTCGCCCGGCTCAACCTTTCCCTTCGGGAAGGTCCAGTCACCGTACTTGATGCGGTGGATCAGGGCGACTTCATCGCCGCCCGCGCCAGGCCGGCGGACAAGCGCGCCAGCCGCGCGGATAGCTCCGGCGGCGGCCGCGCGCATTGGTATGGCCGTGGCCAGGCGGGCCGGGCCGACGGCGGCCGGGCGGCCGGCTCCGGCGCCTCCGGCGTTATTCGGCGCGGGCTCGGCCTCGCCATCAGCCATCGGCGGTCCGGGCGTGCCTGGTCACGATCAGATACTCCTGTATGTCGGTCAAGGGCCGGCCCGAATCGTCCAGGTGATGCCTGATCCAGGTGCCGTCCCCGGACAGCCACCAGGACGCCGTCCCGTCATCCATCGCCATGTCAATCAGGCCGCGCAGCTGCGTTTGCTGAGCCGGATCGGCCACCCTGACCAGCAGCTCGACGCGCCGGTCGAGGTTGCGGTGCATGAGATCGGCACTGCCCATCCAGATCTCGCCGTCGTCCACACCGGTGCCGAACCCGTAGACGCGCGAGTGCTCGAGGAACCGGCCGAGCACACTCCGGACCCGGATGTTCTCCGACATCCCGGCCACCCCGGGCCGGACCGCGCAGATCCCGCGCACCCATAGGTCGATGGGCACCCCGGCCTGAGATGCGCGATAGAGCGCATCGATGATTACCTCGTCGATGATGGCGTTGCACTTGAACTGGATCCGCGCTAGCTGGCCGGCCCGGGCCCGGGCCACCTGGCCCTCGATCCGCTCGAGCAGCCCGGATCGGAGCCGGGCCGGCGCGACGAGCAAGCGCCGGTAGTCACTCTTCCTGCTGTACCCGGTCAAGTGGTTGAACAGGTCCGTCGCGTCCTCGCCGACAGTCGGGTCGCAGGTCAGCAGGCCGAAGTCCTCATACAGCCGGGCGGTCGTCGGGTGATAGTTGCCGGTACCGATATGGCAGAACCTGCGCAGGGTGCCGTCCGCCTCCTCGCGCACCACCAGCACCATCTTGCAATGCGTCTTCAGCCCGACGAAACCGTAGACGACATGGCAGCCAGCTTCCTCCAGTTTCCTGGCCCAGGCGATGTTGGCTCGCTCATCGAAGCGCGCCTTGATCTCTACCACGACCACGACCTGCTTGCCCGCCTCGGCGGCGTCGATGAGCGCATCGACGATCTCCGAGTCGCCGCTGGTGCGGTACAGCGTGTGCTTGATCGCCAGGACCCGGGGGTCCTCGGCTGCCGACACGACGAGCCGCTGCGTGCTGGCGGTGAACGAGTCGTAGGGATGATGGACCAGGACGTCATGCTCGCTGAGCTCGGCGAAGATCCCGGTGTCGAGCGGCAGCGCGGTCTCGGACGGAATGAACGGCGGGTACCTCAGCTTCGGCATGTCGAGATCGGCGATCGCCGAGAGTCCGGCGAGATCCAGCGGCCCCGGCACCCGGTAAACGGCCCGGGTGTCCACCCCCAGCTCCGTCACCAGCTTGTCGAGCACGTCCGCGGACATGGACTCCTCCACCTCGAGCCGGACCGCGGGCTCGAACCTGCGCCGCATGAGCTCCCGTTCCAGGGACTTCAGCAGATCCTCCGTGACGTCCTCATCGATCTCCAGGTCTCGCGTCCTGGTCACCCGGAAGGCATGCTCCTCGAGGACTTCCAGGCCGACGAACAGCTCGGGCAGGTGGGCGGCGATCACGTCCTCGATCGGCACGAACCGGTTGCCTGCCACCGACATGAACCTCGGCAGCAGCGGCGGCACCTTGACCCTGGCGAACATCGTCGCGCCGCTCTGCGGGTCCGCCATCATAACGGCCAGGCTGAGGGAGAGACCGGAGATATAGGGGAACGGGTGCGCCGGATCGACCACCAGCGGCGTCAGCACCGGGTAGATCCGTTCCCTGAACAGCTTCTGCAGGTTCGCCTGCTCGTCTGCGGCCAGCTCCTTCCAGCGCAGGATCTCGATTCCCTCGCTGGCCAGAGCGGGCAGCACGGAATCGCTGAAGCACTTGGCGTGCCTGCCGGTCAGCGCACGCGCGGTTTCCAGCGTGTTCAGGTATATCTGGGTGGGCACCCGCCCGCTGGCCTGCTCCACCGGGAGTCCTGCTGCCATCCGCCTGATCCGTCCGGCGACCCGCACCATGAAGAACTCGTCCAGATTGCTGGCGAAGATGGAAATAAACCTGACCCGCTCCAGCAGCGGCAGGGTGTCATCCTCCGCGAGCTCGAGAACACGCTGGTTGAATCTGAGCCAGCTCTCTTCACGGTCCAGGAACCTGTCGGGCGGCAGCTTCTGCGCTTCCGGCGCTCCGGCCTCGTTTGCCTGCTCCCGGCCCGTCTTCCGGTCGCCGTCGGCAGAGCGTGCGCTTTCAGCGGATCGCGCGCTTTCGTCGCGCCCCCCGCGGCCCCCGGACTGCCCGCGACCACGGGGCGGGGAGTCCGCCGCGCCTCGACCACGGGGCGGCGAGTCCCCCGCGCCCTTCTTTTCCACGCTGCGCGCCGAACCGACCTGACCAGAACCCATGTCCCTATTGTCCCCGGTGTCACGGCTATCAAAAGACCCGGGGAGCCATCATGTCGAGATTGGCCTGCCACGGTCCGCGCAATTCAGACCGACATCTGCCGATTTCAGGTGAGTCGTAGCTGATGTCCGGCCTCGAGAACCGTTCTGACGCAGCTGGCAACCGCCGCCGCGACGACCGGGACGGCCGGCCCGGCCCGGCTCCCCGGCCTGTCCGGCCTCCTTCCGGCATAGGCTCAGCAGGGGCCGATGGACGTCAAACCGCAGAGTCGGCAGCAGGCTTTTCGGGCCAGAACGGAGCAGTTGCATGCGCATTGGCACCTCCCTTACCGAGCACCCCGGTCCCGATGCCCTCACCTACCTTCGCGACGAAATCCAGCGCGCCGCCGACGACGGCTTCGCATCCGCCTGGCTGTCCAACATCTTCGGCCTTGACGCACTGACCGCGCTGGCCGTCGCGGGCAGCCAGGTCCAGGGGATCGAGCTCGGCACCGCGGTGGTGCCGACCTATCCGCGCCATCCGGCTGTCCTCGCGCAGCAGGCCCTCACCACGGCCACCGCTGTCGGCGGTCGGCTGACGCTCGGCATCGGGCTGTCCCACAAGATCGTCATCGACGACATGTACGGCTACAGTTTCGACCGGCCCGCCCGGCACATGCGCGAGTACCTCTCCGTCCTGCTGCCGCTGCTCGACGGCGAGCCGGTCTCATTCGTCGGCGAGACCCTCCGGGCCGGAATCGGGCTGAGCACCCCGCGCCCCGGCCGGGTGCCCGTCGTGCTGGCAGCGCTGGCGCCGCAGATGCTGCGGCTGGCCGGCCAGCGGGCGGACGGGACGGTGCTCTGGATGACCGGGCCGGCGACGGTGCGGGACTATGTCGTGCCTGCCATCACGGCCGCGGCGACGGCGACCGGGCGCACCAGCCCGCGGGTGATCTGCATCCTGCCGGTCTGCGTCACCGACGACACGGACGCTGCCAGGGCACGCGCCGACACGGTGCTCACGATCTACGGCCAGCTGCCCTCCTACCGCGCGATGCTGGACCGTGAGGGTGCGCAGGGCCCCGGGGACGTTACGATCGCGGGCGACGAGGCCGCCGTGGCCGCTCAGCTGGGGGCGCTCGAGGCCGCGGGCGTGACCGACTTCGTCGCCGCCGACCTCGATGCCCGCGGTCAGCACCGTACCCGCGCGCTACTCACCTCCCTGCTGCGCTGACCGCCATCCGGACGGACCCGATGGGGCAGGCCCGCAGCCCGCGTACCCGGCGGCAAGACCCCAACCGGGCCCGGGACCGGGCCGGCACCCCGCCGCCGCGCGGCTACCTCAGCTCGACCCTGCCGCCGCGGCCGAGCGCGGCGGCGAGTTCCTTCTCGGCCGTCTCGATCTTCAGCCAGTCGGCGTAGCTGACCGGCCGGATCCCGCGGGGCGCAGGTGCGCGGCCCGGGCCAGACCCCGGGTCATCCAACTGAGCATCGGCGGGATCTCTGCCCGCCAGGTCGTCATGTTGTGGCCGCCCCCCGGCGTGATCGTCAGCGGCACATCCGCCTGCCGTATCAGCAGCTCCTGCCAGAAGGCCTCGGCATTAGCCACGTCCGACCTGTCGCTTCTGCCCGCGCCCAGCCAGAACCTGGGGATCACCGCGCCGGCCGACAGCGCGGCGATCTCATCCACCGGGGTGTTCTCTTTCCTCAAGATGGGGCTGCCGCCGAACGGGCTGACCGGGCGGGCGGAGTGCGCGAGCTGGTTATCGTATGGCTTGAAGTAGCCGCTAAGGACTCCCGCGAACCCGTAGCGGCCCGGGAGGCGCAGGACCATGTTGGCGGCACAGAACCCGCCCTCGGAGTAACCAGCCACCCCCCAGCCCAGGCCCGGCGGCTGCACCCGCAGCAGCTGGGCGATCTCCTGCGGCAGGTCCACGCCCAGGTAGGTCAGGTCCTGCGGACCGCGTACCTGGTTGAGGCACTGCAGCGAGATCCGCAGGCCGCCGTTTGCGTCGGGCATGAGCAGCACGGCAGGCTGAGCGAGCTTCTCCTTCATCAGCTGCAGCAGCGTAGTCGTCACGCCCGCTACGTTGATCCAGTCCTGCGGCTCGCCGGGCTGGCCATGGATGAGCTCGATCACCGGGAAATGGTAGGCCTGGTAGCCCGGCTGGAAGTACTGCGGTGGCAGGTAAACGTACACCACCCTGGTGATGTGGCTGCGGCGGCCAGTCACGGTCAGGCGCAGCGTGTATCCCTGCTGCTGCGCGAGCTCGAGATAGACATGGCTCCCGTCGAGCGTGCCAAACTGCGAGCCGTAGGTGAGCTTGATGTGGGGCATCTCGGGCGCCGCCGTGACGCCCTGGTTGGTGACGTCCGCGATCGCGGCGCCCCAGGTCTGGTAGTAGCCGTAGTACTTGTTGACGGCAATCACGCCGAACAGCATCGCGGGCAGGAAGGCCAGGCACGCGGCAAGGACGCGGAAGACTGTCTGCCGGGCGACTGCGAGCCACCACATCAGGGCGCCGAATATCACCACCAGCAGCAGGAAGAGCGCGTTGCTCTGAGGCTCGAACATTCAAGGCCTCCGCATCAGCAACACCATGCTCTGGCGGTGCCGTTGGCCATCGGCGGTCTGGCGCGTATCTCGACATGGACCGCGGCTGTCATCGCTTCCCACCTTAAGAAACGCGCGCGCCAAGCTGAGGTTCCATGGCCGCGGCGGTGTCCCTGTTGCAGGTAGACCGGGCAGCAGGTACGCGGGCAGCCGCTCGCGCAGCTGGATCCTCGAGCCGACGTCAGGGCTCCGACGCTGCGGTGGCGTACAGCTCCCGCACGTCCTGGCCGAACACGGCGGAATAGGAGACGTCTGGGGTGCCGCCCCCCTGCTGGTACCCGCCGATGATGCCGATCACCGTCCCATCGCCGGTAGCCGGATCCACGCTGGTCAGGAGGGGACCCCCGCTTGTGCCGTCGGTGTAGTTGCCGCAGTCGAACTCCAGCTGGGTGGGGCTGAGCGGGCGGACACGGTTCTGGCAGCGGATCGGCTGATCCCGGATATCCGGGTAGCCGATAGCGCGGACGACGGCCGTGACGGGTCGACCGATGCCCAGGCTCTCGGCACCGGTGACAGTCTCGATCGTGATGTGCCTGCCGGGCCGCGTGACGGCGAGGAACGCCACGTCGTGGTCGGGATCGGCGGCGGACGCCCACTCCGTGTCGGTGAAGATACGCGTGACCGTCCAGATCCCGTAGGGAGCCCTGCCCTTGTCATAACCGGGCACGAAGACCAGGCCGGCCGACCTGGTGTCCGCATAGCCATTCACGCAATGGGCGGCCGTGATGAGGAGGTCCCCGCTCGGGCTGTCGACCACGCTCGCGGTGCAGAAATGTGCGCCGAGATGGCCGCCGCTCCAGGCAACCAGCGCCCCCACCGCGGCCGTCCCGCCGAACGGGGTGCCGGCCAGCGGGACCGACGGCTTCAGGAGGGCGGGCCCCTCGGAGGTGGCCGACGATCTCACGGCGGCCGGTACCGACCAGGTCGATGCGACGACCGTGATCAAGACAGCGAGCTGGCCAGCCCACCGCAGGCCAGTGCGTCGCTCGCTCCTGATTACTCGTTCTCCGCGCAGATCCGTCCATCCCTCAGCGTGTTCCGCACGGGCGGCGTTGATGCCGAGCTTTGGCTCTGGAGCGCTTGATCAAGAGCCTTGGTCGTGCCCAGCAAGTTGCCTGCCCACTACGTTACCTGCGCGTTACGCTACCCCTGAGCGCGGACGTGACACGTAGGCTTCACGCGGCAGGCTCAAACGCGGCAGGTGAGTAACCATCCCGCGGCGGCTCGGCTGGCTGGCACCGCGCCGACGCCGCTCAGGGCCGGTCGAAGCCGCAGGCCTTGTACAGCTCACCCCGGCTGGCCAGCTTGACCCTGGCGCCGCGGCCGAGCACGGCGGCAAGTTCCTTCTCGGCCGTCTCGATCTTCAGCCAGTCGGCGTAGCTGACCGGCCGGATCCCGCGGGTCGCCAGCGCCTCCGCCAGCATGGAGATGGTGGCCGCATCGGGCGACGGCTCGGGATACCGGAGCAGTCCGGCCCTGGGCAGCTGGACGTCGTCGGGCCCCGGGCCGCCGGCCAGATCGGCGAGCAGCGACCTGACCGTCTGCGCTGCATCGGACTTGTTGGTACCGATCACGCCGGTCGGACCGCGCTTGAGCCAGCCGGCCACATACTCCCCCGGTAGCGGCTGGCCGTCGGGGCCGAGCACGCGGCCTTCGGAGTTCGGCACGATGTAGTTGCGGTCGTCGAACGGGACACCGGGCAGCGGCACGCTCTGATAGCCGACGCTGCGCAGCACCAGCTGGACGGGAAGAGTCTCGAGCTGGCCGGTCCCGGTGACCCGGCCCTGTTCGTCCAGCCTGGTGCGCTCCAGGGTCAGCCCGGAGACCCGTTTCGGGCCGTGTATTTCCACTGGCCGCAGCCAGAACCTGACGGTCAGCCTGCGCGCGCCGCCCGCCGGCTGCCGCGCGGCCCAGTCCCTGATCACCGCGTAGTTGCCGCGCACATGCCGGTCGGTCGCCGCCAGCCGGGCGCTTTCCCCGGTCGGGTCGAACGCGTCCAGGTCTGCCTCGCCGTCGCCGACAACGATGTCGACTCCGTCGAGCTCGCCGAGCTCGCGCAGCTCCTTGGTGGTGAACTTGGCCTGCGCCGGGCCCCGGCGCCCGATCATGTGCACCTCGCGGACGTTGCTGGCCGCCAGGGCGTCCAGGACCGGCTGCGAGATGTCGGTGTCGCGCAGCTCCTCGGCCTTCCTGACCAGGATCCTGGCCACGTCAACCGCCACGTTGCCGACGCCGATCACCGCCACCGACTCGGCGTCCAGCGTGAACGCGGCCGGGTCGATGTCCGGGTGCCCGCAGTACCAGTTGACGAAGTCGGTGGCCGCGAAGCTGCCA
>Ga0187883_10002343_pt1 | contig 11444 bp, 10 predicted proteins | sample June2016WEW_20_1_2_FD_132966 | JGI IMG/M metagenome (GOLD analysis project Ga0187883, IMG submission 132966) | Peatland microbial communities from SPRUCE experiment site at the Marcell Experimental Forest, Minnesota, USA - June2016WEW_20_10 | ecosystem: Environmental > Terrestrial > Soil >...
AACGGCGAGCTCCATCTCTCGGACATGGTGCCCACCTCGTCCCTGATCCTCCCCCGCGGCGCCGTCACGGTGGGCGGCGACCTCGAGGCACGCTGGGGCTGGCTCCTCCCTGGCGTCGATTGGCGCAACCTCGCGCTCACGCCGCAGTTCGACGTCACCGGTCCGCTGGCTGCCCGTATGTGGATGGCCAACACGGGTCAGAGTGTCGACGGAGTCCTGGCTCTCGACATCCAGGGCCTCCAGGAACTTCTGACCGTCACTGGACCGGTGACCACGGACAGCGGCATGGTCGTCACGGCGGGGACGGTCGACCAGCTGCTGATGCACGACCAGTACGTCGGGGAGAACTACGGCGCCGACACGACGAACCGGGTGGACGAGCTTTCGACGCTGGCCTCCGCCACCTTGCATGCACTCGAGAACCAGCCGTTCGGTCTGCGCGCGATGGTGAACGCACTCTCGGCCGCCGCCGCCGGGCGCCACGTGCTCCTCTGGTCCGCTGACCCGCATACGGAGGCCGTCTGGCGCGCCGTCGGGGTGTCCGGCCAACTCCTGCCGGCATCCCTCATGGCCGACGTGATCAACCGGGGCGCGAACAAGTTGGACCAGTACCTCACAGTTACGTCCTCCCTCCGGCTCACGCCTCGGGCCGGGCTGACCGACGGACGCCTGACCATGACGCTCTCCAACCACACGCCACCGGGACAGTCGTCCTTCATCGCAGGTCCCTATCCGGGTCTCGGCACGCACTACGGCGAGTACGTCGGAATCGCCACCGTGAACTTCCCCGGGGACGTGCGCCACGTCTCATCGCCGTCAGCGCGATCAGTCGTGACCAGCGGCACCGAGGGCCCCACCCTGCTCGTCGGGGCCACGGTCGACATTCCGGCCGGCGGGACGCAGAGCATCACGTTCCATTTTGTGCTCCCCCAGGCGCACGGCTCGCTGACCGTGGTCCCCAGTGCACGGATCCCGCCCGTCACGTGGCATGTCGGGGGCACCACGTTCGAGGACGACAGTCCGCACACGGTCTCCTGGTAGCGCACGGCGACGGTGCCGTGCCCTGCCGGGCGATCCGGGAGGGTTAGCCTAAATTGGCGGTGAACGCCGCCAGGCTGTTGGGGAACGATCCCCCGGTGATCTGCGAGTTGAGCCCGCTGGCGTCGTAGTCGAAGTAGGCCTCGTATGCCACGTCGTTGGAGGCGGTCTCCATCCACGAGACCATGTGGTTGATGTAGTTCGGGTCGTCACCGAGCCCGTGGCCGTCGCTACGGATGATGACTCCCCATTCCGGCAACGCGAGCGGCTTGCCCAATGAGGAGGCGAACTTCTGCGCCGCCGTCAGCGCCGGCAACAGGGTGGAGGACCAGGCGTTGGCCGGAGTCTGCAGCGTGGCCCACGTCTGGTCATAGGCATCGAGGCCGATCACGTCGACGTAGGCGTTGCCGGGGTAGGCGGCTTGCACCGAGTCCCCCGACTCCGTGAAGGCCACGGCGTCGGGGTTCCACACGAATTGGAACGCCTCACCAGGCACGGACCGCATCGCCGTCACGATCTGCTGGAAGTACGCGGCATAGCTGGCCTCGGCGCCAGATGACGTGGCGCTCCAGGGGAACCACGATCCGTCGAACTCCCAGCCGATGCGCAGGTAGGCATGCGAGGCACCGCCGGCCACCAGCGTCTGAGCGAGAGTGACGAAGTAGGAGTTGTAGGCCCCAGTTGCGCCCTGGGCCAAGGTGCCGACCGCAGTCCCGCTCGAGTTGTCCGGGATCATCGGCACTCCCAGTGACAGGGTGTAGCCGCTCCCGTCCCAGGGCTCGACCATCCAGTTGAGGCTCCCGCCGGCACCGTCCATGCCGGTCCATCCGTCGTTCATCGGCAGGTAGTCGGACGCGATGGTCGGCGATGTCTCCGTCGTCCTGGCGAAGGACGCTATCCCTGTTGGGTCCGCGGCGCCGACATATACGCCCTGCAGAGGAGCGTCGGTCGGGGGGGGCGTGGTCGGGGGGGGCGTGGTCGGGGCCGCGGACGGCGACCCGAAGAAGGTCGCCGAGCCATCGGACCCCACCAGGGCGTAGCCCGCAGTGGGCGGGTCGATGACGATGCCGAGGGCGCTCACGGCGGTCCCCGCCGTCGATCCGTAGTACCCCGCGTCACCGAACGTGAAGACGCCGCCGTCGGAGGCGACGAGCCAGTACCCGCCGCCGTCGGGGGTGGGTGCCATGCCGATGATGGGCTGGTTGAGGTGGAGGGCGCCGGTCGAACCGAAGTACCCCGCGTCACCGAAGCTGAAGATGCCGCCGTCGGAGGCGACGAGCCAGTAGCCGCCGCCGTCGGAGGTGGGTGCCATGCCGACGATGGGCCGGTTGAGGCGGATGGCCCCCGTGGAGCCGTGGAACGCGGCGTCGCCGAAGCTGAAGATGCCGCCGTCGGAGGCGACGAGCCAGTAGCCGCCGCCGCCCGGGGTGGGTGCCATGCCGACGATGGGCCGGTTGAGGCGGATGGCCCCCGTGGATCCGTGGAACGCGGCGTCGCCGTAATTGAAGACGCCCCCGTCGGAGGCGACAAGCCAGTACCCGCCGCCGCCCGGGGTGGGTGCCATGCCGACGATGGGCTGGGCCAACGTGAGCCCTGACAGCGCCGGGGACCCCAACGCCGGGGCCCCGTCGTGGGGAGTGATCGCGCCCGTCGGGCTGGCCGTCCAGTAGCCGCCGTTCGGATCGGCGGCCATCATCTGGCCCCCGCCGTACCCGGCCGTGCGCACCGCTGCACCGGCGCCAGCCGAGGATGCGAGGGCCAGACCCGAGCCCAGCGCACAGACCAACCCGAGGAGCGCCAACCCTCGTGCAACCACGAGTGGTAGTGCCCGCCGCCGTCGGGTTTCCCGCATGTCTTCCCCCCGAACCCGAAGAGATCGGGCCGCGGGGCGACAAGCAGTGCGCTTATTGCAGATTCGGCGGGCCCGGCTGACTCCATGAGTCCCGTAGCTTTGCGTCCCCCCCTCACGGGAGGTTTGCCTTTTCGTTCCGGTTCAACAATGGACCGAAGGCTGCTCTGGGGCAAGGTCCTCTTGAACTATTTGCCCGCAATTACCGCAACGACGCCGTCGTGGCCCGCCGTCAGACAGCCACGCCCGCGCCAGCCTCGAGAGAACCGAGCGGCACGTGCCACGTCAGCCGGGTGCCACCCTCCCGGGACGTGCCGAGCTCCAGGCTGCCGCCCAGACGCTCGGCGCGCTGGCGGAGGTTCTTGAGGCCGAGGCCCGCGGAGGTGGCGTCGCCCATGCCGTCCCCGTCGTCGGCGACGACGAGGCGCAACTCCTCGCCGGCGGCGATCGTGATGACCACCTGGTTCGCGCGGGCGTGCTTGCCCACGTTGGTGAGCGCCTCCCGGAGGACTGCGAGTACCTCTTCGGAGAGCTGGCCGGTGACCACCTTGTCGACCGGGCCGCTGAAGGAGACCTGGGGATGGAGCCCGAGCACCGGCCGTAGCTCGTGCACGAGGTCGAGGACCTTGGGGTGCAGGCCCTCCTTATTGATGGTGAGCTCGATGTCGAAGATGGCCTTGCGGAGCTGGCGGATCGTCTCGTCGAGCTTGTCGATGGCTTCCCCGATGCGCATGACCGCCTCTGGCCTCTCGACCAGCCGGGCCGTGCCCTGCAGCGAGAGCCCGATCGCAAACAGTCGTTGGATCACCGAGTCATGGAGGTCACGGGCGATGCGGTCGCGGTCCTCGGTCAGCGCACGATCCCGCACGAGGCCGTGGAGGCGCGCGTTCTCGATGGCGATGCCGGCCGCCATCGCCAAGGCGAGGACCAGCTCCTCGTCGTCCTCGGAGAACTCCTCCGCGGTCGTCTTGTTGGTCAGGTACAGGTTCCCGTAGACCTCGCCGTGCACCCGGACCGGAACACCGAGGAACGAGGTCATGGTCGGATGGTGGGCCGGGATGCCAAAGCTGTCCGGGCTGGCGGCGATGTTGGCCAGGCGGAGCGGCTTGTCGTCCGCGATCAGCGTGCCGAGGACGCCGCGCCCAGTGGGACGGGGACCGATGGCCTGCTCCTCTTCGTTGCTCAGACCCACCGTGAGGAACTGGTCGAGGGCCCGCCCGTCCTCGGTCAAGACGCCCAGCGCGCCGTACTGCGCGTCGACGAGGTCAACGGCCTCCTCGATGATCCGGCGGAGCACCACCGGCAGGTGCAGCTCGGCGTCGAGGATCAGGATCGCCTGCACCAGGCGGCGCAGCTTGACGGGATCGTCGATACGGTCGAACGGCTGCACGATGTGCCAGGATAGAGCCGAGTACAACGTGTGGCGCGCCCACGGCGCCGCCACCGCGTTCTGGCTCCTCCGTCGCGTGGCAGTATTGACCAGATGGCGATCCGGGTCTTCGTCCTCGACGATCACGAACTGGTGCGGACGGGTCTGCGCACGCTGCTCGAAGCTGAGGACGACATGGAGGTCCTCGGCGAGGCGGGCACAGCGGAGCAGGGCCTGAAGCTCATCCGCGACCTCGAGCCGGACGTGGCCATCCTCGACGTCCGCCTCCCCGATGGCAACGGGATCGAGGTCTGCCGGGAAATCCAGTCCGTCTGCCCCCAGGTCCGGTGCCTGATGCTCACGTCGTACTCCGACGACGACGCGCTGTTCTCGTCCATCATGGCGGGGGCGTCGGGCTACGTGCTCAAGGAGGTGGGCAGCGGGGATTTGCTGGGCGACATCAGGCGGGTCAGCCAGGGGATGTCCCTGCTCGATCCGTCGCTGACCCAGGAGCTTTTCGACCGGCTCCGCAAGGACCAGGAGGCCGAGTCGCGCCTGACCGTACTCACGCCCCAGGAGCGCAAGGTTCTGGAGCTGATCGCGCAGGGGCAGTCGAACCGCCAGATCGCCGAGCAACTCTTCCTGGCCGAGGCAACGGTCAAGAACTACGTGTCGAGCCTCCTGTCGAAGCTCGGGATGCGGCGCCGGACCGAAGCTGCGGTGTACGCCGCCGTCCTCGCCGAACGCAAGGGCACGAACCCCAAGGCCTGACAGGCTCGGCGTCAGCCCGTCGGGGCTAGGCCACCTTCACCCGGCGGTGGTCGTCGAGCGTGCGGAAATCGACGCCCGAGGAGCGCAAAATGTCCTCCAGCCGCTCGCGCTCGGCCAGCGGGTTGGCGAACCGTGACGGGTGACTCTCTATGCCCAGTGCCGCGCAAAGCCGCAGCAGCATGCGGTCGTGATCGAGCTCGAGCGCCAGGTCCTCGGCCATGATGTGCCCCCCGTCGTGGCCGTTGCCGTTGAGCCGGCGCCGACATTGCAGGAGCACCACCACGAGCTCGTCCCGGGACGAGGGCAGCAGCAGAGGTTCCACGTCAGAACACAGGCCCGAGAGCAATTCGCTGTACATCGACATCGCATTCATAATTTTGCTGGAATTGGGCGCGACGCCTAGGGCCGATACTCCTGTTTTGCCTAGAGCCGATACTCCCTATCGCGACCGCCTACCCCCGAACGCTCGTTGGGCCGTTGTAGGTGCAAGCTGCTCGTTTGCCGTGGCGACACCACCTCCATCGCGCAGGAAGCGTTTCAACGGCGACTGAAAGGTAGCGTCTGCATCGCCCGTGGGGAGCGGCCGATCCGGTTGGGGGGATCGTGATGCGGCCTGACGGCGCGTCGTGCACGACTTGGGCGGGGGACGAGCAGCCCGCGCGCTCCGGAGCTGGCGACCCGCCATGACCTTCACCGCCGCCGCGGTCGGCTCGGCACCCGATTCCCCGGTAGCGGCAGAGCGCCTCGACGGCCGGTTCGACTTCGTCGCACTCGTCAAGCGGGGCAACGGGATCGACACCTACACCGGCGTACTATCCCGAGGTGTCGGTGGAGATGCACCCCGAAGCGAAGGCCCGGGCCACACCGGGCGCCGACGCGAGCAGGTAGGGAGGACGACGGTGGGACTGGTCTTGGCGTTCATCGCGGGGTACGTCATCGGGGCGCGGGACGGCAGCGACGCCCTCGACGAGGTCATTGACGCTGCCAGGGCCGTGGCGGCGTCGCAGGAGTTCGACGATCTGGTCCGGGCGCTCCGCTCCCACGCCGGGCACGTGCTCCAGGAGGTGGGGAGGCGGATCGACCCGTCGTCGGGCGAGGAGATGTCGATGAGCACCATCCTCGGGCGGGCCCGGGACATCGTGCAGCGCAGTGCTACAGGGAGCGAATTTTGAGGTAGCGGGCGATGTCGGGGAGAGACCGCACGGCGACTGCCGTGACCCCGACGATGAGCACCCAGCGAATCACCCGCACCATTGCCGCGACCTACTGACGGGTGTCAGCGCTTGGCGACGCGCGTCGAACGATCCGCTCGCGACAGGACGTCCTCGGCGGACTCGGTGTCCTCGGCGATCGCGACACCCAGCGAGGAGTGGACGCGGATGCCACTCCCTCCCACCATGACCGGCTCGTCGAGAGTGTGCTGTATCCGGCGCATCAGTGGCCCCACCGCCTGCTCGTCGGTGACGGTCAGCACGACGACGAGCTCGCTACCGCCCACACGGCCCACCGTGTCCTCGGTACGCAGGATCGACACGAGGCGGCGGGACGTCTCGCAGAGGACCGTGTTCCCCGTCGTGTACCCGAGGTCGAGGTTGATCTCGCCCAGGTTGTCCAGCTCAATGTGGCAGGCCACCACCTCCCCGCCGTGGCGGCGGCGGCGGGTCAGCGCCTGGGTGAGACGGTCGAGCAGCAGGAGCTGGTTCGCCAGGCCCGTATGGGGGTCGGCCATGGAGAGCTGCCACAGCTGGTCGTACTTGCCGGCGCCCGGTGAGCGGGGTGCCTCGCCGACCGAGCTGAACTCCTTCAACATCGACTCCACGCTCTTCGCGGATCCGCGTCGCGAGACCTCGACACCGCCCTGCCCGGCGGTGTCGCCAGAGGCCCGGCCGGTCCCGGCGCCCTCGTCGCCGCCAAGTTCCTTCTTCACAGTGTCCCCTCCGATTCGGACTTCCCCACTCTTATCGGAACGGTCCCGGGTGGAACAGAGTCGGAAGTCAGTGGCCTGGGCCCGAACGCCCGTTTGCGAACCGAACGCCATTTTCGGTGGAGCCTTCAGTTTACTCCTGCGGGGTGAAACGAACACTCAGAAAGACGGCAGGACGGTTGCGAAGAGGGTGCAGTGATGGCCGGCCCGAACGGCGCCGGCATCGCCCGCGCTAGCCTCGCCCCAGGCCTTGCACCTTCACCCATCTCCTCCCGCCGCGATGACGACCGCGCCCGACCTCCGTATCCATGCGGTGACACGTTCGTGACCCCGCCGCCCGGGCCGGCGACCATGGTGGTCGACACCGTCGCCCTTCAATCCCTCGTCGCCGAACTCGTCGCCGAGGAGTTCTACGGCTTCGACACCGAGTTCCACACGGAGCGGACCTACGTCCCCGACCTGGCGCTCATCCAGATCGCCTGGGCCGGCAAGGTGGCGCTCGTCGACCCGCTCGCGGTCGACCCGGCTCCCCTGGCCGAGGTCTTCGGGGGGCCGGGCACCGCAGTGGTGCACGCCGCCTCACAGGACCTCGATGTGCTGATGGCCGCATGCGGCACCGTCCCCGCCAGCGTGTTCGACACCCAGATCGTGGCCGGGTTCCTTGGGATGTCCTCACCCTCACTCTCCCGACTCGTCGATCAGATGCTGGGGGTCTCCCTGCCCAAGGCCGACCGGCTCTCGGACTGGCTGGAACGACCGATCTCGGACCGCCAGTTCTCCTACGCCGTCAACGATGTCGCCTACCTGCTGGAGCTGCGGGTCGTACTGACCGAACGGCTCCGTGCCCTGGGTCGGCTCGAGTGGGCCCTCGACGAGTGCGACCAGGTCCTCGGCGACCGCGCCCCGGCCCGCGTCCCCGAGGAGGCCTGGTGGAAGCTCGGGGACATACGGAGCATGTCGCGCCGCAGCCGCGGCGTCGCCCAGGAGGTGGCGGCCTGGCGGGAGCGCACCGCGGCGGAGACGAACCGCCCCCGGCGCATGATCCTCTCGGACCTCGGATTGCTGGCCATGTCGCAACGGCCTCCCCGCAACGGGGAGGAGCTCCGCCGCACCCGGGGGGTCGACGGCCGGCACCTGGCCCAGGGTCGAGCCGCCGAGATCCTCAAGGCCGTCAATCGCGGCCTCGACCTGGCGCCGGAGCACATCCGGATGCCCTCCGAGGGGCGGGACGCGGTAGCACCGTCCGCCGCGGTCGCCGTCTGTTCGGGGGTGGTGCGCCAGATCGCGGACGACCTCGACTTCGACCAGGGGCTCCTCGCCACCCGGGCGGACATCGCGCAGCTCTTCTCCGGCGAGCCCGGCCGGCTCGACACGGGCTGGCGGCGCTCCATCGTGGGCGACCCGCTGCGCCGCCTCATTGACGGGGACGTCGCCGCCGCCTTCGACCGGCGCGGCCATCTCGTCATCGAGGAACGGTCACGACGGCCGGTCCCCCCACCCGGCGGCGGGACCGCCCCCGACCGCTAGCCGACCGACCGCCCGCGTCCCGCCCAGTAGGGCTGGCGGAGCTTGTACTTCTGCAGCTTCCCCGTCGCCGTGCGGTCGAGCGCGTCCCGCAACTCCACGCTGGTCGGCGCCTTGAAATGGGCCAACCGGTCGCGGCAGTGCGTGATCAGCTCGGCCTCGGTGACCGTCTCGCCGTCGCGCACGACCACGAGCGCCTTGATCGTCTCGCCCCACTTCTCGTCCGGCACTCCGATCACGGCCACCTCGGCCACCGCGCTGTGCTGGTAGAGGCAGTCCTCGACCTCGATGGAGGAGACGTTCTCCCCGCCGGTGATGATGACGTCCTTCTTGCGGTCCGAGATCACCAGGTAGGCCCCGTCGAGGTAGCCGCCGTCCCCGGTGTGGAACCACCCACCCTCGAGCGCCCTAGCCGACTCGTCGGGCTGCTCCCAGTAGCCCGCGAACACGTGGTTCGCCCGTGCCAGCACCTCGCCCTCGGCGTCCGTCTCGATCTGCACTCCCATGGCCGGAACGCCGGCGCGGCTGAGCAGCAGCGAGCGCGAGGGAGTATCGAGGTCGTCCCACTCCGAGGGTGCCCGGTTGATGGTGAGCAGCGGCGCCGTCTCGGTCAGCCCGTAGATCTGCATGAACTCCCACCCGAGCTCAGCCTCCACCCGCTCGATCGTCTTGGAGGGCGGCGGGGCACCGGCCACGACGATGCGTACGGTGCCCCGTCCAGGCACGGTACGTCCCTCGCTCACGCGCGCCTCGGCCGCGCCGAGGATCGCCGCCACGACGGCCGGCGCGCCGCACAGGAGGGTGACGCCGTGGCGCTCGATGCGCGACAGGATCTCCTCGCCGTCGACCTTGCGCAGCGCGACGTGCGCGCCGCCCATGCCGGTCACCGCGTACGGCATGCCCCAGCCGTTGCAGTGGAACATCGGCAGGGTGTGAAGGAGCACGTCGCGGTCGCTCACGCCGGTGTGCCACCCGAACATGGCCGCGTTGAGCCAGCAGTTCCGGTGCGTGAGCTGGACGCCCTTCGGACGCGCCGTGGTGCCCGACGTGTAGTTGACCGAGCACGTGGCGTTCTCGTCGGGCTCCCACGGACGGGGTACCGCGCCAGACGGCGCTGGCGCGAACAGCCCCTCGTCGTCAGACCCGTCCAGGCAGAACCGGTGGCTCACCTTGATACCGTCCACCTCGTCGGCCACATCGGGGTCGTACAGGAGGACCGACGCCCCGGAGTGCTCGACGACGTAACCGATCTCGTCAGTGGTGAGACGGAAGTTGATCGGAACCAGAATGCGACCGAAGCCGCTGACGCCGAAGAACGAGGTGAGGAAGCGGCCCGAGTTCGGGCTAACGATGGCCACCCGCTCCCCGTGGCCGACCCCGAGGTCGTCGAGGGCCATGGCCAGGCCTCGTGCCCGCGCCTCGAGCTCAGCGTACGTCTGTGTCCCGAGCGAGCCCGCCACTCCCGGCTCGTCCTCCACGGCGACGCGATGGCCGTAGACGAGTGCGGCCCGGTTGAGGAAATCGGACACCGTCAGCGCGACCTGCATGCCACCCCCGATCTCTCCTGCTCGGTTCTCCTGCGGGGCGACCCTAGTTGAACGCCCCAGCGGCCCCCCTTAGAAGTGGCCGAGCACGGGGTGCGCCACGTAGGGCTTCTCGAGTTGGGCGATCTCGGCCTCCGACAGGGTGAGCTCCTCGGCGGCGAGGGCGTCCTTCAGGTGCTTCTTCTTGGTCGACCCCAAGATGGGGGCCGTCACCCCGGGCTTCGACAGCAGCCAGGCGAGTGCGACCTGCGCCGGCGGCACGTCACGTGCCGCCGCGACCTCAACGACCGCGTCGACCGCGTCGAAGTCGGTGGGCTGATCGTAGAGGTAGTCGGTAAAGGGGTCGGTGCTCGAGCGCGTGGTGTTGCGGCCCCCGTCCCGGGTACGGTTCCCCGCCAGGACGCCCCGGGCCAGGGGACTCCACGGGATGCACCCGACCCCCTGGTCCAAGCAGAGCGGGATCATCTCGCGCTCCTCCTCGCGGTAGATCAGGTTGTAGTGGTTCTGCATTGACACGAATTTGGTCCACCCGTGCGTCTCGGCCGTGTGCTGCGCCTTGGCGAACTGCCACGCGAACATGCTGCTCGCTCCGATGTAGCGCGCCTTGCCCGCCCGCACCACGTCGTGCAGCGCGCCCATCGTCTCCTCAATGGGAGTCCGGGGATCCCATCGGTGGATCTGGTAGAGGTCGACGTAGTCCATGTCGAGGCGACGCAGTGAGGCGTCGATGCCCGACAGGATGTGCTTGCGACCAAGCCCGCCGCCGTTCTCGCCCGGCGTGACCGGCATGAACACCTTGGTGGCGATCACCGCCTCATCCCGGGTCAGGTACTTCGGCACCAGCCGACCGGTGGCCACCTCGCTGGCGCCACTCGAATAGGTGTCGGCGGTGTCGAAGAAGGTCACGCCCCCCTCGACGGCGGCCCGCACGATCGGATCGGCGGCCTCTTCGTCGATAACCCAGGCCCGCTCGCTCTCGTTCCCGAATCCCATCATGCCGAGACAGATCCTCGAGACTCGTAGACCCGACGTACCCAGATTCGTGTAGTTCATGGCTGACCTCGCTCGCGCCCGCCCGCGGCCGGGCTGGCACCCGCATACTTACCAGCACTCAGCGTCGCCCCGTGCACCTCGGCGCATCTCGCGGGCCGCCCGTGGCCGGCGCCCCGTCAGGGGCAGTGCTTGGGCGGGTGTACCGAGTCGGGTGCGCAGCTCGAGGTGCCGCCGGAGGACCCGGGTCCCTGGCCGTTGCCCGGGCCTTCGCCCGCGCCATTGCCGTACCCACGGCCGGGCCCGCTGTTGCCAGTGACGCCCCCCTTGCCGTTCCCGCCCCCTTGGCCGTTCCCGACCCCTTGGCCACCTCCGGACCCCTTGCCGGTCCCGCTGCCCTGGCCGGTGCCGGACCCCTTGCCGGTCCCGCTGCCC
>Ga0187883_10002345_pt1 | contig 11435 bp, 8 predicted proteins | sample June2016WEW_20_1_2_FD_132966 | JGI IMG/M metagenome (GOLD analysis project Ga0187883, IMG submission 132966) | Peatland microbial communities from SPRUCE experiment site at the Marcell Experimental Forest, Minnesota, USA - June2016WEW_20_10 | ecosystem: Environmental > Terrestrial > Soil >...
AAGGAAAAGTTCGCTACCTGGGCCTGTCGGAGGCTGGCGCCAATACGATTCGCCGCGCGCACGCGACGCATCCTATCAGCGCTCTACAGTCGGAATACTCGCTCTGGACCCGCGACTACGAAGACGAAGTGATTCCGACTCTGCGCGAGCTCCGCATCGGATTTGTCCCATTCAGCCCGCTCGGTCGCGGCTTCCTCAGCGGAAACATTCGCGAGTTGCCCGCCGACGATATGCGCCGCAAAATCTCGCCGCGTTTCGACGCCGAGAATATGCAAAGGAATCTCAAGGTCGTCGATCGCATCAAGGAAATCGCCCGCGAGAAGGGAATTACGCCGAGTCAGCTCGCGCTCGCGTGGGTGCTCGCGCAGGGCCGCGACATGGTCCCGATTCCCGGCACCAAGCGTCGTACCTATCTCGAAGAGAATGTTGCGGCGGCCAAAATCCAGCTGTCGAAAAGCGATCTCGCCCGCATCGAGGAAGTCGCGCCCAAGGGCTTTGCCGCCGGCGGACGTTATCACGACATGAGCACCGTCAACGTCTAGATAAAGGTCGCAGAATGACCTGTAGCTGGCGAAAATCTGAGCGACTTATTCCATCGCAGCGACAGTGTTGGTCAACCGTCCGATTCCTTCAAGCTCGATTTCGATTACATCTCCGGGCTTGATTTGACCCACTCCCGGCGGCGTGCCGGTCGAAATCACGTCACCGGGCAGCAGCGTCATGATGTGCGAAATGAAGCTGACCAGGAAGTCGCACTTGAAAATCAGGTTCGACGTGCGGGTATTCTGACGAAGCATTCCGTTGTGTTTGGTCGTGAGCGCGAGATCATCGGGATTTTCGATAGCGGTCTCGATGACGGGGCCCAGCGGCGCGAAGGTGTCGAAACTCTTGCTGCGAGTGAATTCGCGATCGCGACTTTGCAAGTCAGCCGCGGTGACGTCGTTCATGCAGGTGTAACCGAGTACGTATCGTCGCGCTTCAAACTGCGGAACCCTGCAGGCTTTGCGCGCGATCACGATCGCCAGTTCGCCTTCGTAGAACAGCTCCTGCGTTTGCCGCGGATAGACTATCGCGTCATTGGGTCCGATCACCGCGGTTGACGGTTTGAGGAATAGCAGCGGTTCCTTGGGCGGTTCGGTTTTCAGGTCTTGTACGAATTCGCGGTAGTTCAATGCGGCGGCGACAATCTTGCTCGGTGTTACGGGCGCGAGTAGCCGGACCGTGGCGAGCGGAATCGATTTGGCCCGCGACGCTCTCTTAAGCGCGTCGAGCTCCCCTTCCATTGGCTCAATCCTGTCGCCTTCGAGCGCACCGTATCGCTCGCGACCGTCGTGCCCATATCGGACAATTTTCACGCGATGTCTCTATGCTCCCTCGATTTTTCAGGTGGGGACTCGTCGAGCTTGACCTGCGACCCGCGGGTCAACCCGCGTGATGCGCCTTGAGCTCCGCGTCGGGCGTCTGATCGAGGTAATCGCCGGCGGACAGGCGATGCGGGTTGCGATCGCGGATCGCCCTCAGCAGGTTCTTTAGCGCTTCGATCAATTCGCTCTCGCCGAGCCGAGGATAGAGCACCCTCGCGAGCCGGCTGCCGTCACGGGCGCCGCCCACCATCAAGACGTAGTCATTTTTGCCATAGCCGATTATCCCAATCTCGGCCGTGGGCGGGCGCGAGCAACTGTTGGGGCATCCAGCCATCCGGATTATCACGTCAACGTCTCCGAGCCCCGCCGCCTCCAGTTCCGCAAGATAGCGCGGCAGAACCAGCTCGGCATGCGTCATCGCGAGGCCGCAGGTCGGCTTGGCTGGACATGCCATCGCGAGCCGCCGGATCTGTGGCACTTCGCCGTCGAAAGGCACGCCATGATCGGCGAGCGTCCGCTCGATCCACTCGCGACGCGCGGCCGGAACGTGCGCCAGCAGCAGATGCTGGTTGGGCGTGACGCGCACGCCGATTTCCGCCAGCTCCGCGACGATGCGGCGGATCGCGCTCCGATAGCGAGACTTCGACTCGTCGCGCACGCGTCCGTTGGGAATCATGATCCCCGCGTAAAGATGATCGCCCTCGCCAGCTTCCGGATGCCATCCCAAATGATCGCGCACCGGCGGCAGCGGGTCCGGTTCCGCCTCGGCCAGCGCGATTCCAAAGCGTTCGCGCAGAGTCTCTTTGACCGCGGCGAGTCCGATGCGGCGAATCGTGTATTTCCAGCGCGCCATGCGCCGGTTTCGGCGTTCGCCATGCTCGCGCTGTATCGTCGCGATCGCGCGCACCGTATCCAGCACCTGGCCGCGTTGGACCACACCCAGGTAAAGCGCGAGCAGCGGCATCGTGTCGGCCTGATTGTGGGTCATGCCCATCCCGCCGCCGCTGTAGAGGTCATAACCCGCGAGCTTGCGGCCGTTGACGCGCGGGAGGAAGCCGACGTCCTGGGTCAGCAGGTCGATACTGTTGTCGTGCGGATGCGCAAAGCCGACCTTGAACTTGCGCGGCAGGTATTGTGCGCCGTAGATCGGCTCTTCCGAGTTCAGCGGCGCGAGCTGTTCTCCGCTGGGGTCGGCGAGGAACACCTGGTAGTAGGCGGAACTCTGCGGCGCCATCTCGCGCGCCACCGCGTGCGCCAGTTCGCGCGAGTCCAGCGGAAGCTCGGCGTCCAGATCGTCGATAGGGCTCGCGACCGTATTGCGGTTCACGTCGCCGCACGCGCCCAGCGTGGTCAGCTGGCAGCCGTTGTCGCTGTAGCTGGCGTTGATGTGGCGAATCAGCGGATACAGATTGTGCCCGCGCACGTAGTGGAATTGGACGCCCTGGCGCGCGGTAAGGCGGATGCTGTGATCGCCGTAGCGAACGGCGGCCGCGTCGAGCGCGAGCCACTGCGCGGGCTTGAGCTCGCCGCCGGCGGGATTCTTTACCCGCACCATAAAAATGAAGTCGCCGTCCTTCTTGCCGCTATCGTTGCGCTCGCGCTGTTTGTAGATGCCGAAGTGCTTGGCGATTTCTTTGGCATGCTCGCTGATCGTCTCGGCCTCGCGCGCGCTCAAGGCGTCGATCTCGGAGCGCATCGTATGACGACTCTCATGCGTTGACTGGACGTAAAAGAGCCCCTCGCTCGCATGCTTGAGGCGCTCGACGGTTGACATTTCCGTCGTGCTCGCGTCTTTGAGCGTTACCGGCGCGGCGCCGTGTGGATGCTTGGATTCCATTGGTGCGATTTCCTGCGCGCGCAAACTCCAGGCGGGAGCGCGAGCAGGATCGACTAGTTAAATGGATCGCGTGCCTCGAGGCGAGACCCTGCCGCCCAACACTTTTTCATCTCTTGCGACAGTTGCTTTCTGCCCTCCGGAGTCAGGCCTCCGTGTTTCTTCCTTTTCAATGCGGGCCCTTGAGGAGCAGCCGAACCTCGTTGTGGCTCCGCTCACCGCCTATCCTGGAGCTTGATTGTTCAATTGCGGGAGTGGCTGTCAGTCTGCCGGCGCGCTTCGGCCAGGATTCAGTTCACTACCGTGTCGAAGTATGCAGTCTCAGTTTTGTCCGCGCGTTTGAACTGTAGAAAAATCCGGTAGTGCCCCGGTTTGGGAAACCCGTAAGGCATCGAAAGCTCCGGCGACATGCCTGGCGTACCATTCGCGCCCGCATTCATGTTCATGTCGGTCATATTCATGCCCGCCATCGAATCGGCCGTCGCACCCGAGTTGGCGCTGGCCATCATCAGCGCCGCCATCGGGACAGATCCCGACGGATGGATGTGCGCGAACACCTGCAGATCGGAGCTGATGATCTCGGCATGCGCCGCCATTCCCATATATGGCTCGAGGTCGGACGCGGGCTTGCCACTCTGATCCCGCACTTCGAAGCGCATGATCATCGGCACATTCGCGCGAAGAGCGGCGCTGTCGCGATGCCATACGACGCGCGTGCCGTCACTGAGAACATCGACAGTGGAATCCGATGACAACGTGAGCGGGGGCGCTGTGCCGCCGCAGTCGTCACCGCTCAGCGGGGCGCCGCTTATCGCCGGCAAGTAGATCGAGCCAACCAGCGTCCATGGAAATCCGGTTTGGCCCACGATGTCGGCGAACACGGTGTAGAGGCCGGGCTCGAGCGACGGGAGTGCGTCCATGAATGAGCCATCGGGCTGGCGCTGCGGATGCAAATGCCAGATGCGGTCGAGCGCGGGGGTGCGCACGAGGAACAGATGCATCAGATGGCCGTGGTCGGGCACGATACCATCCATGACTTTGAACCGCAGCCAATCCTGGTCCGCCGGCGATGGGCGAATCGCGAGGCGATTGCCATCGACAAGGGTCAGCGAAAGCTTCGGCGGCTTGAACAGCCTGGTAATCGCCGCGTAACTCTGGGCGTCGGAGTTCCACCACGCAAACGCGAAATAGAAGATCGCCGCCGCGATGACTCCCATTATCGCCATTGCGCGCCATCCGCGCCGCTTGAGCTCGGGCGTGACGGGAGCACCCGGAGCGAGGCGCGATTCGCGGGCCGCCGCGCCAACGATCGAAATCGCGCCGAGGGCAAGACCGATCGCGAGCACCAGCAGTAATGCGCCAAGCGCCGGCGGCATCGGGAGCATCCGCCGTGCCGCCGACGGCACTGGCACCGACAACTGCGCCGCACCATGCGCACCCGCGACGTTTATCAGCACCCGCATCGAACCGTACTCCATCAGCCACAAGCTCGAGGTGAAGAGATGCGGGTCGATGGCGGAGCGCTGCGCGATGTCAGGGACGGGAGCATATTTCGAACCCGCGCCAGCCAGCCGGGTCACCGCAGTGCTGACGTGATGCACATCGTCGGAGTCGGAGCGAATCTGCACATCGGCAACGCCGGGGATCACCGCGGGGACGTTGACCGTTACGAACAGGTGATACGGGCCCGCATCGCCTTCGTAAAAGACGTTGGGACTGCCGACGTGCGCATCCGCGGGAACCGCGAGCAGTACCACGGCGACCGCAAGCATCGCGGCGCGCCGCACGACAGTTGTGCACGATGCGGACAGCATCGGGAGAGATCGGCGCGCGTTAGCGCCGCACGGTGCGCATCCAGTTGCCCAGCGCCATTCCGAGCGAGCAGAACATGATCGACATCACAAGCGCGATCGCTATTCCTTTCGCGAATGCGGCGGGAGTCGGGTCCAGCACGAAATGGTAGGGGTTGTAAAGCAAAACAGCCGGGTCGAAAAATCCGAAATAGTTGGCGCCGAAGATAGGATTGCGCGCGGCCGGCGAGATCAGGAAGTCCGCGAACGGCCACTGCGCCGCGACGAACGCCGCGATGAAAACACAGCCGGCTGCAAGAGCGGATTTCCAGCCGCCCCAATTCTCGCCTATCCAGGCGCGCAGGAGATCGAGCGCGAATGCGGGCGCAATCACCAGCACCGGGAACCACAGCGGAACCATGTGTGTAATGTTCTGGTAGACCGGACCGAGCTTGGGCGCTGCCGGGAACAGCGGGAAGATCCACAGGCCCGCGAGAAACAGGCCGGTATAGATGGCGGCCATCGTGGTGGCCGGCCAGCGGTTCCTCGAGACCGCCGATATCGCGATCAGGGTCACGGGAAACGCCATTGCCACCGCGCGATAGAACTCCGAGTTGTGCATGAATTCCATCGGCGTCGATTCAAGTATGAACATCGCGGAGCCTGCTACCGCGACGCCGCCGATCGAGAGCAGCAGCCAGTCGAGCTTGCGCTGATAAGCGCCCGACGCGCGATTAAGATGCGCGCATACCAGCAGCATTGCGCCAAGCTCGATCATGAGCTCACCGCTGCCCAGCATCGAATGCGGCAGGCTGACGATTTTGACGTCCAGTCCGTAGGCGTTGTGCCACCAGTTGTCGAACGGCGCCGAGGTGAGCATCGCGAATCCGCCCCACGCCGCCATGAAACATCCCAACGGCCCGCGAAAGCCCCACACGGAGATGCTCGTGTCCTTTGCTTCCTGCGAAGAGCCGAAGGTGGTCGACAGAATCGCGTAGCCGCTGGCGATTCCAGCCAGCACGCCCGCCAGGTAGATCATCATATGTGCAGGAGTCCAGAAAGTGTCGCGGCCGATTGAGATGTGCCACGAAATGTCCCAATAGCCGCCGAACAGATCGGCGGCCGTAGCGGCGGCGAGACACCAGACGTACCACGGAATCGAAGCGGTGCGCGCTGCTGCGACGCTTCGAACGTCGGCGCGCTCGCGAATCTCGAACGTAGCGGCGGCATTTCCCATGGCTGCTTCTCCGCGACGATTGTATCTCTATCCGGTGCGGCCGCCCACAACGTCAGGAGTCGGCATCACTTTTGGAGCGTTGCAAACATTGTGGCACTTACTCAAGTCCGCCATGCGGAGCGATAACCGCACCAGCAAACGCCTAAAGCACTTCCGCTCTCAGTTGCGGGAACACTTTCGAAACCTTGCTTAGCAGGTAGTCGCCGTAGCTCCCGCTGACCGTGGCTAGGTCCGTGCCATCCCAGCGCCGCGCGCGTTGCTGCCGACCGGTGGCCGATGGGTCTGGCGCAAGGGGTGTGATCGGCGCCAGCACCGCGTCGAAGCTCGGGTCCAGGAAGAGCGGCATCGAGACGCGATCCTGCTTCGAGACGTTTCGGACGCGATGCAGTGCCGACACGTACCGCCCTGCCGTCAACCGTTCGAGCATGTCGCCTACATTGCAGACAAACGAGTCGGGCACCGGCGGCGCCGACAACCACCGGTCCTGGTGCCAAACTTCCAAGCCTCCGATCTCGTCCTGCCGCAGTAGGGTCAGGAGTCCGTAGTCGGTGTGCGCACCCACGCCAAGTTCGTTTTCGTGGGCGCCGGTTGTAGAAGGCGGATAGTTGAACATGCGGAAGAGCACGGTCGGGGCGCGTGTGTAGCGGTCGAGGAAGTAGTCCGGCGCCAGCCCCAGACCGACGGCAATACCGCTCAGCAGTAGTTGACCGACCGCCGTGACTTCATCCATATAGGTCAGCAGGGTGTCGCGGAATCCGGACAACGCGGGATAGAGGTTCATGCCATGCAGCGGCACGCCGGCCCGAACACGCGCGTCGTCCGGGCCCAACTCGGTACCGAAGTAGATTCCTTCCTTGCGATCGGGTCGGCCGGAGGTTAGCTCACCGTCTATGGGGAAGTACCCGCGCCACGCCCGCCCGCCGTGTGGCATTGCGATCGCCAGTTTCTGTTCCAGCGGCAAAGCGAAGAACTTACGTGCGAGCGTCATCAGCCGCGCGGACAGCGCAGGGTCGATTCCATGGCCCGTCACGTAGAAAAACCCGAACTCGCAGCAGGCACGGTCGAGAGCCGCACCAATGCGGGCCGCGTCTCGAGCGCTGCTGCGGAGCGATGCGAGGTCGACGACCGGGAGGCTTTTGGTCGAGCTCGTCAACGGCTTAGACGACGTTGGCATCGGTACACGCTCATCATCGAAGCCTACCGCGCCCGTCAGGCGGAGGACAGCCCGACCGCCTCGTCGTAATGGCTGAAATAGGCCACGAACGTGCGTCCGGGAACCTCAGTCTTCCGCGCGCTCGCCCTTCATCCGATGGTACGCGCTGTTGAAAACACCGTAGGCGCCACAGCGTGAGCAGTCGACATCGTTGCCGTAGCAGCAGAAGGTTCGCTCGAAATTCCCGCCATCGCCCATGTAAAGCGGCAGCATCGCGCGCAGCGCGCAATGCTCACCGTGCTCGCCCGTGTAATTGAGCGCGCGGTCGGACTTCATCATTTCCAGCGTTTCGACGTTGCTCTTGATCAGCGTCGGGTTCTTCTGCTTGAGCGCGATGACCCGGTCGATAACCGCGTCGCGCTCGCGCAGGTCATCCCAGGCAAGTGGGCCGTGCTCTCCCTTGGAGGGGACATGAAACGTGAATGCGACACCGTCGACCGGCCAGTCCTTCACTTCTTCGATGAATTCTTCGAGTCCCGGCGCGTTCTCCCTGGTGATCGCCATCTGGATGATGACGGTCGTGCCGTCGCGAGGATCGCGCGCGAAGATCGCCTCCTTGACCTTGCGGAACACGCCCTCGCCGCGGATCGGATCGTTCATCCGCTCCGGTCCGTCGAGCGACACAGTGACCAGATGGCCGGGGATGGACGGAATCCCGTAGGTCCCGTTGGTCACGATCGAGGAGCGCTCGAACAGTTTCATCGCCTCGAATACCAGCTGCTTGCGAATCATGGGCTCGCCGCCCATGAACAGCATCGACTTGATGCCGTGCTTGTCGCGCAGCATGCGCAACTGATGGAGCATGGTCGCGTCGTCCATCTTGTCGCGCGCGAGGTTGGGATTGCCGTCTCGGTAAACGAAGCAATGACGGCATTCGAGGTTGCAGACGTTGGTCACATTGACCAGCGCCGCACGAAACTTGCGGCTGCCGAAGTCCGTCGGCTCGCGGAGTGTCCTCTGATGCTTGGCCGCCATAACTTGGAGCTTATCACGGGCCTCGCGGAGTGCGCGAACGCCGCTTGCAAACCGCGTGGCGTTGATGCGAGCCTCACCTCGGAGGAAATTCCCGGGATGGCGAAGACCAGGACTCCGTCACCGATTCCGCTGACCAACGACATTTACGCCGCATGAAAGTCACTGACGATCGCGGCAGGTCTGGAGCTGGACGTGTTCACGCTGATTGCGGGAGGCAAGCGCACCGCCGCCGAAGTCGCAGCGGCGGCCGGAGCGGACTCCGGCGCGATGCGCCGCCTGCTGGACGTCCTGGTGGCGCTCAAGTATCTCCGCCGCAAGGGTGATCTGTATTCGCTGGAGCCTATCTCGGCGACGTTCCTGGCGCGCGGAGGCGACCTCTACTTCGAAGGCGGGGCACAGTTCGTCAAGGGCGGCGCGATGGCCTTTTCGCAACTGGCAGACGTCGTCCGTTCCGGGCGGCCGCTCGCACCGCCCGGGACCGAGACGGCGGTCCAGTTTTTCACGATGCTGGTGCGGGTGATATTTCCGATGAGCTACGTACCGGCCAAGGCGGCGGTAGCGGCGATCGGAGCGGCGCGGGTAAGGAAGATTTCAGCGATCCTGGACGTCGCAGCCGGCTCGGGAGCGTGGTCGCTTCCCTTTGCACAAGCCAGCCCAAAGGCGCGTGTAACCGTGGTGGATTACCCGGCAGTCACGGCAGTAACCCGCGAGTACACGGCGCGCTACGGAGTTGGCGATCGCTACGACTACATCGAGGGGGATCTTCGCGAGGTGGATTTCGGCCGCGACAAGTACGAGCTCGCGATCTTCGGCCACATCATCCACGGCGAGGGCGCCGAGTGGGGGCAGAAGCTGATTCGGAAAACCGCGGCTGCCCTCAAGGACAAGGGTCAGCTCCTAATCGCGGATTTCATCCCGAATGACGAGCGGACCGGGCCGATGATACCGATGCTATTCGGGCTCAACATGCTGATTCGCGCGACGCCCGGCGCGGACGTTTTCACGATGCGCGAATACCGTACATGGTTGAAAGAAGCGGGATTCCGCAGCGTCAAAACGATCCCGGCGCCGTCTCCATCGCCGCTGATACTTGCCACAAAGTAGAACGCGATCGCGACTCCGCATACAGTCGCGCCTCCGCCGACGCGTACGGGCGATGGCATTCGCGACCGCCCAACCGCACCTCGTTCACCTTGGGATGCTTCCCGATTGGCTTTTCGAATCTCTGCTAACGCCGAAGATGAGTAGCGCGCCGGCCTAATGCTGCGGGCTGGATGCTCGGCGGCATATGCCCATTGCCGATGTGGGAGCCTTCGCTCACCATGGCTTCAATCGCTCCGCCATGCAGCAAAATGTATTTGCGATCGCGCCGCCCGATCTCTCCATCTTCAATCAGGTCTGCCATAACGCGGCCGACCACTGGCCGCGAGCTTCCGATCATTTCCGCCAAATCGGAAGTAGTAGGTTCAAACGTGAGCAAAACGCCGTCGCTGTCGGGGACGCCAAACTTGCGCCCCAGCTCCGCCATCACCATTTCAATCCGCTCACGAGATGAGAGCCCCACGAAGGTCGCGTAGTACTGGACCCACTCCGAAGATGCCGAAGTCATACGCTCCGACAGCGCCAGCAGTTCCTCCGGGGTCATGTCCATCAGCAAATTGCGCACATGCTGGCGCGTGACAATCGCGAGCACGCACTCGGTGGCCGTCCAGGCTTCGAAGCGCCGGATCCACTGACCCTTTTCGTTGAGCTTGTCGGCGAGACCCAAGATGTCGCCGGCAGTCGCGAGCCGCACCAGCGTTTGGTTGCCGTTCGGATTCGGACAGATTTCCCGAACCACACCTTTGACGATCCACAACACGATGTCGGCCGCCGACCCTTGGCTGAAGATCAGCTTTCCGGCCGCGTAATTCAGTTCGGTATGATGCTTAGTAAGCTCCTTGGCCGTCTGCTGCGGAATTCCCCAGGAAAAAAGCCCGGCCTCGAACACATTTGCTCTGTTCAGCAGCGGGAACTCATTCATCTTCGACCCCACAAAGGCCGTCTGCGATTGTTTCGATTTCAAGAAGTGATTGCCGGTTTGACTCTGGAAAATGCGGCGGCCCGGCGCCCCCTTCTGCCGTTCGGCCGGCGCCTGGTCCCCGAAGAATTGCACGGCCAAATTCGCAGGCGGGCCACCGCCGGAACAAGTATCAGCAAGGGATGTGCCCGCAGGATCGCGATCGCGCACAAGGCCTTCACGAAAAGCGGAAGGCTCTAATTCAACGGGCAAAATCTTGCTCAAGTCGTGGAGGTCTCGGATTCACGTGGCAGAATACGCTGCCATTCGTGTGGAGAATGCGCGAATCATGGGTCAAAATTCCCACTCGTTCCGAGGCATAATTCCCGGATCTTGCGCGGTGGCAGCCGTTTCGGCGAACGCGAGTCATGGCATATAACTGGCGAGGAAACCTTGCGGGGTTTCCCTCGAGACCGGGGCTGACGCGATGAGGCGCTTGAGTGGCGCGCAGTGGAATGGAGCACTGACGACTGTGAGAATCGGCACTCGGCTGACGCTGGTCTTGCTGGCGTGCATACTGCCAGTACTGGCCGCGTACACGTATTGGAGCGTCGGCCAGTCCAATGTCTATGTAAATGAGCTGAAGCAATCGGCCCGCGCAGTCAGTTCCGGCGTGGCTCCTTCGGTTGACGAAGAAGTCATTGCGCAAGAATGGAACAAAATCGGCGATGCATTCCGGAAAATGGATGCCGAGGGAACCCGAAGCGCCTTGCTCCGAAAGGACGGTAAGCTTTGGTACTCCCTGTCGGACTTCCCCGCTGAACTCATAAGTGCGGCTCAGGTGCAACTCGCGCAACGCAACTCCGCTGAGTTCGGACCGACGGCAGGGGTAAAGAACTGGTTCTGCGAATTGGTTCCATTAAAGAGCCAGGGCGGAGAAGTCATCGGATACCTTCTGGAAGTTCAGGACTGGACGAAGGTGGCAAGAGATAGCCGCGCGCAATCCATCGCGTCGTTTGTCGT
>Ga0187883_10002351_pt1 | contig 11414 bp, 8 predicted proteins | sample June2016WEW_20_1_2_FD_132966 | JGI IMG/M metagenome (GOLD analysis project Ga0187883, IMG submission 132966) | Peatland microbial communities from SPRUCE experiment site at the Marcell Experimental Forest, Minnesota, USA - June2016WEW_20_10 | ecosystem: Environmental > Terrestrial > Soil >...
GACGGAGACGGAGACGCCTGGGCGGACGGGCTGCGTACCGGGGCTGATGGCGCGGCGCGGCTGGCGCCTGCCTGCGGGGAGGCCGCCGGGGACAGCGAACTGCACGCCGCCGTCCCGCAGGCGGCCAGTCCCACGGCCAGCGCGGCGGCCAGCCGCGAGCGGTTAGTCCGCGGCCCGCTGCGGCGGCCAGATCTGTTGTTGACGTCCTCCCCGTCGTGAACGGCGGGGATTCCTCCAGCTCCCGGCGACGGGTACAGACGGTACCGGTACCTCACCTGCATGACACCACAGCATGCCACCGGCCCCTGGCAATCACAGAGAAATACCGCCGTGGCAGGCACGTGGTTTCCGCGCTCCATGCGCATTTGGTGTTCGTGACGACGTACCGGCGTGGTGTCCTCGATGCGGGCATGCTCCGGTCGTGCCAGGACGCGATGCGGAAGGTGCGCGGCGACTTCGGCGCGGAGCTGCGGGAGTTCAACGACCAAGACGATCACCTGCACTAGCTGATCGGGTACCGGCCCAACGTCGCCGTCCCGGCCCCGGTGAACAGCCTCAAAGGGGTGCCGGCGCGGCGGATGCGACCGGAGTTCACCGGCCGGGTGAACCGGCACATCAGGCCCGGGCACTTCCGGTCCCCGCCCTACTTCGCCGCATCCTGCGGCGGCTCCCCGCCGGGCATCATCCGGTAGTACACCGAACAGCAAAGGCGTCCGGTCAACGCGACTTCCGCCTTACCCCGCCCTGAAGGACGGGGCCTGCGCCCGGCCACTACGGTCGCCCGGACAAGATGCCGTGTGCGGATGACGCCGTCCTGACGGCGGGCTTCTGACCCGGAACTGCGTCAGCGGGCGGTGCTGTCCTCGCACGCGTCGGCGTACGTGAGCAGCGCCGCCGCGAGCCGGCGGGCCTCGCCGGCGGTCAGCCCGGCCCAGGTCCCGTCTTCCCCATAGCCGGAGGCGCTGATGGCGAAGCTGACCCGCCGGGCCGGCGGACTGGCCCCGCCGAGGGTGAGCTGGCCAACCTGGATCGCCCGGCCGCACGCGGTCCGGAAACGGATCCGGTCGCCGGTGTCCTCGCGGCTGGAATTCCTGCTGTGCATGGGATGCCTCCGCGCCTTCCTGCGGTGGTACCCAAAGGGGTACATAAGGGAGAGCATCCGGCGCGGTCCATCCATTCCGGCGTGCGGCCCCGGGCGGCTTCGGCACGGCGATGGCGGCGGACGAGGCGGCGGTGGCTGACTACTTCCGCACCGTCGCGGCCGCGATCGATATCCCGATCATGATCCAGGATGCGCCGCTCAGCATTACCCGGCTGGCCGCCGGCCGCTTCGTCAGGCCGCGAGCAGGACGGCGGCCACGGCGATGAGGATCGTGAGCCAGCCGAGCACTACCGCCACCGTCGCGCGGGCGAATCCCCGCTCGCCGGTCCGGCGGATCTGACGGCGGGCCAGCTGCCCGAGGACGATCGCCGGGACGGCCGTGGTGCCCGCGCTCAACGGCCCGGCGATCGCGCACACCAGGGCCGCGACGGCCAGCCAGCTCACCCGCGCAAACGCGGGGGTGGGCGGATGTGCGGGCAGTCTCCCGAACGGGCCGACCGGCAGGTCGGCGGTGAGCGCCATCAGCTCGCCGAAATAGCGCGCGAGGAGGACCTGCTCCGCCCGCAGCTCGAGCTCGGCTTTGGTCAGCCGGCCTGCCGCGAAAGATGTCGTGAGGACCTCAATCGAGCGCTCACGTTCCGTCACCGACGCCCGCAGGTAAAGATAGTCCGCTGTCGCCATCCCTAGCCCGGCCTGGTCGTCATCTGGGCCTCCCGTCAAGACGGCACAGCCCAGGATAACTTGGCCACGGCCGCGGACCCAGATCAGCCGGTGGAGGTCGGGGCCGCAAGAGCGGCACCTGACGAGGCAGCGCGCCGCTGACCGCGGGGGCCAGACCAGGCCTGCCGTTGGCCGGCGCACATCCGGCGCCCGGCATACCGGGCTCGGCTAACGTTTCGGCCATCGCTACGAATGCATGAAGTTAGCCGTATTCATAGGCGCTCGGCGTACTTGACCGGTATAAATCTCGAAGTGAGCGCGCGGCGGTTCCGGCGGGCTCGTTCCCGGCGAATCCCCAGCCAGGAGAAAGGAGAAAACCGGGCGTGCGCCCTCACTTTTCCTGGTGCGCAGGAAAACCAATCGCCCTGAGCGCCGTCGCGGTCCTCGCGGCAGGCTTTCTGGCCGCCTGCAGCAGCAATAGCAGCTCGGATGTCAGCACCACCTCAGCGGCGGGCAAACCGACCGGACCTATCACCATCGGTGCGTCGCTGTCCCTGACCGGCACCGCCGCCAATGACTTCTCGGCTGACGGCCAGGCGTTCGAGAAGGGGTACGAGCTGTGGGCCAAGGACGTCAACGCGCATGGCGGCATCCTCGGCCGGCGCGTCAAGCTGGTCATCCTCGACGATGACAGCTCGCCGGAGACGGCGGTCACCAACTACCAGACGCTGATCGGCTCCGATCACGTGGACCTGACCTTCGGGCCGTTCTCCTCGGTGCTGAGCGCGCCGGCGTCGACGGTCGCCGCGCGGTACGGCATGGCGTTCGTGGAAGGCGCCGGCGGTGCGCCCTCTGTCTTCGACACGCCCTCCAACCAGGCTGACCACAATGTGTTCGATGTGAGCCTGCCGGTCGCCGACGAACTGGTCCCGTTCGTGCAGTGGATCGCCTCGCTGCCGCCGGGCGAGCGGCCGAAGACCGCGGCCTTTCCGATGGCCCAGGACCCGTTCGCCGACCCGCCGGTGGAGCTCGCCCAGACCGAGCTGAGTGCGCTCGGGGTCCAGCCGGTCTACTCCCAGGTCTTCCCCGAGCTGGCCTCGGCCTACAAAGCCCCGGCCGACCAGGTGGCCATCCTCAAGCCCGATCTCGTGGTGCTCGGTTCCACCGACGTGCCGACGGTCCAGGCCTTTATGCAGCAATTCGAGCAGCAGCACTACACGCCCAAGATGTTCGTCGCCGCGGCCGGGCCGGATCAGGGGACCGCGTTCACTTCCGCGGTCGGCACCGGCAACGCCGGCGGGATGATGGTGCCCGACGGCTGGTTCCCCGGGTTCGACAACGCGGCGAGCCAGAAGATGGTCAACGAGTACGTCGCCGAGTACGGCGGCAGCGTGTCCGGGGTCAACGCCGACGTGGCCGAGGCCTATTCGGTCGGCCAGGTGATGGCTCAGGCGGTTACCGCGACCGGCGGCACCGATAACGCGAAAATCATCACCTATCTGCACAGCGGCGCCACGCTGAACAGCGTGCAGGGCCCGGTGAAGTTCGACGCGCTGGGGGAGAACGGCGCCGCGGCGGCCTTCGTCTTCCAGTGGCACGGCAATGACTTCACCCAGGTCCTGCCGTCCAAGGCCACCGGAAGCAAGCCCATCATCGCCACCAAGCCGGCCTGGACCGGGACGGGGACCGGGACGGGGACCGGGACGGGGACCGGCTGAGATGGCGACAGCAACCCATATTGGAGCCGTCGGAGGCGCCGGTCGTAAGGTGCCTCCGCCGTGTCGTTTCCGTCGTAGTGCGGCGGCCTGAAGACAGCGCGTAACCAGCGAGGACATGGCATGGCAGACCGCAAGGTGATGGGCCGGGAACTGCGCGCCCACAACGTCATTAAGAAGCACGCCAGGAAACCGGCGGCCTTCCCATTCCCCGGATCGCGGGCGCGGGCCATGCAGGACTGGCCGGTGTCCTATCGGCTGATGGCTGTGATCGTGGTGGCGCTGATCATGGGCTTGGTGTTCGGCGGCCTGCGGGTGGCGGCGGCGGTGAACAGCGCGGCCGGATTCGGCCGCGTGACCCAGCTGGCCAACCTCGGGCAGGAGGTCACCGGCCTGGTCCAGGCCCTGGAGAACGAACGGGACGAGACGGCCGGGGTCGTCCCGGCCTCCAGTCCCCAGGCCGTGGCTGAGGCCGTCCAGCGCTATTACACGGCGACGGACGCGGCCGCCGGCCCCGTCAAGGCGCTGGCCGCCGGTATCGGCGGTTCCTTCCCGGCGAACATTCAGGTCCGGGTGGCCACGGTGGTTTCCGTGGTCGACCACCTGGGGGAGCTGCGCAGCACGGCCCAGGCCAGCCAGTCCGCGCTGGCGGTGATCGCGGGTTACGCCACCCCCATCAGTGAAATGCTTTCGCTGAACGCCCAGATCGCGCAGGGCAACGCGGACGCCGGCCTCGCGAACGACGTCCAGGAGCTCAACTCGCTCGCCATGGCGCAGGACCAGGCCACCCAGCAGCGCGCGATCCTGTATAACGCCCTGAAGCAGCAGCTTTTCGCCGATGGTGAGCTGCAGGCGCTCACCACCGCGGAATCCGAGCAGGAGGGTGACCTGGCCGCGTTCGACACGACGGCAAGCGCCGCCCAGCAGAATTCATTCCGCAACACCGTGGCCGGACCGCTGGTGAACGAGGCCGAGCTCATCGAGGAGTACGTCATCAGCGTCGACAGCCTGCAGACCAGCGCCCTGGGCATCAGCGCGCAGCAGGCTCCCCAGCTCTGGTACACGGATATGTCCGACACGGTGAACAAGACCCAGGGCGTCGAGCTGGGAGTGGCCAGATCCATCGTCGCGCGCAGCCAGTCGCTGCAGCGGGGCGCGGAGCGGTCCGCGCTCTTCACCGCCATCCTTACGGTGCTGGTCCTGCTCCTGGTGCTGATCGCGGCGGTCATCGTGGCCCGGTCCCTGGTCCTGCCGCTGCGCCGGCTGCGGGTCGGCGCACTTGACATCGCCACGGTGCAGCTGCCGGAGCGGGTCCGGCAACTGGGGAAGGTCCTGGACCCTTCGACGAGCATGGAAGTCGCGCCGATCGATGTGCTCTCCGCGGACGAGATCGGCGAGGTGGCTCGCGCGTTCGACCAGGTGCACGCCGAAGCGGTACGGCTCGCCGGCAACGAGGCGATGCTGCGTACCAGCTTCAACGCAATGTTTGTCAACCTGTCCCGGCGCAGCCAGTCGCTGATCGAGCGGCTGGCGCGCACGATCGACTCCCTGGAGCAGAACGAGGAAGACCCGGACCGGCTGTCCTCCCTGTTCGCGATGGACCACATGGTCACCCGGATGCGGCGGAACTCCGAGAACCTTCTGCTGCTGGCCGGGCACGAGAGTGCGCGAAAGTGGAGCGAACCGGTGTCGCTCGCGGACGTGATCCAGGCTGCGACAGCGGAGATCGAGCAATACCAGCGGGTGACGCTCAACATTCAGCCCGGGGTCGCGGTCTCCGGGCACGCGGTGTCCGATGTCGTGCACCTGCTGGCCGAGATCATCGAGAACGCCACGGTCTTTTCCCCCAGGGACACCCAGGTACGTGTGTCGGCCCAGCAACTGACCAGCGGGGGTGTGCTGATCGAGGTCACCGACAACGGGGTCGGCGTTTCCGAGGCCCGGATGGCGGAGATGAACCGGCGACTGGACAACCCGCCCGTCATTGACGAGTCGGTATCCCGCCACATGGGGCTGTTCGCCGTTGCGCACCTGGCCGAACGACACGGGGCGCGGATCCGGCTGCGCCCCGGATCCCCTCGCGGGCTGACTGCTCTGGTGTGGCTGCCGGACAGCCTCATCGAGCGGGTCATCCGCCCGTTCGGCGGGTGGGCGCAACCACCTGCCGCTGCTGGGGCCGGCGTCCCCGCCGGGCGGGCGAACGGCCGTTACAGCATCGCGGTGAGCACCGATACGAATGGCCAGTCGGCCGGACGGCCGTTTGTCTCGACCGGCCAGGCCGGCCAGGCCGGCCGGGCGGACGCCTTCGCCGTGTCCGCGCCGGTCAGCCCCGGTCGGCGCGAGCCGGTGCAGGCCGCCAGCCCGCCCACGTCGAACTGGTTTCGCAGCCGCCAGCCGTCCGTGGGCAGCGCAGGCCGCCACGGCGGCCGGTCACCCGCGGCTGCCCCACAGGCCAGCGGGCCAGTGCCGTCAGATAGCTGGGCCGAAGGCCGGCATGCCGCCCAGATCATCGCCGATCCGGTCCGCGGCGACCACACGGTCGCGGGGCTGCCCGTCCGTGTCCCGCAGGCGAACCTCATTCACGGATCCGCGGGCGGCCGCCGCGCGGACAGCGCCGTCCCCGGCCGTCCGGCAGAAACTCACGAGGCACAGACGCCGGCTCAGACGCCGGCGGCCGGGACGGGGCCGCAGCGATCACCTGAGCTGGCGCGCAGCCTGCTGAGCGGGTTCCAGCGCGGAGCTCACCGGGCCGAAGGCGAAGGCCGGGCCCCCGCCACCGGAGAAGGAGCGGATCGTTGATGAGCGCATACCGCCAGGACCTGGGCTGGCTGGTCACCGACTTCACCACGCGGGTCGCGGATGTCGCGCACGCGGCCGTGATATCCGCGGACGGAGTCCCGCTGGCGCTGTCGGAGGACATTCCCGCCGATTCCGCCGAATACTTCGCGGCCATCACCTCCGGGCTGGTCAGCCTCATGGAGGGCGCGGCGCGGATTTTTCAGGCCGGGCTGCCCGACCGGGCCCTGGTGGAGATGGAAGGCGGCCTGATGCTGGTCAAGGCGATCAGCGACGGCTCCAGCCTGGCTGTCCTGGCCGCGCGGGAGTGCGACACGGAGCTGGTTTCCTACGAGATGACGCTGCTGGTCGAGGCGGTCGGCGAGGTGCTGACCCCGGCGGGCCGCGTCCAGCCGGGAGCCTGAGCCCTGCCTCGTCCCTGTCTCGGTACGTGCCTCAGTACTTGTTCGCGACGAACAGCTTCTGGGCGGGGAACTTCGTGAGGATTTCGGTGCCGTAGTCGGTGACGACGACCTCCTCCTCGATGCGCGCGGCGGAGATGCCGTCGGAGGCCGGGCAGTAGGTCTCCATCGCGAAGACCATGCCCGCCTCGAGCTCGATCGGGTTCTCGAGCGAGTTGAGCCGTGAGATGATCGGCCGCTCGTGCAGGCCGAGGCCGAGCCCGTGCGCGAACTGCAGGCCGAAGGCCGCGAGCTCGCTGGAAAAGCCGAAGTCCTCCGCCCTGGGCAGGACCCGGGCGACGGCGTCGGTCGAGACGCCGGGCTTGATGGCGTCGATCGCCGTGTCCATCCAGTCCCGCGCGCGGGAGTACGCGTCGTGCTGGCTCTCGGTCGCGCTTCCGACGCCGAAGGTGCGGTAGTAGCAGGTCCGGTAGCCGTTGAAGGAGTGGATGATGTCGAAGAAGGCCTGGTCGCCGGGCCGGATGATGCGGTCGGTGAAGTTGTGCGGATGCGGGTTGCAGCGCTCGCCCGAGATCGAGTTGACCGCCTCCACCTGGTCGCTGCCCAGCTCGTACAGTCGCTTGTTCGCGAGCGCGACGATTTCGTTCTCGCGCACGCCGGGCTTGAGCACCTCGACGATGTCCTGGTAGACGCCATCGACCATCGCCGCCGCCTGGTTGAGCAGCATGATCTCGTCCGGCGACTTGATGACCCGGGCGTCGAGCATGGCCTGCTGGGCGTCGCGCACCGCGATGCCCTGCCGCTCCAGCTCGAACAGGAACGGGGGCTCGACGATGTCGAGGCCGAGTGGAGCGTCAGCGACCCCGGCCTCCGTGAGTAGCGACTTGATCTCGGTCACCGCGTCGCGCATGAGGCCCGCCTCTGGGGCGACCGCACCGCGGAAGCCGAGGAACCCTGGTCTCCAGTTCTCATCCGGAAGCCATTTGGAGTACAGCTTGTGATGCCGCACCGCCGAGCCGAAGTCCCACAGGATCGGGTCGCGGTCCCGGAACAGCAGGGCATAACGGATCATTTTGTCGCCGAGCGCGCCGCCGATCCAGGTCTGCGTCGTATAGCGGATGTTGTAGAAGTCGAAGAGCAGGAAGGCGCCGCACTCGCTCGCCGCCAGCGCCGCGTTGGCCCGCGCGATGCGGTATTCGCGCAGCCGGGCGAAATCGACGCGCTCCTCGTAGTCGACCCCCATGTGGCCGGGAGCACCGATAGGCCGGATGCCAGCCGGACGCTCCGATGAGGTCATGACGCCCCCTCTGCCCGTGCCGATTCTGCCGTCATCGCCGACCGCCGGAGCCTTACCTCCAGAACGGCTGATCGCTTCCCTGGAAGGCCGGACAGCATCCTATGACCTACGGTCCTGCCGGCTATGACTAAGGGTCCTGCCGCTGCGCAGCCCGGGCTGGAAGGTTGACAACATGGATGAAATACAGCTAGAGAAGATCCGCTCCGGCCAGGGCTTTTTCGCCGCCCTTGATCAGAGCGGCGGTAGCACGCCGAAGGCGCTCGCCCATTACGGCATCGCCGAGAGCCGCTACCACTCCGAGGACGAGATGTTCGGCCTCATCCACGCCATGCGGACGCGCGTCGTCACCAGCCCGGCCTTCGACGGCTCGCGCATAATGGGCGCGATCCTGTTCGAGCAGACGATGGAGCGGGACGTGCAGGGGGTCCCGACGGGGCAGTATCTGTGGGACGAGAAGCAGGTCGTGCCCTTCCTGAAGATCGACAAGGGGCTCGCCCCGGAGCAGTCCGGTGCCCAGCTCATGAAGCCGATCGACACGCTTGACGACTTGCTCGAGCGGGCGAACCGGCACCGGATGTTCGGGACCAAGATGAGATCGGTGATCAAGGACGCCGACAAGACCGGGGTGAACGCCATCGTCGATCAGCAGTTCGAGGTCGGCGCGACGATCTGGGCGGCGGGTCTCGTCCCGATCCTCGAACCTGAGGTCAGCATCGACAGCCCGCACAAAGATGAGGCGGAGCTGCTGCTGCGGGACGCCCTGCAGGCGCACGTCGACGCCCTGCCGGACGGGGCGAGCATCATGCTGAAGCTGACGATCCCCACGCAGCCCGGCCTGTACGCCGGCCTCGCCGCTGATCCCCGTGTGCTGCAGGTCCTCGCCCTGTCCGGCGGTTACAGCCGCGACAAGGCCTGCGATCTGCTCGCCCGTGAGCCGAGCATGATCGCGAGCTTCTCCCGGGCGCTGCTCGAGGGACTGTCCGACGGGCAGAGCGACGAGCAGTTCAACGCCCAGCTGGAAGCGTCGATCGCCCAGATCTACCAGGCGTCGGTGCACAAGAGCCTCGTCGGCTAAGCGCGCCGCTCCGGTCGGCAGGGCGCGAAGCGCGCCGCCGACCGGCTGCCGCCGTGCGCCCGGGCCGGCCAGCCCGGGCTAGGCCTTCCGGCCGGCATCGCCTTCGCCGCGCCCTGCGTGCCCCTCGTCGGGTGAAAGCCAGCACGTCTTGGTGCTACCCCCGTGTCAGCCATGACGTGAGCCCGGTCAATATCGTGGGCGGGTCTGATCGTCGTTTCCGCCGTGGGCGGCGGATTGACCGGGGGCTGCCCGATGGAACCTGCTGCACCGACGTCCGCTTCCCGGGTACCCCCGCCAGGGCGGGAGCCTGCGGCACCGCGGGTCCGCGAGCTGGCTGCGGCGCGCCGGCGCGCCACTGCTCTCCTCGCGGGGGTGACGGTTCTGTTCGCGGTCGTGACCGCGGCCGGGGCTCATGGGGTCCTGCTCGGCTACGTGCAGGCTGGCGCGGAGGCCTCCATGGTCGGAGGCGTGGCCGACTGGTTCGCGGTGACGGCGCTCTTCCGCCATCCCCTGGGCCTGCCGATACCGCATACCGCGCTGATCGTCGAGCGCAAGGATCAGTTCGCCGCCACCCTCGGCCGGTTTTTTCAGGAGAACTTCCTCACCGCCGACGTGCTTGCCGAGCGGATCCGCTCCGCGCGCCTGGTGCCCCGGCTGGCTGCCTGGCTGGCCGACGGGGCCAACGCCGCCCGCTTTGCCGGCCGCGCGGCGGATCTGGTCGTCACGATGGCCGAGACCCTCCGCGATGAGGATGTCCAGCGGCTGCTCACCGCCGAACTGACCCGGGCGGTAGATGCCGTCGAGGTGGCACCACTAGCTGGGCGGGCGCTGCGGCTCATCATTGCGGGCGGCCACCAATCCGAGTTCTTCGACGCCATCCTGTCCGGCGCCGACCGCTATCTCGTCGGCCATTACCGGGAGCTTCGCGAGCTGTTCGAAGCCGAGGCGCCCCGCTGGGTGCCGGACGCGGTGAACCGGCGGCTCTTCGACCGCCTGTACAACCGCCTGCGCCAGCGGCTGGCGGCGATGGCCGCCGATCCCGACGACCAGGCGCGGCAGCAGTTCGGGGAGTGGATCGCCGGGCTTCCCAGCCGCCTCGAGACATCCCCGGAGCTGTGTGAGCGCGGCGAGCGCCTCAAGCACGACGTGCTGGGTAGCGAAGGCCTGCGGGACTGGTCCTCGTCGCTGTGGCAGAAGGCCAAGGAGGGGCTGCGGGTCCAGGCCGCTGACCCGGAGTCTGAGCTGCGCCGCCGGCTGGCCGATGCACTGATAGCGGGCGGACGGCGCCTGGGGTCGGACCACGACCTCCAGGAGAGTCTCGCCCGGGTGGTCGAGTCCGGAGCCGGGGCACTCGCCGACCAGTTCCACGACGAACTCGCCGGGCTCGTCACCGGGACTATCGAGCGGTGGGATGCGGCCCAGACGTCGAGCCAGCTGGAACTGCTCCTCGGGCGCGACCTGCAGTACATCCGCATCAACGGCACGGTGGTGGGCGCGGCCGTAGGGCTGGCCTTGCACGCCATCGCTCTCGCCCTGTCCTGAGCGGAATGCTCGGTACGCTTCACTGAAGACACGAAATACGGCGAGGGCCGCCTTATGGCATTTGTCGCGGCTACTGTGGTGTGTCGCACCGGCCCTGGATCTGGGCCGGTAGATCATGAAGCCCGTCGGTAAGTCACGTAGTGCCCGCTTTCGGTAACCTGCCTGGAGGTGCCATGGCCGTTTCCCGGGATGTGCAGGACCTGAGTGGTGCTGCGCGTCTTGAGGCCGATGGGGTTGGCAGCCGGGCCTGGGGCACGCCGGTGGACGGCGTGGCCCGCCGGGCGATGCGGGTGCCGTGGCTCTGGCCGACGCTGCTGATGCTGCTGTTTGGCTGCTATCAGCTCAGCCGGCCGCAGATGTGGGCGGATGAGCTGTGGAGCTGGTCGTTCGCCGCCGATCCGGTGCATGAACTGGTCGTGAGCGCGAGCAGGTCCAACCCGGCCGAGCTTGTTTATGACCTGGGGCTGCATTACTGGATGGCGGCGTTCGGCGATTCGGTCGTGGCGATGCGGATGCTGTCGGTGCTGGCCATGGCCGGGGCGGCGGCCTGCGTGACGCTGGCCGGACGGAGGCTGGCCGGCGCGCGGGCGGGCCTCCTGGCGGGGCTGGTGTTCGCTCTGGTGCCGAGCGTGTCGCGGTTCGCTCAGGAGGTCCGGTTTTACGCGCCCGAGGTGCTGGCCGTGGCGCTGGCCACGCTGCTGCTGCTGCGGGCCCTCGATGCGCCGTCCGTGCGGCGGTGGGCGGCCTACAGCGTATGCCTGGCGGTGGTCGGTTACATCGACGTCGTCGCCCTGTCAGTGGTCCTCGGTCATGCGGCCGGGGCAGC
>Ga0187883_10002352_pt1 | contig 11411 bp, 10 predicted proteins | sample June2016WEW_20_1_2_FD_132966 | JGI IMG/M metagenome (GOLD analysis project Ga0187883, IMG submission 132966) | Peatland microbial communities from SPRUCE experiment site at the Marcell Experimental Forest, Minnesota, USA - June2016WEW_20_10 | ecosystem: Environmental > Terrestrial > Soil >...
ATTGAACGTCACCGAGATAGTGCAGGGAGACTTCGCGGCCACCGCGCTGTCGCAGGTATTGGCGGTTACGGCGAACGAGCCGGATGCGGCGATCGAGGTGATGCCCAATGCGACAGAGTTAGGATTGGTCACGGTTACGGTTTTGGCGGCCGATATGGTATCCACCGCAACCTTGCCGAACGAGAGCGAACCCGGTTTGATGTCGATCCTTCCCGCCTCGCCGGTGCCGCTCAAGGCGACCGATGCGACGTTGGGAGGACTGGCGGAATCTGTGAAGACCAGGCTGGCCGACCGAGCGCCGAGCGCGGCGGGGGTGAAGACCACCGACACATCGCAACTGCTGCCGTTGGCGAGAGTTGAGGTGCAAGTGGTGGCCGGCGAGGTGAAGTCACCCGAGTCGGCGCCGGTGATCGAAAAATTCAATTCGGTGATTGCTGTCCCGTTTCTCGGATTCGAGAATTTGACCGTCTTCGGTTTGGAGGTTTCTCCGGTGACTCCGAAAATCACTTTTCCAAAATTGATCTTGGTCGGCGACGCCTTGGGCGCCGTTGAGGCTGCCATGGCTATCGCGGCCGGCGCCAGCAAAAGCAACAGCGAGAAGCTAAGGCCGGCAATTGACCGCGTGAACAACTTGTTGAAGGGCATCGACAGACTCCTCTCGGACAATAGTTTCAGAACGGCCTGAACTTAGGCCGCAGGCTGAAAATTTGTCAAGCGCAGGGTTCCTGGAGATGTTCTGAATAGAACAAAAACCGGGCATTTCGGTGCCTCAAAAGGCACCATCATGGTCAGGAATTGCCAAAATAAGTGTCAATAGCTTGCTATTTCACAAAAATTGAAGCTTTTCCGTGAAATAAAGATGGCCGCGAGGGTTGCCATCAGACTAGAGTGCGCATGTATAGTACGTCCCTTGATCGGATTGCGATTAGGCGTGTTCAGCATTAGCGCATCGCATTAGACGAAACTATTTCGGTGCTGCGCGGATTGCAGTAGAGTCCGCGGGCGTCGTGAGAAAGGAGGTCTGACAGAGCCGCACCGGCCCTCACGTATGGGGCAGGCAGAATTGGGGAAACGGGGTTCCGCAAGGTTTTTAACGCACTAAGTGTCTCGGAGGATTTATGAAAAGATTTCTTTTAGGTCTTGTAATGGTGGGCGGCCTCGCTTTGATGGCTGCTCCGATGGCTAACGCGATGTCGGAGACTGCGATACCCTCGCTGTGCTCGACCGCCGCCACAACCTACAGTTATGCGTTCCTGATTAGCGCATCGGATCCCAGCGTCATTACGGCGGATGGAACCGCGACCCTGCCGGGAGCGCTCACGTCAGGGTTCGGCGTCGGAACGGTCCAGTTCGGAATCGGCAGCACCACCGGCGGCGCCGGCGGCGCCCCGGGCTGCTCCATAACGACCGGCGAACTGATCTACAACGTCGGCGACATCCAGACCAACCCGCTCGGCCTCAGTTTCGGACCCGCCTACTGCTACGCTCCAGCGTCGGCGTTTGGAACCGGAGTCCCGTGCTTTGACGGCGGCGACCACATGACCGGCAACCTGACAGCCGGCGGTCCCGACGGGTCATTTTTTCTGACCTTTGAAGCGGAATACAACTGGTTTGACGGATCGGTCCTGCGCTCCACCTTTCCATTCGGGTTCTGGGTGAATCCCACCTTGGGCAATTCGATTGCGGTTGGAACCAGCCTCCCGGGTGCTGTCGTCACCGCAGGGTGTCCAGCGGGTTGTGTGGATCCGGGAAATGGCGCTCCGATCGGGAACATCCTGATGCAGAAGCAGAAGGCTCCGCCGGCTGCTACCACCTTTGGCGTCGCGCCGTATCTGGGAGCATCGGCCATAAGCTGCGAAGCGTTTGGGGCTAATTCGACCGATCTGGTCGCACTGGGTCAGTCCGCCCCCGTCAACGGCGATGGCGCGACAGTCGCGGGCTCTGCTCAAGATACGCTCGGATCGATTTCAAACTGGAATGCCTGCCAGTCGGGCGGAAGCTTGAGCTTCAACGGCAATGACAACTACGTCTTCCCGTCCACTGGGGCAAATCCCGACAACTCCAACTGCGCCTTCAATTTCTTCGCGGCGGAGTGCCCGGTACTACCGATCCCGTACGACAACCTGCCAAGCGGCACTCCATTCTCCGAATTTACCGATGGCGGCAGCAACGGGATCGCGTTCATCGGCGGCAGCGACTCGCCGTGCAGCAATGACCTGACTCTCGGCGCCGGATATGAGACCAGCGGAGTGCGTTGGGGCGCCACGGATGCGAACTCGTATTTGATCGTGACCGGTCTTTTCAGCGCCGCGGACGGGGCCCTACCTGTAGGCGGTTCGTCGTACTGCACCGAGTACGAACAGAGCCCGGTTCCTGGCAATGTCTCGAACCTGGTCTCGGCCACTTTAGTCGCGATCAACAAGACGGTGACCGGCTACGTCAAGGTGACCAACCCGACCGAAGCTGACTGCGACATCGAGCTCTCGATGGCTACAACCAGCAACACCTTTACCGGCGCCGCTCAGGACGCCAAGTGCACTGCGAGCCGAGCACCGTACACGTGTTGCACCGGCCCGGGCACTGGAACTTGCGTTGACGAGACTTGCTCGCTCAGCCTGGCTCAGACGGGATCCGACGCTCCGGGTCCGGCTCCTGCCGTGCAGCTGGGAACCACGTCCTGCACCTGCAACGGCTTGAACGTGGACGCCAGTCCGGTTGCACCTGCAACCACCTCGTCCTTGACGGTTTCGTCCGAGGCTTGCCAACTGTACGGGACGACCACGACCACGGTCACGTGCAAGAACTAACGGCGACTCGAAACTAAAAACGCAGTAACCGGACGGCGGGCCAGAAATGGCCCGCCGTTCGCAATCTCAGCCTCAGAACCAGGGGCGGGGGCGGAGATGATATCGAAAATTCAAGGATTGGTAAGGAGAGCAACAGGTATGAAATCCGGATTCACCGCGGCCACTGCGCTGGCCCTCGCGATTGCGGCCACGACAGCGTCGGCCGGGGTCGTAATCTCCCAGGAGCAGGTCAACCAGACCGGCGCGCAAAAGACCGATCAGACCGTGATGGTCCAGGGTCACAAGCAGAAGCTGATCGATGGCGATCGGGAGTTCGTTACCGATCTCGACGCCGGAACGATCTACATTATCAACCCGAAGAGGAAAGAGTACTTTCAGCCCAAGTTTCCGCCCACCGGAATGCTTGCGATGAGAATGATATTCGGCGGATCGACCATCGAATTAAAGAAGAGCGGCAGCACTGAAAAAGTGGCCGGATACGCCTGTCAGGATTACACCGGCGGCGCGATCCTCGCTATGCACAGCGTCAACGTGACGCAATGCGTGGCGAGCGACGCGCCCGGCGCCAAGGAGTTCGCCGAGTTTGAGAAGTTGTTCGAGCAAAAGCTCAAGGGCTCGCCGGTAGCGCGCAAGGGCGAAATTCCCGACGGCATCCCGGTGTCATCGTCGGTCACCACGGCGTCAGTTCCGTTCAAGGCGCCGCCCGGATTTCCGCCCGCGGCGGCGGAGGAATTCAATAAGAAGATCGCCGGGCACAAACCGAACATCATCACTACCACGGTTTCCCAAATCGAGGTGAAAGACCTTCCGGCGGACACGTTCGTCGTGCCCGCGGGCTACACCAAGGGTAAAGACATAGAGATGCCGCCGAACCCGTTGATCCGCGGGACGCATGCGCTACCTCACGGCGCCGCGCCGGGCGCCGGTGCTGCGCCCGCCGCTCCCGCAGCGCCCGCGGCTCCGGCTGCGCACTGATTTCTCTCATTCGCACGGGGCCGTGCGGCTTATCGCCGCACGGCCCGTGCGAAGCAAACGCCTGAGCAACAGCGGGGCCGGACGGCCCCGCCACCTGCATGAGCGCATCGGAACGATCGGCGGGAATTCAGCGCCACGCAAGGACGTCAGCGCCGCGCCGGTGGGACCTCAGCTCGCGCGAAACCGCGATCCTCGTCGCGATTGTGCTTGCGACGATCGCAATCTACATCCCGAGCCTGCGCAACGGCTGGCTGTGGGACGATTGGATCCAAATCGTAAATAACCCGCTGATTCACAGTTGGTCGTTTGTCTGGAACTCGTTCATCCACGATAGCTGGTGGTTTCAAAATCCGGCCCAGCTACCGCAGAGCGCTTATTACCGGCCGCTCCAGGACACATGGTTCGCGGCCAATGCGCTGGTATTCGGAAACCATCCCGCGGCGTGGCACCTGGTGAAGATCATCCTTCACGCAATCGCGGTGGTGCTGTGCTTCCGCGTCGCGCAGTTGCTCACCGGCGATGTCGCGGTTGGGTTGCTGACGGCGGCAATCTTCGGACTCATGCCCGCCAACGCCGAGTCGGTGCTGTGGGTGTCGGGAATCTCCAAACCGCTGGCGACAATGTTTGAGCTGGGCGCGCTCTGCTGCTTCATCAACCGCCAACCCGGCTGGTCGCGCGGCCTGCTGTTCGCGTTGATGCTGTATGCCGCTGCGACGTTCAGTCACGAGACAGCGATCCTCTTTCCGCTGATCGTCGCCGCATACGTTTTTCTGTTCGAGCGCGGCGATGAGCGGCCATCGGGCGTCGCACAAAACGCAGGAACGACGGAGCGCGTCGGTGCTGCGCTGCGCGCCGGTGCGCCATTCGTGATCGTGGCGATCGCATATATGTGCGCGCGCGTGAATGCGCTGGGGCTTCATTCTTTATTCGGTCTTCATCACAAAATGACCTGGTTGATCTTGCAAGGCTTTGTAGGAATGAGGCCCCACTACAGTCCGTCACAGGTCCTCATGACTATCCCGGTGGTGTTGATCGCTTATCTCGCCGTGCTGGCGCTCCCGGCGATGGCCGCTCCAACTCATGCGGTCCAATGGATGACGCATCCGCAACCGCTGGTGTTCATATCCGCGGCTGCGCTGCTGATCCTCGCGGCGGCGGCCGTCGTGCTGGCGTGGCGCAGTTCCAATCGCCGCATCTATTTGTTTTGCGCGGCGTGGAGCTTTCTCACGATGGCGCCCGCGCTGAATCTGAACAATTTGTTCTACCCGATAGCTGACCGCTATCTCTATGAGCCGTCGTTCGGATGGAGTCTGGCGTTCGCGATTACCGCCTTGAGCATTGCCGCTGCCGGTCCGCGCGCGCGCAAGGCTGTCGGCGCCGCGATGGCGGTGCTTCTGGCGGCGAACGCCGTATCGACGATAAAGATCGAGCGCTATTGGCACGACGACATCACCTACTTCCAGCGATGCGTGGAAATCGCGCCCGACGAATCGATGTTTCGCTTCGAGCTGGTCGGTGCGATGAACAAGGCCGGCGACTTCGAGGGAGGGGTTCGAGTGCTCGAGGGTGGGACGGCTATCGACCCCAGCGACGCGCCTTTGCAGCTCGCGCTAGCGCTGGAGTACGAGAGGATGGGGCGACAACTGGAGTATCAGCGGGAGTTCCAGAAGTTCGTTAAACTTTCGGCGGCAATGATCCAACGGCAGCGCGCCGCGGAAAGTTCCGACGCATCGCAACCCGCAAGCGCGCCATGAGCGGGTCGGGTTCCGGGAGAGCCGCTCAGCGTCGTTCATGTCTCGAAATCCGGGTGCGGTCATTTAAGACTGCGTGATCGCTCGATTCTGCACGTGATGCTCTGCGGGTTTCGCCGCCGGCCGCTCGCCGTCAAGACGTTTCTCCAGCGCCTGATCGTGATTCGGTTGGCGTTCCTGGCTCGTTCGGAAGACGCACAGGGCTCTGTGGCGGCAGTTCCATGCGCGCATAGACTCTCAGGGGCCAGTCGCGCTATCGTCAAAGAGAGGTTTGAGGTTCACCAGCATGGCAAAAAGATCGAGGAGCGTGGTCGTGGTCGCTCAGAGCGCAAAGGAAATCGATGGGTGCAGGCGCGGCTCGCGTAGTCGGCACGCTTGGGCGGCGAGGGCGACCATAACTGTGCTGAAGCCAGTGAAGCGCATTGCGCTAATTGCGGCGGTGGTTACGGAGCTCATGTCGCCCGTGCGGGGGGCGTCCGCGCAGATAGCTTGCGTGCCTGCTGCAGCAGACGGTGGGGGCGGTATTGCGTGCTTCCACCTGACTGACACCGGGAATGTGATGACTGACGCTGGGAATGTGACGCCCGACGTAAGTATTAGTGGGAGCAACACGACGCTTACAACAGGCACCCTGCGCTCGGTGTGGGTTGATAGCGCGGGCAATTACTATGCGAGCCGTGACGGTACCGACGCCTTTTTGTGGTTCGCCGCAGGCGCTAACGGGAACGTGGCACCAAGCTCGACGATTACAGGGTCGAATCTTACCAGCGGGCATCCATATCGCATCATCACCGATGCCAGCGGCAACATTTGGGCGGTCAGCTATACCAGGGGTACGGTCGCCGAATACGCGCCATGCGCAAGTGGCACCTGTAACACAGCGCCAAGCGTCGTGATCAGCGGATCAAACACCCAGTTGAACGAGCCGGACGCGATCGCATTCGACACGGCTGGTGACCTCTGGGTAGCAACGATAGGTTCTAACGCACTGATAGAATTTACCGCCGCACAGTTGGTGAGCGGCGGTAATGTCGCGCCAGCGGGTAACACTATTTCCGGCGATGCCACGGACCTCAACTTTCCGTACGACATGGCTATAGACAGCGCCGGAAATATCTATGTGGCAAACTACTTGGGTAATAGCGTCACCGTGTACGACGTTGGCCACCAAAGCGGGAACGTCACGCCCAAGCAGAATATCGCGGGCGTCGCAACTCTGCTTAGTTCCCCCGTCGGTGTCGCAGTTGACTCCGCCTCAAATATCTATGTTGCCCAACCGGGCAACCTGTTATCTTTTGCGTCCGGCACGACCGGCAACGTAGCGCCTATTACCAATATCACCGGAGCCAGTGCGCTTGTAGACTGCGGTGTCGGTAGGATGGGAATTACGCAGCCGAAGCAGGAATCGATTCGCGCCGTGCGCCAGATTCACGCTGTCGTGATACGTAGCGTGATGCAACAGCGGATAATGGCCGGAGGATAATGGCCGGAGACAGGTTGCCGAAGCTTAGCGCGAAGGCTCTCACCGAACGGATCGAACTTTCTCTTCTCTGGAAGGAGCAGGAACGAGCGGTCGGGACCAGCTAGTGAAAACACCATTCAGACCCAATCTGGAGACTATTCGCGTCCTAATCATCTCCATACAAACGGGGATCATCAGATGGGACGCAGCGTGCAGCTTCCTCGCCGTTGAACCTCAGCTGCTCGGAGGCTGTTGAAGGAGTCGCGGTGAAGGAGTCGCAAGGTGAAGTGCAATCAGCTTGGTTCTCGCGCTCTCGCAGTCATCTTTTGACGCATACTGAGGTGTTGCTTTATACCATTGGGAGAGCGGCGCGGTTGGATTGATCCATCGCCCGTTCGGGGTTAGCGGCGGAAATATCAAATACCAGCCCACAAGCGCGAGCGCGGCAGTGCGGCGGGGCTTCATGACACTTTGTCTTTTCGCGCCGCTTCCCATTCGTCCACGATGCCAACTATATCCTCAAGCGCGGTGTTGAAGTTCGCGTGCTCAGTTCGATCGGAGCCAAGTGAATCTGCGATCGCCGGACCCAGCGCGAATCCGGCTGATCCTTCCAACGATCCGGCGTACGCCTTGCGGTGCCCTGGGAAGTCTTTGCACTCAAATCCGGGCTCAGACTTTGCGTTTGCAAACCGCGTGGTCTTGGCGGCAGTCTGAATCGGGTTTCAAAATGAAAATTCCGGTCAAAGAGTCTCTGACGCTCGGCTGCAGCGCTATGGTTGCCGTAGAGGAAAACGCTGGCTCGTCACCTTCCCAACATCTGGAGGATCGATCCATCATGCTTAAGAGAACGGCGATAACATTGATTTCATGCTTGATTCTCGCGACATTGGCTCCACTGAGATCCTCGGCTGACGATCTCTTTATTTATCCGGCCAAGGCTCAGAGCCCTGCGCAGCAAGACAAGGATAAGTGGGAATGCCGTGCCTGGGCAACGAACCAGACGGGTTTTGATCCTGCGGTACGACCGACAGCTACAACCCCACCTCCAATGCGGCAGGCGCCTCAAGGTGGATTGCTGCGCGGCGCCGCGGGTGGTGCCGCGGTAGGCGCAGTCGGCGGAGCGATCGCCGGAAACGCCGGGAAGGGAGCTGCGATAGGCGCAGCCGGGGGAGGTATGCTTGGTGTGATGCGGCGCAATAACCAAATCCGCCAGGAAGACTATTCACATCAGCAATGGGCGCAGCAGAACGTAGCACAGTACGAGCAAAAGCGTGCGGGATGGGTTCGCGCGGTACGCGCCTGTCTCACAGGTCGTGGATATACAGTCCAATAGTCTGGAGCGATTGCAGGCGACTTTCACTCGAAGTGAGCGGTAAGAAGATACCGAGGAGGTTACCGATGAAAACTGTAGCAGCTATCGCTTTAGCACTCGCACTTAGTCTTACGTGCACGCGGCTCGCAGTCGCCGACGATAAAGCTGCACCTCTGTCGTCCGCGAATTTGCAAAGCTCGGTTAGTCAGGACGATGAACTTCATTTCGAAACCGTTCTCACAGTTCACGGTGAAATAGTATCGGTTGACCAGACAAACCGTAGCCTCACTCTCAAGCGCGAGCGGGCCGGCACTTTAACTCTGCAAGCGCGCAACGAAAAGAACCTCGAAGGAATCAAGACGGGCGATCGTGTAGTGATTCGGTACGTTGAGGGAGTTCACATCGCCAAGAAAAAGGCGGGAGAAGGATTGCCGGTAGCCTCGCTTAAGGGAGGGATCATCGCTTCCAAGCCTGGCGAGCCCGCGACGGCTGGGGTCTCGGGCCAGCGCAAGACCGTTGCGCGGGTCGAAGCAATCGATGAGGCAAACCAGGAGGTCACGCTGCAAGGACCGGAAGGAAGCGTTGAGACCGTCATGGTGGAGAATCCGGAAGCTCTGGAACGCATCAAGGTTGGCGATCAAATCGTGGTTACACATGGCTTGGCGCTGGCGCTTTCGCTCGACAAGGAGAGTTGAGCGCTGGCCCGAGCACGACCTATCGCGACAAGGATGAATGCGAGCATGTGCTAGATCGCCGGCTGACAAACTCGAAGAACAAGCAGATCGTGGTCAACTTCTACAAGCAAGCACAGTGCCATATGCTCTATAAACATTGGTGATGGGCTCAACGGAAACCACCTAATCCGCTTTCGGGTTCACCGGGTTACCGGTCCGGCTAGGGGGGTCGATACCTCGATCCAGCACCGGAGGCGCTGAGGGGAAGTGTCGGCTAAATCGCATGGAGAAGTAGCATTTTCCTCACGCTCGGTGGCCATGACATCCCTGCCTGCCGATACTTGAGACGTTGCGCAGCTACTTTGGCATCGCCTGCGACACACCGACACGCGCGCGCTTCGCCACGGATTCGATCGCGTCGGCGATCCTGGAATAGAGCGGGGCCGGCACGTCATGCCCCATGCCTGGGATTTCGATCAGCGCCGCTCCCGCGATATTCGCCGCCGTATCGCGGCCGCCCTCGACGGGCACGAGCGGATCGTCCGTGCCGTGAATGACAACGGTGGGCGCCTTGATCCGTTTGAGCGCCGCGCGGCGATCGCCGTTCACCAGCGCGGCGGCCATCTGCCGGGAAAAGCCCGCGGGATAATTCGATCGCTTGAAATCCACGGTTACGCGCCGGCGTATTTCCTTTTCGTCAGTAGGATAGCCGGGGCTGCCGATCGTCTTGTACGCCTTCACGCCAAATTCGATGGTAGCCTCGACATCACCTGCCGGCGGGCGGTTCAGCAGTACGGCGATCGCTTCGGGCTTTGGCGGAGGAAGCGCGCTGTTCCCGGTCGAGGACATGATTGAAGTGAAGGACAGCGTTTTCGCCGGATGGTTCGCGGCGACAAGTTGCCCGATCGCCCCGCCCAACGACGCTCCCACGATATGCGCCTTATCGATCCGAAGCGCGTCGAGCAGTCCCGCCGCATCGTTCGCCATATCCTCCAGCGTGTACGCGACGCTTGGCTTCTTACCCAGCGCCATCTCGGTCATCATCTTGACGACATCGGCCGGTCCCGCGCTGTCGAACTTTTGCGACAAACCCACGTCGCGATTGTCGTAGCGAATAACCCGATATCCTAGCGATGTAAGAATTTCGATAAATTCCAACGGCCAGCGCGTCAACTGCGCGCCCAGTCCCATGATCAGAAGGATGGGCGTGCCCGTTTTCGGACCAAATTCCTCGTACTCGATATCAATCCCGTTTGCGTGGATACGAGCCATGTCGCTCTCCGTTGCCCTCGCTTGTCGCGCGGTTCCTTTGATGCGTCCGGACTAAACCGGAATTTCCAATTTGAATCCTGATTCAGACTCCCACCAACGCCAAACGGTTTGCAAACGCTACATTCGAACCTTAGTCGAAGCGGGCTTGCAAGGTCTGATTTTGGAGCGCGTCAGCGTGGATCGACCGCACAGGTGTGCCTTGGGTCGATGGAACAGGGCCCGCTCGACATGGCGCAGCTTTGCTGGCGGTGTCTCGATGGCGGTGGCAATTCGGCGCCGCGGAAAGTTCCGACGCATCGCAACCCGCCGCCACGCCCTGAGCGCGCCGGCGCAGGCAGGCGCCCGGCTCTTGCGAGTGCCGCGGCCGCAAATCTATGATCATCGCAAGAATGAAAACGGGGTGAGTAGCGATGAGATTGGAGACGAGCACCAAGCGAAGGTTGCGCTTTGGGATGGTGGCGATCGCGGCGTTGGCGTTCTCTGTCGGGCTTGCAGTGGGGCACATCTCCCCGGCGCGGGCGCAAGACGATGACGCGGCACAGAACGAGGCGAACGACTCGGAGCAGGATGCTCAGGCGGCGGCCGCAGCCGACGCGCAGGCGCACGATGCCGCGGATGCGGCGGAAAACGCTCTCGACTCAGCGACGCAGCAGCGCGATCAGCTCGAGAGCGACGGCGCGCCGCAGGATCAGATTGATGAGGCCAATCAGGCGGTCTCACAGGCGCGAGCCGCCAAGGATGCCGCCGACCAAGCAGCACAAAGCGCGGATGAAGGCGCGGGCGACGCACAGTGAGAGATCGGTATCTCTATCGTCAGATCGGTTAACCGTTTGTAACGGTGCAGCGGGCCAGCATTGGCGCGCCGTTCGCGTTTCCATTTTCCGTTTTTCGTTTTTTGTTCCCAGCCGCGAACGGCCCCGGCGGGGCGCGGTGCACATTCGATGATTTCCCAGGGCGTCAAGATTAGCGGACGTGATCGCCTTTTGACTTGATTATTGCCGCTCAATGAACTATTCATCGCATCTATTTCGCTCTGAGTGGCGCAAATTTGACTGTAGATGACTTGGATTCGAGCGTCAGGATTTTCCAAGCTCGTCGATTGAAGATGCCGAACGGAAGCCTTAACGGTACCAGCCGGTCCGACGCCCGGCCGCGTCG
>Ga0187883_10002354_pt1 | contig 11398 bp, 13 predicted proteins | sample June2016WEW_20_1_2_FD_132966 | JGI IMG/M metagenome (GOLD analysis project Ga0187883, IMG submission 132966) | Peatland microbial communities from SPRUCE experiment site at the Marcell Experimental Forest, Minnesota, USA - June2016WEW_20_10 | ecosystem: Environmental > Terrestrial > Soil >...
ATTCGGAAAGTACAATGGATGAATGTAAATACGAGTTAGTATTGTTAGGACATTATCATAATTTCAATATATCTTCTCAGAATAGTGGGGGATATGTAATTACTTGTGGAAGTCTTTTCGGATATAATCCATATAGTGTGAAAAGAATGAGTGCAAAGACTAATGCTAGTCAAACATTAATATTAGTTGGAGATGGAGAAATCGAACATATAAAAGATGTTAATTTACAAGATATTGTTTAATTAAATAAATAATTATTATAACGCTTTATAAAGATTCGAATATAATGATTATATAAGAAGTAATATTATTTTAAAAGTGAGGATTAAACATGAAAGAGTATATATCAGTATTCAAACCAGAAGTAGCAAGAAAGTTGCTTAAAAAAGGATATATAATTTCAGATATTAAACCTAAAAAAGAAAATCCTAATGAAACAATTTTCATATTTAAAAATCAATTAGGATTTGAAAGTGATTTATATGAGATAGGAATTGGTAGTAAATAACTATTAATTTTTTATTTTAAAACAAATAAAAAGTACAATTAAAAAGGAGTGAAAGTTATTATGGCAAAAGAAATAATATGTGGTATTTATATAATTAAAAATTTAGTAAATGATAAGACTTATGTTGGACAAAGTAAAGATATTTATAGTAGATGGGATACACATTTCTGCGATTTTAAACATTTAAGACATAATAATATATATTTTCAAAGATCTTGGAATAAATACGGAAAAGATAATTTTGAATTTAAAATAATAGAGATTTGCAATATAGAATCTTTAAATGAAAGAGAAATATATTGGGTTTCATATTACAATTCCTATAACCCAATTTTCGGGTATAACTTAACACTTGGTGGCTCTCAGAACTATGATTTTTCAGAAGAGTTTTTGCAAAAGATGAGAGAGTCTCATGAGTCACAGGCAATATCAATTATTCAATTAGATTTAGATGGTAATATAATAAATGTATGGAAATATGGAGCTAGAGAAGCTAGTAAAAAATTAAATTATCATCAATCGACTATATGGAAGTGTATTAATGGATTACAACCAACTTATGAAAATTTTATATGGATGGAGTATGAAGAATATAAAGAAGTTGGCGTTGACTTAAATTACTATGAAAATAATATGAGATTTAAAAGGATAGCACAATTAACCTATGATGGAAAAGAGATTATTAAAATATGGAATAACACGTCAGATATACGGGCAAGTTTAGGTTTTGATACATGTAGTATAACAAAAGTATGCAGAGGAAAAAATGCATCATTGTATGGATTTAAATGGACATATTATGTGAATTATAATAATGGAAAAATAAATGATAAGACACCAACAAAGAAAAGAGTAATTCAATTATCATTAAATAATGAGTATATAAGGGAACATATATCTTATGCTGATGCAGAAAGAAATACAGAAGTAGGACAAAATTGCATTAGAAATTGCTGTAGTGGTAAGACGAAAACCGCAGGTAAATTTATTTGGATGAATTTAGAGGAATATAATATTAAATATAAATATCATTAATGAACAAATGGAGGGTAGGTATTTTATAATGATGCCAACAACAACAGATTATATAATTAATGAGATGAAAATTAACAGAGTATCCAAAAGAAAAGTTTATTTAAATACACAAGTAGATGATGATAGTATTTTTATTATAAGAGAACAAATTTTGAAAATAGTTGAAAGTGATAAAATAAATCAAGTAAAAAAAGATAAATTAGAACCTATAAATATCTATATATCAAGTGATGGAGGTTCATGTGTTACAGGATTAAGTTTAATATCTCTTTGTAATAGGTTAAAGAAAGAACATTATATTATAAAAACGATTGTAACAGCTAATTCTTATAGTATGGGTTCAATTATAGCTTGTGCTTGTGCCTCAAAAGGACAGAGATACTGCGAAGAAAATGCACAATATCTAATACATCAGCCACGAGTTTATAAATATGAACAAGTAGCAACGGCAGAAGATATAAGAAGAGAATCAGAACAAATAAAATTACTATGGGAAAGAATGATTAAAATTTATAAAGATAATACATTTCTTGATGATGCCTTTTTTACAAGAATTACAGATAGAAATGAAGATTTTTGGGCTTGGTCAGAAGAGTCTTTAAAATTAGGAATAGTAGATCATATCATATAAATAATTAAGAGTAAAAGGAGTTTTTTCTTATGGAAGATAATTTAAATGATTCAGAATCACCAGAAATATCAGAAGTAGAAGGAGAATATTTTATACCAATAGATACATCTAATCTTGATGGAGTTAAGTTAAATAAAAAGAAATTTCAAGAAGGATTAGATGACTCTAGTTATTATGCAGGGGTAATCAGCACATTAATGAATAGTGGAATTTCCGCACAGGATTGCATGACATGGGTACTAAATGATCAAACCTTAAAAGCAAATAAAGAGTTACAAGCACTTGTGAATGAAAATAATATTGCAGTTGCTAAAATCCAAGTCATAAAAGCTGATGGTATGGGACTTTAAAATTATATTATTCAAATAAATTAAATAAGAGTAAAAGGAAGGTACAATACATATGGATAATTCAATTAAGTTTAATTTCAAAAATAGAACTCAAACTGATGATTATGAAACATTTATCGACAAAATAATATATTTTATGACTGAGAATGAAAATACATCTACAATAGTTGATTATAGTGATGTAGATGAAATTTTAGACGCTATGTTGGAGGAGTATTCGAATGTGGAAGTCGAGGATTTTGACTCTGAAAATGATGAAGAAGATAATGATGTTTATATAATTACAAAATTAGAATATCAGAACGAACCTACTCAGATTTATATAGAGCCATTGTATAGAAATGGTAAATGTAAATTACATGATTGCGATTATATAATTTGCGACGCAGATATTTGGGATGATGATATGGTTGGTAATGTAAATGCTGAATTTGATGGCGTACAATTTATTGAACTTGATGAAGAATTGGATTATGAATACGATGATAGTTTTGACAATGAATATGATGAATTAAAGGATGAGAATGAAGAAACTTTCTGCTCATGTGATCATTGTTGTGAATGCGAAGATTATGATAACGATGAAGATGAAGATGGAATTGAAGATATTGTATCTGATTATGTTGAACAAATTGTGGAAACAGAGGGATGTTCGACCTGTATAGAAGGGATTTTATATAATTTTTTAGAAGATATTCTAGATTTTGTAAATGAAGATACATTCGATGATTGTAAATTAGATGGTCATGAGGATATTGAGAATACAGTAGATAATGCAATTGCTAGTATTAAATGTCTTGCTGATAAAGATAAAGAATTTAAAGTAAAAGTCTCAAAAGATGTAGAAACATTATTACGTAAATTAAGTGGAGATTTTTATTAAGATAGTAAAAATGAATTTAAATTGAAAGGATACTTGATTAATTTTGAGTATCCTTTTTAGTGTGAATTTATAAAGTTCATAAATTAAAAGTTTGGTCTACTGTAAGACTAGGAGAAAAATATGGATATAGATATGGAAAAAGTACAAAATGGATTACTGAGAAAAATTCAAGAAAAGCTTATAGCATTAGGTTGCGAAGTTAAAGTAGGAAATTTCGGAGATAATTCTGTTTTCGACTGTGGTGGGAACAATATAATTAACGGAGATGTAGTCATAAATACTAATAATAAAATACGTGTTGATGGATTGGAATATTTATATGGGAATTTATCACTAGATGTAATTATTGATAAAATTGAAAAAGTTACAAAACCATTTCAACAAGGCAAATCGAAAATTATGTTAGGAGGTTATTTTGACAATTATGATATGATTATCGAATTTGGATATAGAACGTTGACTATTCCATTTGAAACTCCTAAAGTAGTTGATTTTGATAAGATGGAATTATCATTTGCGGATAAAATTATAGAAGATTTAAAGTTAGATGCTAAAAGTTTAAGTAAATTACTCAGGAATGATCCCAATTATTCTGAATATAAAATGCTTATAAATAATTTAAAGACAACTATGGAATTGATTCAAGAATTAGAGGGTAAGGAAAGTCCTACGACAATTAATATTGGAACTATTACTTTAGATAATGTAACTAATGCAGATGATTTTTTAAATCAGTTAAAAACTAGATATAATAATATATTAAATAAAAAATAAATGAGTTGATATAGTGAGTTGTGAAAAACTAGGAAGAATATATTTTATAACTAATGAAAGTAGAAATAGAATTAAGATCGGATTTACTTCTCAGTCAATAGAAAAAAGAATAAAACAACTTTCTACTGGTTCATCTGAGAAATTAATCCTTTTGTATAGTATTGAAGGAACTTTAGATACAGAGAGAGGATTACATAATTATTTTGGACAAGATTATCATAAACACCTAGAATGGTACGATTATGAATTTGTTTCTAATTGGATTAGACGAGATAAATTGACAAGACAAACTTTAATTGATGAAGGAATAATGTTAGAAAATTAAATAAATAATTAACAGTAACAAATAATTAGATTAGGCATATATTATTATATATGTCTTTTTGTGATTATTAATTTAATTGTATATCAATGGTAGGGATAGATTTTAATTGAGGTTGCAACCTTAGTTATGATTGAAAAATAGCTTAACCTCAACAGCTATTTCCTTATTTTATACAAATCTTGAGGGAATTTATCAAAGAGGAGATAATTAATAAATGTTAATAAGTAAAGAAGTAAAAGTAAAATGGAATTATAAAACAAAGGATTGGTTTATATCAAAAGGTTATAAATTCACTAAAAATAATGATGTGTTTATTGCTAAAGTAGAGGATCTGCCTCCGAATGGAGTTAATTCGTTAGTAACAGTTTCATGTGATTATTGTGGAATTATTTATGAGATTAAACATAATTCCTATGTAATAAGGGTAAGTAAAATACCAAAAGTTTGTTGTGGTAACGTTGAATGCATGAAACTCAAAAGAGTTGAATCAAATGTTTTTAAATATGGTGTAGGTTGTTTGACACAGTTACCAAGTGTTATTGAAAAGATGAAGCAAACAAATATAGAAAGATTTGGTACGGAATATGCAATATCTGCAAAGGATACTAAAGATAAAATAAAAAAAACTTTTAAAGATAAATATGGAGTAGACAATTGTTTTCAAATTGAAGATGTAAAAAATAAATCAAGGGAAACTACATTGGAAAAATATGGGTCAGAATGGTATACGCAAACAGATGAATATAAAGAAAGAGTTGCTATAACTAATATGGACAAGTACGGATGCGTAAATGTATTTGAAAATGAAGATATAAAGCAAAAATCAAAAGAAACTATGATTGAGAAATATGGATGTTTATATAGTGCAACTCAAGAAAGAAAAGATATTTTAATAGCTACTTGTAATGAGAGATATGGTGTGGATAATCCTTTTCAATTAGAAAGTGTTAAAGAAACGATTATAAAATATAACATTAAAAGATATGGAGTAACTCATCCGATGAAAAATCCAATAATTAAAAAAGCTAGAATTGAAAAGATGCTAAAAACAAAACATAGAAATGGAACAGGACAGAGTAGTAGACAACAAGATTATCTTCATATGGTATTAGGTGGAGAAATTAATTATCCTGTAAATTTTTGTAGTTTGGATGTAGCATTTTTAGATGAGATGATTTTTATTGAGTTTGATGGAAGTGGTCACAGGCTATCAGTACAGTTCGGAGACATAAGCGAAACTGATTTTAATAGAAAAGAAATGAAAAGAAAATATTTTTTATTAAGTAAAGGTTGGAAAGAAATCAGGATAATATCTTTACATGATAATTTGCCATTAGAAGATAAGTTATTTAAAATGAAAAAATTGGCTATGGAATATTTAAATAGTGGTCATACATGGATTAAATTTGATATAGATAATAATAAAATTATTTGCAGTCAATACGAAAAAGAATATAATTATGGAAATTTAAGAAAAATAAAAGAGATAGATTTGATAGAAGTAGTTTAATTATTACTTCTTTTTATTTTGTAAAAAAATAAGGAAGTGGTATAGATGGCTAGAAATCCAAATCCTCATAACATTAATAAAGATGAGAGAAGGAAAAGACAACAAGAAGAAAATCCAGAAACTGCTAAAGCATTAGATGGAGAATCTCCTACTATAAATTGTCCTGAATGTAATAGAAATTTACATCCTCGTAATTATTTCACCATTAATAAAAATAGTGAGGCACATAAATTATACGCTGGCACAGGTAGGATTCCTATATGTAAAGATTGTATTAAAAAACGTTCTGTCAACGAAAATGGAACTCCTAATATGGATGGAATAAAGTGGTGTTGTAAGTGGTTTGATATTCCATTTTTGCAATCATTGGTTTTAACCTATATGCAACAAGATAAATGGAGTATAGGATATTATAAGAAAAATATTGTACTTAACAGTAAATATAGAACATGGACTTATGAGGATGGAGAAAGATACGCATCTGATGGGATAGATAAAAATAATCCAATTGATACCAAACAAAAAACAGATGCTTTTAATTTTGAAGATGAAGAAGAATCAGATTTTGAAGTCACAAGAACAATGGTTAAGTTTTGGGGAAGAGGATACGAAAAAGAAGATTATGAATTCCTTGAAACTTGTTTTTATGAATGGACAACTCAATATAAATGTGACACCTTAGCCGAAAAGAAAACTTATAAATTTTTAAGTTTAAAAGAATTAGAAATTAATAAAGGTAGAGAAAGAAAAGATAACATCGATAAATTAGAGGAGTCATTTAGAAAATTAATGTCAGATGCTAATGTAACTCCAAGAGATGCAAATGCAGCCAATGATCCAGAAAATATGAATAGTTTAGGTGTATGGATTAAAGATATTGAAAGATATAAACCTGCTGAGTATTTTGAGGATAAGAAGTTATATGATGATTTTGATGGCATAAAGGATTATCTAGAAAGATTTGTATTTAGACCTCTGAAAAACTTATTAACAGGTTCAAGAGATTTCGACAAGGAATATAATGTTGAATCAGATAATGAATATGTTGAAAATGAAGAGGATATTAGTGAAAATGAGGAAGAAACAATAGAAGATACAAGTAATAAAGATGGTGAAAAGTAATGCCATATATTAGTAATTTCCGAAAAGATAGAGTTAAAAAAGCAAATGTTAAAGATTTATTTTCAAAACCTAAAATACAATATAATAATAATAAAAAAGAAGATTTTGATGAAAGGATAATTGATTGGGTTACGTTTTATAGAAGAAACATACATAGATTTGTAGAGCATTATTTTGGTTTTGAACTATATTTTTATCAAAAGATACTTATATATTTGATGAATGTGAATTGCTTTATAGTTATTGTAGCATGTAGAGCTTCGGCAAAATCATATTTAATTGCAATTTATGCTTGCGCTCGTTGCGTTCTGTATCCAAATTCTAAGATCGTAATAGCGTCCAGCACAAAAAAACAAAGTTCTTTAATTGTATCGGAGAAGATAAAAAAAGAATTAATTCCTAACTCTCCAAACTTAGCAAAAGAAATAAAAGATATAAGAACAGGAATGAATGAAACAGAAGTTGTTTTCCATAATGGTAGTTCTATTATAGTAGTTCCAGCAACGGAAAATGCTAGAGGTGCTAGAGCAACAGTTAATATTTATGAAGAATTTAGAATGATTAAAAAAGAAATTGTAGATTCAGTATTATCACCTTTTCTTATTGTTAGACCAACTCCATATCTAAAAAATCCAATATATGCACATTTACAAGAAGAACCTATAGAAATATATATATCTTCTGCATGGTTTAGAAATCATTGGATGTGGGATATTATGAGATTTGCAACTAAGAGTATGTATAATGCAAAAGATGCATTAATTATCGGTTTTGATTATTCAATAACATTAAAACATGGAATACGTACCAGGAAGCAATTAAGAAAAGAAAGAAAGAAAATGGACGCAACTACATATGCAATGGAATACCAAAACTTAATGATTGGCTCGGGAGAAAATGCTTATTATACTTTTGATTTAATAAATAAAGCTCAGAAAATAAAAAAAGCATTCTATCCAAGGAAAAATTTAGATGTTATTGAAAATAAAAAAAATAAGCATGATATTCCAAAACAGAAAGGTGAAATCAGAGTAGTATCTTGTGATATTGCAATGGTGATAAATAAAAGTGGAAGGAATGATAATACAGCAATTGTATGTATGAGAGCTCTTCCTTTTAAAGATTATTATGAAAGACAAGTTGTATACATAGAAGCTTTTAATGGAGGAAATACAACCGAACAAGCAGTAAGAATTAAACAAATTTATTACGATTTTAATTCTGATTACTTAGTTTTAGATGCAGCCAATAGTGGATTAAATGTCGCAGATGAGTTAGGAAAGATTTTATATGATGATAGTCGTGATTGTGAATATCCATCATGGAAATCATTTAATGATGAAAATACAGCTAATAGAATTAAGATTAAAGATTCTCAAGAAGTAATTTATAGTATTAAGGCTGATGCAAGTTTTAATCATGAAGTTCATTTGAATATGAAGGATGTACTTGAAAAGGGAAAATTAAAATTGTTAATAAATTCTGTTGAAAGTAAGGATTATTTAGAAACTAAAAAAGAATATATAAATGCATCTCCAGAAGAAAAAGTATCATTTGATTTACCTTATATTAATAATGATTTAATGATAAATGAAATGATTAATTTAAGTTACGAAATTAATAAAAATACGAACAAATTGAAGCTTGTTGAACCGAGAAATGGTACAAAAGATAGATATATAAGTATGGGATATTGCAATCTATTTGTAAAAATGTTAGAACAAGATTTATATATTGATGAAGATGAATCAAGTTTCCTAGATTACTTATTCGTTTAACATAATTAATTAAAAATATATATACCCAACACAAAAAATATTCCAATGAAAGTAGGTGAAAGTACATATGGCAGGAAAAGGAAAAGTAGGTAGACCATCAAACGCATCTAAATCTAAAAAAGAAAGCGCAAACACAACTACTACACCAAAAGCATTGAGCGAAATTGATGAAAATTATATGCTGAAATTCGCCAGTTCTATAGCAAGTGCTTTGAATAATCCAATATTTTATAATCCAATAATGCAAAATGAAATACTTAAAGATATTAATATGCATCCATCAAAATATGATAGAGATGCTGTTGAAAAGTTATTATTAAATCCAAGGGATAACGAACTTGCTACAAGAAATTTAGCTCAATATCTTGACACATATATTATGCAATTTAAAAGACTTGCTGATTATTATGCAAAAATATTAGTTTTTGATTATACATTAGAACCCACAAACGCAGATGAAGAAGATATGTCAAGTAAACCTTTTAAGAAAAGTTGGAATAAAGTATGTGATTGGTTAGATGATTTTGATATTAAAACTTCGTTGCAAGAAGTAATGAAAGGTGTAATGCTAGAAGATGCAAAATTTTACTACATAAGAAAAAGTGATAGTGGAATAAGATTACAAGAAATGGCATCTGATTATTGTGAAATTTGTTATAAAGATGATAATGGTTATGGTTATGCATTTAACATGATGTATTTTCTAAGACCAGGAGTATCCTTAGCAGAATATGACCCAGTATTTACAGATTATTACAACGATTTTCTAAGTTATAAACAAACAGGATTAGTTCCTGATAGTGTAACTGTAAAGAAAAGGAATGGACAATTTTTTTATTGGCAAGAACTTCCTAATGTGAAAGCTCCTGTTTTTAAATATCATGCAACTACGGCAGGAATGGTATCTCCATTAGCAGGTACATTTATAGATGCAGTAGAAATTGCGACTTATAAGCAATTATTAAGAACAAAAACTAGTTTACAAACATGGAAAATGTTAATTAATAGAATACCAAGAAATGCAAATAGTAAGTCAGGAAATACGAAAGATGATTTTGCGTTATTGGCAGATACGGCAGGAAAAGCGTCTAGCATAATGCAGTCGGCAGTTCCTGAAGGAGCAACGAATAGTTGTATAAAAATAAATATATTCTTAAATTGAGTATAAATAATTTTTATCAAAACTGAAGCTCCCTACATTTGTAAAGAGTGTAGAGCGATAGATAAATCTATCCAAAACTCCTTTAATTGCTGGAAGTCCCTAAAGTCCAATTAACCACAACGTAGGTATGAAATAAAACCAAGCGTGATGGTGACGAAAGTAGAAAGAATAATTGGAATGAGATAAGGTTAAATCCTAAGTCTTATAAAACAATGGGTAATCAGCATCTAAGATTCGAATAGAGTAAAGTTCAACGGCTAGAGAGAGATCTCGTACCTACAAGCGTAGGGAAGTGGGGAGAGTCCTTATTCATTATTAAGGATTGTGATATAGTCTGTTCTCATATGAAAGTATGAGAAGTTCATTAATTCATATTAGTTAATAAATAATTAATATAATTACGAGAACTGTTTAGTACTAGCGATACTAGACGAACATCAAGTTCGCGTGCTAACAGTACCCTTTGAGACTACTGATGTTGTTGACTTTGAACAAGCAGAAGGAAGAGACAACATTACAGGTGTCGGAGGTGCTTTATTTTGGGAAGGCAGTGGTACTAGTTCAACATTATTTGGAGATGCTTGTTTAAATGCAAGCGGAATATTAGGAAGTCAGATAGTAGATGCAAATTTTGTTATACACATGTATGGGCAATTCCAAAGATTTATAAATACACAATTAAAACCTGTAGGTGGTAAATTTAGATTTAGAATACATCTTGAGGGAACAATGTTCGATGAGGGTACGAGGTTGTCAGAAGCAACAAGTGTATTAGGATTGGGTGTATCACCTCTTGCTATTGATAAAATTGCAGCAGCATGGCATATTTCACCCCGTCAGATGGATAATCAAAATATGCTCCTAGCGAGTCGTGGCTACCCTCAAAATTTCACACCAGTATCATCTACATTCACTCAGAGTGGAACAAGTGCTGGCAATACAGGAGGTGCTCCTACGAAAAATATCGGAGATCTCTCGGATAAAGGCGTAGAATCGAGAAATGGTGCTGATAAATTAAATAAATAAAGTAGGTGATGTTATGAAGAAATTCATTTATTGCACTGATGAAAATCTAAAGAATAAATTAGAAGAAAAATTAGCATTCATATCTAAGCAAACTATTAATGGTAAAGACACTTGGATATTTGAAAATAGTAACAAGATAGTTTTTAGCGATATAGACATGAGTAAATTAACATTTACAAATAAACTTTATATTTAAAACACAAATATATTTTCATTTAAGTTATTCATTATTATTTATTTCATGCAGAAAGGTGGTGAAAATTAAAAATGTTAGAATTAATAAATTTACCTATC
>Ga0187883_10002375_pt1 | contig 11329 bp, 5 predicted proteins | sample June2016WEW_20_1_2_FD_132966 | JGI IMG/M metagenome (GOLD analysis project Ga0187883, IMG submission 132966) | Peatland microbial communities from SPRUCE experiment site at the Marcell Experimental Forest, Minnesota, USA - June2016WEW_20_10 | ecosystem: Environmental > Terrestrial > Soil >...
AAACTCCCTCACGCCCTATAACGAGCAACTCACCTCGCCGTTCCCGCAAGGCGACCAGTTATCGCGGGTGTCGTGAGCGGGCATGCCGGGTCACCGCCGCGATCCGCCGGTTCATCGACGGATGGACCGACCGCTATGAGGCATTTACCTGCGCCAAGGGCGTCGGCAAGATCCTCGCCAAAGCCATTCGTAAGGAAACTTTGTTAACGTGACATCATGGTCCCGAGCAAGTATTCTTACTCGCTGGCGGGCGCAATCTCTGCAGTTGCCGCCACACCGAACTGATTGATCTGTACGCGTTCAACCGGGCGGCCAGTGCAGATTGAGTAAGAAAATATTCGGCGATAGGCCCCTCGTCGGCGCTCAGGAGCGATTCACATCTTCACGTCGCGTAGCGACGGCTCATGTGCCCGGTGTCATCCGCCATGACGGCGCCCGGTTTGGAGGTTTCAGCGGCAAGCGCCGTCTATGAGATCGGCTCGACTGGGCCTGCTCGCCAAGCGACACCAAGCGAGCCTTCTCTGCCGCGCGAGCCGCTGCGTGCGAGACGAAGAGCATCGCCGGCTGCCCTGGCGCGAAGCTGGAGGAGCATTGCTCAAAGGGAAGCCAGGCAGCCGCTCACGATGCTGATCTCTGCCGATGCCGTCCGGAGTATGTCGCGCTCGAGGGCTCAATCCCACGGACGAGCCGCGGACAAACGACCAAAAGGCCCGATCGCCGCTGTGGCAATCGGGCCCCTGACCTGCACTTCTTGGTAGCGGGGGCAGGATTTGATTCCCGCGACCTCTGGGTTATGAGCCAAGCGGTACTGTTCAACACAGCCTGGTTTCTAGCATCCCGTCCGGCACCGGCCCGCAGCAGGCGCAACGCCCGGTCAAAGCGGTGAGTACCACGGCTGCCCGGCTGCCACCTTGGCGCCGCCTGCCAACACCTGGCCAGCGGGGGGAGCAACCGTGCCGGTATCTGCTGTCGGGAACTCGGGCTCTCGCGAGTTCAGGCCTGCCGGTTGAGGGCGCTTCCCGGCTCAGCCCCCGGCGATGTCGGCGAACTTCTCGGTGAGCGCATCGACACTCCGGAGGAGCGGCGTGCAGCGAAGGTGCCTGGCGATGGCTCGTGCCTCGCGGGCGGCGGCGTCGGCCGCGGCGGCCTGCCCGCTGCGGGCGAGGAAAGCAGCGTGGTCGAGCAGGCCCCAGGCGAGGCGGTAGGGGCTGGCGGCGCGGCGTTGGGCGGCAACGGCCTCGCTGAAGGCACGACCGGCGTGGAGATCGCCGGCGTCGGCCTTGGCCCGGGCGCGGGCGAGGTCGTTCTCGGCCCGCAGCAGCGGTGGCAGCTGGCCGGGCGGCTGGGTGTCGAGCAGGGCGAACAGCTCGGTCAGGGTGTCGCTCTTGCCGAGTTCGGCGGCGACACGTGCGGCAAGTGGCCAGGCCCAGCGGACCTGTTCGCGGCCGATGCCGATGGCCGGCGCGTGAGACAAGGCGCTGCAGGCGTGTGCCAGCGCGTCGGCCGGGCGGCCGAGCGCCGACGAGATGAACGCGTCGAGGAGGGCGGCCCACGCCCGGTCATCGATCCGCTCGGTGGTGAGCAGCGAGGTGAGCGAGGCGAGTATCGCGCTGGCCTGCTCGCCGTCGCCGCGGAGCGCCGCTAGCCACCCCTGGGCCCATCGGATCGCTTCGTCGTCGCCGAGGCCATCCTGGTCGATCGTTGCTTGGAGGAGAGCTGTGACTTCGTCCCACTCGCCGAGCTCGAGCAGGGCAATGCTCAAGTTCCAGACGCACCCGCCGAGGTAGTGGCGCGCGCCCATCCGGCGGGCGTGCTCGGCGGCAGCCCGTGCCGCGTCCGCCGCGGCGGCCGGATCGAAGCCGCTCATGGCATCGGACAGGTTGCCCAGCGCGGTGCAGAGCAGTACGCCTTCGCCGGCGCGCTCAGCGAGGCGGGCAGCTTCGCGATAGGACGAGGCTGCTTCTTCCAGCCAGTTGGCATAGATCTGCGCGTTTCCCTGGGTCAGGAACAGCCAGGCAAGCAGCCCGTCGCCGACCTCGAGGCCTTCGCCCATGGCGAGCGCCTCGGCGGCGAGCCGTTCGCCGTCGTCCGCGTTCCCGTCGAAGAGCTCGAGGTTGGCAAGTCCAGCGAGCGCTTTCGCGGTGTCAGCATCGGGTTCCCCGCGCAGCCCGTCGAGCGCCCCGGCGAGGTACGTCCTGGCCTGGACGTGGCGCCCCTCCTGCAGCAGCGCACGCCCGGCAACGACCTGGACGCGTGCCGCGCTACGGGCGTCGCCGAGCTCGAGGTAGTACCGCCGGGCGGCGGCGGCGTGCTCGACGGCCCGGTCGTGCTGGCCGGCGACGAAGTCGGCGCCCGCGGCCCGTTCCCACAGCGCCGCGGCGCCAGGTGGCAATTTGCCGGTGCCGCCGACCGGGCTCGGGTCATCGCCGCGGCCGGTGACGGCGAGCTCAGCGGCATCGGCGAAGCTCGCGGCCGCACGCCCTGGCGTGCCCATGCGCTGGGCGCGCTCGGCGGCCCGCACCAGCATGAAGAGCGCCTGTTCGCGGGTTGCGGAGGCGTCGGAGTCGTTGGGCTCTGCGCCGAGGGCGTCGAGGTAGTGGCGGGCGATCACCTCGGCAATCTCCTCGCCGTCAGTAGCGAATGCCTGGCGCAGATGCGTCGCGACCGCGAGGTGACGCGCCTTGCGCTCCCGCCGCGAGAGGGTCTCGTAAGCCACTTGGCGGAGCAGCTCCTGCGAGAAGCGGTAGTCGCCGCGCTGGGGCGAGCGCCGGTCGTCAGAAACCTGGAGTACGTTGCGCCGGACCAGCACACCAAGTGACGCATGGACCTCGCTGGCCTCGCGCCCTGAAACGGCGATCAGCGCCTCAGGCGGAAAGGTCGAGCCCAGCACCGAGGCCACGCCGACGAGGCGCCGTGCCGATGGGCCGAGAGCGTCGAGGCGGGCGGCCAGCAGGGCGTGCAGGCTGTCGGGCACCGTGACCTGGTCGAGGTCGCCAATCAGGTGATAACCGCCTTGTTTCACCACGACGACGCTGGCATCGATCAGCGACAGGAGCATCTCGACGGCGAACAACGGGATCCCCTGCGCCCTTGAGGTGATCATCTGGCGCGCCGGGACGGGCATGACCGGCACCAGCGCTTCGATCAGCTGGCCCATCGAGGCTCGATCGAGCGGATCGAGCGAGATCATCCAGCGGTTCCGCCCGGCTCCGAAGCCCGGTCTTCTCTCGCTGAGTTCAGCGCGCGCAAGTACCAGGACGAAGACCGGCAGTTCGCGGATCCAGTCGATGAGGTGGTCGAGGAAGTCGAGAAGGTTCTCGTCGGCATGCTGGGCGTTTTCGATCAGCAACACCACCGGGGCCACCGCCGCCATGCGCTCGATGAAGAGACGCCAGCCGGCAAAAAGCTCCTCGCGGGGAAGGGTCGTACCGCGCTCGCCAGGGGTCTCGGCGGCCAGCAGACGCGCCAGCCGCGCCCCGACGTAGTCCCGCTCACGCTCGGCGACGAAATGCGCCAGACCCTCGTTGAGCTTGGCGCCCGCGACGTCGATGGGGTCATCCTCGGCGATGCCGAGGCGCTGACGGATGATCTCCGCAAGTGGCCAGAAGGCGACGCCCTCGCCATACGACAGGCAGCGTCCACGGTGCCACAGCACCGTCTCGGCGATCCCGTCGACATACTTCTCAAATTCCCAGCCGAGACGGGACTTGCCGACGCCGGCCGGACCAGAGATCACTACCAGGCGCGGGCTTCGCCGCTCGACCGTCACGTGGAAGAGCTCTTTCAGGTCATGCAGCTCCACGTCACGGCCGATCAGCGGGGCCTCAGGGCCTTCGGGGCTCTGGTGGCCGCCCACGCCGGAAATCACGCGCACAGCCCTGAAGAGCTGCTCGGGCGCGGACTTGCCCTTTAGCGCGTGGCTCCCTGCATCGTCGAAGGCGATGGCGCTCGCAGAGAGCCGCCTGGTCGCAGCGTCGACGTAGCAGCACCCCGGCAGTGCCGTGGCCTGTATGCGCGCCGCGGTGTTGACGCGGTCACCGGTGACAAGCCCCTCTCCGGGCCGCTCGACTGTCGCCACGCTCCCCGTCGCCACGCCAGCCCGCGCCGCGAGCTCGACGCTGGCAGAGCTGCCATACGCAGAAACCGCGGAGACGAGCTCCAACCCGGCGCGCACCGCCCGCTCGGCGTCGTCCTCCAGGGTCACCGGCGCGCCCCAGACCGCCATCACGGCGTCACCGATGAACTTCTCGACTACCCCGCCGTAGCGTGCGACAACCGCCTTGGCCAGCGCGAAGTACCCAGACAGCACCTCCCGTACGTCTTCGGGGTCGCGGCGCTCCGCAAAAGGCGTAAAGCCGACGAGGTCGCAAAAGAGCACCGACACCTGGCGCCGCTCGGGCCAGGGCCGCGCTGGCTCAATCGGAGCGCCCTCCGGGACCGCTGTTAAAGGGGCTCCAGGCGCCGCGGCGCCAGCGCCCAGCGGTGCCCCGCAGCCGCCGCAGAAACGCCTTCCCGTCTCGACCAGATCTCCGCAAGCGGAGCACGTGGCCGGAAGAGGAGCGCCGCAATCGCCGCAGAAGCGCTTTCCAGGCGCATTCCCCGCCCCGCATGCCAGGCACCCCGACATCAGCCCATGCTAACTGGCCTGGCCGACGTTGGCAGCCGCCTCGTGGCGATGCCAGTGGATATGACGGGAGAAGGTGTACGTTAATTCGCGAGGACGCAGCGCCGGAGCGCTGAACTCACGTGGCGACGGCGCGCGCTGCCCCCTCTCGGGACCGGCAGGGCGGGGGTTTCGGCATGGCTGAAACGCCGGAGACACGATTCACCAGGGCCGGCGAGGTTGACATCGCTTGGCAGTCCCTTGGCCACGGTGCGGGGGACAGCTTCATCGCCTCGTTTGACGGCCCTGCGCGCGGTTCGTGCCCCGTGTCATCCGGGACGCCGTCCGTGACATCGGTCTCGAGATCCAGGCCCAGACAGGAAGGCAGTATTTGTTATGCGTATTGAGTCGTCGGTGACCAGCATCTCGTGGATCCCGTCCGAAGCCATAGCCGGTGTGACCAGGATCCCTTTCGAGCTGGGAGTGACGCATTACGACGACCCTCCTCCGGATGAATGGAAAGACCTTGACACCGTGGTCGGCCCGGAGGGCGCCCGGTTCGGCAACGACTTGCACGCCTGGATCGATGCGGACGACGGCAGGATCGTCGGCTACGGCCAAGATGGCGGCGGCCGGGTCTCCAATACCCTCATCCGCCTCGGGGAAATGCAGGTCCTTGCAGTGGCCGTCGGTTATCCGGACCTGCGGCCGGAACCGGTTGTCGGTGAGGACTTCGTCCGGTTCATCCAGACCGCCGGGGGCCGCGCCGGCATGCCCGCACCGCGGCTGGTCAAAGATGCGCCCTTCGTGAAGAGCGAAGGGCCAACCGTCTGGACGACCCTGGCGCTAACCCTTTATGCCGATGGTTCGGTTGGGCACGAGCTCGTCGGCGCTAGCTCCTTTCCCCGGCACTGGATCTACGACCCCAACCACTCTCTGGTGGGGAAGTCGGCCCTGATCGACTTCAAGACCTGGTACCGGACCTCCGACCTGGCGCGTTCGCCCTGGAGCGGCCAGGAAAACGCCGTGCTCGCGGCGGAAGCCGAGACCCCCCTGGAACGGCGCCTGTCCCTGGCCATCATGCGCGGCGGCGGCCCGCAACCCAGGCACGCAAAGGCCAAGGCCGGCGCGGTCATCCTCGCTGAAGGCGAACCAGCGGACGAAATCATCCTCGTGCTTGACGGCATGGTCGCCATCGAGGTCGGCGGCACTGAACTGGCCAAGCTCGGCCCGGGCGTTGTCCTCGGCGAGCGCGCGTCGCTCGAGCAAGGCCGGCGCACCTCGACTGTGCGCGCCCTGACCAACTGCCGTCTCGTCTCCTACCAAGCCGCCGCGCTGCCCCCCGACGACCTGCGCGAACTCGCCGTCGGTCACCATCGGGAAGATCAGCAGAAGTAGCTTCAACCAGGTAGGTGCCAATCGTGTTCCGGGCGGCTAGTGGCCGTCGCCGGGTTTGGCCGCTAGGCCGTTGGCGGCACCGTGAGGTCACCGGCCCGGGACGACGATTGTCATCATGGCCGCCAGTGATTGGTGTAGGGCCGCAGGCATCCGATCGCCGGGCCCCACAGCAGGCTCACGGTGATCGAGTCCCACTGCACCGCGGCAGGCGAGCCGGATGGTGGACCCGGCTTGAGCTGGGTCACCGTGAGGCTGCAGACTTCCGTCGCGTACCAGGACCAGCCGCGGGCCCCGCCGACCCGCTTGATCGCGATCAGTTTCCAGCCGCGCGAGGTGTGCCGGTAGCCGGCCGCAGTAACGGTGGCGCTCGGGCCTGGCCCGGTGCCCGGTGACCGGGTGGCTGTCAGCACCACCTTGAAACTGGACAGCGTGGTCACGGCGAGCTGGCGCCGCTGGGGACGGGCAGCAGCACTGGCAGCGGGGCGGGCTGAGGGCAGCGCGGCCGCGGCGGGATGGGCTGGCGTGCCCGCAGCTGCCGATGAGGCCAGCGCGGCTGCGGGGAGCAAGATGGCGGAGCAGGCGAGGGCGAGGGCGGCGGCGAGGCGCCGGCCCGGACGGGATGTCAGATTCATGGCGAGACTCCTTGTTGGTCTGCCAGCGGATGTCTTCTCTTTCTTGGCGTTCTCGGTGGTGGCTGGCGTTATCTCATGGCGCCGTTGAACTGCCGGGTCTGGCTGGCCGCCCGGACGCCGACGGCACGCGGCGCGAGCGGCCATTCCGGCTGGTCCTGCGGGCGCACCGGCCGGCGGGAGCGTGTGGTTCGCCGGCGCCCAAGCGTGATCATGTGGTGTGACGCCCGGGCATAGGGAGTGATCGCCGGCGAGCCTGGGGCGGGCAGGCAGGCTCGGGCGGGCCAGTGCCGTTTCCAGCTGGCGGCGGGCAGCTGGGTCCTGGTCCTGCGTCTGTCTCCGTGCGGCGTCCCGGCAGGGCGCTGCCGGCGGTGGTCTGGGTGATGGCCGGTGCGAGTGCATCGGCCCGCGGGTCCGGAACCTGCCGCCGGGTGGCCGGGGCCGGTCGGCGCGGCCCCGGCTGCCGGGTCATTATGGCGTGATCGCGATGGCGCCGGGATCGCTTCCTACTTTGATCGCCGTCCCGGCCTTGTTGGTGGTGGTGCTGACCGGGATGACGTAGCCGCGGTAAACCTGTCCCTGGCTGCCGTAGCGGTCGCTGGTCACGTAGGCGGTCTTGCCGTTCGGGGTGATCGCGATGCTATTGAGGTAACTCCCGGCCTTGACCGGCGCGAGCACCGTGTTGCTGGCGGTGCGGACCGGGATCAGGTAGCTGTGCGAGGTCTGGGCCACGTAGTAGTCGTAGAGGACGTAGGCGGTTTTGCTGTTCGGAGTGATCGCGACGCGGACTGAGCTGGCGGTGGGCCCTAGCTTGATTGCCTTGCCGACCTTGTTAGTGGCGGTGCTGATCGGGGTCACCGTGGCCGGGCCGGAACTCGCGGCGCGGGCAGCGGCAGGTGCCGGCCCGCAATCTCCGGGCTGTACTCAGCCACCCGGGCCCGAACCGGTGCTGGCGACGTAGGCGGTCTTCCCGTTCGGGGTGATCGCGATGGCGACGGGCGATTCCCCGACCTTGATCGCCTTGCCGGCCTTGTTGGTGGCGGTGCTGATCGGGGTCACCGTGTCCCCAGGCTGGTAAGGGCTGCTCTCGGCGACGTAGACGGTCTTCCCGTTCGGGGTGATCGCGATGTACGCGTTACCGTCTTCGGCGACTTTCCCGAAGGTGATCGGCTTGCCGACCTTGCTGGTGGTGAGGTTGACCGGGGTCACCGTACCCGCGGTGCTGGCCACATAGGCGGTCTTCCCGTTCGGCGTGATCACGATGGGACTGGCGCCGTAGACCGTCCCCGGCTTCCACGTGATCGGCTTGAGCGCGGTGTTGGTGGCCGTCCGGATCGGGGTCAACTTGTCGCTGGACTGGTTATAGCAGCAGTAGGAGACGTAGGCGGTCTTGCCGTTCGGGGTGATCGCGATGTATCCGGGGCCGCCCGTGTCCTTGATGGGCTTGAGCGCGGTGTTGGTGGCGGTGTCGATCGGGACGACCGAACCGCCGGTAAGGATGTAGGCGGTCTTCCCGTTCGGCGTGATCGCGATCTGGCCGGGCGCTGCCCCGACCTTGATTCCTGTGCCGGCCTTGTTGGTGACGGTGTTGATCGCGGTCACCCTGTTCCCGCCGGAGTTGGCCACGTAGGCGGTCACCGGATGAGGCGGCTTCGCCGCCGTCGCCGGCCTCGCCGCTGCGCCGGCCGGCCCGGTCCCGGCCAGGCCCAGCACGGCCAGCGCGCCGACCGCCGCGACGACGGATAACGAGTGAGTAATGGAGGTATTCATCGGAAGGTCCTCCCTTCCATCGGCCCGGGACCGGTGCCGACATTTACCGGCGGGCCGTGACCACGCGTCCGGTCCCGGTCCTGACACCCCGGGGGGCTGCTACCGCGCAGACACATCCGGAACCCGCCAGGCCAGGCAGCACCACCGCAGACTGGCGCAATGCCGCCACTACCCACGCTCGGCACGGCCCAGCGCCGCGGCCAGGGCCAAAGGTCACCACAGCCGGCCTAAGGGCCGTGCCCTGCGGCCGGCGTGGGCTGCACACCACGACCGCAGTCGGCCACGCGACTTAAGAGCTATGCCGATCCGTGCCAGTCCCGCGTGCCTTCTGCCGCGCTCAAGGGCCCAATCCCACGGACGAGCTGCGGACTAACGATCAAGAGACCCGGTTGCCGTCTGGCAATCGGGCCTCTGACCTGCACTTCCTGGTAGCGGGGGCAGGATTTGAACCTGCGACCTCTGGGTTATGAGCCCAGCGAGCTACCGAACTGCTCCACCCCGCGTCGATGGCACTATCACTGTAGGGTCTTCCCTCGCGCCAGGCAAATCCGCCCCGGCCGCAGCGCTCGCGCGGAGCCGATCATGCGCCGACCCCGAAGCCATTCGGCACAGCCAGCCAGATCACGTAATGAGCCGGCCAGGGCGCGGCCGGCGGCTGCGTCAGCGTATGCGGGTACTGCGTGGTCAGCAGGTCGAGCACGCGGACCGGATTGCCGCCGTACCCGGCGAGCTGCCTGGGCCGCGCCGCGACCAGCACCGGGCGCCGTCCAGCCCGTCCTATCCCCGACACTACTGCCGCCACCGCAGCGGCGGGCTGGCCGGCCATCGACGCCGCAGGCACACCGCACATCCCGCGGATCACCTGCAGGAACCGCTCGGCTACCAGCCGGTCGATGATGACAACTGAGGAGTCAGGACGGATCGATGCGCATAGCCCGCGGACCGCGCTGACCTCCCCCTGGCCGATCCGTTTCACGGCCAGCCCGTCGGCCACCGGTTCTAGCGCGCCGCCCGTTCCCGAGTGGGTCAGTCCCAGCCCGAACGTTGTCACGACGGTAGGCACCATCAGCGCAGCAACGCAGCACACCGAGACGAACGTTGTCGCCACCGCTCCCGCGCCCCGTGCCCTGGCCCGTCCGACCAGCCACGCCGACGCCCAGATCGCGCAGACGATCAAGCCTGGCAGCACTAGCGGCACCAGCCGGCGGCTGGCCGACGGCTGGTCGGGCGTGATGGCGGGGTCCCACAGCGCGGCGGCCGATCCCGTGCAGATGATCGCGAGCGGCAGCCCCCAGGTGCGCGCCGCCCCTGCCGGGTCTCGCCAGGTGATGAGCGCGCGCAGGCACCGTCGCACGAGCAGCGCGAGGCCGAACCCGCCGAGCAGGATGGCCGGAAATCCGACGTACCAGACCACCCAGTACAAGGTGTCCTCTGCATACGTCCGCCCTGGATCAAGCGGCAGGTGCTGCAGCCGCTGCAGGAGGGCGACGTAGTCAGCCGCCGCCCCGGTCGCCGGTCCGCGCACCGTCTGCAGGTAGGGGCGGATCGCCAGGCCGACCAGCGCGGCAATCGTGAGGACGGCGCCGATCTGGGGCAGCCACCGCAGCGGCCGCTGGCCGAACGTCCTCCGCACAGCCCCGCGGGCCCGCGGATACCTGAGGAACTCGATGGCCGCCAGCGTGAATGCGGCCAGCCACACGGCCATCAGCCCGATTAGCTCCGGCGCGGGCTTCAGGGAAGCCATGAACGGGCGGGCTAGCAGGTAGCCGTCGGCAAGCCCGTAAGCGGCCCCGACAATAAGACCGATACTGAACGCAGCGCCGGTGGCCCGTCGGCCGGCTATCAGGATCCCGCCGAAGGCGATCGCGGGAATCACGTACAGCAGCCCGTCTACCTGCACGACGGAGGTCAGGCCGAGGGCCAGGCCGCCCAGTGCGATCATCGCGCGCTGCGGCGTATACCAGCGGACCCAGCTGCGCGGCTGCAGCGAGGGCCGTCGGCCTCCGGGCGCGGCCGCCGGTGACCGGGGGCGGGCCTCGTCGGCGATACCGAGCGTGACTGCGTCACAGACGAAGCAGAGCCCGCCGAACAGCAGTACCTGGGCGGCCGTCTCGCTGAGCGAGGTCCTGCTGACGTACTGCTCGGGCAGTGTGAACCCGAGCACCAGCGCACCGGCAGGCGCCCACCATGGCCCAGCGAGCCTGCCGGTCAGGCCGCCGAAGGCCAGGATGGCCAGACCGCCGATGACCGCCCCCATCGCCGTAGCCGCCGTTATGCCGTGCACCCAGAACGCGCCGGCCAGCAACATCGGCAGCCCGGCCATCGACCCGGGCACGACCGACGTGCCGCGGGCGAAGAAGCCGGTACTGGAGAAGGCGAGCCCGGGGTGGGCACCGCCAAAGGCGGCCAGCGACTGCGGGATCGGCAGCGAGCCATGCTGCGCTATCCAGTATCCGGTCTGCAGGTAGGCCCCGTAGCTACGGAGCACGATGACCGGCTCCGCGCTAAAGACGAGCTGCCAGATGGCGAAGCCGACTGCCACCACGAGGGTGCCAGCCAGCCCGTACCAGGCATCCCTCCGGCGCTCGCGGCGCTCGCCTGTCAGCGCCCGCGGCCACCTCAACGGAACCTGGCGCAAGCCGACGACGACAAGCACGACGGCCAGTGGCGCCGAGATGAGCAGCATCGGCACCGGCGTGAACGACCCGACCAGCAGCAGCGGCAGCCCCGGCAACAGCCACGCCATTACCAGGATGACGGGCAGCAGAGTGATCCTGGCGAACCCGGTGTCACCAACTTCCGGGCGGCTCAGCTGGTCCGCGGCATGGCGGGCCAGCCGCACCGGTGCTGCCGCCCAGGCTGCTTGCAGCCAGTCAGGCTCCGGCAGGCCCATCCTGCGCCACGCCGCACCGAGCCTCGACGTTCTCGG
>Ga0187883_10002377_pt1 | contig 11323 bp, 3 predicted proteins | sample June2016WEW_20_1_2_FD_132966 | JGI IMG/M metagenome (GOLD analysis project Ga0187883, IMG submission 132966) | Peatland microbial communities from SPRUCE experiment site at the Marcell Experimental Forest, Minnesota, USA - June2016WEW_20_10 | ecosystem: Environmental > Terrestrial > Soil >...
ATCGCGGAGGTCGTGCATTTGAGTCTTGCTTAACTTCCGAGGAATTCAAACACCCGTTCCGTTCTCGAGGCTATCAAGGCAGGCAATTCAGATTCAACGATTTGGCCTGGCGGCCCAAAATTCAACTTCGGAATTCGGGATTAGAAGATCAATTTCAACGAGAACTGAATTTGGCGGGAAGTCCCAGCGGTATGGTTGATGAGGCCGAAGCCCGAGCCGCGCAGGACATTCACCGGCTGTCCGAAGTTCACCAGGTTCAAGGCGTTGAAGAATTCCCCGCGAAACTCCAGGGTCGGCGGTTCGGAACCGGCGCGGCTGCTCAGGGTCGTATCCTTGATCAAGGCGAAATCGAGATCGTGAAAGCTGGGGCCGCGAAATGTGTCGCGGCCCAAGCTTCCGAAGCGTCCCGAATTGGGCCCGGTACCGCCGGGAAGATTAATCGGGACGGAGAAGAACGAGTCATCGTCAGCGCCCCGGCCAAAATAATCTTCGCGAATCGTCCGGCTGGTGGAAAAGACGGGCACGGCAATTTGATCCGGCCGGTCGCCGCCCCCTGCGCCCGCGCCGGTTTGCTGAATTCCGGAGTAAACCGTAAACGGCATGCCGCTGGTCAGGGTTGTAATGTTAAGGAACTGCCAGCCGGAATTGAATCTCTGTCCCAGCGGGCGGAGCCAACTCACGCGGTCGAGAGGCAAGACCTGAATGAGGCTGGACGTAAACGCCTGGGTAACGTCAAACGTCGAGGGCCCCTTGTCGGCCCCAGGGTTCCTGGGGTCCTGCGGGACGGCCTGGATGATGGTTCCAGTCGGCCCACCGTAGCCGACCACGACGGCACTGGTGTCGTCAATCGACTTGCTGAAGGTGTAGCTGGTTTGGAACCCCAACCCCAGGCGCGGATTGTTCTTCGAGGCGGACAACTGCAAGGCGTGATAAGTGGAATGCGAGCCGGTGGTCACAAACGACTCCGGCCCGTAGCCCCCGGTCACTTGCCCCGCCGAGTTGAATTGCGTGAAGTGAGCGAACTCGGGCGAAGCGCCCGCGTAACCATTCGGGCTGTTGATGCATTCAAGCTTCACACCCGCGGTGCCAACGTAGGAAGCGGCGAGCACCACGTCTTTCACAGTCTGCTCAACGCTGGCTGTCTGGCTGACGATGTAACCGGTACGGATGTCGGGAGCCATGCCTGCCATGGCAAGCGGTTGTGGCTGGCGCCCGGGCGTCAAGGCGGAGAGGTCCGATTCAAAACGCGGCATGTCAAGGTTGGTGTTGGCCGGAACGATGCGAGTATTTCCGCCGGGCACGGCAACCTGGCCTGTGGTCGTGTAGAGAGTGGGCAAGTTGAAAGCGGTGACGCCGCCCGAGAAGGGCAGCGGCGCGCCGGCAGTTGCCGAAAGGTAGGGATCGACGATGAACGGGAATCCGCCGGTGAGGAAGTTCATCCAGAAGAGATTGGGAAGAATGGAGGTAATCGCGCCGCCCGCGCGCACCACCGTGTTGTGGGCCGCTTGCCATTCCGCGGAAAGGCGCGGCCCCCAGCCGTTCCAATCCTGGCCGTAGGGAGGCTGAGGATTCATCAGCACGATTTCCTCCGCTCCCGGCGCCCAGGGCGGGACGAGGTCACCCTCTGCGTCGACAAAGCGCGCGGTCGAGGTACGATGCAGAGGCTCCCCAATGCGGCTGTTGGCTTCGTAACGCAGGCCGTAATTCAGTGTGAAGCGGGGCGAGATTTTCCAGGCGTCCTGAAAGTAAAAGTTATAAGCATTGCGATGAATGTTGACCTCATCAAAGCGGTCTCCCACCGCCGTGTAGGGCGCTGGCACCGTAGTGTTATAGGAGAAGGGTGTAGCCGTCAGAAACCCCGTGAGAGAGTCGGGCAACGGCGCGCCCGCGTTGATGTTGTGCTGCCCGCTGTCGGAAAGTATCGGAACGAGGGAGTACGCGGTCCCTCCGCCGAAGGCGTAGGTGCCGTCCGGATTGACTCCGAAAATGCTCCCGTCGCGGTTGAATCGCATTTCGACGCCGAACTTGAAGCTATGCGTCCCATGCACATAAGCAAAGTTCTGGCGGAATTGGAACAAGTTCCCCAAGCTCCCGGTGGCCGTTCCGGCGGCCGCGTTGAACGGCTCGTAAAGGCTGTCGGCAAAAGTGATGGCGGGCTGGACGTGGTTGGGAGAGATGAACGTCGGAGTGCTGCGGATGTAGCCGATGGATGTCTCGGCAGTGAACTGCGCAGAAATCGCGCGGCTGTAGTGCAGCGCCGCATTGCGCTGGTGATCGAAAAAATGGATGGCGAAACTGGGATCGATGGCGGCCTGGTCAGGATTGGTCAGTGGTCCGTTGACGTTGTTGAGCGTGAAGCGCGCAAACATCTGGGCCTTGCCGGAAATGCGGTGATCGATGCGCGCGGAGAATTGATTCGTGTCCGTCGGCACTTTCGTTGACGTGGCGTAGGTGCGCGCGCCGAAGGGTCCCTGAAGATCGTTGGGCAAAGGGTAGCCGGCCATGGCGGGCGCCACCAGCGGACTGACCGGTACGTGGAGCGTGTCGCCGGGGAAGGCCGTCGAGTCCAAGCCTTGACGCTCCGCCGGGGTGGGCACGGAGAGCACTTCCGTGGCGCTCAGCATCTGCCGGAAGCCCTGGTATTCACCAAAGAAAAAAGTGCGGTCGTGGCCGTGGTAAATCCCTGGCAACGTCACCGGGCCACCCAGCGCAAAGCCGAATTCATTGCGCCGGAAGGGCGGGATGCGGCCAGGATTGCCGAGAGATCGCTCGTCGAAGAAATTGCGCGCATCCAGCGCAGAGTTGCGCACGAATTCAAAAAGCGAACCGTGCACCTGATTGGTTCCCGCCTTCGTGATGATGTTGGTGAAGCCGGCAGCGCCGTGGCCGATTTCCGCCGGCATCACGCCCGAGTAGGCTTGGATTTCCTGCACCGCGTCGATGTTGAAATTCGAAAAGGTAGCTCCGCCCAATTCCGGATCGGTGGTGTCCACGCCATCCATGGCAAACATGGCGGTCGAGCCGCGCTGACCGTTCACGGCAAACTGTTGGGTGAAATTCGCCGAACCATTGGTGTCGGTCATGGTGCCTGCGGCCAGAAGCAGCAGTTGACTGAAATCGCGTTTGTTCAGTGGCAACTCGGAAACCTGCCGGCTGGACAGGTTTTCGCCGCCGCTGGCTTTCGGCTGCTCGCCCGCCGCTACCGTCTCGAGAACCAACTCTCCTCCGGCGGCAGCCAATTGCAAGGTGGAGTTCAGGTTGCTGCCCGGCCGGATTCTCAGCAACTGCCGCGAGGTGCTTATCGCGTCATGCCAACGCACACGCACGGTGTAGTTTCCCGCCGGCACTTCCGGCAATCGAAAAGCCCCTTGCCCGTCGGTTGTGGCGGTCAGAGTGCGACCCGAAACAGTTTCCCGCAGATCGATCTGCGCCTCGGGCAAGGCGTTTCCCTTCGCGTCGCGCACAACACCTTGCCAGGAGGCCGATTGCGCGGGAGCGCCAGCCTGTGTGGTTTGCGGGGCTGCCGGCTTGCTTAGGCCGAACGCGCAGAAAATCAAAGCGACGGCAATGCAAAAGGATGCGGGCTTCGCAACCCGCAGAGCTTCGCGCTGCGCCAGCCGCATGTAGCCTCCCTGCTTGTCAGTTACCCGGCTGGGCGGTACGGCGGCAAAGTTTCGGTTCGTTTCAAGGGAATGAGGGCGTTTCCTGCACCTTTTGGGGTTCAAATCAGGTTCAAACCCACGCAAAAACCACTCAAATTGCGACATTTCAGAAATTCAAGTCCTTTGTTTTCAAGTACTTCTTAGCTTCGTTTCCACTATTTTTGTATTTTCTGGGGGAGTTCCGGGGTCCCCACCTTTTGGGTCACACTTCCAACCCTCGACGCGCTCTTCCGAGCCGTTCTCGCCGCCTGGAGGCACCCGTCTTTGCTTCCTGCCGGTGCGGACCAGGCGTCATAATCCCGCAAGAGGGCCGCAATTCGACAACCGTAGTAGCCCACCATACAATGGGTTTCCTGTCAAGCGACAAATACGAAAATAGTGGGGCGGGCTCTCCCCTTCTTGCGGCCGCGGTCAACATAAATAGGCCAGCAGTGGTGGCTAGGATGAAATGTCAGCCGGCGCTGCGCCTTCGGGAGGAGGCGGGTTATCGAGGGCTGAGACAATTCTCTGGGTGCCGCACACATTGCTCTATATGTGTGCGCCGCGGATTGGCTGATTGAGCCAAGGCCGCATAGATGAACGGCAATGTTTGCGCTACAGGCGTCCGCGCGACCCCGCGGATCCCCAAACTGGCGTACAATGCCACCATGCGTTGGCAACTTTGCGCGGTCGCGCTTGTTTTTTGTCTCGCCTGCTGTGCGCTCAGGGGTGAAGACTTGCCGAAACTTCCGGCGCTCAATTTCGGCGATTTCCCCACGGAAGTGCGCGATCAGATTCAGCAAGCCTATACCGCAGCCCGGCTGCAGCCGCGAAACGCCGAAGCCGTCGGCAAGTTGGGGATGCTTCTGGATCTTTACGACCGGCCCGAGCAAGCCTTGGCGTGTTACCAGCAGGCCAACCGGCTCGATGAGCGATCCTTCCAGTGGCTCTACTATCTTGCCTCGCTGCTGGCGAAACAGAAGAAATACGCCGAGGCTGCGCAGGCCTTCCAGCGAGCGCTGCGCCTGGATCCGTCTTATCTTCCCGCGCGCCTGAAATTGGCCGAAAGCCTTCTCGACTCGGGCGGGATCGACGAGAGCCAGGAAGCGTATTCTGAAATCGTGGATGATATACCGGGCGCCGCGGAGGCGTACTTCGGCTTGGGGCGGATCGCCGTTTTGAAGGGAAATCCTGCCGCCGCCCGAGAGTCTCTCCACAAAGCTTGTGAGCTCTTCCCTACCTTTGGCGCTGCACACTACGCTCTCGCGCAGGTGGACCGAAAACTGGGCAGGACCAACGAGGCTGAGCAGGAGCTTGCCTTGTATGCGAACCACGAGACGGTGGTGCCTCCCGTCGACGACCCCCTCCGCGATCAACTCAGGAAACTCGACATGCGGGCGGCCGCCCACCTGGAACGAGGCGTCCAACTCGAACAGGTGGGGCGCCTGAAGGACGCCGTGGCGGAGACCGAGGAGGCTTTGCGGCTCAACCCCGAACTGGTTAGAGCCCACATCAACCTGCTCATTCTTTACGCCCGGGTGGGGAATCGGGAAAAGGCGGAGGAGCACTTCCAGGCGGCAGTGAAGCTGAACCCAACTCAGTTTCCTGACGCCTATTACAACTACGGTGTGCTTTTGATCATGGAAGGCAAGCTTGATGAGGCGGAGCAGGCATTCCGGAAAGCGCTGGCCATTTCGCCCTCTTACGCTGCCGCCCACAATGATCTCGGCAGTGTCCTCGAACGGCAGGGAAAGCTTGCGGACGCGGCAGCGGAGTACCGGAAGGCGATCGAAGGCGATCCCAGCTTCCGGCGCGGTCACTTCAACCTGGGGCGGATGCTGATCAATCAGCGCAAGTACGCGGAAGCAATCGAGCAGCTTCTCCAGACCCGAACTCCCGTGGATGAGGAGACACCAGCGTACCTCTACGCTCTTGGGGCCGCCTACGGGCGCGCCGGAGACAACTCGAACGCGCTCCACTATATGGAACAAGCCAAGGAGCTAGCGGTGGCGCGCGGCCAGACCGCCCTCGCTTCAGAAATCGACAACGACCTTGAAAAGGTCAAGGCCGGGACGGCATCCTCGTCCCCTCAAGGTCGTTGACCGCCTAGTACGGTGCCGGCGCTCAAATAATCTTGACAAATTCGTCTCTCACTGGTATAAAACCTGCGCAATAGTTTATTTCTTCGTAAATTGCTAGGCAAGCAACATTTTGTCGCACGTTTTTTTGGTGGCCCCCAGGGCTTTGAACTGTCCAGGCGCACCTGAACAAGAATTTTGAACGAAAATGCCCGCTCCGCAGGTCAATTTCCGCATACATAGGGAGAAACCCTGCGAGAACGAGATTAGAAGCTGATCTCGCGAGCGGGTCAGATCACTGCTTATTTTATCTCCTTCCCGTCGGGTCGCATCACGCTGGGCAAGGGAAGCCGTGCCCAGAATTGTATGAGTGACTTCAAATAGTAAGGAGGAAGAAGTTATGAATGAGTGTAAGGACAAGAAATCAGGCGCTTCGACCATCATCGTCTTCTGTTTAATGACGGTGGTTGGGGCCGGCTTGCTGGCGACCGTACTCTCGCAGCCATTGCACGCGCAAGTCCTTTATGGCTCGGTGTCCGGCACAGTAAGCGATCCCAGCGGCGCTGTCATACCTGGTGCGCAAATAACCATCGTAAATGACACGACGGGATTCACGCGAACCGGAACCACCGATTCCGCCGGTTTATACCGCTTGCTCGATATCTCCGAAGGCACGTATACCCTTACTGCATCGGCATCGGGATTTCAAATGTTCAAGCAAACCGGCCTTACCGTTGCCATCGGCCAGGTGAACGTGCAGGACATCAAACTGACTGTAGGTTCCACCACACAAGAAGTTACCGTGCAAGCTTCGGCAGCAGTACTGCAAACGCAGAAGGCCGACGTTCACACGGAGATCAGCAGCTACGCCGTGCAGAACCTACCCCTGAGCACTTACCGGAATTTCCAAGCCACGGAATTGCTTGCCCCGGGCGTGTTCTCGACCTCGGGACTCTCCAACAGCTACCCAAATTCCATCGCTGACACGCCGGAGCGGTCGTTCGAGATTAACTCGAACGGTTTGCCGGCTCATGACAACATCACGCGCGTGGACGGGGCCACCAACCTGTTCATCTGGCTGCCCGACCATATGCTGATGGTTCCGCCGCAAGAGGCGGTGGAAGAAGTCAACGTTCAGACGGCCGACTACGACGTGGAAAAGGGCCTCACTGCCGGAGCCGCCGTGGACGTCGTGACGAAGTCCGGCAGCAATCAACTCCACGGTTCTCTATATGGCTTCCATACGGACGACGCTTTGAACGCCACCAACTGGTATAACCACGCCACCAACACCGGAATTCTCAACAACGACGGAGTTGCCATTGGCGGACCGATCAAGAAGGACAAGCTCTTTTTCTTCGGCAACTGGGATGGGAGTTGGCAGCACTTGGCTGAAGGCTACACCGACACTATTCCGACAGACGACCTGAAGAACGGGAACTTCAATGCCTACCTGGGAGCCGCGGTTCCCGGTGCCAACGTCTGCACCACCGAAGGGGCCATGGTTCCATTACAGCAGGGCATGGTGTTCGATCCTGCCAGCGGGAATCCGGACGGCACGGGACGATGCGTGTTCTCCTCCGGCGGGGTGCTCAATGTCATCCCTGGTAATCGCATGAACCAAGGCGCGATTGCATTCAACAAGCTAATCCCTGAACCTAACGTCAACACCGGTGTCATCACCACCGGCACCCCCTATAACATTATCGGGACCAAAGCGGCCCGGCCATTGGCCCGCAATATCTACACCGGCAGGGTCGATTGGAACCAGAGCCAGAATCACACCATCTGGGTAAAGTGGTCTGGTCAGGACTCCAATTTCTATGAGCCTTTCGATCTTGGCGCGGCTGGCGGCAGCGGCAGCGGCACGGCCCACCAGTTCGCTCAGATCGCGACTCTGGGGCATACCTGGACACTATCTCCCAGCCTCATTCTCACCGGCCACATCGGTTTTGACCGGATGAGCGAATTCGCGCACCCACCCGGATTCGGCGAGCCTCTCGGGGAATCGCTGATCGGCATCGCAGGGAGCAACACGCCTGCCGGAGATGTCCGCTATACGGGCCTTCCCGGGGTCAGCGTCGAAGGGTTCAGCGGCATGGGCAGCCTGAACTCCTGGGAGCCCGACACCCGAAACGACTGGACGTTGACCACTTCGCATAACCTCACCTGGATCAAACACGCCCACGAACTGCGCTTGGGCGTGGACCTTGCCCATAATCACCTCAATGCATTCCAGCCGGAAATCTTCTGCTGCCCGCGCGGCAATGTCCTCGAGGATTACGGCGGCACCGCACTCAACACCACCGGCTTGACCAGCGGAGGCCAGCCCGTAACCTTGACACCTTTCGTTCAGAACTCCTACGCGATGTGGGACCTGGGCTTGATCTCCGAAGCTCAAAACGATGCCCAGTTCATAAAGTCCACCGGCAAGGACACCCAGTTTGCCGTCTATTTCGGCGATCGGTGGAAGGTTGCCCCGAAATTGACCGCCGACTTAGGTGTACGCTGGGAATATTTCCCCTTGATCACCCGGGACGGAGTAGACAAGGGCGAGTTGTTTGACACGGCCACCGGCCAACTCCATTTCGGGGGCTTGGGCGGCAATGGGACACACAACGGAATGACCTCAAGCAAGACCCTCTTTATGCCTCGCATCGGCTTGGCCTATCAGCTTGATCAGAAGACGGTGGCGCGTGCCGGGTTCGCACTCTCCGACGACACGACTCCTCTCGAAAGACCGTTGAGAGGCTTTTTCCCCCTGGCCATCGGAGCGGATGACTTTGACACGTCCTCACCGGCTGAGGCGGCCGCCTGCAACGGCCAAGCGTCGGCGTCCACGTGCTACAGACCCTACTCCACGTTTGGCGCGGTCACGGGCAGCCCCTATGCGGTTGGACTGCCGGTCATCCAGGTGCCCAACCTGGCAAGCGGCGTCATCACTCCGCCTAGCGACGTAGACGTCGGGACGCTGGGTCCGGGCGAGTACCACCGTGGATACGTTGAATCGTGGAATGTGTTTGTGGAGCGCAAGCTACCCTCGGATTTCTTGTTGAGCGTCGGCTATGTGGGTAATCACTATGTTCACGAATTCAACGGCCGGGACCTCAACGCGTCTCCTTTGTACGGAGTCGAGCCTGCGTTCGGCGGGATCCAGAGAGGCGGGGGGACATACCAATTCCAAGGGTACTTGGACTCGCACTACAATTCCCTTCAGGTCAGCTTGAGTCACCGATCCTCCCGTGGGCTATTCGTTCAGGTGGCTTACACCTACTCCAAGGCGATGGGCTATGTGAACGACAACACCTGGGAAAACGGGTTGGAGTTTAACTGCACGCCATCGGCAGCCATGCCCCAAGGGTGCCAGCAGCTCAACTACGGTCCGCTCAGCTTCGACCACACGCAGAACTTCAAGCTGGCGTTCGTCTACGATCTACCCTTCGGCGAAGGCAAGAAGCTGGCCAGCAGCTCCAAAGCGGCAAACGCGATCCTGGGCGGTTGGAAACTGAACGGCATCTTCTCCGCCTTCACGGGCTCGCCGTTGCAGCTCAGTCAGGACATAAGCAATATCAACACCTACGGTACCGCCGCAGTTCCGAATCACGTTGCGGCGGTGCAGTATCTGGGCGCAGCCAACAACTCCCTCGGCTACCCCCAGTGGTTTAACTCTTCAGCGTTCGCGCCAAACCTTTCCTCAACCCTTATCGGAAACATTGGCCGCACCGAATCGTGGCTGACCGGGCCTGGCCTGTGGCAATTCGACCCCAGCCTGGCTCGAATCTTCAAGCTCACCGAGCGGTTCAACCTGGAGGTGCGCGCTGAAGCGGAAAACTTCTTCAACAATCCGCACTTCAACAACCCCAACACCGGCTGTACAACAACTGCGTCCACGACCGGCGGTGCGCCCACTTGCGGGTTAACCTTCGGTGAAATCCAAGGTTCTTACGGCGAACGTGTTGTGCAATTTGGCATGTTCCTGCGGTTCTAGTTGCTTGGCTTGACCCTTTGGGACCGGGTGAGAAACCCGGTCCCAGTCAGGCCACTTCAGGCATTGACCATCTCCGGGCGGGCGCCGCGCAAGTGGCGCCCGCTTTTTTTATGTGGGTAATGTGTTTCGACCAGCTTGCCGCGGAAGTGCACAAACCCCGAAGGGGTTAACCGTGGGTAGCCGCAGATTTCAATCTGTGGCCTGGACTTTCTGCATTTCCGGCGAGGATTCTTCTGCCTGACTCCCTTGTCGTGTCGCCTCGCCGTCGAGACAGTTGTGCTCAGGTCGGCTGCTGAGCCCCAAAGGGGCTATCTATCACAGCCCAGGCCAACGGCCCATGAGCGCTAACTTAAGGCGTGCGAGGCCGTGAGAGCCCGTCAGCCGACGGGCGGTAGAATGTGGCCCATGGCGAAAGCCGTGGGAGAAGGACGCGGAAACAAGAACTTGAGCCCCGGGAGGGGCGAAAGAAAAGGCACATGTTTAGGATTGTCTTTCGCCCCTGACGGGGCTCCGAAGGCTCTCGAGAAGGCCACTCTTTCCCACGGCTAGGCGCCGTGGGCCACAGTCTTTCGGCCCTCCGGGGCTGCGAGAGTAGCAGCGAGAGGCATTTCGCAGGCAGCGGCAGGCTTCAGTTAGCGCTTATGGGCCAACGGCCTGGGTCAGTGATATTAGCCGGTCTAGAGTAGCTTAGTCCTGTGAGGGCGAAATGAGGTAGTTCCCATTCCGCAGCCTTAGTCCCGACCGTGCGCCCACATCTCGACTTTGGCGCCAGGCATCCCGATCCCGTGTGCCTGCGGCTGCCCGCCGGCAAGCCCTTCTTCGAGGTTGGCGGAAAGCACCTGTTCCAAACCTCGAGGGGTTGGTGTAGAATGCGCCCGTTCGAATGGCGTGGAATTGTAAAACCCGTCTGTGCTAGATTCTGTCGTTGAGTCAATTGCCGCTCGCGCACCGACATTGCGATTTTTCCCATGGCCTCACATGCCGTCAGCCCAAAAGGCGTCGGCGCGACGATCACTCTGCCTTATGAAGCTTGCGAGTTGTGTTCTTCTCTTTTTCTTTATTTTGATTCTGCCTTGGACTGTGGTCGCCCGATCAAGGCCTCTAGGCGCCTACACTACTTTAGTCATCCCGCGTGTATCGACCCCACCCAGGCTGGAAGATTTTCTTTCGATGAAGCCTGATTCCAAGTGGGAAGGCAAACTGGCCAAGGTGGAAGGGTTCACTCAACGCTTGCCGAGCGACGGTCAGCCTGCCAGCCAGAAAACCATTGCCTACCTCGGCTACGACTCAAGCAATCTGTACTGCATCTACGTGGCTTTTGACTCGGAGCCGGCACGCATCCGCGCCCACCGGGTTGCTCGCGACACGTTTTACATGGAAGATAAAATCGACCTTTTCCTGGACACCTTCCACGACCACCGGCGCGCCTACGTTTTCACCGTCAACCCCTATGGCCATCAGTTGGACGGCCTCTGGACGGAGGGCCCCCGCAGTCAGTTCGATGGCACCTGGGATGGGGTATGGCAATCGCGGGGCAAACTCACCGAGGAAGGTTTCGTCGTGTGGCTTGCAGTTCCCTTCAAGACTATGCGCTTCCCGAAGACAGAGAAGCAAAC
>Ga0187883_10002378_pt1 | contig 11320 bp, 9 predicted proteins | sample June2016WEW_20_1_2_FD_132966 | JGI IMG/M metagenome (GOLD analysis project Ga0187883, IMG submission 132966) | Peatland microbial communities from SPRUCE experiment site at the Marcell Experimental Forest, Minnesota, USA - June2016WEW_20_10 | ecosystem: Environmental > Terrestrial > Soil >...
CCCCAGAGACCGAGCAGGACCAGCAGCACGCCATTAAGGGCGCCACGGCTCCGCGGAACCCGCAGCATCCCTGCCATATGGATCACTCCTCCCGCGAGGGTGAGGGCTAGTGCGCTGTCCATGAACGTTTGCCGGGTGTGATCATGCGGCTTTGGTTTTGGGGCGGCCCCAGCGTTGCTGGCGTTCGCTGCGGATGCGGGCGCGTTCGCGGCGCTGGGCGGCCAGGATGTCGGGGTGGCGGGCGTTGGCGTTGCGCCAGCGCAGGTAGTCCTGCAGCCGCCGGCCCAGGACGGTGTGATTGGGATGGTCCGAGCCGCCCATGACGAAGGTCCGCAAGGGCCCGAACTGAGCCTCGATCGGGTTGGCCCAGGACGCGCTGGTGGGCGTGAAGCACAGCTCGACGTTGGCGTGCCCGGCCCAGGCCCGGATCGCGGGGGTTTTGTTCGCGGACAGGTTGTCCAGGATGACGAACAGGCGGTAGCCGCCGGGGCGGGCGGCCCGGATCGATTTGAGTGCGGCCAAGGTGTGGTCGCCGCCCTTGCGGCGGCGGGTGATGCCCCAGAGCTGGTCATCGCCGAGGGAGTAGCAGCCGTGGAAGTAGCGGATGCCGTGGGTGCGATGGTAGGTCGCGGGCAGCCGGCTGGGCTTGGTCCGCCTGGCCCAGGACGATCCGTGGCACGGCCGGATGGACAGCGGGCCGAACTGATCGAAGGCGAAGCACCGGTCCGGGTAATGGCTGGTCACGTGCTCGATCCGGTCCAGCTTGGCTTCCTTATCCGGATCAGCCGATTCCTTCCAGGTCCGGGTTCGCTGGAAGGAGATCCCGCGGGAGTGCAGGATCTGCCGCAGCCGTTCCCGGCTGATCCTGGTGCCCCGCGAGTCCAGGTGAGCGGCCAGCTTGCGCAGGCTCCAGTGCGTGAACGGCAGGCCCAGCTTTTCCGGGCGGGTGGTGGCCGTCGTGACGATGAACTCGATGTCTGCGTCACTGATCAGGCGGGGACGGCCTCCCGCCCACTGAGGGTCCAGCGCGGCCAGGCCCTTCGCGTTGAAGGCGTGGATCACGTCCCGGACCGTGTCCTCATCGGCGGCGGTCAGCCGGGCGATCGCCGGCACCGGCGTCCCGGACGCCGACGCCATGATCATCATCGCCCGGCGGACCCGGATCGACCCGTGCTTGCCGCGCCGCACGATCTGCTGCAGCCGGCGGCCCTCCTCATCACTGAGCCGCCGCGCCCGCACCGGCTCAGCCATCACTTCTCCCGGCACCCGATTCCGTCATCACAAGATCGAGTGTGAACCAACGCCCGCCACACCACCGCAACCACTGCGGTGTGTCACCGGACCCGGCGAACCTTTCTGGTCAGCGCACTAGGTAGAGCCGGAGGACCAGGCACGGCACCCCAGGCCGCACCGTACCCGCACACAAGACCGCCCAGCCCGGCAGCGCACCCGCCGTCAGGCCAGCCCAGCATGCCCAGCCACAAGCAAAACCCCATTTGACAAAGCCCTCATAGGCTGCTCACGACAGCTTGGCAGAGAGGGGGGCGCTTTCGACATACGACAGTTATTAGCGTGCAGCTCGCGGACCAGTAGGCCGGATTTGGCAGCTATCGGAGCATGGTCAGGAATAGCCAGGACGCCGGGCAGGCCGCGTTGACGCTGAGTGTCAGCGGCTACGCATCGACATAAGCGATATTCCGCTAGCAACCCTGCCTACGCCCCCTCGGTAGTCCCGTCCGCGCAATAATATTTTGTCGTCCCCGCAACCACGGGCGCTGACTGTTGGCCGACAACTCCACCATGACCCTGACAAGGCTGGTGACTGCAGCCACCAGCCGTCACAGTTAAGGTAACGAGTATCACGCCAACGACCGCAACCAGTATTCGCCGCATAGCTTAAAGTCTACATCATTGCGGCAAAGCGGCAATAAGTATCCCGAAGTCCAGTGATTGGGCATGGAAATAGCTGATGTGGCTGGTTTGCGCGAGCGATGTCGTGGTGGTTGACAGGTACGGGATTATCCGGGCTGCACGGGACCCATGTGCGTCCTTTCGGCCGCCTCAGCCCCTGGCCTGCCCGTCCTTGAAGCAAATTCAGGCCCAGGTCGCGTGCGGTGCTCTTATCTCCGGCTACACCTCCGCCTTCCATGCCGCCACCGCGTCCTCATCGCGTTCCATCGCCTGGCGCACTGGCACCCGGCAGGACCAGATGTGCCTGGCACAGCAGCCTCTAGGTGCTCTCCACTGTGTAGCCGACGTGGAACAGCTTGCCGATCAGCGTCTTGATCCCAGCCCAGCGTCCAGCGCTGGTCCCCGGCGAACGCGTGCGTTAGCGGGCCACGGGCCTGATCTCCACGAGTTCGGCCTGGTTAGCGCTAGGAGCACTTGGAACTGTTCGTCACGCATAGTTACTGTCAATGAAGGCTGACAACGATCCCATCCGGACTCACCGCCAGCCACCTGAACGAGATCGTCTGCCCGGCGTCGAACCGTTCGATGCCTACGGCAACTGAGTACGCGCCACTCCCATTTCGATAAGGCGCCCAAGTTGCTTGATGTTAACTCGCTTAGTGGTACCCGGCTTGGGTTTGGGCGTCCTCCAACCAACCGGCACGCCGTGCCGATATGTCCTTTCAAAAAGCGCGATCCGTCCGTCGGCCAGTACTACCTTGCAGCAGTACGTGGTCGACCCCCCAACGAGTATGGGAACGGGAGCCGACGGGATGGGGGCCGACGGCTGTTCGCTAACATGCCACTGCCGGACTTCGGTGATATCTTCCCAACGGGCGCTGTGCTGCTCGTATTCTAATTCCAATTCGGCCCAGTTGAGGTGCTCCCAATTCGCCGGGAGCTGCCGGGGTCTCCAGTTGATGCCCCAGGAGAACACGGAGCACGAACCGCGCAACTCGAAGTCGGGTCGCTCCTGACCAGTCCACGCAAGCCCGCTCACAGTGCGAGCATACATCAGGCGATCTCCGGCAATACCGATCGCGGGCCATGACGGAGAGCTTGACGCCCTGCCCCACGTCAACGTCTGACCACGCAGCACGGACTAACACGGATGAGGCCACTGGTTCGGACCCGGATAAAGGACTTCTGCAGCAACTGCGCCGCACGACACCGACCACGTGCGGCCGGTATAAGCCACCGACCTGCATCAATGCCCCTTATAGACCGTCATGCCCATTAATGGTAAAGAGAAGGCCAGATTGGTTATAAGTGTCGGAACATGCTCGATATGCGCCCGGGCCTGCTCCAGATCCAAGCCTGCTGCCATGGTCAGCTGCTGATGTGTCTGCTCCAGCCACTGCTCCGCGACCTCGGTCTTGCGGGTATCACCGCGGCCCATCAGTCGGGCGAACCGGCCCCGGGCCCCTCCCACACATCGGTGATCGCCGCACCCGCCACTGTCTGGCCCGCAAACTGCGCCAGAGCCATAAAGACATCACCCGGCACACCACCACCCCCTCCTTCTGCCAGCAAAACTTTCGCATACTGAGCGTTCTCGGAGGTTCGCTCCGGGTAAATACGCGGCCAATGGAGTTAGCCAACGTCCCAGCTTGTAACGTTTAGGCCCGTAAGAAGCGGTGCTAGTACCGCGATGAAAGCTGAACTCATAATCCGCCGGTCGTGCCGCGGCGAAGTGTTCGGCACCGTGTGCAGTGCCTCCAGAGTCCGGTCACTCACTGTAATAGCCGCAGTTGTTTGTTCGTGATCACGCGGGGCAGGGCCTGGCGGGTCGTTCCGGATATGTTCCGGGAACCCCGACACTGAGCCGCATCGAACGACATCTGGCTGCGCACCCTCGAAAGAGGCGACTCGGCATATGCCCAGATCAGCGACCATATAGCCAGGTAGGAGAAAGCGCCCCCAGTAGGATTCGAACCTACGCACACGGCTCCGGAGGCCGTTGCTCGTCTACATTTCTGCTTGCGTAAAAGATCAAGTGGAGTCAGACACCCTGTGGTCGCTAGATGTCGCTAGACACCCTGTTGCCGGGAGTGTGGCGCATCAGGCTACGTTCGCCCGGTTGGTGATGTGACGTAGCCGTTTATCGTCGCCGTTACGCCAGATGGTGTACCTCCTGTGGATCATGCTGGTCTGCGTGCCGCGACCGTTGGCATGCTGGAAAGGGCTCAGATCCCAATCCTCTCGCAAGGCCGGGCGGCCAGGGCGCCGCCATGGACAAGGAGTCTGGTGCCGGAGCCTGGGATGTGACGGAGCCGCGCTTAGCCTGTCTTCCCGATGATGGTGGTCATCTCGTCGGCGCTGAAGGCCCGCATCGTGTTCGAGCGGATGCTGCCGAGAGACGCTACCTGAAGCAGGGCCGCCGTCGCCGTTTCATCGTCGGGGAAGTCGACGACGCTGACGAGGTCGTACTCGCCGACCGTCCAGAGTAGTTCGCGTACCCGGCCGCCTGAGCTCTCGGCGAGCTTAGTGAAATCCGCCGCGCGACTCGGCGAGTCCTTGTAGTTCTTGATGCCCTGGTCGGTCCAGTGGATCAGAGATACGTAGGTCGGCATGCTCGTAGCCCCCTTTGGTGCCAGCAAAGACCAGAACATCCTCTACCGGGGTAAACGCAGAGGTCAAGGCTGGCGCGAGGTTATCGCTCACTAGTTGGGCCGCTTGGGAACCGCGCTGAGGGCGTGGAGCTGGTCGAGATATTGCCTGGTGCCTGCCACGCCGGGGCGGCTGCTCGCCGTTCTTGTCCGGCTCCGCACGGAATCCGAGTTCCGCGAACGCCGCGGCGAACGCCCGCGCCAGCGGCTGGTAGTCCTCCGGCTGGGTCCGGGCGATCGGCACTGGGCCGGAGCCGCCGTGCACCGCCGTCTCGCCGTAGAAAAGGTCCTTTTCTGCCTTCTTGTAGAAGGGCAGCACCTTCTCATACGACCATTCCGGGTTGCCCCTGGCGACCCAGCTTCCGAAGTCTTCCTTCCGGGCCCGGACGTAGTAGGTGCCGTTCAGGGTGGTGGAGCCGCCCAGGATCTTTCCCCGCGCCACCGAGTAGGGCAGATCCGGCGTCAGGTTCGCCACGAATGCCCAGTTGTCCGGGTGCGAGGGCAGCCCGCCGGTCAGCGCTGCCGCGTTCAGCAGGTCCGGCGGGAACGATTCAGTGGTTGGCTTATCTGGCCCCGCCTCGATCAGCAGCACCCTCCGAGCGGGGTCCTCACTGAGCCGCGCGGCCAGCGGCGCCCCCGAGGCGCCCGCACCGACCACGATCACGTCATACACCGGGCTGGGCGTACCCGCGTGTCTCGTCATGCCGTCTCACCGTCCTCGTAATCGTCGGCATGGCCGGACCGCTCGGGGCTCGGAACCTCCTAAGCCTTCATCTGTACCCCTGTTCAGAAACATACTCGTAACCTGCTCGGTAAGCAGCGTCGTCTTGCCGAAGCCAGCAGGCGCGGACGCGAGCATCAATTTCGGCCCCGGTCCGCATCGGCCCTGGGTCGCCGCTGCCCTGGTCATTCCAGGGGGCAAGCTTCTAGATCGGCCAGGGTGTGCCGAGAAGTGATCACCGCCTTGCCACCAGCGGGCAGCAGCGGCCGGACCTGGGCGGAGGAGGAGGCGTTATCGACCACCACCAGCACCGGCCTGCCCTCCTTGGCGTAGGCAGCCATGACCGAGGAGAACAAGCGGGACCGGTCCTGAGCTTCGGCAGGAATGTGCTCGGCCGGTATTCCCATTGCGCGGCACCGGCGCCGACCTGATGGTCGCCAGCTACCTCGCAAAAATACTCCACCAAAGGGCGGCGTGATGCTGGCAGGACCCGTCACTTAGCAATCACCCGGCAAGGAGAGACCGATGGCAGGGACGCACGAGCCGGCCTGACCTGACGCCTTTCGCCAGTCAATCCAAACTTATGACAGGGCCCTGCGCGACCACGCCGCTCAGCTCACCGACGCGCGGTCACCAGACCAATCCTATTTTCGAGCGCGACACTTCCACTGACGCTGTGATGCTGGGGTCGGCGGAGGTTGGTGGTCAGGATTCGGTTCGGATTCCACGGTTGCGCTGGACCCAGCGCATGTAGTCGGTCTGTTGCTGATGGCGCTGTGCCGGCGTGTAAGCATGCGCCGCGTCCAGCACGTCGCAGACCCGCTCGATCGTGGCGATGTCGCCGTCGGCGGACCAGAAGAAGGATCCCGTCCGGCGCACCAGGACATCGGAGACGGTCATCGCCATCTCGCGGTGTACGGCGTGCTCGATCTCGGCGGGGGTGATGGCGGAGCCTGCGATGGGCTGGCCCTGCTCCTGGTTCCGGGTCGCTGCGCGGGCCAGATCGGTGGCGTTGCCGCCGTATCGGCGCAGCCACCGCTCCCTGACCTCGGGTGGGACGGGCGCGCCGGCCACGGCCTGCTGGGCGCGGAATACCTCGCCGGGGTCGCCGCCGGAGATAGCCGCACTCGCGGTGACGGACTCGGGCAGCCCGCGCACGTGGTCACGGTCACGCAGTTGCTCGGCTACGGCGTCGACGATCTGAGCGCCCATGAGGCGGGCGGTGGTGAGCTTGCCGCCGGCGGCGGTGATCATCCCGTCGGGACCGGTGGTGATGGTGTGCTCGCGTGATGCGGCTGAGTTGGAGGTGCCTGCTGCCGGGGCGATGAGGGGGCGCAGGCCCGCCCAGGAGGCAACGATGTGGGTGCTGTCGACGTGGGCATCGGGCAGGGTGTGGTTGGCGGCCTCGAGCAGGTAGGCGAAGTCCTCCTCGTCGCCGACGACGTCATCTATCGAACCGGTGAAGTCGGTGTCGGTGGTGCCGACGTAGACGTGGCGCCCGTCGCCCGCTGGCGTGGGCCACACGACGCGGTCGTCCGACGGAGATCGCAGAAATACGGCTGTGCGCAGGGGGAAGTCCTCGGTGCGAAGGACGATATGCACGCCCTTGGTGGGTCGCAGGGTGGGGCGTTCCGGCACCCGCTCCAGCGCTAGCACCCGGTCGATCCAGGGGCCGGCGGCGTTGACGACGGTGCGGGCGCGAACGGTGATCTGGTCGCGTGTGAGCCGGTCGACGATCTCGGCCCCAGCGACCCGGCCGTGTTCGCGGATCAGCGCGGTGACCTCGCGGTGGTTGGCCAGCAGCGCGCCGGCCCGGGACGCCGATTCCAGCACGTCGAGGACCAGGCGGGCGTCGTCGGTGAGCGCGTCATGGTAAAGGCCCGCGCCCTTAAGACCGCTGGGGTTCAGATGCGGTTCGCGGCGTAGCACGCCCTCGCGACCCAGCATGCGATGCCACCGCCTGAGCGGGGCCCGGGAGAACGCGTCGTAGAACGTCAGGCCAACGTTGACCCGGGCGCGTCCTTCGGGGTAGCCGTCATAGATCAGGTACATGAACGGCTGGAGGTCGGCCAGGTGCGGCGCGATGCGCATCATGACCTCGCGCTCGCGGACCGACTCGTTGACCATCTTGAACTGGTAGGTCTGCAGGTAGCGCAGTCCGCCGTGGATGAGTTTCGAGGACCTGCTGGATGTGCCGCTGGCGAAGTCGTCGCGCTCGACCAGGACCACCGACAGTCCGCGCAGCGCAGCGTCGCGGGCCACGGATGCACCGGTAATGCCGCCGCCGATGACCAGGGTGTCGGCCACGGACGGCAGATCCGAGCCTGTGAAGCGCCGCACTGCTATACCGCCCATCCCTTGGCGCGGCCGACCGCGCGTTGCCACTGCGCGTAGTTCGCGCCGCGGGACTCGATGTCCAGCGACGGGGTGAAGACCGCGTCGTCACCGGTCTGACGGAAGCAATCCTCTGGCTCCGCCCAGATACCGACGGCCAGCCCGGCAAGGTAGGCGGCACCCGAAGCCGTCGCCTCGACATTCGCCGGGCGATGGATGGTCACGTCGAGCATGTCGGCCTGGAACTGGAGCAGGAAGTTGTTTGCCGCGGCACCACCGTCGGCCCGCATCGAGGTGATGGGCCGGCCGGACTCCTCGGACATCAGATCGATGAAGTCCTTGATGGAGTAGACGATTCCTTCGAGCACGGCGCGGGCGATGTGGCCGCGGCTGGTCCCCGGCGAGATGCCGATGAGCAGGCCGCGAGCGCTGGAGTCCCAGGACGGTGCGCCCAGGCCGGTCAGCGCCGGTACGAAGTACACCCCGTTGTTGTCCTCGACGCTGCGTGCCAGGTCCTCGGTTTCCGCGGCGCTGCCGAGCAACTCGGCGCCGTCGCGCAGCCACTGCACGGCAGCGCCAGTGACCGGGGCGTATCCCTCCAGGCCGTAGGTCGTGATGCCGTGGCGGCGCCAGGCGATGATGCTGCTGAGCCCATGCTGGGAGATCACGGGTTCAGAGCCGACGTTGACGTCGAGGAAGGTCCCAGTGCCATGGGTGGACTTGGCGTCACCGGGGTGCACGCATCCCTGCCCAAACAGCGCAGCCGACTGGTCGGCGATCGCCGCGGCGATCGGTACGGCGGCCGCGACGACGCCGGCCTCTGTGGTCCCGATGATCCCGGAATCGTCGACGACCTCGGGGAACAGGCTCAGCGGCAGCCCGATCGCGCCGAGCCAGTCGCTGTACCAGGAACTGGCCAGCAGGTCGTAGGAGCCGGTGACTGCGGCATTCGACGCGCTGATGGCGTGTACCTTGCCGCCGGTCAGCCGATGGGTGAGCCAGGAGTCGATGGTGCCGAAGGCGAGCTCGCCGGCCTCGGCCCGCCGCGCGAGGTCCTTGTCACCGTCTAGGATCCAGCACAAGGACAACGACGAGTAGACCGGTGCCAGCGTCCAGCCAGTGCGTGCCTGCACGGTCTGCCCCCACGTCGGCGCCAGCCTGGTAGCCATTCCCGCCGTGCGCAGGTCCTGCCACACGATGGCCGGGGCGACCGCGGCTCCGGTGGTGCGATCCCACAGCACGGTGGTGGCGCGTTGGTTGGTGATGCCTATCCCGGCCAGCTCCCGCGGTTCCGTGCCGCAGTCGTGCAGCGCTTGGGTGATGCAGGCGCAGGTGACCTGCCAGATCTCCTCCGGGTCATGCTCGACCCGATCCCGGCCAGGGTGGTACTGGGTGAACTCGCTGTAGGCCTGGCTGCGGACCCTGCCAATGCCGTCGAAGACCAGCGCCCGGGTACCGGTTGTGCCCTCGTCGATCACCAGGAGGCGGGAGTCGCTACGCATCGATGAGCTCCAGATCTATCAGCGTGCGCCCGCCGTCACGTTTGCGACGACGCACGAGACGGCGGACCGGATGCATCAGAGCCCGAGCTTGCCCGGGTTGAGGATGGCGTCAGGGTCAAGAGCGTGCTTGAGCTTGCGCAGCACCGGGTGCGCAGACCCCAGCGAGCGGCGCGAGTAGGGGGAACGGGCCAGACCGCCGCCGTGGTGATGGGACAGCTCTGCGCCCTGCTCGAGGCAGACCTCCATCGCGGTCACCCAGATCTTCTCCAGCCGCTCGGTGGCAGCGGCGTCATCGGCGGCCCGCCCGAGCAGTATCAGGTACATCGAGGTCCCCTGCGTGTAGACATGCGAAAAGTGCGCAAGGACCTCGTCGGCCAGCGGTGCGAGCGCGGCCTTCAAGGCCGCATGAAGGCCTTCGATGTGGCGCCACATGTGGGCGACCTCGATGGTCTCAGCGAACCCGCCCGAGGTGTTGACGTAGTTCTCCACCGTGGAGAAGTCAAAGCGCCGGCCCATCCACGCGTCGGCCGCGTGCGGGCCCAGCACGCTGGCGCCGTGGCTGATCGCCAGCTCGGTCAGGACGCCCATCTCGGCGGCCGAGACGGCCGGTTCCCCTTCGGTGCCCGCGAACAGGATCGGGTCGTCGACCTGCAGGTCGGCCATGGCGTGCCGGGCTTCGTCGGCATCGTAGAGCCGCAGCAGGAACGGTCGCAGACCAACCGCCGCCTGCTCGCGCATCACGGCGAGACCGGCCCCGACGTCGGGCATCTGGAACGTCTGCAGCCGCTGGTCCCTGGGGAGCGGGAGGATTTTGTAGGTCACCTGGGTGATCACGCCGAGCGTCCCCTCCGACCCGATGAACAGCTGACGCAGATCCGGGCCCATGGCCGCGCGAGGCGATGCCTTCAGCTCCGCGACCTCGCCAGTGGCCAGCACCACCCGGTAGGCCACGACCAGGTCCTCGATGCCGCCGTAACGAGAGGAGAACTGGCCAGTGGCAAGGGTCGCCAGCCACCCCCCAACCGAGGAGCGGTACAGCGACTGCGGTGAGAAGCGGGTTGTCCAGCCGGCGGCGTTAAGGGCGTCCTCGAGTTCGCCGCCGTTGTTGCCAGCCAGCACCGTCACCGTCATGTTGATTTCGTCGATGATAAGTGGTCCGACCATGCCGGACACGTCTAGGACGATGCCGCCACGGGTGGGCAGTGGCTGCCCGGTCACCGACGAGCCCAGGGCGCGAGCCGTTACCGGCGTGCCGGTGACGGTGGCGATCCTCATCACCGTCACGACATCCTGCTCGGTGACCCCGTTCACGATCACCTGAGCCATGTGAGGGTGCCTGCCCTGCCGAGCCCACTTGGCAGCCACCGGCCAGCAGTCGTGGCTGGACGCGGCGAGAGCGGCCGGATCGACGCTCACCGCATCGACGCCCAAGGCGTCGGTGAGCAGGTCTACAACAGTCGGGACGCCGGACACGGGCCAGCCCTAGGTTGATCGTCCACGAGCCAGAGAGCGCGCAGGCAGGCTCCGCATGGCCTGCGCCCAGAGGTCTCATCTCAGCTTTTCAGGCCCAATGGTAACGCGATCCGGCACCCGTGAACAGGAGCACACCTCACCTCTACTGACAGGTATCAGCGCAGGATGCGCGTCCGAGATTGACTGTCTATCCCGGCGCCTGGGCTCCCGGTTCGAGCAGTCGTTCGGTTGCGTCATGTCGAGTCCTCTTGTGGCAAGAGCCCAAGCTCGACGCCCTCCGCCCGCCACCGCACCACCATAATCCCAGGCTGAGCGCGTCCGCGTGTCCCGGCCCCGTGGATGTCGGGAACGCGTTTGTGTCCCTTCTCAGCGCCCATGATGTCCGGCTGGAGGAAATCAGCGACCTGGTCGGGCATAGCAGCAGCACGCCGGTCACCGAGACGGCCTACCGTCACGAGATGCGGCCCGCGCTCACCGATGACGCCACCGCCGTGAACCGCATCCTGAAGGCGAACGCCACCGAGCTGGCCTGCCCCTGCTCCGGGAAAGCCATTGGCTCCCCATTTGGCTCCCGAAACTTAAATCCAAAAACCTGTTTAACCAGTCGAGACGGCGGGATTTGAACCCGCGACCCCTTGACCCCCAGGCATCTTCCCAGGCGAAATTACCAGCGAAGATTTGCCGCTAGGCCCGGTCCCGGTCAAGCAGCTTCAAGGGCGAGACGCAAAAGG